>ERZ772807.269-NODE-269-length-33191-cov-6.217528_pt1 | contig 33191 bp, 26 predicted proteins | sample MGYA00511472_ERZ772807 | MGnify/ENA primary metagenome ERZ772807 (study PRJEB29015, sample SAMEA2737947) | human oral metagenome | biome: human oral; feature: human-associated habitat; material: dental | place: China | collected 2039 ... | reverse complement strand
CGGGCGCCCAGACGGCCGCCAGGCCGACCAGAACCCGGAGTACTACGAGGAGTTCTAGCTTTTTCGCTGGTGCTTGTGGCGCCGCTGGTGTTCCGGGCGCCGCGTGGTGTGCTGTCGGGCCGGGCTGCTTTGTGTGCCCGTGGGCGGCGGCCCGCCCGCGAGTCGTCCGCGCTACGTGTTGATGCTTGTTGCGCCGCTGGTGTTCCGGGCGCCGTCGGGCCCGGCCGCCCGCGAGGCTAGGCGACCTCACTTTGTTCGGCGCCGCGCCTCGAAGCCCGCCCGTGCCCTCCGGTCCCTCCGGCGCCCTCCACACCAGTGGAGCCGGGTGTGCTGATGATTGGCTCGGCGTGTCTTCTCGAAGCCCGGCCAGGCCCTGCCGCCGCCCGCCGGCACCGCGGCCGGGCCCTCCTCTGGTCCCTGCGGCACTACGCCCATCCCAGCAACAATGAGCGGCCTGGACCACAGCCGCATAAACAAATCCTCAACAACGTGCGCACACGCCCAGTGGTGCAATGCCTGCCCATGGGGAGGTGTGCGTATCCGCGGTTAGGCTTGTTGGTGTGGGCGCTACACCCGATCCGTAGGCATTACACCCCTTCTGTTCGGGTGCAGCGCCACGTAACGGGTGCACCGCCACGTAACAGGTGCACCGCCACGTAACAGGTGCACCGCCACGTAACAGGTGCACCGCCAGCGACTCATCCCCTGCACACCAGTCCACACGCAAGGGTGACGAGGGTCAGCTGCGCTTTCGCGAGGTCGATCATGTCCACCAATCCACACGCAACAGTGATGAAGCAGTCCTCCCCACTGTGCGACACAGTCACCCCTGCACACACCGACCACACTTTCACTTGTTTCAAGAGGCAGTGCATCCGATCCGTAGGCACACACACCCGCTTAACGAAGTGTCAACAACACCAGCCTAAGCCCAGTCGCACGTAATTCCCCCGCGGCTACTTAAAAGTATGAAATAGCATCGTTGGAATTGCAACGTTTTCTAGCTATCTCAAAAAGTGACCGGATTAAATTACGTGCGACTCTTTCGGGGGAAGGGGCGGGGTGGGGTGTGAGAGCGGGGTGGAGCGCCGATAGCGGGGTAGGTCACCGACGGCGGGAAAGCTGGGCATAGCAGTGGGGCGGGACCCCGTAGGATCCCGCCCCGTATCACGAGCGGCCCGCTTCACAAGCGGTCGCGCCGCGCCCGCGGCACCCGCGTTGTGCGCGAGCCTCGCTCACTGCTGCGGAGGCTTCGGGACGGAGGCGTCGCGAACCCCTTCCTCGACCGCGTCGGCGATCGTGGGGGACACCAGTTTCGCGCCCACGAGCGCCGAGAAGAGCTGCTGCAGGTTCAGGCCCAGGGAGTCGCCCAATCCCGCGTTGATCTGGCTGATCGACTTCGTGATGTCGCCGACCATCTGGGCGTTGTTGCCCTCCCCGTACATCGTGATGGAATCGACCTTCGCGAGCGGCTCGGCGACCGCACGGGCAACCTCGGGCAGCGCGCGGAAGTACATCTCCAGCACGGCCGCCTGGTTCATCTTCGTCATGGCCTCGGCCTTCTTTTCCAGGCCCTCGGCCTCGGCCGTCAACTTCGCGCCGATGGCGCTTGCCTCCGCGCGGCCGCGTGCCTCGATGCCCTGAGCTTCGGCGAGCATCGCCTGCTTGTCGGCGTCCGCCTTCTTTGTCCGCTCGAAGGCCTCCGCCTCGGCCTGACGCTGGCGGGCGTACAGGGCGGCGTCGGCCTTCTTCTCGGCGGCGTAGCGGTCGGCGTCGGCCTTCGCGTTCACCTCGGCCTGCAGCGCCTGCTGGGTGACGACGACCTCCTTCTCCTTGACGACCGCCTGCTGCTCCTGCTTGACGATGTCAGCCTGGGCCGTCTCGCGTTCGATGTCGCGGCGCTGGATCTGGGACTGAATCTCGTAGGCGGCATCCGCCTTCGCCTTCTCGGTGTCGGCCTCGACCTTCAGCGCGGCCTGACGCTTCGCGAGGTCCGTCTGCTTCTGAGCGATTTCGAGCTGGGACGCGACCTGGGCGTCGTTTGCCTCCTTCTGCGCGACCGCGGTCGCCTGGGCGACCTCCTTCTGCGCGTTTGCTTTGGCAATCGCGGCCGTCTTGCGGATCTGCTCCGTGTTGTCGATACCCAGGTTGTCGATGACGCCATTTTGGTCAGTGACGTTCTGGATGTTGAAGGCGACGATCTCCAGGCCCATCTCCTCCAGGTCCTGCTTCGCATTCTCTTGGACGCGCTCGGAGAATGCGGCGCGGTCGGTGATGATGTCTGTCAGCTTCATCTGGCCGATGATCGCGCGCAGGTGCCCCTCGAGGGTATCGCGCACCTCCTCGGAGATTTCGGCCGTCGTCTTGTAGAGGAAGTTGCGGGTCGCGGCGCGAAACAGGGTCGGGTCGTCGGTTGCGATACGTACCTTCACGGCTGCGTCCACGCGCACGTTGATGTAGTCGTTTGTGGGAACAAAGTCGGTGGTCTGGGCGTCGACGGAGATCATCGAAGCCGTCATGGAATCCACGCGCTCCAGGAGCGGGACCTTCCAACCGGTCTTGCCGTGCAGGACCCGCTGTCCGCGGGGCCCCGAGATGACCTTGATCTCGCCCGGAGAAGCCGACACGAAGCTCGCCCACAGGAAGAGAATAATGAGGATGAGCGCGGCAAAGATGCTCGCGATGATGGGGATAAGAGACATGATTCGTGCTTTCGCTCGACGATGCGGCGCACTCGATGATGGCGCCGCGCAACAGGTCAGGATAGCAGCGTGCGCTCCGTCACTCAACACTGTCTCGGCGTTCGCGTTCGCGCGGGCTGGGCGACCGGTGCGGCGCCTCGACAAAGGGGCTTGAAACGCGGCGACGGCGGACCCTATGATGTGAGAATTACGGGAGGCGGCAAGCGAGGACCCAACGACGGGTGCATCGAGAGTAGGGGGATGCCGTGAAGAGAGTGCTGCAGGTACTGGCCGCCATTGTGACCCTGTGCGTTGCGGTCGCGGTGGTCCTCGTTGTCGTCCACGTGGTGGAACAGCGCACGCAGAAGGCATACAAGCCGGTGCTCTACCTGTACCCGGAGCAGGAGCGGGCGGTGACGGTGACGCTGGACCTGGAGGGAACCCTCGACACCGTGTACCCGCCGCCCGAGCGCGTCTCCTCCGCCGACGGAAGCACCCGCGCCTCGTGGACGGTGGTCGCGGCGAGGGATGGAACACTCACGGATACCTCCGGGCGCACGTATCCCTCCCTCTTCTGGGATGCGACGATGACGCTGCCGGAACCCGACGCCGGATTCGTCGTCTCCCGCGACGATGCCGTCGCCTTCCTCGAAGACAAGCTCGCCCAGCTCGGGCTCAACGAGCGGGAGGCCGCCGACTTCATCACCTACTGGGCACCGCGCATGCGCGCTCACGACTACACCTTCGTGTCTTTCGACGCGAGCGCCTACACGCGCCGCGCCGCCTACAGCTTCACCGACGCGGACGGAGAGACGGTCACCCCCGACACGTTCATCCGGGTGTTCATGTCGATCCGCGAGGCCGACGCCACCACCGTCGCCGAGCCGCAGATTCTGACGCCGCCACCCCCACGCTCGGGTTTCACCGCGGTCGAATGGGGCGGAACCGAGCGATAGAGGCGGGTGTCGCGAGCGAGCGAAAATGCGACACTCGCGACACAATGGAACTAAGTGTGGTGAGATGAAGGCACCACGAACAGGAAGGTAGTGACATGGCCCAGGAATGGACGCGCATCGAAGGCATGATCATCGGCCACGAGCTGGATCCCAGCACCGTCGCCGCTGAGCTCAAGGAACGTGCGATCCTCGCGCAGCTCGAGTGGTTCCCCTCCTCCCCCCAGCTGCTCGGCCTCAACGTCGCGGTCTGCGACGACCGTGTCGCCACCGTCCCCGCCGACTCGACCGAGGTGACGCCCGGCCCCACCCCCAGCCAACTGGCCGAGGAATTGGCCATCCTCTTCGACGCAGAGGTTCGCATCGGCAACGCGACCTCCGACCAGCTCCCCGACGGGGAATCACCCCTCGGGCGGGTCTGGCGCTCTGACGAGGACGCGCCCGAGACCGCGGAAACCGCACCCACCCGCATCGTCGAGATCGGGCGCACGCCGGCCTCCTCGGTCCCGCTCCTGGCGGCCCTGGAGGGCGTGGACCTGGGCGACCTGGAGCTGGCCGACGGCCACCGTGCGCTCCTCGCCGAGCTTCCCCCCGAGAAGGAAGGCTGGAACTTCGGCGACCTGCCGCTCGTGACCCTGTCCATGTCCGACGGTGAGTTCCAGGTCTTCCTCGTGACCGACGACCACCTCGAGAACATCGTCTCCCACAACTGGGGTATGGACGCGGCGATCGTGCCGGGGGGCCACGACAAGGCGTCCGAGCTTCCCATCGACGTCACCGACCTGGTCGGCGATCGCCTCGACCTCATGGAAATCGCCCGTGCCGTTCCCGGTTCCGACGCCGAGGCCCTGTGGGCGTCGGTGGCCACGACGGGCGAGGAATCCGTGTGGAAGGTGGTTCGTGCCCTCGGCCTTCCCGGATCCGTCGCCGGATTCCTCCTGGGAACCACGGACGCCGAGGACGTCGAAGGGGCGAGCGTCCACCTGGCGCGAGGCATCTCCAACGCCATCGGGCGAAGCGTGGACATCATGATGGGGCAGCCGCAGTCGGTCGTCAAGCCCCTGTGGAACTCCTACGAGTCGGTGGCCGTTGAGCGCCCCTGGATCATTCACGCCGCCGTGGCAGCGGAGGCCATCGTCGGCGCGGGTCTGCTCGTTGCCGCCGTCCGCTCCTCCTCGCCGCGCTCCGGGTGGATGCGTTTCGCGGGCGTCGTCGGCGGCCTCATGATGGTTGATTCCATCGCCGAGCTGTCGCTCGCCAAGCACGTCTCCAAGCGATTCGCGCGCCGGGCCGCGGCGTCCGCCGAGTAGCAGGGACGACAGAGCCGGGGCGGATGCGCCCCGGCGCTGACGTGTCTCACAGTGTCAGCGCGTCGGCGGGGAAGTCCTGGGGGCGATCGGTGAAGATACCCGTCACCCCCCACGATGCCAGCTCGCGCGCCTGTTCCACGTCGTTGACGGTCCAGACATTCACCTCGAAGCCCGCATCGCGCATGGCCTCCACGTCCCCGCGCGACAGGCCTTCGACTCCGGGGTGAATCGCCCGTGCTCCCAGGGCGGCCGCGCCCTCACGCCATTCCTCGCAGGCTCGTTCAATGAGCCAGCCGAGCGCCACGTTCGGGCTCGCGGCGTGGAAGGCCGCCAGGAGCTCATGGTCGAAGGAGGAGACGATGAGGCGGGAGGGGACCTTGCTCCCCGCCACCGCGACGGCCAACGACTCGACCAGCCGTTCGCGCAGCCTCTCTCCGCCCGCACAGGGCTTGATCTCCAGGTTGGCGCCCATCTGCTGGGCGTGGGCGAACTCAAGGGCGTCAGCGGCCTCGGGAATGCGCTCGAAACGATACGTGTCGGAGAACCAACGCCCGGCGTCCAGGCGGCGAATGTCCGAAAAACCCAGGCGGTAGTAGGAGCCCGTCCCCGTCGTCGTCCGGTCGAGCGTATCGTCGTGGATGACGATGAGGGAGCCATCCCCGGCGATGTCCACGTCAAACTCGAACCAGCGGGCGCCGACCTCCATGGCCTTGGAGAACGCGGCGATCGTGTTTTCGGGTGCGAGCGAGGAAGCTCCCCGGTGAGCGATGATGCGTGGGAAGTCGGACATGGATTCTCCTAGCGTGGACGCCTGCGTGTACCCACTCACCATAGGTCGGGGTGGGCCTCGGCGCTGAACATGGAGGACCTTCCGGGCCCCGGTTCGAGGAGGACGGCCTCGTCGCGCTTGGAGGCGAGGACCGTGTTGATGTAGGAGGCGACCACCTCATCGCGGGGGACATCATGCCCGGCCTGCTGCGCCATGTACCAGCGGTGTTCCAGGAACTCGTGGTAGAGCTGAGCGGGTTCCAGCTTGCCCGCGAGCTCGCGGGGGATTGCCCGGACGACGGGAGTGAACTCGTCCGTCAGCCACTTGTGGGCGGCCTGCTCGAGGGGGATGTCCTCCAGGCCGGATGTGGCGCGCCACGCGTCAATGTCCGCGAGGAGTCGCCGTGCCTGATGCTCGCCCACGTCCATGCCGGTCAGGCGCATGAGCTTGCGGTTGTGGTGCCCGGCATCGACCACCTTCGGTTGAATCAGGAGGTGATCGCTGCCGTTGTCGGTGGCCATGCGCAGCTCGGCCACGTCGAAGCCAAGGTCGTTGAGCCTGCGGATACGTTCGTTCACGAGGTATCGGCGTTGCTCATTGGGGATGGACTCCTCGGCGGTGACCTCGCGCCAGAGCAGGTCGTACTGGGTTCGGATGCGGTCGCCCACGTCGATGGGGTCGACGTCCATGGGGAAAAATCCTCCGGCCTGGAGGTCCATCAGCTCGCCGATGATGTTGGTGCGCGCCAGATCGACGTCGTATTCGCGCTGGCCGGGCGTCAAGGTTCCGTGTAGCTCACCGGTCTCAGCGTCGACCAGGTAGGCGGAGAACTCTCCGGCATCGCGGCGGAACAGCGTGTTCGAGAGGGAAACGTCTCCCCAGTAGAAGCCCAGGAGATGAAGGCGCACGAGAAGAAGCGCCAGCGCGTCGATGAGGCGCGTCGCGGTGTCGGCCCGCATCGACAGTGAGAAAAGCGCACGGTAGGGCAGCGAGAACTTCAGATGCTCGGTGACGAGCACCGCGTTGAGTTCCTCGCCGTTGGGGTCCTCGCGTCCGGTGATGACGGCGACGGGCAGCACGGAGGGAGCGTCCAGGCGCGTCAGGTCGCGCAGCATGTCGTACTCGTGATGGGCGACCGTCTCGCCGATCTCCTTGACCGCCAGCACGCGGCCAGACAGGTTCACGAAGCGCACGACGTGCCGAGAAATGCCGCGTGGCAGGGCGGCGAGCAGGGACGACGGCCACTGCTCCAGGGGAACGTCCCACGGGAGGTCCAGGAGGATGGGGTCGACCGCGGCCGCCGTAATGTCCAAAGCCATGCCCCCATTGTGGCACCACCAGCCCGGCCTGCCACGGCGAGCGTCCACGGTGCGCCCAGTCGCGGCGTAGAACACACGCGAGACGAGGCGGCCCCGGCCTCATCCGTGAGGGACGAGGCCGGGGCAGGGATACGTCGCGCGTGGGCGCCGTGCCTTACTCGGGCAGGCGCACGCCCGTGGCGGCGGAGAAGTTGTGCTGCTGGCCCTCGCGGATGCGCACGTGCAGGACGCCGCCGCGGCCGGGGGCGGTGCGCGGGGGAACGCGCACGATCAGCTGCTTGCCGGTGCCCTCCGCGCCCGACCCCAGGGCTTCTCCCTCGGCCGCCCCGGCCAGGTGGCCGTAGACGTAGGCGTCGGAGCCGAGCTCTTCGACGAAGTCAACCTCCACCGGGATCGTTCCCTCCGCGTCGGCGTCGACGACGTCCAGGCCCTCGGGGCGGAAGCCGATCTTGATCTTCCCGCCGTCCTCGGCCGTCATCGCGGCGCGGGCAGCCTCGGACACCGGCACACGGGCGGGGCCGAGCTTGGCCCATTCGCCGTCAACCGTGAACGTTCCCAGGTTCATGGCGGGGGAGCCGATGAAGCCTGCGACGAACTCGTTGGCGGGGCGCTCGTACATCTCCTGCGGCGTGCCCACCTGCTGGAGGAGACCGCCGGCGAGGACGGCGATGCGGTCGCCCATCGTCAGCGCCTCGGTCTGGTCGTGGGTCACGTAGACGGTGGTTACGCCCAGCTCGCGCTGCAGCGAGGCGATCTGCGTGCGGGTCTGGACGCGCAGCTTCGCATCGAGGTTCGACAGGGGCTCGTCCATGAGGAAGACCTGGGGCTTACGCACGATGGCGCGGCCCATCGCGACGCGCTGACGCTGGCCACCCGACAGTGCCTTGGGCTTACGGTCCAGGTAGGGCTCCAGGTCGAGGATCTTTGCGGCCTCTTCGACGCGCTTGTTGATCTCGTCCTTGGGGGTGCCCGCGATCTTCAGCGCGAAGCCCATGTTCTCGCGCACCGACATGTGCGGGTACAGCGCGTAGTTCTGGAAGACCATCGCGATGTCGCGGTTCTTCGGGGGAACGTCCGTGACGTCCTTGTCGCCGATGAGGATGCGGCCGGAGTTCACGTCCTCCAGGCCTGCGAGCATGCGCAGCGAGGTGGACTTTCCGCAGCCGGAGGGGCCGACGAGGACGAGGAATTCGCCGTCCTTGATTTCGAGGTCGAGCTGGTCGACGGCGGGCTTGTCGGAGCCCGGGTAAACGCGGGTAGCCTTGTCAAAGGTGACGGTTGCCATATGCAATTCCTTCCCACCGGCAGGTACGTGCCGGACGATCCATTGTGGGTGACCGTGGAGCGTCTTCGCCCACGGAGCCGACGCCCGGATCGTTCCGAGCGTGCAACTACGCTGAAGTTACCACGCGCGCACGGCCCTGTACAGCCCGGATCGGATGATGGATCGAGGCGGCTTCTCCGTCGTGCTCTCGCGCCCGGAATCGCCCCGGCGAGGCGGCAGACGATGATGGGTGGACGCGCCCAGCGCGGGGGCCAGGTAGGCTGAGGGGGTGGAAGAAGGCGAGGAACTGGGCGGCTACCGGCTGCTTCGTCGGCTCGGGACGGGCGGCGCGGGCACCGTGTGGCTGGCTGAGGACGGCGGCGGAATGCGTGTCGCCCTCAAAGCGATGCACCCGGCGCTGGCCGCGTCGGAGGCCTCGCGCGTTCGGCTCGCGCGCGAGACGCGCACCGTGAACTCGGTGCGCTCGCCCTTCGTTGCCCACATCGTCGACGCCGAAACGGAGGCGTCTCAACCCTTCGTCGTCTCCGAGTACATCGAAGGACCCACGCTCGCGGAGATTCTCCTCTCCGGCCCGATCCCTCTGCGTGGCGTCGCCGCCATGTCCTACCACGTGGCGTCCACGATCGCCGCGGTTCACCACGCGGACATCATCCATCGCGACATCAAGCCCTCCAACATCATCTGCTCCCCGCGCGGACCCGTCCTCATCGACTTTGGTATCGCGATGGCGACTTCCGACCAACACCTGACGCGCACCGGCCTCGTCTCCGGGACGGCCGGATACACCGCGCCCGAACTCCTCCAGGGAGGGGGAGCAACGAAGGAATCCGACTGGTGGGCGTGGTGCGCCACCCTCCTGTCGTGCGCGACCGGACGCCCCCCCTTCGGCAAAGGCGACGTCGCGGCAACAATGCTGCGCGTCATCGAGGGCAGGCCCGACCTGGCCGGGCTGCACCCGGCGGTCGCGGACGCGCTCAGCGGCGGGCTCGCGCCTGATCCCGACGAGCGTCCCTCACCCGCCCTGATCGTCGCGGATCTGATGAGTGCCGTCGGCTGGGCCCCCGGCGAGCTCGACTACGTCACCGTCAACTGGGCGCAACTCCTTGACACGGGCGCGCGCACTCAATCCATCAGCTCGGATCCACAGGAGATCGCCGCGCCACCCGCTTGGGAGGACGCGGGTCGGCGTCCCGCGGCCGACGGAGCGCGCGAGGTGTCCTACCCCGATCGCCCCGGGCGTGACCCCTCCGAGTTTGCCGCCGTCAACGATCACACCGAGGTGGTCGACACCGCCTCCATTGCTCAGGGCGACGAGCAGTGGAACGAGGAAGGCGACGAGGCCGGATGGGGCGAGGAGGACACGGAGGAAGTCGCATGGCGCGACGATGCGACCGACCGCTGGCAGGTCGTCGATGATGCGGATCCCACCCAGGTCATGGCCCCCCTCGGGTACAACCCCAGCGTGGCCGAACAGGTGTCCGACGCGTCCCACCGAGCGCCGTTGCCCGCTCACCAACCCGCGGTACCCGGAGCTCCTCCCGGCGGCTACGGGCGGTTCCCCTACCCGCAGGCGCCCTACCCGCAGGCGCCCGGAGGCGCCGGACCGGCGTGGGCTCCGCCGGCCTCCTTCCCGCAGGGAAGCGGGCAACCGGGCAAGGCTGCTCCCTCGTCGTGGGGCAAGGGGGCGTGGATCTGTGCCGCCGCGGTGCTGGCCACCCTGGCCTCCCTGCCTTTCCTCCTGGGAGCCGCGGGCACAACTCTCCTGGGCATCGCGCTGACCGCCTTCGGATTGGTCGGCGCAATGACGCGGTGGCTCGAGCGGCGCCGGTTCCTGCGCGGCCCCCGCCCCAGCGACGGCGCCGCAGTGATCGCGATGTCGCCGCTCCTGCTCCTGCGCTCCCTGCTCACGACCGCCCTCGCCATCCTCGTCGGTGGCCTCGTGCCCTACACCCTGTGGGGTTTCCTGTCCTACCAACGCGACGGCGAGGCCGCGTGGTCGTGGCCGCTCGACGTCGCCACCGCTGCCAGCGTTCCACGCGAGGACTATTGGCTGAGCGACCCGAGCGCGGCGATCGTCGTCTGGGCGCTCGCGGCGGCCTCCCTGCTTGTCGCCTGGCTGATGCCCTTCGCGGCAGACCTGCGCGTCGGCCTCGCCACGTCGCTGCGAGCGCTCGTCCCCCCGCTATGGGGACGCGCCCTGCTCACACTCGGATGCGTCGGATTCCTTGCGGGTGCGTGGATCGCCCTCACCGGTGGCCTGTTGCACTAGGCGAGACTCGGCTCGGATCGGTAGTCTGACAACATTCAACCAGTCTCGGAAGGTGAGTTCATGGCTAAGAATACGAAGCCGGCCCTCGATCCGGTGCGCGCCAAGGCCGCACAGATGCGTCAGGCGCAGGAGCGCGCCGATCGCCGCGTCCGAATTATTGTGATCGCGTGCGTTGCCGCCATCGTCCTGGCGGTCGTCGGCGCCGTCGGCGCGGTCATTTGGAACCAGCAGGCCCAGATCAACGCCGCGCGCAACGTCGATCCCTCCGAGGTCCTGGGTTCCTACGCCGATGGGCGACCCATCATCCTCAACGGCAACGGCATCGTTGCCGAGGCCGACCCGAACCTGCCCACCCTGACGGAGTACTTCGACTACTCGTGCCACGCCTGTGCGGACCTGGACGTCGCGATGGGCCAGGACCTGACCACCTGGGCGTCGCAGGGGCACTACAACCTCGAGATTCAGCCGGTTATCACCGTCAACATGGACTACCTCAAGCCCGCGGCCGGCGCCTCCCTGGTGGTCGCTCAGAAGGCTCCGGACAAGTGGATCGAGTTCCACCACGCGTTGCTCGCATACTTCCGCACCCAGTTCCAGGCCTCGAACGGAACGGTCGTCCAGAACCTGGACGCGTCCTGGAAGCAGGTGAAGGAGATCGCTGCCGAGGTCGGGGTTCCCGCCTCCGTCATCGACACCTTCCCCGTGAACGCCGTCGAATCCTACCTGGAGACGTCGACCAACGCGTGGCGCGATGCCGGGTACAGCGGGCGCGAATCCGGCCTGGGGACGCCCGAGCTCGTCAAGAACCGTTCGACCGTCATCCCGCTGGGTGGCCAGCTCGGTGCCCTGCGCCAGAGCATCATGCAGGAGTACGGGATCACCGACTCTGCCTCGCAGAGCAGCGGCCAGGACGGGGCAAGCGATGCGGCCGAGCCCTCCCAGAGCGGCGACGTCGAATCGCAGAGCTCGGGGACGACCTCCAGCTCGGACTGAGTCGGCGGGCGCGGGGTGGGGTGGTCCCACCCCGCGCCTGGGGCCGTGATCGGTCGGCGGTGGGAGGCGTCGCCCGCGCGCCGTCCACCCCACCTATGGCACACTAGTTGTCGCGCCGGCTTAGCTCAGTTGGTAGAGCAGCTGTCTTGTAAACAGCAGGTCATCGGTTCGAGTCCGATAGCCGGCTCCACGCATCCCCGATGACGCGCCGAAGCGCCGGGGCGGCGACGCTTCGGCGCGTCGGCTCCTCATGACCCCAGCGTCCAATCAACCCCCGGATCCCCCTGCGAGCGCAGGAGCTCGTTCGCCCGCGAGAAGGGACGCGAGCCAAAGAAACCCCGATAGGCGGACAGGGGAGAGGGGTGAGCCGACGCGATGATCGGCGTGTTCCCGAGGCGAGGTGCCAGGGATTGGGCATCTTTGCCCCACAGGATCGCGACGAGCGGCACGGGGCGACCCTCGCGGGAGCGGCGAGAGACAAGCGCGTCGATCGCGCACTGAGTCACCTCTTCCCAGCCCCTTCCCCGGTGAGATGCCGGCGCGCCGGGACGGACGGTGAGCACCCGGTTGAGGAGACACACTCCCTGCCGACTCCAGGCGCTCAGGTCGCCCGAGGTCGGAGGAGGGCAACCGGTGTCCTCGCTCAGCTCGCGGAAGATGTTGACGAGTGACTTGGGCAGGGGGACGCCGGGGCGGACCGAGAAGGACAGGCCCATCGCGTGTCCCGGCGTGGGGTAGGGGTCCTGGCCGACGATCAGGACCCTCACGTCCTCGAAAGGATAGGTGAATGCCCGAAGGACGTCGGTGCCTGCGGGAAGGTAGCCGCGTCCGTGCTCGACCTCGGAGGCCAGCATCGCCCCCAGCTCGTGTATCCGCTCTTCGACGGGAGCCAGCGCGCGGACCCAACCCGGGTCGATCAGTTCGGACAGCGGGCGGGGTTTGTATTCGCTCATGACCCCAGCCTAGTGCCGTACCACCCGCGCCACACTCCTGCGAGTCTGCGCGCCTGACAGTGTCTTTTCCGATAGTCTGAACGCGTGAGTTCTCAGTACCCCAGGGATGAATTTGACCGTGCCGGCGAGGATATGCCCGTCGGTATGCACCGCCCAAAGCCCTCCAAGTGGAAGAACGTGTGGCCATTCTTGGCTATTCTCGTGATCGTTCCCGCGCTGGGGTGGGCGGCGGCGACAGCCCTGTCACGCCAGCAGACCACCACCGTCACCCCGGCGCCAACCTCCGCCGCGACGACTTCCACCTCCTCGCCGAGTCCGACCGAAGCGCCCACGCAGGAGCCGCAGTCGGAGAGCGAGCCCACCCCCTCGCCGAGCACCTCCTCGCCTGCGGCTTCCGCTCCCGATCACGGTGCGGTCATCCAGGTCCTCAACGGGACCGGCACGCAGGGCTACGCCGGCCAGAAGGCCGCGATCCTCAACGAGGCCGGCTATGCCGGAACCTCTGCGGCAAACGCCGACGGATGGGCGACCCAGACCTCGACGGTCTTCTACGAGGATCCTCGCATGGAGGCTACCGCGAAGGACGTTGCCTCCAAACTTGGTATCGACACTGTGCGTCAGGAGAGCGGTCTGGGTAATCCCGACATCGTCGTCATCCTGCGCTGATTCTCTTGCCTTGAGTAGGAGCCGTCCATCCTGCCGGGTGGGCGGCTCCTCGCGGTGTGCCGCGTGCCCGCTTCGATCCTTCGTGGGCGCCTCGCGTGGTGTCGCGAGGCGGTCGCGCCAGTCCATTACGCCGTGAGCGCATAGCACTCAGGGGAGAGGAACTCGCCTTGCACTCTCGTGTGTCGAGTGCCAGAATCATACCTAGCACTCCGGCAAGGAGAGTGATAAGACCACAGGTCCGGTGAGGCCGCCACCAAGCGCGGTCGTCCGTCGCGGGCACCGGACCCGATCCGCACCGCGGAAGGATATATTTCCAATGACCAAGCTCATCAAGTTCGATGAAGATGCCCGTCGCGGCATGGAGAACGGCCTCAACCTGTTGGCCGACACCGTGAAGGTGACGCTGGGCCCCAAGGGCCGCAACGTCGTTCTCGACAAGAAGTGGGGCGCCCCCACGATCACCAAGGACGGCGTCTCCGTCGCCAAGGAGATCGACCTTGAGGACCCCTTCGAGCGCATCGGCGCCGAACTCGTCAAGGAAGTTGCCAAGAAGACCGACGACGTCGCGGGTGACGGCACCACGACCGCGACCGTCCTGGCCCAGGCTCTGGTCCACGAGGGTCTGCGCAACGTCGCCGCCGGGTCCAACCCGATCGCCCTCAAGCGCGGCATTGACCAGGCCGTCGAGGCGATCGTCGCTCAGCTGCACGCCGATGCCAAGCCCGTCGAGACGACCGAGCAGATTGCCGCCACGGCGTCGATCTCCGCCAACGATCCCGCCATCGGCAAGCTCATTGCCGAGGCCTTCGACAAGGTGGGCGCCGAGGGTGTCGTGACCGTCGAGGAGACCAACTCCTTCGACACCACCCTGGAGACCACCGAGGGCATGCGCTTCGACAAGGGCTACCTCTCCGCCTACTTCGTGACCGACCAGGAGCGTCAGGAAGCGGTCCTCGAGGACGCGTACGTCCTGCTCATGGACTCCAAGATCTCCAACGTCAAGGACATCGTCCCGGTCCTGGAGAAGGTCATGCAGACCGGCAAGCCCCTGGCGATCATCGCCGAGGACGTCGAGGGCGAAGCCCTGGCCACCCTGGTCGTCAACAAGATCCGCGGTACCTTCAAGTCCGTGGCCGTCAAGGCCCCCGGCTTTGGCGAGCGCCGCAAGGCGATGCTGCAGGACATGGCGATCCTGACGGGCGGCCAGGTCATCTCCGAGACCGTTGGCCTCTCCCTGGAGAACGCCGACCTGGAGCTGCTGGGCCGCGCGCGCAAGATCGTCGTGTCCAAGGATGAGACCACGATCGTTGAGGGCGCGGGAGACAAGGATATGCTGGACGCCCGCGTGCGTCAGATCCGTCAGGAGATCGAGAACACCGACTCCGACTACGATCGTGAGAAGCTCCAGGAGCGCCTGGCCAAGCTGGCCGGTGGCGTCGCCGTCATCAAGTCCGGTGCTGCCACCGAGGTCGAACTCAAGGAGCGCAAGCACCGCATTGAGGACGCCGTGCGTAACGCCCGCGCCGCCTCCGAAGAGGGCCTGGTCGCCGGTGGTGGCGTGGCCCTGATCCAGGCTGCCTCCGTCGCGCTTGCGTCCCTGGACGCCCTCGAGGGCGACGAGGCGACCGGTGTGAACATCGTGCGCCTGGCGATCTCCTCGCCCCTCAAGCAGATTGCTGAGAACGCCGGACTCGAAGGCGGCGTGGTCGCCGACCGCGTCGCGTCCATGGAGCCCGGCCACGGCCTGAACGCTGCGACCGGCGAGTACACCGATCTCATGGCCGCGGGCATCTCTGACCCGGTCAAGGTGACTCGTTCCGCGCTGCAGAACGCCGCGTCGATCGCGGGCATGTTCCTGACGACCGAGGCCGTCGTTGCCGACAAGCCGGAGCCGCCGGCCGCCGGTGGCGACGATGCCGGCGCGGGCATGGGCGGAATGTACTGATCCCCTGATCGATCAGTCGAAACGCTCGGGGGCGAGACTCACGTCAGAGTCTCGCCCCCGAGCGCATCCTACGCTCCGTGCGCAAACAGGGAGGCCGAGTGAGCCTCCGCCTCAGAATACGTCGCTGCCGCGGTCTGCAGCTGCGTGGAGATCGCGTCGAGTGCGTCGTGGGTCTGAGCCTGAATTCCCTGCCACTGGGTGATTGTTGCCTGAAAGTTGACCTGTGCCCCGCCCGTCCATGAGTCCTGGAGGGCCAGCAGCTGGGCCATGAGGGTATCGACCTCGGAGCGGATCGTGGATGCGGTGGCGCAGGCCTGGGCCGATGCGGCGGAGATTTGCTCGGCATCAACGGCGTATGCGGTCATGGTGTCCTCCTTCGCGGGACCCCGGATGGGTCCGTCAACACCGACGCTACGCGCGCTCCGGCGCGCCTTCTCCTCGTGGTGGCAGGCCTGTGGACATCGACGGCTCAACGGGGCACCCTGTGCACGGGCGGGGGAGCGCGCGAGGCACCGGCGGGCGCATCGCGGAAGGAGAGAGTATCCGCTGACCCTAGTCGGACGTCGGCAGGTCCAAGGACTCGACCGCGGACTCGAGCGACGACGTTGCCTCCTCGTCCTCATCCCCGTCCTCGCCGTCGGCAATCATGGGCGGAAGGACGCCCGTTGAGGTGACCTCGTCGTCAGGGGAATGGAGGGGCGGGCGCTTCTTGATGGAGCGGCGCTTGATGATGAGCGTGCCCGTCGTCGTGGTTGTGTCCTCGACGATCTCGTCGGCGTCGTCGGACTCGTCGCTCTCTTCCGGCTCGTCGGCCTGGGCGGCGCACAGCTGGGCCTTCTCCCGGTCGAGGCGTGCCAGCTCAACCTCCAGGTTTGCCCGCGCGGTGTCCTCCCAGGCTGCGCCGAGAGGAGACTGGTAGATGCTCTCGTAGCCGAGCAGCTTCTTGACGAGCGCGCGCCTGGCCTTGATGAACTGCAGGTCGTCAAGTTCGCTCAGCTCGGCACGCAGGGCGCAGCGGAGCTTCTTGTAGTCCTGAGGGCTACACGACAGGCACGCTAGGTCGGCGTCGACCAGGACCTGGGCGTCGAAGTCGGAGCGTGGGGCGCGGTGCCGGGTGAGGAAGGCGATCAGCTCGTCAATGCGGACCACGACCTCCTCGGGAACGCCGAGGTTGGTGAGGCGATTGTGAGCGTGATCAATACAGCGCGTCGACGCGAAGTTCGCCTGGAAGCCACCGAGCTTGATCTCGAGCGCCTTGTTCAAGAAGGCGCCGTGATACCAGGCGGCCACGCGCAGGATGTCCGCGTCGTGCGCCGATGACGCGATCTCGTCGATGTGGGTGAGCGTGTTCATGAGCCGACGCAGGTTGTGCAATTGGCGTTCCGGCGCGCTCCAGCGCTCCACGAGGTCGGTGCCCTCGTTGTGAAGGTCTGTGTCGGTCGCGCTTGCGCCGATCTGCTGCATGGCGTCAACGAATGACGTCAGCAGCCACTGAGGTGCTTGAGCACCCATGGGCCACTCTCCTAGCTGAGGAATACCCGAGCCATGCTAGTGCGCTTTTCCCCGAAGGTCACGTTCGTTGGCTGAGAATCAGGGAAGAACCGGGGGAAGTGCCGGATGTAGCAACTCGAGAAAGAGCAAAAAATGAACGAAAAAGCGCGCGCATCCGAGGCTTCGTTACCTCGTTCACGCTGTTGGTAGCTCGATACGAACCGTCAAGCCACCTCCTTTCGTTTTCGTCAGCGACGCCCTGCCCCTGTGAGCCGCGAGAATGCCGGAGACGATGGCCAAACCGAGGCCCGATCCCCCGGACTTTCGGTTGCGTGAGGTGTCCGCCCGATAGAAGCGCTCAAAGACGCGGCCGCGATCGTTTTCGTCGATGCCGGGACCGTGGTCACGCAGCTCGACGATCGCGGTGTCACCGGAGAGGCCGAGTGCTATCTCGACGGGGGATCCTGCCGGGGTGTAACGGACGATGTTGCCGATCAGGTTGGTGAACACCTGAGAGAGTCGGTCACGATCGCCCGGCACGATGAGCGACATGGGGGGAGTCCGACCGGTGATGCCGGTGAGCCCAACCGTGCGCGTCGGGTCGAGGGCCTGCAGGTCGAAGACCGCGTTGTCGGCGAGCTTGACGAGGTCGATGTCCGTGATCTCGAGGGGGCGCCCCTCGTCCAGGCGCGCGAGGGTCAGGAGGTCTTCGACGAGGGTGGCCATGCGGGAGGATTCGGAGCCGATGCGCCCCATCACCTCCTCGGTCCTCTCGGCGGGAACTCCTCCCATCGCGTATAGCTCGCAGTAGCCGGAGATTGCCGCCAGCGGGGTCCGTAGCTCGTGGGAGGCGTCCGAGACGAAGCGCTTGATCTTCTGCTCGGATGCCTGCCGCGCCTCGAAGGACTGCTCCACCTGGGTGAGCATCGTGTTGAGGGAGAGGGCGAGGGAGCCGACCTCCGTCGTCGGAGGATGGGAGGTGACGCGCTTGGTGAGGTCACCGGCGGCGATCTTGCCGGCGGTCGATTCGATGGAGCGCAGCGGCAGGAGCGCGCGGCGCACGAGGTAGCGTCCGGCCCAGCCGCCGATGACCACGATGATCGAGCCGGCGACCGCAAAGTAGGAGGCCGTGGTTCGGAGGGTGTGCTGAACGTCGGTGAGGGGCAGGGCGATCGTCATGTAGCCCGAGAACTCCCCCGAGGTCTGGTCGTACACGGGAACGACGAGGGCGCGCCATCCGAGGCCGGACTTCGACGAGGCGACGGTGACCGGAAGCGTGCGAAAGGAAGAGACGGGTGCGGAGGAGGTGTCGACGAGCTCGGGCAGGGTCGGGGTGCCCGAGGCCTTGAGGGTGTCCTCGGAGTAGAGGTAGCGGTCCGAGCCGTCCTTGGCGTGAATGTGGACGTAGTAGAGCGTGGGGATCGCCCCCTGACCGTCCGACGAGAAAGTAGCCGACGAAGCGGAGATCTGGATCGTGTGCGCGGTGGCCACGAGCTGATCGTCGATCTGGGAGGTCAGGTGGCGCTGGAGAAGGCCGATCATGACGGTTCCGGCGAGGGAGAGACCGACCGCGAGCAACAGGATGATGAGCGTGACGAGCTGGGCTGCGAGGGGCTTGGCATCCCACCATGCCTCGATGCGTTTAGCCAGGCTGGGGCGCACGTTACTCCTCGACGCGCAGGATGTAGCCCACACCGCGCTTCGTGTGGATCAACTCCCCGCTGGCTCCCTCGACCGCGAGCTTGCGGCGCAGATAGGAGATGTAGGACTCGACGATGGCGACCTCGCCGTCCCAGTCGTACTCCCACACGTGGTCCAGGATCTGCATCTTCGAGACGACTCGCCCGGCGTTGATGACGAGGTAGCGCAGGAGCTTGAACTCCGTGGGGGAGAGGTCGATCTGGACGCCGGCGCGCGTCACCTCGTGGGCGTCCTCGTCGATGACCAGGTCACCGACCCGCAGGAGGGCGTCTTCCTCCTCCCCACCCATCGTGCGGCGCAGGATCGCGCGGATGCGGGCGACGACCTCTTCGAGGCCGAAGGGCTTGGTCACGTAGTCGTCGCCGCCGACGGTGAGCCCCTGAATCTTGTCGCGCATGTCGTCTCGCGCGGTGAGGAACAGGACGGGGGTGGTGATCCCGGCGTCACGAAGGCGTCGCGTCACGGTAAAACCGTCCATGTCGGGGAGCATGACGTCGAGAACGATGAGATCGGGTCGCGATTCCTGGGCCTCGTGGAATGCTCCGCTCCCGTCTTCGGCGGTGACGACGTCAAAGCCGGCGAAACGCAGGGACGAGGCGAGGAGGTCGCGGATGTTGGGCTCGTCGTCGACGACGAGCAGTTTTGCTTCAGTTCCCGTGGTAGCCATGGATCTAGTCTCGCCGATGATCCTGCATGTTTCCTGAGAGTATGTTGGGAGCGGTGACGGTCGCGCTGTTAGCTATCTCATAATGGTCGCGCTTTGGTGTTCCCGCTGGGCCGCGAGGACACTCGCGCGAGGGGGCGCGTGCGCGTGTGCGAGAATTGCCCCATGACATCCCAGACCTCGAATGACGTCATGACGCCCGAAGGCGTTGACTTTCGTAACGTATCCGGCAAGCTCGCCGCGCTCAGGCTCGGAAATGTGTTCGTCGCGTGCGGAGCCGCGGTCGGCATCATCAGCGCCGTTGCGCTCGTTGCCGGTATTGACGAGGCGTGGATGGCGATGCCCGTCCCGTCCCTCATCGCCCTGTGGTGCCTGTGGCTCGTCCCCGCTCAGGTCAAGGCCCTGCGTTACGCTCTGGCCGAGCGCGACTTCGTTATTCGCCGGGGCGTCTTGAGGCGCTCCATGACCCTCGTGCCCTACGGTCGCATCCAGTACGTCGACATCGCCCAGGGGCCTGTGCAGCGCCTCCTTGGTATCGCCACCATCAAGCTGTCCACGGCCAGCGCGCAGACAGACGCGACGCTCGCCGGAGTCCCCGTCGCCGACGCTTCGCGCCTGCGCGACGTCTTGGCCGAGCGCGGCTCAGCGGAGCTGATGGGCCTATGAGCGCGGACCTCTCCTCCGACGGTATTGCCCCCGAGGACTGGAAGTACCTCCACCCGCTCACCTATCTGCCGCGTGTTGCCGGTTCCCTCGGCGGCGTCGCGGCGGCAACCGTCTGGGCGCTTCAGTGGGGCTCGGCCCACGTTGTCGGCGAGGGCGGGTCGGCGTGGGCGGCGAGTGTCGGCTCGCTCCCGGTGCTCCTCGGCCTGGCCCTCGTGGCGGCCGGCGCGCTCCTGGCCTTGAGCTACCTCTCGTGGAGGATGACCCGTTACGCGATTACCCCGAGCGCCGTGTGGTTCCGTTCCGGCATCCTGTCTCGTTCGCAGCGCCACGCCAGGGTCTCGCGCATCCAATCCGTCAACCTCTCCTACTCCCTCCTGGGGCGCATCGTCGGCCTGGGCTACCTCGATATTGAGGTAGCAGGCGGGGCTGAGTCCAGCATCAAGCTCGGCCTGCTTCCCTCGAGGCGCCTCGAAGAGTTGCGCGCGCTCCTGCTGGGCCTCGCCTCCGGAGCGATCGACGAGCTTGTCCCTCCCGCCGACCCTGCACGCGCGGCGGGGCAGGGGCACCCCCTCGCCGAGGCGACGCTTGAGGCACCCGAACGCGTCGTCTTCCGCGTGAGCGTACTCGAGCTCATGGGCTCCATGCTCGCCACCATGAGCACGGTCCTGGCCCTCGCCATCGGAATCGGGCTGTGCATCCTCAACGCCTTCCTCATCGTGAGCGTCGGGGTGACGTCCGTGATGAGTTTCGCGGCCATCATGTTCGGCGCCGTCAGCGTCGTCGCGGGAGTGTGGGCCAGGTTCGACCGAGAGTTTGGCTTCACGGCGGCGATATCGGCCGACGGAGTGCGCATTCGGCGAGGCCTGACCGCGCGTCGCCACGTCACGATCCCGCCCGGACGCATCCACGCCCTCTCGGTCAGCCAGCCCCTCCTCTGGCGGTTGTTTGGGTGGTACCGCGTCGAGATCACTCAGGCGGGTAACAGGACCTCCTCCGAGGGCGAGAAGAACGAGGGGATGCGCCTCGATGTTGCCTCCGACGTCCTCCTTCCCGTCGGTTCGCGCGCGGAGGTTGCCCAAGCCATCGCAATGGTCGTCCCGTCCCTCGGGGTCGATGAACCCGACCGCTTCCTGGAATCCCTGCACGCCGGGAGCCGCGCAGACCGCTGGATGACCCCCATTCCACCCAGCGCACGGATCCTGGATCCCTTCACGTATGCGCGCCGCGCTTGTGCACTCACGGATACGGTTCTCGCGATTCGCGGAGGCTGGCTCACCCGCACGTTCTCGATCATTCCGCTCTCGCGCATCCAGTCCGTGTCGATGAGACAAGGTCCCCTCCAGGGGTGGAGGGGGGTGGCCTCGGTGCGCGCCGAGCTGGTTCCCGGCCGGGTTCCGTCGCTGGCCGCGCACGTCGAGGCCTCGCGCGCCCTCGACCTGTGGTCGCGCCTCTCGGTGGCCTCCAAGAGCAGCCGCGACGCCGAGCCTCCCGAGCGCTGGCTCTCCCGGGTTGGCGAGGTCGTCGACGCGACCCTAGCGAGCGAGGCGAGCGGCGCGTAGGACGAGGATCGGCAACAATGGTGGCATGAACACCCCCGGACGACTCGGCATCGGCATCATCGGCATGGGGCACGTCGGCCCCGTCATCGGTTCGGCTGTGCGCGCCGTCGGTCACCGGGTGGTGGCTGTCTCAGCCTCCTCGCCCGCCTCGCGCGAGCGCGCCGACGCCATGCTGCCCGGCGTACCGATCGCGTCGCCGCAGGAGGTGGCGCGGCGCTCGGAGGTGGTGATACTCGCCGTTCCCGACGATCAGATTCGGCCCCTCGCTCAGGGGCTGGCCGATCTGGGCGTGTGGCAGAGCGGGCATATCGTCATCCACCTGTCGGGCGCCTCCGGGATCGGACTACTCTCCGCCGCCGCCGAAGCGGGAGCGATCCCGCTGGCAATCCATCCGGCCATGACCTTCACGGGCACCAGCGTCGACGTTGCCCGGCTCGTGGGAACTCCCTTCGCCGTCACCGCGGCGGCCCCCTTCCTGCCGATCGCGCAGGCCCTTGTCGTGGAGATGGGGGGCGAACCCGTGGTCGTTGCGGAGGAGGACCGTCCGCTGTACCACGCCGGTCTCGCCCACGGTGCCAATTTCATCGCCGGAATCACCGTGCAGACGACGCGCATCCTCGCCGAGGCCGGAATCGAGAATCCCGCCCTCTACGTGCGCCCTCTCCTCGAGGCCGCCCTCGACCGGGCGCTGACCGAGGGCGTCGCCGGGATCTCCGGCCCCGCCGCCCGGGGGGACGTCGGCACGGTCGCGTCTCACGCCCGCTGCCTCGGCGCTCACGAGGCGCTCGCGGGGGAGCGCGACACCTACGCGGACATGACCCGTGCCCTCACTCGCCTGCTGCGCGACGCGCGCCTCCTCGACGAACGGGCCGCGACCAGCGTCGAGGCAGCCCTCCTCGATCCCTCCTGAGTCCCGGCGCGGCCACGCTCAGCGAGGCGTCGTGCCGACTCCACGCCGCAACGATGGGCGAGGAAACCCCGCTCCGGCGCGGATCGCGCGGCGTGAGGAAAGCGACTCGATAACGCACCGGAGGGCTGAACTTGCAAGAATAGAACTATGACGCATCGTCCCACCCTCACCCACACGCGCGACCAGCTGGCAGAGGCGCTCGCCCGCCTGCCCGGAACGAAGGCGCTCGTGATGACCATGGGTGCCCTGCACGCCGGACACCTGCAGCTCGTGCGAGAGGCCCACGCGCTCGCCGACCACGTCATCGTCACGATCTTCGTCAACCCGACCCAGTTCGCTCCCGGAGAGGACTTCGACGCCTATCCGCGAACCCTGGAGGCGGACATGGACGCGCTCGAAACTGTGGGAGCGGACCTCGTGTGGGCCCCGCCCCCGCAGGACGTGTATCCGACTCCCGCGACGGTCGCCATCGATCCCGGACCCGTCGCGCGTGTCCTCGAAGGAAAGACTCGTCCCACGCATTTCGCGGGCGTCGCGCTCGTATGCACCAAGGTCGTCAACCTGGTGCGTCCCGACGTGGCGCTCTACGGACAGAAGGACGCCCAACAGCTGGCTGTTCTGCGCACCGTCTTCTCCCAGCTTGACATCCCCGTGCGCGTCCACGCGGTGCCGATCGTGCGCGCCGAGGACGGCGTGGCGCTCTCCAGCCGCAACCAGTACCTGAGCGAGGAGGAGCGCGTGCGCGCACGCGCGCTGTCTCGTGCACTGCGCCGGGGCGTTGAGGTGGCCGAGGCCGGGGCGCAGCCCGCGGAGATCATCGCGCAGTGCCGCTCGGTTATCGACGCCGAGGGCGGTATCGAGCTGGACTACATTGCGCTCGTAGACGCGGGGACTTTCGAGATCCTCGCGGGCACCGAGTCCGTACCCGTCGGCGAGGGCACTGCCGCGCCCACGATCCTGTCCGACGGCTCGCGTGAGGGACGCATCCTCATCGCCGCAAAGGTGGGCACGACCCGCCTCATCGACAACATGGAGGTGCCGCTGCGCGACGCTTCCGGTCCTGCTGGCCGTCTCGCAGAACGCGCGGGGGACCTCGCATGATGGAAATGACCCGGGAGATGGCTATCGGCAAGATCCATCGCGCGACCGTCACGGGTGCGGACCTGCACTACGTCGGGTCGATCACGGTGGACGAGGACCTGCTGGACGCCGCGAACATCGTGCCCGGACAGAAGGTCGACATCGTCGATGTCAACAACGGCGAGCGCCTCTCCACCTACACGATCGCGGGCGAGCAAGGCAGCGGCACGATCCAGCTCAACGGCGCGGCCGCCCACAAGGTGACCGTCGGCGACCTCGTCATCATCATGGCCTACGCCCAGGTGCCCGAATCCCTCGTGCGTCAGGTGAAGCCGTCCGTCGTCTTCGTGGACGAGGCCAACAAGATCATCAGTGCAGGTGACCATGCGGGAACCGTCCCCGAGGACTCGCCCCGTGCCCGCGAGCTGGGGCTGAAAAGCTCCGGCGTCTGATTGACACGACGGTAAGAGCGTCCACTCAGCTGAGTGGGCGCTCCCTTTTTTGCCTCGTTTCGTGCACCTTTGCTCGTTTGACGGCATGCGATGTTCACAATTGTCCATACCTTGTCTTCGCCCGGCACTGATACGCCCGTCACACCTATCCTCGAAGAACCGAACGAAAGGAATGTGGGGCATGAGCAAGCGAGCGTCTCGCACGCGCCACGTACTCATCGGATACGCGTTCCTGTCGCCCGCCCTCATCGGCGTCCTCATCTTCATGGTTGTGCCCATCGGCGTCATCATGTGGGTGAGCCTGTACCGGTGGGACCTCATCGGGGATACGCGATACGTGGGCCTGGCCAACGTCACGAACGTGCTGAGCGACCCGTCCTTCCTGTCGTCCCTGCGCACGACGATTCTCTTCGTCCTCCTCGTGGTCCCCATCCAGATCATCCTGGGCCTCCTCCTCGCGAACCTACTGACGAAGGGCGTGCGAGGAACCGTCGTCTATCGCACGCTTATCGTCATCCCGTGGATCGCGCCTCCGCTGGCCCTCGGCGTCGTATGGTCGTGGATCTTCGCCCCCACCGGTGGCCTCCTCTCGGCGCTTGCGGGCACTCGACTAGAAATTCTCGTGTCGCCCACCTGGGCGCTGCCCGCGGCGGCATTCGTCGTCGTCTGGTCGAACGTGGGATACACGGCTCTCTTCTTCATCGCCGGATTGCTCGCGATCCCGCGTGAGCTCACCGAGGCAGCGACCGTGGACGGGGCCTCCTCCTCGCAGGTGTTCTGGCACATCAAGATGCCCCTCCTGCGCCCGACCTTCTTCTTCGTGTCGGTCACCTCCGTGATCTCGGTCTTCAACGTTTTCGATCAGATCTACGCCCTCACCAAGGGAGGCCCATCCGGCTCCACAGAGGTCCTCGCCTACCTGATCTACAAGGAGGCCTTCGAGACCGGAAACGTCGGCCGCGCCGCAGTCATGGCGTGCGTCATGATGCTGCTCCTCATGGGATTGACGCTGGCCCAGAACCTGTACTTCCGGAAGAGGACCACGTATGAGCTCGTCTAAGTCGCACTCGCGTCGGCCCTGGTGGTCGACCCTGGGGATCTACGCGGGGCTATCGCTGGCCGCGTTCATCATGGTCATCCCGCTCCTCTTCAGCTTTGTCACGGCCTTCAAGTCGCCGCAGGACTTCGCCTCGCATTCACCCTTCGCGCTGCCCTCCCCGCCCTCCCTGGCCTCGTTCCAGGCGATCCTGACGGGACGAGTCAACTTCGGTGACGCGATCATCACGACGCTCCTCGTGGTCGTGGTGATGGTCGTCGGGCAGCTGGTGTCCTCCGTGCTGGCCGCCTACGCGTTCGCCCGCATCGAGTTCCCAGGACGCGAAGTCATCTTCTGGCTCTTCCTGGGCACCATGATGATTCCGGCGTCGGTCCTCGTCATCCCGCTGTACCTCATGATGGCGAAGATGGGGCTCAACAACACCTTCTGGGGCATCGTCCTGCCCTTCGTGTTCGCCTCGCCCTACGCGGTGTTCCTGCTGCGTCAGTCGTTCCGTCAGATCCCCCAGGAAATCATCGACGCAGCGACCATGGACGGCGCCGGGCAGATGCGCATCCTCTTCTCCATCGTCGTTCCCGTGTCGAAGCCGATCATTTCGACGCTCGTGCTCATCACGGTTGTGAGCCAGTGGAACTCATTCATGTGGCCGCGGATCATCGCCGCGACCAGGCCACGCGTCCTCACGGTTGCGACGGCCGCGCTGCAGAGCCAGTACAACGCGAATTGGACGTACGTCATGGCGGCGACGACCATCGCGCTCGTGCCCCTGATCGCTCTGTTCATCGTCTTTCAACGGCACATCGTTGAATCGATTGCCCTGACGGGCATCAAGTAACAACATAACCCATCACAACTGGAGGTCTTCATGAAATGGCGTTTTATTACCGCTACCGCTCTGATTGGTGCCGCGTCGATGCTGATGGCCGCCTGCTCGCAGGGTGGCAGCGCGTCGAGCGAGGCGGGCACGTCCCTGACCCTGCGTCTGTGGGATGATCAGGCTGCTCAGGCGTACGAGGCGGCGCTCCCCGCGTTCACCGAGGAAACGGGGATTACGGTCAACGTCGAGGTCGTCCCGTGGTCGGACTACTTCACGGGCCTGCGGTCTGAGCTCGCCGCGGGCACCGGACCGGACGTCTTCTGGTCCAACACGAACAACTACACCGAGTACGCCCGCGGCGGCAAGATCGTCAACATCGACGAGGAGTTCCCCGCCTCCGAGCGCGACGGCTGGCTTCAGGGCGCCATCGATCAGTACACGGTTGACGGAAAGCTCTACGGCGTCCCGGTCCTCACCGACCCGTCGATTGCGGTGTACTACAACAAGTCGCTGCTGGATGCGGCCGGCGTGAGCATCGAGGACCTGCAGAACCTGTCGTGGGACCCGAGCGCCTCCACCGACTCTCTGCGGGAGATCACCCGCAAGCTGACGTTGGACTCGTCGGGCCGCAACGCGGCTGACCCCGCCTTCGACGCGGAACACATCGTCCAGTACGGATACAACGCCGCGCTGGATGGCCAGGCCATGCTCATTCCGTACCTGGGCTCGGCCGGTGCCACACTGCAGGACGAGAGCGGGCACTTTACGTTCGCGAGCCCCGAGGGCGACGCCGCAGTCGGCTACCTGGTGGACCTCATCAACAAGGAGCACGTGGCCCCCTCGGCGGCCGATACGAACGATAACGGCGACTTCAGCCGCGATCAGTTCCTGCAGGGCAAGATCGCTCTGTTCCAGTCCGGTGCCTACAACCTGGCGAACGTGGCCGAGGGCGCGTCCTTCGAGTGGGGCCTGGCTCCCCAGCCGAAGGGGCCCGCAGGTGCCGTGACGGTCGGTAACTCCGTCGTCGCCGCCGGTTCGACGGCGAGCGCGAACCCCGAGGCTCAGCACAAGCTGCTGGCGTGGCTGGCTGGCAAGGACGGCGGTGCCGCACTGGGCAAGACCGGCGCCGGCTTCCCCGCGAACGAGAAGGCCCAGACGACGTGGACCGCCTACTGGTCGGACAAGGGCGTCGACACTTCGGTGATGGCGAAGACTCCTTCGGGCACGATCATGGCTCCCTTCGGCGCGAAGCTGGGCGCGGCAATGGACGCGTATAACGGCGTGCTCAAGGAGGTCTTCCTGGGACGCACCGGCGTGCATGAGGGCGTCCAGGCTGCTCAGGACGCCGCAAACGCCGCGATCGATCAGTAGCCGTCACAGACGTGGGACAGGCGCCGGCGGGACACGTTCTCGTCGGCGCCTCAATAAGGAGAACGCGAATGGATGCCGTGCTGGGCATTTACGCTCACCCCGATGATGCGGACGTGGACGCGGGAGGGACGCTCGCTCGCTTCGTACGCGAAGGATCGAGGGTCGTCGTCGCAGTCGTCACAGACGGTGATGCGGGAGGCTCCGACCAGGATCTGCATCAGCAGATGGGGGAGTTGCGTCGCGATGAACAGCGCCGCGCGTGCGAGCAACTGGGCGTCATGGAGCTCGTCTTCTTCGACGGCTACCCCGACGGCATGGTGACCCCGTCCCACGGCCTCGTGCGCGATATCGTCGCCCTCATTCGGCGCGTGAAGCCGAACCTGATCCTTACCCTCTCACCCGAATACAACTGGTCGTCCATCTACGCCAACCACCCGGACCACCGGGCCGTGGGTGCCGCGGTCACAGACGCCGTCTACCCGGTCGCGCGTAACCCCTTCGCGTTCCCCGAGCTGCTTGAGGAGGGCCTGGAACCCCACGTCGTCGAAGAAGTGTGGTTCCAAGGCGGACCGTCAACGAACCACGTCGTCGAGCTGGACCAGGCAGACATCGAGGCCAAGGTCAGGGCGGTGCGCGAGCACGTCACCCAATTCGACGACCTCGACCGGATGGAGTCATGGATCCGACAGGGCACCCGCGACGCGGGGCACCCCCACGGCTACGCAGGGGGAGAAGAATTCTTCCGATGGGACACCCGCGGGTGATGACCCGGTAGTCGGCCTGTTTGCCAGACTGTGCCCCGCCTCGTCCGTACGAGGCAGGGGCACAGTGCGTTGATGGGCGCCGCTCAGTCGAAGGCGGTCGCGACCAGCGGGTTTGTGCGGATCGCCTGGTCGAGCACGTCGCGCGCGACGTTGACCGAGTCGACCAGGGGGTGCAGCGCCAGCGCCTGCCACGCGAGGCTGCGGTCGCGCTCGCGGACGGCGTCGATGACGAGATTCTCGCAGGCTTTCACGGATTGGACGAGGCCGAGGGCCGCGCCGCTCAAGGGGGCGACCGGAATCGGATGGACGCCCGAGGCGTCGACGTCGCAGGGAACCTCGACGACATCCGTGTCGCGCAGCGTCGGAATCGAGGAGAACCCGCCGTCGCCGTTACCGACGTTGAGGATCATGCGCGCCGGTGTGTCCGTAGCGAGTGCGTTCATGAGGTCGAGGGCCACCTTCTGGTAGCCGCCGCCCGCGATGTCCTCGGCGCGCCTGCCGGAACGCTCGTCGACGTCGCGGGCCTCGGCCATGTACGTCGCCTCCCGGTCGGCGAGGGCATCGATCCACGTCCGTCCCGCCTGCTCGGGGCCCGCGAGGACGGCGTTGTAGAAGGCTTCCTGCTGATCGCGCAGGTACTCGCCGCGGGTTTGGTCCTGGTGAATGCGGGCCATGGCTTCGCGGTGGCAGTAGTAGTAGAAGAGGTATTCGTTGGGCAGGGTGCCCAGCGCGCGGATCCAGTCCGTGCCGATGGCGCGGGATTCTTCCATGGAACCCAGAGCCTCCTCGTCGGCGAAGAGGCGTGGGAGAATGTCGCGGCCGTCGACCGAGAGGGAGCGCAGCCAGCCGAGGTGGTTGAGGCCCACGTAGTCGAAGGACACGTCGGTGCGCTCCTCCTCGGCAACGCCCAGGGCATTCAGCGTGCGGTTGACGAGGCCGATGGGAGTGTCGCAGATACCGATGACGCGCTCGCCGAGCACGGAACGCATCGCCTGGGTGATGATGCCGGCCGGGTTCGTGAAGTTGATGAGCCAGGCGTTTGGGCACAGGCGCTTGGCAGCGCGTGCCAGCTCGAGTGCCGGCCCGAGCGAGCGGAACGCGTAGCAGTAGCCGCCCACACCAACGGTCTCCTGCCCCAACAAGCCGTTGTCGAGGCCGCAGTGCTCGTCGAGGACCCTTCCGCAGGTCCCACCCACGCGCATCGCGGAGAACACGAAGTCGGCTCCCGGAAGCGCCTCGTTCATGTCCGTCGTTCCGCGCACGGTCGGGGAGTGCGGGAAGTCAAGCGAGGAGAGCACGGCCATCATCGCGTCGAGCCTGCGCGCGTCGGTGTCGTACAGGACGACGCGGTCAACGTCGAGGGAGGCGTAGGCTCCCTGACCCGATCGTGAACGGGCCAAGACGTCGATCATCGCGGGGACCCGGAAGCCCCCTCCTCCGACGATGGTGAGCTGCATGGCGGGCATCCTCTCTGGATACGTATAGTGGTGGCTCAGTGACATATTGTAGTCGCGCTCACGTCTAGGAGGACCCGTGGCTTCTCGTGTACCCGTCGCATCTCAGTTCGCGGTGTACGGTCCGACGTTTCTTGACGTCGTGATGGGTCCCCTCGACGGTCCTCCGGTTCCCGGCCGCGAGGCCTGGGTGGAGGGAGCTCTCATGTGTGCGGGCGGCGCGGCGAATCAGGCGATCGCGCTTGCTCGCCTGGGTGTGCCCGTGCGCCTGCACTCTCGCGTGGGCGTCGATCAGATGGGAGCGTTCGTGGACGAGATGCTCGCGCGCGAGGGCGTGGACACCTCATCGTGCGAGCGCGTGGGCGATCAGAACGTCACCGTCTCCCTGTCCTTCGACGGCGACCGGGCGATGACGACGCGCGGGACGACCGCGCTGTCCCGCTTGGGAGGCGACGCACCGGCGTGCCTGCTCGCAGACGTGCGGGGAATCAGTGGGAACACTGAGATTGTGTCCTCCTGGCGCGAGCGTGGGACATGGGTGCTGGCGGATACGGCCTGGGACGAGGCCGGGGCCTGGGACCCGGCGGACCTGGAGGCCTTGCGCGTGGCCGACGTGTGCACGCCCAACGAGGAGGAGGCGCTCGCCTACGCGCGCACCGACAACGTGGAGGAAGCTGCCCGCTGGTTCGCGTCCTTTGGGTGCGACTGCGTGGTCACCTGCGGCAAGAACGGCGTGATTGCGTGTGTCGATGGACAGATCCTGCGCGTGCCAGCGCCCGCCGTGAACGCGGTGGATACGACGGGCGCGGGGGATGTCTTCTCGGCGGCGCTGGCCTGGGCGCGCCGCGCGCGCCGCATGCCGTGGCCCGAGGCGCTCGCCCTCGCCTGTGCGGCCGCCGCCCACTCCACGCAGGGGATCGGCGGGTCTGCATCCGCCCCCTACGCGGCCGACCTCCCGGGCGCGTGAGCTGCCCAACCGGGGCCGACGTCTCGTCGCGGGCGCAAATCCCGCTACGATAGACCCATGACCGATTCTTCTTCCGCGCCCACGCACGCGCCCTCCGACGACACCCCCGAGCAGGTCAAAGTCCGCGCGGCCAAGCGCGCGCGCCTCATGGAGGCGGGGATCCCCGCGTATCCGGTGAGCCTGCCGATCACGACCACAATTCGTCAGGTCCGCGAGCACTACGGCCACCTGGAGGCCGGCGAGGAGACCGAGGACTACGTGGGCCTGGCCGGCCGCGTCGTCCTGGCGCGCAACGGCGGCAAGCTGTGCTTCGCCACCCTCATGGACGGCGCGGGCAACAAGATTCAGGTGATGCTCTCCGCCGCCTCCGTTGGAGCGGAGTCCCTGGCCGCTTACAAGAACGACGTGGACCTGGGCGACCACCTGTACGTCCACGGGCGCGTCATTTCCTCGCGGCGCGGCGAGCTGTCGATCTTCGCCACTCCCTCCGAGGTGACCGAGGAAGCGAGGGCGGCATACGACGCTGCACCCACCGCGCTTCCCGCCCCCGACGCCTCGTGGGCGATCGCCTCGAAGGCCCTGCGTCCCCTGCCCAAGACGTGGACGACCGAGGACGGCGAAGAGGTCACGCTGTCGGAGGACCAGCGGATCCGCCGCCGCGAGCTGGACCTGATCACGCGCCCGGCCGCCCGCGACATGATTCGCGTGCGTGCCGCGGTGAACCGTTCGATTCGCGAGAACTTCTTCCGCCGCGACTACATCGAGCTGGAAACCCCGATGCTCCAGGTGATTCACGGGGGCGCCGCCGCCAGGCCCTTCACCACGCACATGAACGCGCTCGACATGGAGCTCTACCTGCGCATCGCCACCGAGATCTACCTCAAGCGAGCGGTCGTGGGCGGCGTGGACCGCGTCTTCGAGATGAACCGCAGCTTCCGCAACGAGGGCATGGACTCCTCGCACAGCCCCGAGTTCACGTCCCTGGAGGCCTACGAGGCCTACTCGGACTACAACGGCATGGCGCTCCTGACGCGCGACCTCATCCAGCAGGCTGCTCGCGACGCCTTCGGCCTGCCCGAGGGCGAAGAGATCGTGCGCCTTGCGGATGGAACCGAGTACGACCTGTCGGGCCAGTGGGACCGCATCGACCTGTACGGCTCCACCTCCGAGGCCCTGGGCGAGGAGGTCACGGTGGAGACGCCGCGCGAAACCCTCGTCACGTACGCCGAGCGCGTCGGCCTGGAGGTCGACGACTACGCGGTGAGCGGCAAGATCGTCGAGGACATCTTCGAGGAGCTCGTCGCCTCCAAGCTGTGGGCGCCCACCTTCGTCTACGACTTCCCCGAGGACACCTCGCCGCTGACCCGCTACCACCGCTCCCGCCCCGGCCTGACCGAGAAGTGGGATCTGTACGTGCGCGGCTTCGAGACGGCCACCGCATACTCCGAGCTGGCCGACCCGGTTGTCCAGCGCGAGCGCTTCGAGGCGCAGGCCCTCGCGGCCGCCAACGGCGACCCGGAGGCGATGGTCATGGACGAGGACTTCCTGATCGCCATGGAGCAGGGATTCCCGCCGTGCGGCGGCATGGGCATGGGCATCGACCGCCTCCTCATGGTGCTCACCGGCCAGGGCATCCGCGAGACCATCACCTTCCCGCTGGTCAAGCGCGGCTGAGGGCCGCCGGTCGGCTCGCCCGGCAGATCCGGGCCGCCGGTCGGCGCCGGGGGCCGCTCGCCCGGCGGGCCCGGGACCGCCGTCTTTTCGGCGCGTTTATACGACGGCGCTCGCGGGAGGGTGGAAACGGCGCGGATACTGGGGAAGGTCTGCTTTATACTGTTTATATGAGCGACGGGTCCAACCCCTTCTCCCCGTCCTTCGGGGTCATGCCCCGGGTCCTGGCCGGGCGCGACGCGGCCCTGGCCGCCTTCGAGGACTCCTTCAGCGGCGGCGCCGGCGCCCCGGCCCGCACGGTCCTCGTCGTGGGTTCGCGCGGCCTGGGCAAGACGGTCATGCTCAACGAATTCGAGGACGCCGCCCTCCGGGCCGGCTGGCTCGCCGTCAGCGAGTCCTCCAGTCCCGGCCTGCTGCAGCGGCTGACCCGCGACCACCTGCCGCGCCTGCTGCGCGAGCACGCCCGCCCCCGGGCGAGGCTGACGGGTCTGAGCGCGACGCTGGGCCCCGTGGGCCCCGTGGGCCCCGTGGGCGTCGGGGCCGCGTGGGAGCCCGGCCCGCCGCCGGAGTCCACGCTGCGCGCGCAGATCAACGAGCTCACCGACCGGCTCGCCGACCAGGGCGGCGGCCTGGCCCTGACCGTGGACGAGATCCAGGACGCCGACGTCGCCGAGCTGCGCAAGATCGGCGAGGTCCTCCAGTTCTCCCGCCGCGAGGGCAGGGCGCTGGCCTTCGCCGGGGCCGGTCTGAGGACGGGCGTTGGAGCACTGGTGCGCAGCCCGGGCGCCACCTTCCTGCGCCGCGCCATGCGCATCGACCTGCGCGATCTGACCGGGGCCCAGGCCGGCCGCGCCCTGGCGGGTCCCGCCGAGGAGGCGGGGCGCCCCTTCGACGCCACCGCCCTCGCGCTCGCCACGACCGTGTCGCGCGGCTACCCCTACCTGGTCCAGGCGATCGGCTACTGCGCCTGGAACGCCTCCTCGGGCGCGGCGGGCATCACCACCGCGCACGTGGACCGGTCCCTTCCCGAGGCGCTGGGCATGTACCGGGCGAACGTTCTGGAGCAGGCGTGGCTCGACGCCTCGCCGCGCGAGAGGGAGATGCTGGCCGTCATGGCGGCGATCTCGACGACGGAGCCGGTGAGCGTGGACGCCCTCAGTCGCGGACCTCGTAGGCGGCCAGCGCCTGGGCGACGTCGTCGAGGAACTCGTCGACCTCGTCCTGCTCGTAGCCGGAGCGGAACGCGGTGGCCTGGAACTTGATGTTGAGCACGTCGGCGGAGGTCAGCAGCCCGTCCGGGCCGCCGCGCCGCCAGGTCCCCGCCTCATGGGCGCGCAGGGTGGCCACGATCCGGGTCATGAAGGCGTCGACGGCCTGGCAATCGTACCCGCCCCGGAGCTTGACGATGCGGAAGGTGCGGCGGG
>ERZ772807.266-NODE-266-length-33268-cov-13.007407_pt1 | contig 33268 bp, 24 predicted proteins | sample MGYA00511472_ERZ772807 | MGnify/ENA primary metagenome ERZ772807 (study PRJEB29015, sample SAMEA2737947) | human oral metagenome | biome: human oral; feature: human-associated habitat; material: dental | place: China | collected 2039 ... | reverse complement strand
TACCACAAAGACCCTTGCCCCGAAGGGGAGATGAATTACTCCAAAGTCGTAATTAAGAAAACAGAACAGATATGAAAAAGGACACGGAACACGGTTCAGAACGAAAACAAGCGGAAAAGCCACGTTGGGACAACTGGCATGTACGCCTTCCTAACCCGAAGGACCAACAAAGGGCGATTGATTTGTTTCAGCGTTCGGGCGCAGAAACCAAGTCGGATTTCGTGCGTGGACGTATTCTTGGTGTGCATTTCAAGGTGATTACGGTGGATAAATCTGCCGTGGAATATTACCGCAAACTCTCAGAACTGACAGCACAGATTCATAAGATTGGCGTGCTGTATAACCAGACCGTGCGTGCCATCAATAGCTATCACAGCGTGAAAACCGCACAGATACTGCTTGAGAAGTTGGAGAAATTGTCGGCTCAAATCATCGCCTTGCAGGAGCAGGCTATCCATTTAACCATTGATTACCGCAAGAAATGATAGCGAAGATTTCAAGTACAGAGAACCTTGGAGGGGCACTCGGATACAACTTCAAGAAGGTGGAGAAAGGGGAAGCAAGCATTCTTCTTGCCCAAGGCTTGTATCAAAACAAAGAGGGAACTTATACGATGGCAGAAGTATTTCCCGATATGCAAGCACTTATCCCTGAGAAATACCGAACAAAAAAGATGGTGTTCCATTGCTCGCTCAATCCACATCTGGACGAGAAACTCTCCAATGAGCGACTCGTGCAGATAGCCAAGGAGTATATGGAGGCACTTAGTTATGGCAAGCAACCCTACATCGTGTTCAAGCATAATGACATCGCCCGTGAGCATATACACATCGTATCACTTCGGGTAGATAGTCGTGGACGGAAGATTAATGATAAGTTTGAGAAACGGCGGAGCAAGCAAATTACCGATGCCTTGGAAAGGAAGTTTGGTCTCATTCCAAGTTCAAAGGTTACTGAGAAGGCAGTAGCAGAAACGCCCAAGGTGGATATTGGTAAAGGGAATATCAAGGAGCAGGTGGCAAGTGCCCTCCGCATGGTGCTGAAACATTATAAGTTCTGTTCATTAGGAGAACTGAACGCCATTCTGAGCAAATATAACCTTGCCGTAGAAGAAGTGAAGACGGAGTTTCGGGGAAGAAAATACGACGGGCTTGTCTATGTCCCGACTGACGACAAGGGCTACAAAATAAGCACACCCATCCATGCCTCGGACATTGGTCGTGGTATGGGCTATACTGCCGTGCAGAACAAGGTGCAGAAATCGAAGCAAGCCATCAAACCACTGATACCAACCATTAGAAGGAAGGTTTTGGGAGTTATGCGTACTTCTCCTGATACAGAAGAAAAACTCCGACAAAGACTGGAGGAACTGGGGTTGCGTGTGACAATCCGAAAGAATGAAAGCGGTCGTATCTATGGCATTACCTTTATTGACGATGAAGGAGGGATTGCACTCAATGGATCCCGTTTGGGTAAAGGATATGCTGCCAATGTATTCAATAGCTATTTCTCCAATCCTGCTCATAACCCGTTCTTGGACGAAACGCTGTATGGCAGACCTTCTGTCCGTTTGGAACAATCGGTAACTGTCCAGCCTTTACAATCCAATGCAGAAGAGGGGGATAACCTTGTCGATGAATTTATCGAGGATATGGTGGGCGACTCATTCACATCTACGGGCAATGATGATTGGAAGGAAGCGGCTTGGCAGCGTAAACTTCGCAGGCAAAGCAAAGTCAACCTCAGACGAAGGAAAAGATAGGTAAGGTATTTCAAACTTTGTTTGAACAACATTCAAACGCAATTCAAATAATTATAATACAACAAATATAAAGGCAATATAACTATGGCACAAGAAGATGATTTAAGGGCATTGGGTAAAGTTATGGACTTTATGCGGGGCATATCGGTGATATTCCTCCTTATCAACTGTTATTGGTTCTGCTACGAGGCATTTCAGCAGTGGCACTTCACACTTGGTATCATCAACAAGATACTGATGAACTTCCAGCGTACAACGGGCTTGTTCTCATCCATCCTTTGGACAAAACTCTTTTGTGTGGTATTTCTTGCTTTGTCCTGCCTTGGAACAAAGGGCGTGAAAGAGGAGAAAATCACGTGGCCGAAGATTTGGACAGTGCTTTTCTCCGGATTTGTCTTTTTCTTTCTCAACTGGTGGCTGTTGGCATTGCCCATCGGCAAGATTGGAGCGGCTTCGCTCTATATCTTTACGCTTTCCGTTGGCTATATCTGCCTGCTGATGGGTGGTGTGTGGATGAGCCGACTGCTCAAAAACAATCTGATGGACGATGTATTCAATACGGAGAACGAGAGCTTCATGCAGGAAACGCGATTGATGGAAAATGAATACTCTGTCAATCTCCCTACACGTTTTTACTATAAGAAGAAGTGGAACAAAGGTTGGATTAACGTGGTCAATCCATTTCGTGCCTCAATGGTGCTCGGAACTCCGGGTTCTGGTAAGTCCTACGCCATTGTGAACAACTATATCAAGCAGCAGATTGAAAAAGGCTTTGCCATGTATATCTACGACTACAAGTTTCCCGACCTTTCCGAGATTGCTTACAATCATCTGCTTCGGCATTTGGATGCTTATAAGGTGAAACCGCAGTTTTATGTCATCAACTTCGATGATCCGAGAAAGTCGCATCGTTGCAACCCCATTAATCCAGCATTTATGACGGATATATCGGATGCCTATGAGAGTGCCTACACCATCATGCTCAATCTGAACCGCTCGTGGATACAAAAGCAGGGAGACTTCTTTGTGGAGTCACCGATTATCTTGCTGGCAGCCATCATCTGGTTTCTGAAAATCTATGAGAATGGGAAGTATTGCACTTTTCCTCACGCCATAGAGTTTCTGAACAGACCCTATGCACAGATATTTCCGATACTCACTTCCTACGATGAACTAGCCAATTATCTTTCTCCTTTTATGGACGCATGGGAGGGTGGAGCACAGGACCAGTTGCAGGGACAGATCGCCAGTGCCAAGATACCGCTTTCACGTATGATAAGCCCTGCTCTCTATTGGGTAATGACAGGCGATGATTTCTCACTCGATATCAACAATCCCAATGAGCCGAAAGTCCTTGTTGTGGGTAACAACCCTGACCGTCAGAATATCTATTCGGCGGCTCTCGGTCTTTACAACAGCCGTATTGTAAAACTCATCAACAAAAAGAAGCAACTCAAGTCCTCAGTGATTATCGACGAGTTGCCGACTATCTATTTTCGTGGGCTTGATAACTTAATTGCTACCGCTCGAAGCAATAAGGTAGCAGTGTGCTTAGGCTTTCAGGACTTTTCACAGCTTACCCGTGATTATGGCGACAAGGAAAGCAAGGTGATTCAAAATACGGTAGGCAATGTGTTTTCCGGGCAGGTAGTCGGTGAGACGGCTAAGACGCTTTCCGAACGGTTTGGAAAGGTTCTGCAACAACGGCAGTCCATGACCATTAATCGTAATGACAAATCGACCTCTATCTCCACACAGATGGACAGCCTTATCCCGGCTTCCAAAATCAGCAACCTCACGCAGGGCATGTTTGTCGGTGCCGTGTCCGATAATTTTGACGAACGTATTGACCAGAAGATATTCCACGCAGAGATAGTGGTGGATAGTGCTAAGGTATCGGCAGAAATGAAAGCCTATCAGCCCATACCTGTAATAGTAGACTTTACAAATGAAGTTGGCTCTGATAATCTCAAAGAGACTATCGAAGCCAACTACCGCGAGGTGAAGAAAGATGTTCTTTCACTCGTAAATTCAGAAATTGAAAGGATAAAGAGTAATCCAGATTTATGTTCTCTTATTAAAGAAGAATGATTAAAAAATAATAATATGATCACTAATTTTTAAGGTGCTGCTTAAAAAAGATGAAGTGATGCGGTATTGATTTTTTCCAATAATCCCAATTATGTGTTCCTGGCCCAGTGATAAAAGTCGCTGGAATATTCCATTTGTCTAGACTATCTTTTAATCCCTTGGAACTCATGAACAAAGGGTCTTCTTTTCCACAATCAAAAATGAAATCCCGATGAAACTCTCTATCGCCACGTAAAATAGAGGAAATACTATTATCTTTCCAAAAATTAGGGGGACCTAGCACTTTGACAAGATCATCTGTCATGCGTGTATTCCCCCAAAAAATCATGCTAATTGGAAGAAATAACGAATAATCCATATCAAAGGCACCACTTGTACTACCTGCTGTATTGAAATATTGCGGATGACGAATAAACAGTCTAAGTGCACCATAACCACCCATACTCAATCCTGATATAAATATATTGTTCTTGTCTACACTCAATTCACGATGAACTTTAGGTACAAGTTCCTGGAAGAAAAAACTCTCATAATGGCTTGTATAGTCTACGCTACTATCCAAATAAAAAGATACATACCCTTCTGGACAGATTATAATCATCTGATATTCATCGGCTAATTGCTGGCAATCGGTAATCTTACCCCATTGAGTATAATTCTCTGAATAGCCGTGTAGCAAATAAACCAAAGGAAATGTCTTTGATACTATATAATCTGATGGCATGTAAATCTCCACGGGAACATTTCTGTATAGAACACTGGACTTAATAATCCATACGCTCTTTGCTCTCAAATGGGTCGGAAAGAAAGCAATGATTGTCAAAAATATGAGTATTAATTTCTTTTGTCTTTTTTTCATGCAACAAAGATAGGCATTATTCGTTATATCTCAAAGACTATCACCCCATTGTAAGTAACTAACAATTATGTAAGTAAATGAGTAGAATCAAAGAGACTTCAACCAATTTTGAAAATAAGAATTTCATTCTGTCGGAATGTAATGAAACTTTTGCAATCAGTGTTATCCGAGGACAGTGGACATTGTTGCTTTGTTGTCAAATATCTCTTGGCAAAAAACGATTCTCTGAATTAAGAACAGCTATTCCGAATATAACAGATCGAATGCTTGCACATGAGCTGAAACGAATGGAACAGAATAAACTTATTACGCGTACTGTTTACAAAGAAGTACCACTTCGTGTGGAATACGAATTAACCAGCATTGCCAAAGAGCTTATTCCCATATTGGAGGAACTTGGAGCATGGGGAAAACGACATCGGGGAGAGATTGCGCACAATCAAATGTCAAAATGAGCATAGGCCGTAAATCCTTATTCCACGAAATGAAAAGGATATAATAGAAACTTCTTAAGACTGAGCTTATTAAAAAAAATACTTTACACACGACATACTATTTATTGCAAACAGTAATGTGCCTGAGTAATTATCTTTCAACTAAAAGCTGTATCTTTGCAAGTGATAAATAATCTGTTTGCAATAGAAGTCTGAACAACAGAACTTCGATTGCAATTTACAAAGAGGCAAGGAAATGAAAAAGTATATCTCACGGATTGTCATAGCTCTCGTAGCTGTGGCTTTCTTCATGGAATACATTGACTCGACCGCCTTGGTGACAGCTCTGCCACTAATGGCCTTAGACTTCGGTGTGGAAAGTGGCAGGATGAGCATCGGGATTACGTCCTATATGATTTCGCTGGCGGTGTTTATCCCTGTAAGCGGTTGGATTGCCGACAGGTATGGCACGCGTTCGGTGTTCGCCTATGCAGTTCTAGGATTTATCGGCACGTCCGTCCTGTGCTCTCTCTGCAACAGTCTGACGCAGTTTGCCTTTGTACGTTTCATACAAGGCATGGCCGGAGCACTAATGGTGCCCGTAGGGCGATTGGCTGTATTAAAAAACTGCGACAAGCGCGATTTGGTGAATGCCATCGCATGGATAACCACTCCAGGGCTTATTGCGCCCGTTGTCGGTCCTCCCATAGGCGGATTTCTTGCCACTTACTTCTCGTGGCACTGGATATTCTTCCTGAATGTTCCAGTAGGGCTACTCGTCTTTGTCCTGGCAATAAGATATATTCCTAAACAGCCGGTAGATAGACAGCGGGGTAAATTAGACATACCTGACTTCTTGTTGAGTGCCTTGTCGCTTTCGGGCATGATGTACAGCCTTGAACTGTTGGGAAACAACGCTTCCAGTTTCGTGCGCCCCCTCATTCTGCTGTTTCTCTGTATACTACTCTTTGCTTTCGGTATACGCCGTTCGCTGCACGCCTCATTGCCGCTGATAGACTATTCCGTAATGCGCGTGCCCACTTATTCGGTAACGATTATCTATGGCACGCTGTCGATGATGGTTATCGGTGCAGCCCCGTTCTTGCTGCCGTTACTGTTTCAAGACGGCCTACATTTCAATGCCTTTCATTCCGGCTTGCTACTACTCTCGCTAATGCTGGGTAATCTCATCACCAAACCTTTCACCGTATGGATGATGCATCATTGGCGCATCAAGTATATCCTGTTCCTTAACGCACTGTTGCTTTCGCTGTCAACAGCTGCCTGCGCACTGTTCAAGGCCTCTTCACCCGTCTTCGCCATCATCGTATGCCTCTTTTTGATGGGCTGTTTCCGCTCGGTACAGTTAAGCACTCTTCACACGGTGGCATACATGGATGTACCCCAACAAATGATGTCTTCAGCCAATACGCTTTACAGCACTACCCTTCAGCTCGCCTCCGGATTGGGTATCGGTCTAGGTGCATTGGCATTGAGATTTGTAGCATCCACCTCTGCCAATCCTCATTCGCTTGCACATTATCAGCTGTCATTTGTACTGATTGCTATCGTGGGACTTATAGCGTTGATTGGATATGGAAAGATGGAGCCCGAGGCAGGCAAAATAATTGCCAATTAGCATTTCCTGTGGAATTTCTATACCTGCAGGATTACATGAACGGGAAAGTAATCTGTTTCAGATGCCGTGGAGTCGATTAGCCCAAGGCCAATTTGTGTTCATTATCCCCTCTTCGGAGCTTACCAGCTTGTGTCTTCATCTCTGTTTTTCTTACATCATTCGCGGCCATCAGAAACTGTATTTGAGTTTCAACCATACCTCAGAGTTCTTGTGGTATATGGCGAAGTGGCCGCGGTCGGCATGAAAGTAATCGTAACCCCCGGCGAGTTCTATTTGATCGGTGAGCGCGTAGGAAGCGGAGAAGCGGTTGAAGATGCCACCGGTGGAAACGTCGATGTAGGCAAAGGTGGACAGTTTCAGCAGGTTGCGTAGCAGTTCTTTAGAAATACGTGCTGTGGCAAGGCCTGTGTTGAGGTAGGCGCTGATTGTGGTTTTATCGCCCGAGATGCGGCGATGGCAGTATTGCAGGCTGATGTTCCAATCGCTGCCCGGATACCAGTCCGCGCCAAGCAGGGCATTGAACGTGTTGCGCCTTACCACTTCGCGCCCCGAAGCCGTGGTTTGTGCACCGCCCAAGTAGCAGGCCGTTTCACCACGGACGACGAACTGCCCCACGGGCAAGGAACAGTCGGCACCCAGCATCGTCATGCGGGGATAGCGGCCTGTGGCAAGAAGCGTCTTCCCGTCGGTCGATAGTGCCAGCTCCATTGCGGGCATCTTGTTCCATGTGCGCAGGGCACTCACAGAGAAGTCGATACCGCTGAGGTTAGCGCTTATCCGTCCGCCCCATTCTAAGTTGCGCAGTTTCTTCGCGGGTTTTCCGCTTTCCAAGTCTATGGTGCAGGGCAGCGTGGCAGCCGTTAGGCTTACGGCCCACGGATTGCTTTCGTCTATGGGCAGGATGAAGAAGTCGGCCACGGGATTACATACGGCCTCGAAGGTGACGTTGCGGTAAGTGTACTTTGCCCGCAAACCGTTGACGGGCATGCGGATGTCATCGTAATCCTGTGCGAGAAATTCAGTATAGTCGCACGGCGACACGCAGTCGGTGATGCGCAGTGCATCGGCTACGCCCCACACGACAATCTGTCGCCCTACGCGCAAGTCGAGACCACCTTTTGCGTAAGACAGATAGGCTTCGCGCAGTTCCACGCCTGTGCGGTCTTTCACGATGGCATTATAGGTGGCGTTTATCGAGACGAAGAGCGCAGCTGCCCCTTTCTCGAAAGTTATTTCTCGGCGCAGCCGCGTACGCGAAGCCATCCACTTACCATGCCGTTCGGTGGCAAGGGCGTGATAGGTATCGACAAAGCCTTTCGTTCGGGTGTGGATGGAATTGTCGTTCGATTTTTCTGCTTTTCCCTGCTGTTCACTCTCCTCTTTTATTACCTCTTCTCCAACTACTAAGGTATCGGTCTGCGCCCATGCCTGCACCGAGAATATCGGTGCGAGCAAAAGTATCCATAAGTGCAAGGCTCGCATGTCAGGCTCCTTTCTCTAATCGGGTCACGGTAAAGAGGTTGGGCGAGACTTTCACGTTGAACTTCTGGTTGCTCATCCGTATGACGGTCTTGTGTCCCGTCTGCACGTTCTCCATCTGCATGAGGCACATCGTCCAAAAGTTCTGCACCTGCACGATGTCCGAGGAGGTTAGCCGGCGATGCAGCTTGTTCAACTTATCGTAGAACTCGACCTTGACCATCAGCAGACAGTCTTGTCTAATCCACGTGACACGCCGCAAATAAATCTCGTCTTTGTCATAGGGCGTAGACTGCACCACCCAGCATTGGTGCCCATCAACTGTTTCTTCGCGCAGCAGCATGTGGCGCTCTTCGTCGACGCTGCGAGTGCTCATATCGTTATAGGTGAAGTCACTCCCCATGAAATAATCCGTCTTTGACGACTTGCCACTGATGCGCCGCGTTTTCTTCATGGCCGGCAGATAGAGCCACTTGTCGTCGGTCTTTCCAGTATCGTCGTAGTCCCAAGTAAGGAAGCCCGTACCTGCCACATCGCCGGGATAGGTGAAGAACATCACGCGCTTCGTGTCCTTCCCCACGTCCATCGCCCACGACTCTAATTTTCGCACGCGTTTGTGTCCGCTTTTCTGAATGAGTGTCATCTCGATGTCGGCATAACGCGTGTCACCGTCGGGTCGATTCTTTACTTTCAGCATCACGTCTCTGCCTGACAGCCCGGCTGCCTGCGTGCTGCAAACCGCCAGTGTGGCGATGAGCGATAGTATCAAATGTATTGTCTTCATACGATTACTTGTTATTTTGAATGTTGATAATGCTTGTTTTATCTTTCCCTAACACACGGAGGTCCCTGAGCAGGATTGGCGTGAGAAAGAGGTCGGCCAACAGGGCAGAAACCATGCCCAGCACGGCCAATACGCCCCATTTGTACATCTGCGCGGCCTCCGATGGGATAAAGCCGGCAAAGGTTGCCGAGATGATGACGGTCGACATCACGATGGCCAAGCCTTCGGTGCGGAAGGTGCGGCTGATGGCCGTCGTGTAGTCGCCGCAACGGTCGAAGGCCACATGACAGTGGTTGATGAAATGGATTGTATCGTCGACAGCGATACCCAATACCATCGGGATGAGTGAGGCGGTCATCATGTCTAACGGATAGCCCAACCAGCCCATCATGCCACCCACGATGATGGCCGGGGCAATGTTGGGTATCATACCTACCAAGCCCACTTTCCAATTGCCGAAGATGAGCACGAGGATAATGCCGATGACCAACACCGACAGGAGCATCGACCACATTTGTCCACGCACCACATAGCTTTCCATGGCGGTGAACTGGGGCAGACTGCCCACGGCCGACACCTGTGCGCCGGGGAACATTCGGCGCGCTTCGGTTTGCAGTGCCTGCATCTCGCGCTCGGCCTTATGCGAATTGTAGTTGTTCAGTTCCAACTGCAAGCGCAGCCGACGGTAGTCGTAATCCATCCAATACTCCGACTCCGTTCCACCCGCATTCTCGTAGAGCAGCAGCAACTGTGCCACCATGTCAGCTCGGTCGGGAATGCGGTAGAACCGCGGGTCGTTACCGTTGAGCGTACAATTCATATCCTTCACAATGTCGGTGATGGAATTATGACGTTTCGTCAGCTTGTAACCATCGACGATGCTGCCCAACTTGTCTAATCTTTTCAAATTTTCAGGGTTCTTGGCATCGTTGTCATGGGGTAGCGTAATCATCAGGTCGTAGGCATACATAGAGCCAAGTTCCGTGTTGGAAAGGTCGAGAAACCGTTTCACGTAGGGCACCTTCCGTCCGATGGTTTTCTCGAGATCGAACGCCGGCTCTACAAAGAACAAGCCGATGCCGCAGAAGACAGTAAGTACGACGGACGAGAGGATGATGACGCGGTGATTGCGCAGGACGAAACGACCGAACTGTACAAACCGATCGCCGATGTATCCTTCGAAACTGCGCGATATGTCGGGCGTGGGCTTACGATCCTTGCCTAACGAGAGCATGATAGGAGTGACGAACAGACAAGTGCCCAGCACGGCCAGCAGGCACAGCGATGTATTGATGCCAATGGCTTTCATCGGAACAATTTCCATGGAGAGGAACGTCATCATGGCCGCCACAGTTGTCAGTCCCGACAACAGTACGCCCCAGCCTGTCTCGCCCATTGCTTCGGCGATGGACAACCTTCGCTTGCCCGTTTCTACAAAGCGCGTCTTGAAGAAATTATAGAGGTGAATGTTGTAGGCAATGGAACAGGCGAATGTCAGTATCACGGCGATCATGGCCGTACTCATGTCGATGTAGAGTCCTAACCAGCCGATGATACCGAAGCCTATGAGAAGGGCACACGCAGAGGTGAGCAGAGGCGCCAACACACCCCGCAGCGAACGGGTGACAATCAGCATCACCACGATAGAAACGAAGAAAGCGAAAGCCAGTAGCCGCATCATTTCGCTTTGCAAATAAACGAATTTCTCGTAGCCCATATAGGGCATTCCAGCGGCGTTGGGAGACAGCTCGGCATATTTTGCCTTGCCGATGATGTGCCCCGCCTCTTTACCCGTGAGCATGTCGGGGGCAATGTCGCTCGTCTTTTTCCACACGCTGTCCTCGGGAAAAGGCCGTAGCTTCACCACAATCCATGTCATCTTGCCGTCGTGCGACACTAATTTCTTCGCCATCTCGGGCTTGCTGTAGGCTTTCTGTCGGATGACGTTCAGTGCGGCTTTGTCGGATGGTATCTCGTCCGGCACGATTTGCTCAATGGCTATGCCGTCTTCCGTACCCACAGTGAATTCCAAGTCGGTGAGTGATGTCACCTTGTCGGCATACGACAGACTGTCTTTCAGTTCGTTGCTGAGCTCGCGGATGAGCGTCAGGCTACGCTTGGAAAAGATGTCCTTGTTCTTCACCAACACGGCCACGTAGTAATCATTACCAAAGATCGACTTGAATTCGTTGGTTTTACGTAGTATTGAGTCACCACTCACAAAATAGTCATCGAACGAGGTCTTCATCACAATGCGCTTTGCACCTACGAAAGAAAGGGCCACAATGCCCGTGAATACCCCGGCAACGAAAAGACGGTGGCGGAGAATCCAGCCTGCTAACTTCCTGAATTTACGGTTGATACTTTCGATTTTCATTGTTCGTTTCGCTTATTCCTTATCCATAATCAGTTCTTCATAAATGTTACGCAGACGTTGGCGCAAATGTTGTTTGGCATAGTACTTGCGTGAAATCAATGTGGCAATGGTGACACCCGTCTCCTTGGAAAGTTGCTGATAGCTTTTGCCTTTAAGCTCGGTTTCGACAAAGGCCTTGCGCTGCTCCTCGGGAAGTTCGGCAAGAGCCTCTTCCAACTGCTGCCACATCAGCTTGCGGAGCAATTTCATTTCGGGGGCATCTTCCGGTGCGGTCTGTCGGTCTTCCTTCTCGTCTGTCAATCGGCCAGCGCGTCGCTTCCGCCGGTAATCGATGATGCGGTTGCGTGTGGCTCGCCAAAGCCAAGCTCCCACATTCTCTATTTCCTCTGCATCGCGTTGTAAGGTCAGACACAGAAATACATCCTGCAAGATGTCCTCTGCATCTGACACGTCGCCAATTTGCCAGCGCACATAGTCTGTCAGTGTATGTCTGAAGCGTTTGAAAAGCTCGGTGATGCCACTCATTCCTTCACGTCCACATCCATGATTCGCTTAACGAAGGCCTTACGCTCCTCGGGCGACATCTTTGAAACTTTCTTGCGCAACCGCAGTATGGTGTTCCGCATCTCCGCACGTTTGCTTCCAGAAATCTTCCTTATCAAACAAGGATCATTCTCATATGGCGCGCGATGAGGACGTAAGGGTTTCACCATCAGCAGATGGAACAGCACCGTCAATCCTAGTGCTTGCCAATAATTGATAGCTGTCCACCCCGTAACTGTGGGAATAATCAGGTTCCACAGTCCCATCACCATGCCCACGATGGCTGCAACAATCGCCAACCGGAGCAAAATCAACCCTAACATGTGAATCTTCATTTTCTTTTTCTTTTTTGTTAATATGAAATACCTTTCATAGACACAGACGGTTCACGGTTGTAGACATTTTAATTGTTTAGATATTTTAATATTTGTTGTCCTTGATGACCTCCAACTGGAAAATTACCGACAAACTCTTTGTGTTAAATATTATTAATATTTACCCGAATTGTCTACAAATGAATTAGCAAATAGTCTTTTTATTAAATTAGTATGTAATTAAAAATCCATTAAGAAAATGAAGAAATTTATCACACTGCTCTTTACTTTCCTGCTATCATTGAACGTTTGTGCCAGGGCTTGCGGCCCCAAATGGTTGGAGAAAGCCGTATTCTATCAGATTTATCCTTCTTCCTACATGGATACTGATGGAAACGGCATCGGTGATCTTAGAGGAATTATCCTAAAACTCGATTACATTCAATCGCTAGGTGTAAACGCCTTATGGCTGAATCCTATTTTTGAGTCGGGGTGGTTTGACGGAGGGTATGATGTTATTGATTTCTATAAGGTTGATCCTCGTTTTGGTACGAATAGTGATATTGTTACACTTGTTCGGGAGGCGCATAAACGGGGTATCAAGGTCTGTCTTGATCTTGTAGCTGGGCATACGAGTGACAAGTGCGCATGGTTCAGGGAATCGATGGGGAAAGACCGCAACCTGCGTTACAGCGATTATTATATTTGGACCGACAGCATTTCTGACCAAGACAGGAAAGACATCGAACTACGCAAGCAGGATCCTAATCCAGCTTCCAGTACACGTGGTAAGTTCGTTGATATGGATGCTCCCCATGCAAGATACTACTTGAAGAATTATTTTGCCTGTCAGCCTGCATTGAACTACGGTTATGCCCATCCTGATCCGAACCATCCGTGGGAACAGAGCGTTGATGCGCCAGGACCGCAGGCGGTAAGGAGAGAGATGCGTAATATCATGGCATTTTGGATGGATAAAGGCATTGATGGCTTCCGTGTAGACATGGCACAGTCGCTAGTGAAAAATGACTATGACGGGAGTGAGCTGAAGAAGTTGTGGACGGAGATGCGGCAGTGGAAAGACAAGTATTACCCTGAGTGTGTTCTCATCTCAGAGTGGTCAAGACCGACAGAAGCTATCCCAGATGGTTTCAATATCGACTTCATGATGCACTTCGGAATTCCAGGATACCCTTCTCTGTTCTTTGCAAAAGACACTCCATTCGGCGAGCGTCATTCTTACCCCTATTGCTACTTCGACAAGTCGGGCAAAGGCATAGTAAAGGAATTCATTGAGAACTTTTCCGAAGCTTATGCCAAGACACGCAGTCTGGGATACATAGCCCTACCGACAGCCAATCATGATTTCCAGCGTATGAACATAGGGACGCGCAATACGCCCAACCAGCTGAAAGTCGCATTTACATTCCTTCTGACCATGCCTTGCATACCTTTTATATATTATGGTGACGAAATCGGCATGATCTCCCAACGTGATTTACCAAGCAAAGAAGGGAGCAATGAACGCTCGGGCAATCGTACACCTATGCAATGGACGCCAGGTCCTACAGCTGGCTTCTCCACATGTCGCCCGGAACAGCTTTATTTCCCCGTGGAAACGGATGGAGGAAGGATTACCGTGTCAGAAGAAGAAAGAGACAAACATTCGGTGCTGAATTTCGTGCGTTCGCTGGTGGCACTACGACAGTCGTCAGCAGCTCTGGGCAATACTGGTGACTGGCGGCTTCTGAGCGATATAGGGAAGCCTTATCCGCTAGTCTATCAGCGCAGTGCAGGTGGTGATACTTACATAATTGCCGTAAATCCAAGTAGTGCTTCCGTCCGTGTGAACGTCCCGACCAACTCTTTCGGTGAGGAAAGGATTGTTTCTCTCGTAGGAAAGGCTTCATGCAGGTCGGAGAAAGGCAGCCTGGACATAAAGATGAGTGGCATTTCAGCAGTTGTCTTTAAACAGAGAGACAGAATGATAAGAGAGAAGGAGTAAGAGACACTTGTGTTTAGATGTCTGTCTGCACGTTGAAAATGGGGATTGTTAAATAAAATCAAATAGCTATATTTTTCTCCTCTTTCTGTCTACAAAAGTAAATCTGTTTTGTCTTTCAAATAAAATAAAAAGAGATTATGAAATATTCTGACTATGACGAGATAAACAGCAGTATGGACTTCCTTCGGCTGAAAGACCGAAAGTTCGTGATGTGGCGTCTGCTCAAGACGCAGGAATTAGATGACTTTTGGAACCACTTCATCGCGAAACATCCCGAGCTTAAGGAAGAGTTTGAACGAGCTATTGCCATTTGCGACAGCGTACGTATCAATGAGCAGCGCTATCCAAACACAGACGTGCTCTATAAGCGTATAGAAGAAACCATCATGCGGAAGAAACAGCGACGGGCCAAGGTTGTGCTGACGCGTCGCTTGCTGGCTGCAGCCATAGCGTTACTATTGTTGATACCGGCCACCTATTTGGGTTATGTCAAATTCAGGGCAGCAGGAGAACAGTCAAACGAATTGGTCGGCCAAATCATGCAAAATGAGAATATAGAGTTGTTATTAGGTAATCATAGGATTGTGCTTCAGGATTCTGCTGATGTAAAGATAAAGAATGGTTATATTATCTATGGTACTGCCGATGCAAAAACAAATCTGTCTTCCCTTGGGAATACAGTTTGTAAATTAGTGGTTCCTCCCGGTAAACATTCTTTTCTTACATTGGCAGATTTATCCAAGGTGTGGATAAATTCGGGGTCAGTGGTAGAGTTCCCCTCGACTTTCACAAATCATTCCACACGGGATATTCGTGTAAACGGGGAAATATTCATCAATGTGACGAAGAACGTCCGACAGCCTTTTATTGTCCATACAAACAAAATGGATGTAACCGTTCACGGAACCAGTTTCAACGTCTCGTCCTACGACCAAGAACAAGAAGCCTCTGTTGTCTTGGTAAGAGGCAAGGTACAGGTGGGAACCCGCAAGCACGGTAGCATAATCATGCGACCTAACGACATGGTGGCACTCAAGGACGGAAAACTTTCTCGTCAGAAAGTGGATGTCGTCTATTATGTTAGCTGGAAAGACGGCTATTTTGCCTTTAACGATACTCCGATTAGTGAAGTATTGAAGAAAGTAGGCAAATACTACAACATTCAATTCACAGATGCCCATGCAGATATGTCATCAAGAAAGATTACCGGTAAGCTCTATCTCTCGGGAAACCTTGATGATGTACTTTCCTCCATATCTCTCATTACGTCTACGACTTATATTCGAGAAAACAATACTATCAAACTTGTTGGAAAAGAAAGGAGATAATGCCTATGAAATAACACTTTTAGCATAAAAGGAAAGCCGGGGCGTGCTGCAACATCCCCGGCCATGTAATCGAAAAACATTGAGAACCAATATTTATTCAACATTACTATCTTAAACGAACTTGTACAAATGTATAAAATTAAACCTAAACTTCATGATTTTCATTGGATAAATCATGGAGGAATCGTAAAAATTATGTTTTTTTCTGTTTTACTGCTGTTCATAGGTGCTATTGTTGCACCAGCCAAGGCAGTGGAAACTCAGAATTTAAACGTCACATTGAATGTGGTCAACGCAACAATGCGTAGCACCATTGACAAAATTGAGAAATCAGAAGGGTATGTCTTTATCTACAATGACGATGTACGTGTAGAACTTGATAAGAGAGTTTCGCTACAGATGACGAACAAGAATATTGACGAAGTACTTGACAAAATGCTCGCACACACCAATATTTCTTATAAGCGTAGTGGTAAGCAGATAACACTGTATAGAAACCACGCAAAGCCACGTCAACAGCCAGTTCCCTCTGTAAACACTCAGGCTCCACAGCAATCTTCTAATAAACATATCGTGAGAGGAAGAATCGTTGATGACAGGAATGAACCGGTTATCGGTGCAACCGTCAAAATCAACGGGAAAAACACTTCAGGCACAATTACAGATATTGATGGAAATTATGTGCTGAATAACGTTGCCCCGAATGATGTCATTACCTTTTCTTATATTGGTATGAGACCGCAGCAGATTGTGGTAGGAGGAAAGAATGTCATCAACGTCACCATGCAGTCCGACATCAAAGATTTGGGTGACGTGGTTGTTGTGGGATATGGTACACAGAGGAAAGAATCCCTGACGGGTTCCATTTCAATGGTTACGTCTAAAGATTTGGTGGCAACCCCACAAGCGAGTGCATCCAATATGCTGACAGGCCGTATTCCCGGACTTATTACAACCCAGACATACGGAATTCCAGGAAGTGACAATGCAACCTTGAGCATTCGTGGCTTCGGGAATGCCCTCTTCATAGTAGACGGCGTTGAACGTGATGCCCGATACATTGACCCCAACACGATTGAGTCTATTTCCATACTGAAAGATGCATCTAGTGCTATCTACGGCTCACGTGCCGGTAATGGTGTTGTCCTAATTACGACAAAGCGTGGCAATCAGAGCAAGCCGACCATTACAGTTGGAACTACGCTGACCCTGCAAAGTGTCACGGCCATGCCAAAGACAGTATCGGCTGGCCAGTATGCAGAACTGAAACGGGAAGAGTTCTACAATGCAAACGGAGTGCATACAACACAGACCCCACCTTTTACAGAAGCGCAGGTACAGAAATACTATGATGGGACAGATCCCCAATACCCGAATACGAACTGGTATGACCAGATTATCAGAAACTGGGCACCTATGCAGCAACACAAAGCTTCTATTCGTGGTGGCAATGAGCGCTTCTCTTATTACAGTTATTTTGGTTATACCAAGCAGGAAAGTATCTTCAAAACCAATTTCGGTAATTATCAGCGTTATGCTTTTCAGACCAACCTGGATGCAAAGGTAACGAATCGAATAAAGCTCCAACTATCTATTGCAGAGGATATTGATGACAGGAACTATCCATCAACAAATGTTTATTCAGGAACGGCAAGTCTGTGGGGCTACTTCTGGCAGACGCTGCCCACTTATCCTGCAAGTCTCCCTAACCCTGACTATCACTCTTATGCTGGTGGTGGAGGAACGGGTGGCGTGCATTTGGTAGCAGACAGGGATATTACTGGATATAGCCGCTCAAAGAATTACCTGACGAATATATCGGGAACATTGACCTACGACTTCAAGTATATTTTGGGACTTTCTTTCAAAGCCTTCATAAACTATGCCAAGGCTGACTATCCGACAAAGATTTTCCATAAGCCAGTCTCTTTTTATACTTATAATTACGAGAATGACAAGTACAACCTTCAAGGGACTTACTACAATAAGGCTTCACTTGATCAGACGCAAGGTTATTCTCAAGTCATAACTTCTCAGTTCTCACTGAACTATGAGCGTCTATTTGCTAATCTGCATCGTGTAAAGGCAATGGCCCTTTTCGAGAGTGTTGATACGAAAAGCGATGAATTGAGCGCAGGAAGAACGGATTTCCTTACTCCATCAATTGACCAAATGTTTATGGGAAGTACGATGACAGCACGTAACAATGGCAGTGCATCTGAGAACGGTCGTGCCAGCTATGTGGGACGTCTGAATTATTCCTATATAGACAAGTACCTCCTGGAGCTTATCCTCCGTGCTGATGCATCAGCCCACTTTGCTCCAGGACACCGATGGGGCTGTTTTCCCGGTGTTATGGTCGGGTGGAGAATTGACCAAGAAAAATTCATGAAAAACATGAAATTCGATGCTTTGAAACTTCGTTTGAGCTATGGACAGATGGGCAATGATGCTATAGGCGATTTCCAGTATCTTTCAGGCTACAAGCTATATGAAATGACGTATTTACTAGGTAACACCTCTACAAATGGCATTAAATCTACAGGACTTGCCAACCCGGACATGACATGGGAACGCATGCATATCTACAATGCGGGTATTGATTTCTCCTATAATCACCGTATACTCTATGGTTCTTTTGAAATGTTTTACCGTAAACGTTCCGGTATTCTCGCACGACGCAATATATCATTGCCGAATACGTTCGGTGCAACACTTCCGTTGGAGAATCTGAACAGCCAGGATACAAGAGGGTGGGAACTGGAGCTTGGTACAGCCGGACATTTCCATGACCTTAATTATGATGTCAAAGCTAATTTCTCTGGTTCCCGTTCTAAATGGATCCATTATGAGGAGCCTGATTATACCGATCCAGACCAGATACGCCTCTCGAAGAATTCCGGGAAATGGGTGGATAGGACTATAGGATATATTTCCAACGGGCTGTTCACATCCCAAGAGCAGATAGATAATCTTACTTATTCTTATCCTGGTGGAAACGGCAAACTAAGACCTGGTGACCTTATCATTGTTGACAGGAATAATGATGGTACTATCGATTGGCGCGATCAGGCTGTTATCGGCAAGGGGACCATCCCTCATTACATGATGGGACTTAATTTTAATCTTAACTATAAGGGATTTGACTTGTCCATGTTATTTCAAGGAGCTTTCGGATTTTATAAGAAATTAATCTTCTCCGGAGGAGAGAACTACTATTCCTTTGTCTATGATAAACGGTGGACAAAAGATAACAATGATCCCGACGCTTTAATTCCAAGATTGAGTGGTGCACCTACAAATAGTTACATTACACAAAATAATTTCGTCAAGTCAGATTATGTCCGTTTAAAGACATTGACAATCGGATATTCTGTTCCTGAGAGATTTCTTTCTAAATTAGGTTTGCAGACATTAAGACTGAATGTATCAGCATATAATCTGTTAACAATCAGTAAATTAAATAAATATAATTTTGACCCGGAGGCTCCTTCTGGTGAAACAGGACGGTCATACCCTCTGAATAAGACAATTTCATTCGGGTTGGATGTTTCATTCTAAAAGAAAAGAACATGAAGAGTTTGAAAAGTATTCTGTTTATATCAGCTTCAGTACTTGTGCTCAGCTCCTGTACTGACAATCTTCTTGACAGAGAACCTTTGAATATAATTTCTGATTCTCAGGTCTATACAGACAAGACATTGGCTGATGCTAAATTGACGCAGGCATATACACAGATGTGTGTGATGATCAATGAGTGTCCCCGCCTCAACAACCCTAAAAACGGGTATTGGGAAACGACAAGTGACGACTGGAACGGCCCATTTATCATTAATGAGATTGCTGATGAAGGTGTCAGCAACTGGATAAAAGGACAGTCCAGCACTGTAAAAGGTTCTGGCATATCCAACTCTGGTGGAATTCTTGAATGGTGGGAGGACGCTTATGAGGTAAACCGCATTCTTAATGAATTCATGGAGAAAATGGGAAAATCTTCTTTTGCAGATGCATATAAAAAAGAACGCATTGCAGAAGCTCGTTTCCTACGCGCATTCAACTACTTCTACATGGTCAAGCGATACGGCGGTGTACCACTTGTCCTCAAGGCGCAGATGCCGACAGATTCTGAAAGCGAATTGTATGTATCTCGCAATACGGAAAAGGAAGTATATGATTTCATCTTGTCGGAGATGGATAAGATTGTTACAGACCTGCCGGCGCGGGCAAATACGGAACTTGGACGGCCAAGTCGTGGTGCCGCTATGGCACTGAAGGCGAGGGCTGCCTTGTACGCTGGTAGTATTGCCCAGTTTGGTAAGGTCCAGTCGGGGGGACTGTTAGGCATTGAGTCTTCTTTGGCTAAGGATTATTACCAGAAGTGTTACGATGCCTGCAAACAGATAATGAACTGGGGCGAATACAGTCTCTATGACGGGGATGCAGACAAGACGCAGAACTTTAAGAACGTCTTCCTGAAAAAGAATAACAGCGAAGACATCATGGTCATTCAGCATGATGCCACACAGCGTACAACATCTGGCGGCAATGGATGGATATGGGACTTTTTCCAGTGTCCACATCCACAGGCGTGGGGTGCTGGAAACCAGAATGCACCTTATCTGGAAATGGCAGAAGCATTTGAGCATATTGACGGGACTCCAGGCACACTGGACAAGACAACATTGGAAAGCAGGCTTTGGTCAATGGATGAACTGTGGGGCAACAAGGATCCAAGGTTCTATGCAACGATATGGACGCAGGATACCAAGTGGCAGAACAGAAAGGTTGATTTCCATAACGGTCTGATACTTCCTGACGGAACCATTAAAGGGGATGGTGCTTACCAGGGTGTAGCAGCTGCTGGTGACCAGTATATTGATAATTATAGTTATGGGACGGGGTTTGGCGTGATGAAGTATCTAGATGAGACGCATGACAATACAGGCGAACGTGCTACTTCCAGTACGGACTATATCCTGTTCCGTTATGGAGAAGTATTGCTGAATTATGCTGAAGCTGCCTTTGAACTGGGCAAGACTACAGATGCGCTGGATGCAATCAACAAAATCCGTTCCCGTGCCGGAATAGCAGCCTTAAGTACCGTCAACCGTGAGCAGATTAGACATGAACGTAAGGTAGAATTGGCTTTTGAGGGACACCGCTATTGGGATTTGAGAAGATGGAGGATCGCCAAGGATGTCATTCCTGTAAACCGTTCGGGGTTGCGCTATATCCTGGATTATAATACCCGTAAATATCAGGTAAAGGTCTTGGAAAATTATGATGGTGTCACGCCTCCTGTCTTTGAGAATCGGAATTACTATTTCCCAATTACGCCTAGTCGTATCTCAAATAATAAGAATCTCGTAGAAAACCCAGAGTATTAATTAAAAAGTATGTAAAATGAAAAAAGATAATAACCAAAAACTGTCAGTTTTGTGGAGTTTATTATGCCTGTTCTTTTTTGTTATACTGTTTAACAGCTGTTACAATAATGAAGATGATCCGGTATATGAGAACCTGAAAGAGCTTGTCGTATCAAATACAGCCGTCAACCTTGAATATGGTGACTCCACGACCGTGACAATATCTCAGGGAAATGGTGGATATGAGGCTGCGGCTGAAAACAACTCCATCGCAAAGGTCTCTGTTATTTCAACTACGGTCAAGATAAAGGCTTTGAAGTCCGGCTCTACCAATATCACTGTTAGAGATCAGAAAGGAAAGACGCAAAATATTGTGGTAACCGTTGCAGCACCAGTCAATATAGAAACCGACGAGTTCATCACTGTATGGAAAACAGACAATGAGGGAACTTCTAATTCCACTTCTGTAACATTGCCTGTTTCTGGTAGCTATATTGTGAAATGGGAAGAGGTCGGCAGGTCTTCACATAAGGGTCAGAAGGAATATACTGACATTACTCCAGCGAATTATCCGACAATAGACTTCGGTTCAGTAGGAATGTATCGTGTAAGGATAACAGCAAAAGATACAGAGAAGCCTTTCGGCTTTATCTTTGACACCTATTCAGCTCCGGCTCTAGACGGATTGAAACTTATTAGGGTAGAGCGTTGGGGGGTAAATAAGTGGCCTTCCGCTGCAAGTATGTTTGCTCAGTGTCGTAATATGGATGTTACAGCAACGGATATTCCCGACTTTTCTGCATGTGATGGTAAAATGTATAATATGTTCTACCATTGTGAGAATCTGGTTGGCAATAACAGCTTTGCAAAATGGAATGTCAGCATGATGTGGCATATGAATGAACTTTTTGCATACTGCTATAAATTCAACCAGAATATCAATGCATGGAATACGAAAGGGGGCTATCTGATGTCAGCTATATTCAAAGGCTGTACAGTCTTTAATCAGCCACTTGACAACTGGAACTTGAAGAATGCTGCTAATCTGTCTGGCTTCTTTGAAAATGCCACCAGTTTCAATCAGGATATCAGCTCCTGGGAACTTCCAAATGCAGAGAATCTGTCGTATATGTTCAATCATGCAACAGCATTTAACCAAAACTTAGGAAGTTGGACATTGGAGAAAGTAACCAATATGGAGGAGATGTTGACGAACTGTGGTATGAAGTCTAAGAATTATGATGCAACCTTGAAAGGCTGGGCAGAAAACGCCAAGACTCCGAACAATATAAAGTTAGGGGCAAATTCTTTGGTTTATTCTTCTGCTGGAAAGTCTGCACATAAGATACTAACGGACTCCAAAGGATGGACAATCACAGGTGACAGTTATAATACATCTGGCAATTGAATTATCCGAATAACGTGAGTTCAGGGGGCTTCCCTGAACTTACGTTAAACAGAAGTCTGATAGTTGTTGTATGAGCATGTGGAATTTCTATGCAACAACCGTTTGGGTAGATATCTATTAAAGGAAACTTAAAATATGATTACAATGAAGAGGAAGAATATGGTCTCATTATTTGCCTATCTGATTATAATGACATCTTGTGGAGGAAACGATACACCATCTGATCCTGATGGAAGAGGAATTACCCCGAACAATGGAGTGATAGAACTAAAAGACAATCAAAGGGGGCTTTCAAACCCAGGTATGGGATGGAATCAAATGTTCTACACATTCGATGATGTGCCCGTTCTTACCGGAAACGACAAAGCGGATAACCTGAATTGGATTCCTTGTGATATACTCTCTTTCAGGGTCAGTTGGGCTAAGATGGAACCTAAAGAAGGACAGTATAACTGGAAAGTCATTGATAATGCTGCCAACTATTGGCTTTCAGAGGGGAAACGGCTGGCATTTAAGTTCTATACAAACTTTTTATGGGATAATCCAGACAGGCAGGCAACTCCATTGTGGTTGAAAGATGCCGGTGCCAAAGGACATTATCTTGATGGGAACAATAATCCAAGTGATGATTCCTGGATGGCAGATTATGGGGACCCCATCTTGCTTGAAAAGCTGGAAAATTTTTACAAGGCAGTTGCAGCACATTACAGTGCTGATAAAATTGAGTTTATAGAACTTGGCTCCATTGGACGGGTCGGTGAAGGAAACAGCTATCAGATTGGGGTGGAACCAACCGAGACAGAACTGAAAGCACATATCAATCTTCTGCGAAAGTGCTTCCCGAAAACACAGTTGTTCATAAATGATGATCATGGAGAAGCAGCTTGCCTCTATGCAAAGACTCTTGGGTATGGAGTTGATGACCATAGTATAGGCGTAGATGCCTCTGTTAATCCCCCAGGAAGGGCATATAACAAATCTATCATTGACAAGTTCCATGACGGGAAGTCTATTATCGGTCTTGAAGATGACACATGGCTTCTTCCTGATGACTGGTATTTGAAACAGATGACCGAGGCTCATGCAAATTATTGTCGTATCCATACTTCCCCATCAAATCTGAGGAAAGCGGACGTACGCAAGATTGTTAATCAGATGAATTTGAAAATGGGATACAGGATTCAATTCCCGAAGATTTCTGTTCCAACTTTTATCCAGAGAGGACAATCACTGAAGATAAGCTATTCTGTGAGAAATGCTGGAGTAGGATACTGTCAGGTTACCTGTTATCCGCATTTCCTGTTAAAAGATTCCAATGGAAAAGAGGTCTCCTCTGTTACTGATCTTGGGTTTGACCATCAAGACTTAATGTCAGGAAGTGACAATGCTACCTTGAGCAGAAATGTATCTTTGACCATTCCAGCAAATATAGCTGCTGGAAACTACACCTTGTTTATTTCTATGGCAGATGAGACTGGAAAGCCTTTGATTAAATTACCATATGATGGTGATGATGGCAACAAACAGTATAAGCTTACTCAGATAAGCATCAAGTAATTTAACATATGTATCGGTTTCCCGGTCTACCCAGCATCCAGTTTTGTAAATACATAGATGCTGGAAGGGAGGCTGTTGACTTAAAAAATATAGAAATAGAATGAAAAAGACAATCGGTATTGCTCTTCTTTGCTGTCTTTGCTCAATGTCCTCCATAGCGGCAGATTACACCCTTGCCTCACCTGATGGCAAAGTCAGGGGTGTTATTTCCGTAGCTCAGAAGACAGAAGTCGGGATTATGTATGGAGGAGTTAGTTATCTGCGTATTCCATGTGTGGCTATGGAAACATCCCAGGAAGTATTGGGAGAAAATGTAAAAGTAAGAAATACAGTCAGACACTCTGTCCGTCGTACAATATCTCCTTTATACGGAATAAACGCCAGCATTCCAGAATCTTATAATGAATTACAGCTGGACTGTAAAGGCAACTACTCCATAGTGTTCAGAGCTTACAATGAAGGATTTGCATGGAGATTTGTAATACGAAAGGGAAAGCCTCTGATTGTGAAAGATGAAAAGATAGACTATCAATTCAAAGATAATTATACAGCTTATTTTCATCCGCTGCTTTCAGAGTCTGATTACAGAATACAGAAGGTGTCTGACAGTGGACAGAAGTACAATTATTCAAGCATGCCAGTACTGGTGAAGACCGATGACGGGGTAAACATTTTGTTGCATGAATCTGGAGTAATGGACTATCCGTGTATGAGCCTGAAGTCGGACCCATCGCAGCCTAACACGCTGACGACTGACCATGCCCGTTTCCCTAAAGTGGCCGAACCTGGGGGATACAACAACTTCAACCTGGTAGTGAAGCATACGGAAGACTATATTGCCTGTACATCAGGCAACAGGGCCTTTCCGTGGAGGATAGTGGCTTTTGCAGCCAAGGACAAGGATATTCTGAATAACCAGCTGGTCTATCAGCTCGCTCCAGAGACAAGACTGGCGGACACGCAATGGATAAAACCTGGAAGGGTCGCCTGGGACTGGTGGAACGGACTGAACATTTCAGGCGTTGACTTCCGTTCAGGTTTTAACACTGCAACCTACAAATATTTTATTGACTTCGCTGCCAGAAATGGTATTGAGTATGTGAATCTTGATGAAGGATGGGGAGATCAGTTCGATTTGCTGAAAGTACGTGACAGTATCAATATGCAGGAACTGGCAGATTATGCCAAAAGCCGTGGTGTAGGATTGTTCCTATGGTGCGTATGGCATACGCTGGACCGACAGATGCCACAGGCTCTAGCACAGTTTGAGAAATTGGGAATAGCCGGGCTGAAAGTCGATTTTCTTGACCGTGACGACCAGCTGGTCGTCGACTTTGAGGAACGTCTGCTGAAGGAAGCAGCCAAACATAAGCTGCTTGTCAACTTTCATGGAGCCTATCATCCGAACGGTATGGAGCGGGCTTATCCAAACTGTATCAATGTAGAGGGAGTGAAGGGACTGGAATGGGACAAGATTGCAGGTGCTGACGGTGCGACGCCACAGACAGCCGTAACAATCCCATTTATCAGAATGTTTGCTGGACCGATGGACTACACGCCTGGAGCAATGTCAAACTACAATCAGGAGGAATGGCGTATCATCAAGGAACGGCCTATGAGTCAAGGAACACGCTGCCAGCAGCTGGCAATGTATGTCGTGTATTATGCGCCGCTGCAGATGCTTGCCGACTCACCAACGGCCTATATGAAGGAGCCACAGTTCACAAAGTTCCTTGCCGGCATTCCTACCGTTTGGGACAAGACATTACCACTGGACAGCAAGGTGGGCGAATACGTGAATGTTGCCCGGAAGAAAGGCAGCACATGGTATGTTGCGGGCATGACGAACTGGACGCCACGTAACCAGTATATCAGATTTGACTTTTTGGACAAGGGACGTGAGTATGTTGCAGAGATTGTCAGTGACGGTATCAACGCCGACAAAGTAGGCAGTGACTATGTCATGGTAAAAAAAGATGTTCACGCAGGTGACGAACTAAATCTGCGGATGATGCCGGGTGGAGGATACACCGTCAGGCTGACACCTAAGGATGAAAAGCATGATATTGTTGTCTTCGGTGATTCGCGTGTACAGATGGCAGGTGACTGGAATCTCAGAATGAACCGTACTGATGTCACGAATGCAGGTTTCGGCGGTTTCACTACCTCACACTTCATATGGCTTGTCGATCCGTACGTAATCCAAAGGCATCCACGTCTGTGTTTCCTTGAAGGAGGCTGCAATGATATTGGTGCAGGAATACCGCTGGAGAGAGTCAAGCAGAATTTCCGTTCACTGGTTGACAGCCTGATGGCGCATGGCATTGAGGTCGTACTTAATACAGTAACCTATCCGACAGAGCAAGACCCGAAAGAGCAGGATTTCAAAACGGAGATGATGGACAGTGTGAATACTTTCCTCTTCAGTCTGGCCAGGGAGAAAGGACTTCCTTGCATTGACCTTAACCCTTTGCTTACAGAAGGAAAGCGGTTGAAGAAGGAATACGCATTGGACAACGTGCATTATACCCCTGCTGCCTATGCCATCTGGGTACGTGAAATGGAGAAGATACTGAAAGCAAAGGGCATCTGATGTATAGTTTGTTGAGAGAAATATTGATTTAATAAAAAAATATGAAAACTAAGATTGCAAGCCTTGCAATGCTGTTACTCCTGCTGCCCGTGGCAGGAGTCCGGGCACAAGACAAGATAAAGACATGGGACGAGCTGGACAGACGGCCGATACCGAAGTGGTGGACAGATGCCAAATTCGGCATATTCATCCACTGGGGTGTCTATTCCGTTCCAGCATACGCCCCTGTGAAAGAAGTGAAAGGAGTATATGAAAAGTATGCCGAACACTATGAAGCGCGGCTGAAATCGGGTAACAAGCTGTTCACTGATTTCCATAACCGTACGTATGGAAAGAACTTCAAGTATGCCGATTTCGCACCGATGTTCAGGGCGGAGCATTTCCATGCGGACGACTGGGCGAAGCTTTTCCGTAAAGCAGGGGCACGTTATGTTGTTCTGACATCTAAGCATCATGACGGTTTCTGTCTCTGGAACAGCCGATATTCGCCCCACTGGAACAGTGTCGTCATGGGACCACACATGGATATCATGGATTCCATTTCCCGTGCCGTGACCTGTCAGGGAATGCACTTCGGTTTCTATTATTCCTTGCTGGAGTGGTCGCACCCGCTGTATGACAAGAAAACGATCGGCCGATGGGTCGATGAACATATGCTTCCGCAGTTGCAGGAACTGGTTGTAAAATACAAACCTGACGTTATCTACGCTGATGGAGAATGGGACTATGACAGTGAGACTCTCAAGAGCCGTAAGTTCCTTTCATGGTTGTATGATGAATCTCCCGTGAGGAACTCCGTCGTTGTCAATGACCGCTGGGGCTATGAAACGCGTAGCAAGCATGGAGATTACTATACGACAGAGTACAACCTCGTCCATCAGAAGGAGGGCATTGGTGACAAGGCTTCTCATCCCTGGGAAGAAAGCCGTGGCATAGGGACTTCCTATGGCTACAACCGCTTTGAACGCGCGGAGGATTATCTGTCGTCCAAGGAGCTGATCCGCCTGCTTGTCCGGACGGTTGCCAATGGAGGAAATCTTCTGCTGGACGTAGGGCCAGAGGCAAACGGTTTAATCCCCGTCATCATGCAGGAACGGTTGCTGGATATGGGAAAATGGCTGGAGGTCAATGGGGAAGCAATCTACTCTTCACGACCATGCAGGAGTCTGACGGTAAGGAACAACAACGTTTACCTCACCCAGGCACATGGCAATCTGTATGTGATCGGCATGGATTGTCCTGATGGACCTGTGGTTATAGACGGTATCTCAAAGGCCGGACGTGCCAGCCTTCTGGGAGAGACAAAGGGGAGGATTGCAGCTACTTTAAGAAAAGGAAGACTGACTGTCAATATTCCTCCTCTCAGTATCTTCCACCTGCCTTCACCTTTAGCATGGGTTGTAAAGGTCGAGGGTGTGTACTGATAGACATGAGGCTGGTTCTGTCTGAACCAGCCTCTCATAGGAGTATGGGATATAATCAATAAATACAAAGGATATATGAAACGTTTATATTGTCTGCTGCTTATGCTGTTGGTTCTGGCTCGTATAAATGCCGGGACTCCGGTTAAGATATTGGCTATAGGCAACAGCTTCTCTGAAGATGCCGTGGAACAGAACCTGCATGAATTGGCTACGGCAAAAGGGATTGAAACCGTCATCGGGAATATGTACATTCCAGGTTGTCCGTTGGAATTACATGCCAAGAACATGAGGACTGATACCCGGGCTTATCGTTACCGGAAGATAGATGCTTTTGGGAAAATGGTTCAAGTCGACAGTATGTCATTAAGTAAGGCACTGGCCGATGAGGACTGGGACTACATCAGTCTACAGCAGGCTAGCCAGTTGTCAGGGCTCTATGACACTTACCAGCCTTACCTTCACGCTCTGATCGCTTATATTAGAGTGCACGTTCCAACCAAGGCAAAGATTGTTTTTCATCAGACTTGGGCGTATGCCCAGAATTCGAAACGAGCGGGATATGAGAACTATGGAAAGAATCAGATGAAAATGTATCGGGCAATCGTAAGAGCCTCTAGGCAGGCTATGCGCACAGAGCCTATTGCGCTACTGATTCCTTCGGGAACAGCCATCCAGAATGCACGTACGTCGTCCTATGGAGACACAATGAACAGGGATGGATTTCATCTTGATTTACTCTATGGAAGGTATACCGCCGCCTGCACTTGGTTTGCTGTACTGTTCCGCAGAAAAGTTAAAGGAAATCCGTATGCACCGAAAGGCATGACACCGCAGCAGGCGCAGATTTCACAATGGGCGGCAGACGCAGCTGCAAGGCATCCCTATGAGGTGACGGAAATAAAACTTTAACATGGTCATAAAATGAAAAACAGAACTATTATAATCCTGACCGCCCTGTTGTTGGATTGCGGCTACGTAGCAGCACAGAATGTGGACAGACAATCGCCGGGCCAAGATGTGGAAGATTATATTCAGCAGTCGTGGAAGAAAACACTACGATACAATCCCAAAGACTCGGCTGATCATATAGGTCTTCCGAAACCCTATACTGTACCTTGTATTTCCGGGCATTTCCAGGAGATGTATTACTGGGACACCTACTTTACAAATGTAGGACTGCTTCTGGATGGACACATTGAATGGGCTATTGACAATACCGAAAACCTGGCTTCTTTAGTGGAGCGTTTTGGAAAGGTGTTCAATGGCAGCCGATATATGTACAGGTACAATTCTCAGCCACCTTATCTTTGTATGATGGTAGCGGACATATATGCCAGGACAGGTGACAAGGAATGGCTCGGGAGAATGTTCGGGACACTAGAAAAAGAATACAGATTCTGGATGACGCACAGAATGACACCCTGCGGACTGAACCGTTATTCCAACGATGTCATTGACAAGCAGAAGGACCGGGGGATGGCACAGTATGCCAAGTCCCGAACGAAGTGTAACATTGCACTGGACAGCCTCTCGGAAAGAGAAGTAACAACCTTTGCTTCCCATGCACGTGCAGAGTGTGAGTCGGGATGGGATTTCACGCCGCGTTTTGAAAACAGGTGTGAGGATTTCTGTCCTGTGGACCTAAATGCCAATCTTTACTATTACGAGCAATCCCTTTCCCGTTTCTGTCGTATACTCGGCATGCCACTCAAGGCAGAAAAATGGGAAGAAGCAGCAAGAGTGCGTAAGCACTTGATACAGAAATACATGTACAATGCAAAAGACGGTCTTTATCATGATTACGATTATGTCAACAGGCGGCTCTCACCAGTCAGGTCTGCTGCTGTCTTCAGTCTGCTATTTTCCAAAGTATTGTCTGCAGGAAAGGCCAAATCCGTGGCCAGGCACGCATTGAAAGTACTGGAATTCCCTTATGGGATAGCAGCAACCGAAAAGGGTGATTATCATGGTACCTACCAGTGGGCTTACCCCAACGGTTGGGCTCCGCTGCAATATATCGCCATCAAGGGATTGGAGAACTATGGCATGACAGCTGATGCCTATCGGTTAGCACGCACCTATGTAGACGGGCAGAATCGTATTTTCGCACAGACCCATAATCTTTGGGAAAAATACAATGTGGTAGAGGGCAGTACACGTGTAATTAGTGAAGGAGAGTATGATATGCCACCGATGATGGGATGGACAGCAGGAGTTTATTTGTATGCATTGCAATATGTAGAGTATCACAAGTACAGATAAGTTCTCAGTCTATATATAAAGTGGGCATAGACAGATGTTCGGGGCATTGTTTCACTGGACTGAAAGTCTATGCCCTATTCGTGAAGAACAGCAAAAGAAAAAGGAATGTCAACGGATTGCCTATCTTGTGGCTCTCTTCCCGTAGGCACATGATGGCGCGATATACAAGTTTTCTTACAGATCCGGGACTGATATCTAACAGTTCTGCTATTTCCTCGTAACTCAAGCCCTGCATATATCGCAAGTATATGGCCTCACGTTGTCGATTAGTAAGTGTATTCAGCAAATCCTCTATTATTTCCTTGATATCTGATTTCTCTTCTTCATCTATAATTGTATCCAAGATGGTGACTTCTGTGGTAAAAGACAGTCGATTTATATCAATCTCGGATAGCTTTGAAAGTTTCCGCCACATATTCAACATATCATTTCTGAAAGACCGGAAAAGGTAAGGTGGCAGACTACGTACCTCTGTCAGTTCCTTTCTCTTAAGGTATAAGGTGCAGAATACATTATGAATAGCATCTTCGCACAAATTCATATCGAACCCCAAACTCTGTCCGTATGCCAACAAATCGTTTACACATAGAGAGTAAATAGAGGAAAAGACATCTTTGCTGTCTTCCTCCGTTTCGCTATTCAGAAAGATTTGCCAGTAGGCATTCAGTCTCTTATGTCTTTCCTGATTGGTCATGATTTGCTGTTCCATTCAAAACTGACATATGACATCATCCGAATTCATATTGATTGTGCTTGCAGTTTGAAATATCATTATTGTTTCATGCAAATGTAGCTATTTTTTCTGAGATTACAAGCTACAATAGTCTGAAAAATGCGATAAGAACATATAGAATGAAGAATGAAATAGAAGCAACTACCTATAAATCCTATCCAAATATTCCTAAAAGGCTTATTGCATATTCTAAGTCACGGACAATCTGTAGGATTGGTACTATTTGAGTATATACACCTTTACTGTAAAGATCCTTTCTCTTCCTTATTTTCCCTTCCTTCTCCTTCACTTTTCTTTGTTAATTTATATAGCTATAACTTAGCTGCTTGATAACAGTATTCATCATTAAAATTATCAAGCAATGGAATCAAACAGCAATGACAATTACGTGCTGGTCTTGGAAGACCGCACGGAAGTGAAGAATGAGCAGGAAGCGGGCAAGCTGTCCGTCGTGTCTGGTGTTGACGACAAGGGAAACCTTAAAACAACTGAGGCTGTCGCTGCCAATCAAGCAGCGTTCTTGAAGTTCAACAACAAGGATGGACTTCTGAAGAACTTCATGACCAACTTCCTCAAACAGTTCAATGACCCGACTCACTTCGGACTGTACAAGGTCGTGGCAGACAATGTGGAGCAAGGCGTGGACAACCTGCGCACCATGCTGCAAAGCCGTGAGAAGCCGGAAAGCAAACAGCAACTGGCAGAGATGGGCGTTCCCTTTGAGGACTATCTGCCGCAGAAGAAGAACGCTACCGCCATTGATGAGTTGAAGATTGATTGGAAGCAACTCGACAACCTTGGTCTTACCCGTGAGCGTCTGGAGCAGAGCGGAGAGTTAGAAAAAATGCTCAACTGGCAGAAGAGTAATCTCGTAACGATAGCCGTACCGATAGGCGACACGACCATCTACACCGAAGCTCGCCTTGCTTTCCGCACGGACGATAACGGCAATATCGGTTTGGCAATTCATCCTTTGAGAAAAGAACCACAACTTGACTTTCCCTATATGGGTTACAAGTTCTCTCCCGAAGAGAAAGAACAGCTCCTTGCTACGGGTAATCTTGGCAAGACCATTGAGGTAACCCCAAAGAACGGAGAACCGTTTGCCGCCTACGTCTCCATCGATCCGCAAACGAATGAAATCATAGCCCTGCGTGCCGACCGTGTGAACATCCCCAAGGAAATCAAGGGGGTAACCCTTTCTGACGCTCAGTATAAAGACCTTGTGGAAGGCAAAGCCGTGAAGGTGGAAGGCATGACTGCCAAGAGTGGTAAGACATTCAATGCCACGTTGCAGGTTAATGCCGAGCGAAAAGGCATTAAGTTCATCTTTGACAAGTAATGTGCTCCAGCAACGGCAGTCTATGACCATCAACCGCAATGACAAATCCACATCTATTTCCACTCAGATGGATAGCCTTATCCCTGCATCCAAAATCAGTAACCTTACGCAAGGAATGTTTGTGGGGGCAGTATCAGACAACTTTGATGAACGCATCAACCAGAAGATTTTTCATGCAGAGATTGTGGTGGACAGTGTCAAGGTATCTGCCGAGATGAAAGCCTACCAACCCATACCTGTGATAGCAGACTTTACAAACGAAAATGGCTCCGACGATCTCAACGAGACCATCGAAGCCAACTATAAACGTGTAAAAAAAGAGATACTAACACTTGTTGATAATGAGATTAGAATAATTAAGACCACTCCAAGTTTATGTCATCTAATAAAGAATGGAGATTAGTGAAGCCTAAGTTCAGAATCCCGTATTGGTAATAGAATCTGATATACAATAAATTCAATTAGATATAAAATAAATAAGACATTCTCTTCTACTGTGTTTGATCAATATGAATATGCTTAATCTAATGATTCTGGTTCATCTTCATTTATATTTTCAGAAGCTGCGGCATCAAAAGCTAAAAATACTTCTAAAAATGCAGTTTCACGAAAGAAATAATTAGGGGCATCGGTCAGTTTATCCTCCATAAAATGAAACCCCCAATTGGCGTACTCCTCCATTGTCTGCATAAGCATGTCAACCGCTTTTCGTGATGTCATTTCGCCTTTTTCCAAAGCAATGAAATCAATGTCGGTACGGGAAACAAGAGCGGTGAAAATATACTCCCGGAGTTTCGGATAGGCTTTTCGTCCTTTGACAGAGTCTAAATTGCCCCAATATTGAATGGGCTGTCCGAAAGTCTTGCGTTTTTGTGTGTCCTCTATGAGTGGTCGCTTTTGGTTGAAATAAAGTCCCATAAAAAATGCGACAATGAATATTTCATAACCACCACCAAAGACTTTTCCTC
>ERZ772807.263-NODE-263-length-33680-cov-11.460669_pt1 | contig 33680 bp, 30 predicted proteins | sample MGYA00511472_ERZ772807 | MGnify/ENA primary metagenome ERZ772807 (study PRJEB29015, sample SAMEA2737947) | human oral metagenome | biome: human oral; feature: human-associated habitat; material: dental | place: China | collected 2039 ... | reverse complement strand
CGAAGTTTTTCTAAAGCCATTTTTAATAAATTCATTGCGAGCAGCTGCGACAATCTTGTTTCTTATGTCTTCTTTTAACGTTTTCATTACTGTTTTATTAACGGACATCGTTTAATTTTGTTCATAAAAAAAGCGTACTGTCTTTTTTTAGACAGTACGCTACTTTTATTATTGCCTTTATGCGGCTGTGTGATATTTTTATCATTAATTCGATTTTTGGCTACAAAGATATGGAAAGAATCCTATACAGACAATACCTATTAATGAGTATTTTTAATCGAATTATGATACCAAACTTAAATGAGCTTGAATAAAAATTCTTCTTCAACATTTTTTTCTAAAAGCGATTCATTGTAGAGTGTCTTCCCAGCAAACTGCGTGTAGGGTATAATCTTCCTGTCGCGATAGTCCTGTAAGGAGCAGGAACTGATATGTAGCCGATCGCACACTTCCTTGCACATGAGGAAAAGTCCATCTATAAGAGTAGCTTGTACGTATCCGTCATTTCTACTATCCGTTTCCCTACATCTCTCAATGCCGAGACGACCAGTTGCATCTCGTCCGTCTCCATGTTCAAATCTCTTGTTGTTTCCTTTATATTTGTTTGCTTTTAAGTTTATTCGACTTTGTAAGAAGAAGTGCTCCCACATCTTCACGCTTGCAATAGCACTTGTGTCCAATCTGCGTAAACGACAGCATACCCATATCGTGATAATGCTACAAGGTGCGTTTACTGATATTCGGTAGCCCGCACACATCCCCTTTGTGCGGCCTGTCTGTGTGCTTGCTTTTCTCTCCGAATGTCTTGTGGCAGCATTTTTATAAAATACATATAGCGGTGATAACCAAGGATAAAGTTACAGAAATATTCTGTATTATTGATGAGTTTGACAAGAATTTGGACGATGAATTGAAGAAAAACCTGTGCTTATCCGTCCATAATGGTAGTAGGAAATGTTACATAAATCGTAAAGGGAGACTTTCCGAAAGTGAGATGATAACGATTCTTATATGCTATTGTTCGCGACACCGCTCAATACATAACTTTATCATGAACCTATGTTCTGCCCTTATTGCCTATTGCTTTTTTGACAATAAACTAGAGGCATTACCTATTTATATTGAAAAATCAAAGCAGTTAGAACTATTTGTATACTAAGCTTATCCCGAAATCGCGTACCATTTTAGTAGACGGAAGAGGGAACTACTGGTGTGAAAGTTGCAATAGGCTACAAGCCTTTGACAGTTTTTCTTCCATGGGGAGCATTGCATCTATCCAATGAATTGTGAAGCCACGGCGCTCCATACCACAGAACCATGTCATTTGTCGTTTTGCAAATTGATGGATAGCTATTTCTAACTGTCGAAACATCTCTTCAAAAGTCAATTTCCCAACTACGTATTCTGTCACAAATTTATACTCTAAACCATAATAAATAAGGTCATCGGCGGGAATTCCTTGTTGCAATAGTTGCTCTACTTCAGCAATCATTCCAGCATTGAGACGTGCTTGCAAGCGTTGTGTTATTTTCTGACGACGCGCTTCTCGGTCAATGTTTAGGCCAATGATGACAGACGAAATAGGAGGATATTCTCGTTCGGGGGTAGGGTGTTGTAGATTATAGGTCTCAATCTCTATCGCACGAATAGCGCGCTGACAGGAATCAACATCCGTTGTGTTGTGTAGTGAGTCTCCCTGTTGTTGTTTCAATTGTTTTAAAATTTCCGTTAGCTCATCTAATGTTTTATGAGCTAATTCTTGGCGTAACACCTCATTTTGTGGAACTGGCGATAGGTGGTAGCCTTTCAAAACCGATTCGATATAAAGTCCTGTCCCACCGCAAAGAATAGGTTGTGCGCCCCGTTTACGAATATCCTCATAGGCTTTCATAAAATCTTCTTGATAGCGAAAGAGGTTATATTTCGTTCCTGGATCGCAGATGTCTATCAAATGATAGGGAATAGCTTGTCCGTCTACTATGTAATCCGATAAATCTTTGCCCGTACCAATGTCCATTCCACGATAAACCTGACGACTATCGCCACTTAGGATTTCACCACATTGTGTCGCAGCTAAGTGAGTTGCAAATGTTGTTTTCCCCGATGCTGTAGGTCCGAGAATTGTGATTAAAGGTGCTGTTTCATTTGTCATGTGAGCAAAGATAATAAAAAAATCTCTGTCAGCACGGCTGACAGAGATGATTTTAACCTGCTAACGATGTACGAAGTACAATCAAGCAAAAGTCTTATGGGGTGTGTCTTACTTCAATTCAGCGAGGTACTTGATGGTACGAACCATTTGAGAAGTGTAAGAGTTCTCATTGTCATACCAAGAAACAACCTGTACTTGATAGCAGCCATCAGCGACTTTGCTAACCATAGTCTGGGTAGCATCGAAGAGAGAACCGAAGCGCATGCCGATAACATCAGAAGAAACAATTTCGTCTTCGTTGTAACCAAAGCTCTCTGTTGCTGCTGCCTTCATTGCTGCATTGATACCTTCAACGGTTACATCGTTGCCTTTAACAACAGCTGTAAGGATGGTTGTTGAACCAGTTGGAGTTGGAACGCGCTGTGCAGAACCAATCAATTTGCCATTCAACTCAGGGATAACGAGACCGATAGCCTTTGCAGCACCTGTTGAGTTAGGAACGATGTTGCAAGCACCTGCGCGTGAACGACGGAGGTCACCCTTGCGCTGTGGACCATCAAGAATCATTTGGTCGCCCGTATAAGCGTGAATCGTTGACATGATACCGCTTTGGATTTGAGCATATTTGTTCAACGCTGCTGCCATAGGAGCCAAGCAGTTGGTTGTGCAAGAAGCTGCAGAGATAACGGTATCTGCGGGAGTCAATGTCTTGTGGTTTACGTTGTAAACGATGGTTGGGAGATCGTTTCCTGCAGGAGCAGAGATAACAACCTTCTTAGCACCAGCCTGCAAGTGAGCAGAAGCCTTAGCTTTTGAAGTGTAGAAACCTGTGCACTCAAGTACAACGTCTACGCCCAACTTGCCCCAAGGAAGTTCAGCTGCGTTTGGCTTTGCATAAATTGTGATTTCCTTACCATCAACAGTGATAGATCCCGGCGTAACAACAGTTTTGCCATCTTCGCCAAGAACTGCATCCTTATAGCTTACAGTGTGCTTACCTTCGCCATATTTGCCGGCGAAACCACCCTGAGCAGTGTCATACTTCAAGAGGTGTGCAAGCATTTTTGGGCTTGTCAAGTCGTTGATAGCAACAACTTCATAACCTTCAGCCTCAAACATTTGACGGAATGCGAGGCGACCGATACGGCCGAAACCGTTAATAGCTACTTTTGTCATTTTTACTTTTTGTTTTTATAAGAGTTTATAAAATATAACTTTTTCTATGTTGCATAGCAGAATATTCTCCCACTGACGGTTGCAAAGATACAATATTTTTTTTATTTTTGCAGCCGCAAATTGTATTAAATATTATAAAAAACGGTGCATCACGGCTGTAAAATAGGGCTTGATTTAGGTTGGGTTTTTAATTTGTAAACTCGATATAACAAACTGTTGTTGCCGAGTAGAAACCGTTTATCACACATTCATTTAACAAACAAATATGAGTAAATTTATTCAAGAGTTCAAAGAATTTGCTGTGAAAGGCAATGCAGTCGACATGGCTGTCGGCGTTATCATTGGTGGCGCATTTGGTAAAATCGTGTCGTCAATAGTCGATGATATTATCATGCCTCCCATCGGTTGGCTCATCGGTGGTGTGCAATTTAGTGATTTGAAGATTACACTTCCGCAATTATCTGTTCCAGGATTAGAGCAGACACAGGCCGTAACCATCAACTATGGCAACTTTCTACAGACGGTGTTTAACTTTCTGATTATCGCTTTCTGTGTGTTCTTGATGGTGAAGGGCATCAACAAACTGAGTAAAAAGAAAGCAGAAGAGTCTGCTGCACCTGCTCCAGAGCCAGAACCTTCGAAAGAAGAGCAGCTGCTGAGTGAAATCCGTGATTTATTGAAAAATAAATAAAACAACGTAAGGGAATTACCTTTTATAGGTATTCGAGGCGGAGATGCAAGCACATCTTCGCCTCTTTATTGTTTCTATGGTTAAGGAAAGTTTTTTGCTGTCCATTGGGCTGGTTAGCGTTAGAATTTTAAAATAGTTTGTATCTGAATATCAGCTTGAACGGGATGCATAATTTGTTGAGGGCCGGTGCCGATTGTATGGCGATCAAAATAATGGGTCAAACCCGCGTGAGCAATGAAAATGAAGTGGCGGTTGCAAACGAGTTTACTTTGTAAGGCGTAGCGCATACCTTTTCCTGAGAAGCGTAGAAAATGAAATTGATAGCGCAACGCCCATTCATATTGGTAGAGTGCAGTTTGGTTGTCTTGGGTATAAAAATAGGCGATGTGAGCTGTGATGGATGCCGCATTCCAGTTTTTTGTGGCAGTTTGTGACAATAGAAATCCTGGAGATTGTTTTTCTTGTGCCACAACAACACCATTCAATTCTGTCTGACATTGCCATTGCCAAAGGGGATAAATCGTTTGCATGCGCATGCGATGCGTATGCTTGTTATGTAGTTTGCTATGATCAGGAACGTCTTGTTGTTGCAATCGATAATTGTAGCGTACATTCATGCGCCAGTTGTTACCTTGAAAATCCCATTGCGCGCGTGCTTCTATGGCATGTGTTCCGGCAAAAGATTGCCGGTATCTTGGCCAGGCGAAATAAGCATAGTCGGCTGCAAAATAGAGCTGATGCAGGGCATTGATGCGCCATTGTAAACTGGAGAAAAGGCCACTCTCATCTTGGACATGACCATTTTCGCCAAAACTCCGTGCGAATAAACTTTGGTAACGTAGACTGTAGAAGCGTTGAATGAATTGCATTTGCACACTACTACTTGCTTGCCAAGTGAGACTGTTGAGTGTGGCTAATGCGCAACACTTATCCATAGCCGTTTCGCCCATGAAACTTAGATGACGATTGGTGTAGCCGTAGTCTATCGAAAGATTGGTGAAGTGCTTCCCCGCAGGAGCAAATTGTTTGTAGAGCCGTGTGGTGTTGGGGCGGAGAACGCGGCTCAAAGTGGTATGGAGCAAGGTCGCGGCGAGGTGGAAACCATCTTTGGCATATTGTAGATGGGTTCCTGCAACAAACTGCTGATGGTTGTTTTTATGGAGCATCTCTTGCTCGGTTCTGTGCAGCCCATTATATAATAAGGTGGAAATTGTCGCAGAATCATCTTTATTTAGCGTGGCATCGTTCGCACGATAAGACACGAAATTTGTGGTAGTGAGGTAGCGATTGAGTGCTATCGTTACGGCTGTGCCTTGGAGATAGTTGCCTGCTGTGCGGGAGGCGTGTGGATGAAGTGTTGCTGTGGTACGCTCTAAAGCGTAGCGTAGCATGGTTTTTCCCAAGGCAAAATCGTTGTTGATGACCAGCCCCATACCTATTTTCACACGATAATGTCCAATGATGGCTGTTTTAATGCAGTGGAAGTTGCGAAGTAAGAGGTAACCTGCATAGTGGTCGTAGCCGCAAGAGTTGCCTTGTTTGAAAAAGGGTTCGCCTGCATCTTGCGCACCAATTAGTCCCCATGCTATTTGGTGGTTGGCCTGAAAAGTGTAGCGAAAGTCGTGTTTTATGGGGCCACCCAAATACTTTTTCTCTATAAAACCACGACGCTGATAGAGTGGAATATTTGCGCTTAACGCCATTTGATGATAGCCATGATGGAGAGACTTTAACAATGAGTCATAAGGCTTTTCGGAGGGTTCTTCCACACTAACGAAATGCGAAAGTAGGCGTGCGCAAGCATTGCTGAGCGACGGAATGAGATGTAGTTCGGCCGTTGAGCGTATGTTTTGACATTGATAGCGATAGAAAAGGATGTCTTCAATTTGCTGATCGCTCAGAAAAGGCAACTGTTCTAAGTCTTCACGTGTGGCACGATTGAGGGCAATGGGCTTAGCGATGAAAGATGCTAACCATTCATAAAGTTCTTCGTCAGGCTCTTCGTCGTCATCTTCTTCGCGCATGAGTTCTTGGTAATCTTCTTGCCATGTGGCTTGCGTTTGTGCTATTGATGTGGTCGCAATGCAAGTGAGCAGTACGGCCAATAACCATCTTAGGGGTTGTTTTGTGGGGCATTTGTTCATGACCGGGATTTATTCAAAGTGGTACAAACCTAAAGAAAAAACTGTTATGTTCCAACTTTTTTCATAAAGAATTGCATGTTGATGCGTTATTTAAGGTGTTAAATGGCCAAAAAATGGAGTGTAATGCTTAAAAAAAGTCGTCTATGCGAAAAAACATAGACGACTTCTTGGGTGACTTTTGCAAGGGCTTATCACGGTGTTCTTATATCATCTCAAATCAATGATTTCGGCTTTCGGGAAGTCTTTTGACTGGAATGAAAAGAGCGCTGCATTGTGCTCTTGCTGTTTAAAATTGGAAATCCTGATGGTAGTCCAGTTTGAAGCCTGACGCATCTTGATGAGCGTGGGCACATAAGTCTTGCTGATGGTGATGTAAAACTCTTGTGGCGATTGCTGCTTGTCGATGGCTGTAAGATGAATTTGATAAGGTGCCCGCACGCTTTTCATCGACAGCTGGTAGCCTGTTTTGTAAAGCGACAAGAACTTATAGGGATTGAGTTGGGCTTGTTTTGCAGCATTCGGGGTCGTGATATTCACCTCGTTTGTGGCTTTCATGTAGGTCCATTGCGTTTTCCCATTATACCACATGGTAGCTTTGTCTGTGCGCGCGTGAAACATGTTTCCTTTGATGGCGATGGTGCCTTTCGTGGTTCCCACGTTGCCGGATTGGATAGAAAAGCTGGCCGATGCTCCTCCTTTGTGGCCAACAATGGTTGCTGCTTTGTCTAAAATCTTTCGTGCTTTGTCAGCCTGTTGCGCACAAACGCCCATCGTTAGAGCCGCAAACAGCATACAAAATAAAATTCGTTTCATTCTTTTTGTTTCTTGTTGTTATCTATTTTCTTTGTGGCGCAAAAGTACAAAATGTTTCGTAGCCGTGCTTCATCCCGCATGAAAATTAAAGTTTATTTCACCAAGAATGCAGGATGAGCCGCTTCGCATCAAGGGGCAGCACACATTTTAGCCGATGGTAGCCGATGGAAAAAGCCCCTTTCGTGCGCGTTTTCTATGCCATTTTGCAGGTGTATGTCTGTTCTGTTTCACGATGAAAAACGAAAAATCGTTCTCCAAAAGGGCGAAATCAAATAAAATTGTCATTCATTTTTGCCGTGTTCAGAATAATTGTTATCTTTGCCCCGATGAAAGCATTATGAAAAGCTAATGCTGAAGCGCAAACGATAATAAGAATAAAAGATATACGATAATGGCAAAGATTAAAACAATTGGCATACTTACCTCTGGTGGTGACGCGCCAGGAATGAATGCAGCTATTCGTGCGGTGACGCGCGCCGGAATTTACAATGGTTTCCAAATTAAGGCTGTATATCGTGGGTATGATGGTCTCATTAATGATGAAATCGTAGACTTTACGACCGAGAATGTGAGCGGTATTATCAGTGAAGGGGGAACTGTCCTGAAGACGGCACGCTCTACAGACTTTGCGACCGTTGAAGGACGTGCCAAGGCTTATGAAAATATTGTGAAAGAAGATATTAATGCCTTGGTCGTGATAGGTGGCAATGGCTCGTTGACAGGTGCAATGAAGTTTGCTGAAGAGTATGACATTTGTTGTATTGGTTTGCCGGGAACTATCGACAATGACCTCTACGGCACGGATAGTACGATTGGTTATGACACAACGGTGAATACCATTGTTGAATGTGTTGACCGTATCCGTGATACTGCGCAGAGCCATGAACGCATTTTCTTTGTGGAAGTGATGGGGCGTGATGCAGGCTTCTTAGCGCAAAACTCGGCTATAGCAGCAGGTGCTGAGGCTGCCATTATTCCTGAAGATAGTACCGATGTCGACCAATTAGCACAGTTTATGGAACGCGGAATTCGTAAGAGTAAGCGGAGTAGCATCGTTATCGTCAGCGAGAGTCCTAAGTGTGGCGCTATCTATTATGCAAATCGTGTGAAAAAAGAATTTCCGCAATATGATGTGAAAATATCTATTCTGGGTCATCTCCAGCGTGGTGGACGCCCATCGGCTCGTGATCGTATTTTAGCTTGTCGAACGGGAGTTGGTGCGGTTGAAGCAATCATGCAGGGACAACGCAATGTGATGGTGGGCATTCGTAACGGTGAGATTGTTTATGTTCCGTTGAGCGAGGCCATTCGTAGTGACAAACCTTTAGATCGGAAGCTTATTAAGGTGCTTGATGAATTGAGCATCTAAAGTTTAAGAAAGTATAAAAATAAGGTGGCTGCAAAAATAAAGAAAGAATAGTTTTTGTTATTTTTTTGAATATTGGTACTTTTGCCAAAGTGTTTTAGTTGATAACGAATAAATAAAAAGAAACATATATGTCGCAAATTGTTGGACACATTTCTCAAATTATCGGTCCTGTTATAGACGTTTATTTTGATACGACAGGGTTAGAGGCCGAGAAAGTATTACCCAAGATTTATGAAGCGTTGAAGGTTGAGCGTGCTGATGGGAGCGAACTGATTATTGAGGTGCAGCAGCACATTGGCGAGGATACTGTGAGGTGCGTGGCAATGGATAATACAGATGGGTTAAGCAGAGGCTTAGAAGTTATTCCGACAGGGAGTCCTATCACGATGCCTGCTGGTGACCAAATCAAAGGTCGGATGATGAATGTTATTGGTCAGCCGATTGATGGAATGCCTGCTTTAGACATGAAAGGTGCTTATCCCATCCATCGTGCGGCCCCAACATTTGATCAGCTTTCCACGCATAAAGAAATGCTTTCCACGGGTATAAAGGTGATTGATTTGCTTGAGCCTTATATGAAAGGTGGAAAGATTGGCTTGTTTGGTGGCGCTGGTGTTGGTAAGACTGTGCTCATCATGGAGTTGATTAATAACATTGCAAAAGGGCATAATGGTTACTCTGTTTTTGCAGGTGTTGGAGAGCGTACACGCGAAGGTAATGACCTGTTGCGTGATATGTTGGAAAGCGGTGTCATTAAGTATGGTGATGCTTTCAGAAAAGCAATGGAAGAAGGCAAATGGGATTTGTCATTAGTTGATAAAGAACAGTTAGCCGAAAGTCAGGCAACTTTGGTTTATGGCCAAATGAATGAGCCTCCAGGGGCTCGTGCTTCTGTAGCACTTTCTGGATTAACAGTAGCTGAAGAGTTTAGAGACCATGGTGGTAAAGATGGTGAATCAGCCGATATCATGTTCTTTATTGATAACATTTTCCGCTTCACACAGGCTGGCTCTGAGGTATCTGCCTTGTTAGGTCGTATGCCTTCAGCTGTGGGTTATCAGCCAACTTTGGCCAGTGAAATGGGTGCAATGCAGGAACGAATTACTTCAACAAAGAATGGTTCTATTACTTCTGTGCAGGCTGTTTATGTACCAGCAGATGACTTAACTGACCCAGCCCCAGCTACAACATTCTCACATTTGGATGCCACAACAGAACTTTCCCGAAAGATTGCAGAATTGGGTATCTATCCGGCAGTAGATCCATTGGGTAGTACTTCACGTATCTTAGATCCGTTAATCGTCGGTAAGGAACATTATGAATGTGCACAGCGTGTGAAACAGTTGTTGCAACGCTATAATGAACTTCAAGATATTATTGCGATTTTAGGTATGGATGAATTGTCTGACGAGGATAAATTGACCGTGAACCGTGCACGACGAGTTCAACGTTTCTTGTCACAACCTTTTACGGTTGCCGAGCAGTTTACAGGGTTGAAGGGTGTGATGGTTCCCATTGAAGATACCATTAAAGGATTCAATGCAATCCTTGATGGAGAAGTTGACGATTTGCCTGAGCAGGCTTTCATCAATGTCGGGACTATCGAAGATGTTCGTGAAAAGGCTAAACAACTTCTTGAGGCAGCGAAGGCCTAAAGGAAATAAGAATTTTAAAAGGAAAGTCACATTGTAGTAGAAAAGAATTACATGCTGAGATTGAAGATTATAAGCCCTGAACGGACTATTTTTGATGGAGAAGTCGTTCGTGTAGTTGTTCCTGGTACAATGGGAATGTTTGAGATATTGGAACATCATGCGCCCATTATCTCTTCATTGACTGCTGGCGTTGTGAGCTATCTTTCCGACAAGCAAGAGCTTTCAGAACAGCCTGTTGCAGGTGGTTTTGTCGAGGTTCAGAAAGATGAGGTACGATTGTGTGTTGAATTATCGTAAAATGCACGGCATTATAATGGGAAAAAACGTTTATAATGGAAAGAAATATGTACGTGAAGCGCTTCAAGTTGCGATGGGTACGTTTTTGTTAGAGCTATTGGTTCTGCAACTTCTTCAGTATCATGTCCTTCTTGCTCCGGTACTCACAGGACTTTGCTTTTTCCTAATCGTTGAAGTCGTTGTCGGAATAATTTGGGGGCACATCTACCAAAATCAGGTAGAAGTTAAGGCCTCTTTCTTGATGGGTGTTTCTGGTTTTCGCTTTCTTGTCGCATTATTGGTTATTTTTATCTACTTCTTAGCAACGGGCAGAAGTACAATGATGTCTTTCTTGTTGCTCTTCGTTCCCTATTATTTTGCGATGCTTGTGCACCATCTCCTTTTTTTTACACACGTCAATAAATTGGCATAGAATATTTTGTTGCGTTTAGAAATATGAAGCAAATAAAAACGATAGTACTTTTATTCCTCATCTCCTTTCTACCATTACAGTTGTGGAGTGCCACAGAAGAGTCTGCAGCTGGGGGGTTAAATATATCAGAGATTGTGTTGGAGCACTTGTCTGATAATTATGAATGGCATATTGCTTCATACAAAGGTAAATCGTTGAGTATTCCATTGCCCATTATTGTGCGCAGTTCTGCTACGGGGGCATGGAGTATTTGCACGGCAGAAACATTGCCAAAACCATTTTTCTTTGATGCCGCGCATCATGGAAAAATTTATGAGCAGATGCCGAACGGTTCACACGTGAGGCCTTTAGATTTGAGTATAACGAAAGTGGTGCTTCAGATTTGGATTGTCGTTCTTGTGCTGTTGTGCATCTTTGGTTACTGTTCTCGTTGGTACAAGCATCATGATGAAAAGTCAGAAGCGCCGCGAGGCTTTGTCGGTGCAATAGAAATGATTGTCATGACGATAAATGATGATGTGGTAAAGGGTTCTATAGGTGAAAAGCATTATAAGCCTTATGCGCCTTTTTTACTCACCGTCTTTTTCTTTATCCTTATGTCAAATCTGATAGGGTTAATTCCGATTTTCCCTGGTGGCTCAAACATAACGGGAAATATTAATATCACTTTATTTTTAGCAATATGCTCAATGATTGCCATTAATGTTTTTGGTAGTCGTGAGTATTGGAAAGATATTTTTTGGCCTCATGTGCCAACATTTCTAAAGGTTCCTGTCCCTTTGATGCCAGCTATAGAGTTATTTGGGGTGTTTACCAAACCATTTGCTTTGATGATTCGTTTATTTGCGAACATGATGGCCGGGCATGCTGTAATTCTAAGTTTCACTTGCGTAATCTTTTTAGGTTGGTCTATGGGGGTTGGCTTTGGTATAGGATTGAATACGTTTAGCATTATTATGTTGCTATTCATGAATGCTTTGGAGTTTTTGGTCGCATTTGTGCAGGCTTATGTTTTCACATTGTTGACAGCAGTTTTTATTGGTTTGGCTCATCCGGAAGTAGAAACCGAATAGTTTTTGGTAAGAAATAAAATTAGAATAAAATAATTAAAACGTAAGATTATGATGATTTCAACTTTATTAGCAGCCGCTGGTTTAGCACAGTTAGGCTGTGGTTTGGGAGCAGGTATTGCAGTTATTGGTGCAGGTTTAGGTATTGGTAAGATTGGTGGTAGCGCCATGGATGCTATTGCGCGCCAGCCAGAAGCATCAAGCCGTATTATGACAAACATGATTTTGACTTCAGCTTTCGTTGAAGGTTGTGCTTTGTTTGCAATAGCAGCTTGTGCATTTATTATCTAATTAAGAAAGATTATAATTAATGGAGAATTTGCCTTCCATATTAACGCCTGACTTAGGGCTCCTATTTTGGATGCTCTTTGCGTTTTTGGTGGTTTTATTTTTCTTGGTTAGGTTTGGTTTCCCTGCTATTACCAATACGGTAGAGAAGCGTAAACAATATATTGACGAGAGTCTTGCCAAGGCACATGAAGCATCAGAGCGTTTGCTGCATATCAAGCAAGAGGGAGAGACCCTCTTGCAAGAAGCGCGCGAACAGCAGGCTAAGATAATGAAAGAGGCAGCCGAAACACGTGATGCAATTGTTGAGAAAGCTGAAGAGAAAGCTCGTCAGGAGAGTGCGAGGATTATTGCAGAGGCCAAGCAGCAAATAGCATTCGAAAAGCAAGAAGCTATTCGTGATATTCGTTCTCAAGTGGCAGAATTAAGCGTAAATATCGCAGAAAAGATCCTTCGTGAAGAGCTTTCTTCAGACAAGGCTCAGCAGGCAAATATCGATCGGTTGTTAGATGAAGTTTCTAAATGATTAATTTATTTCTAAATTGTAATTTATGAATTTGGGTGTTATTTCGGTTCGGTATGCACGGGCCTTATTAAAGGAGGCTGTGATAGAACATCAAGAAGATGTGCTTTATGCCGAGATGCAAACCCTTTTGCACAGTTATTTTACGGTTCATGAACTGAAGATAGCTGTTGATAGTCCCATGTTATCTAATGAAGAGAAGCAAAATCTTCTTGAATTGGCTTGTGGTGGCAAAGTGTGTTCATTGACACAAAAATTCATAGCGCTCATTTTGAAAAAGAATAGGGGTGAGTTGTTGCAGTTTATGGCCGCGTCTTATGTCTCAATTTATCGTGAGTTGAAGCATATCACGTTAAGTCAATTGACGACGGCCTCACCTGTAGATTTAGAAACAGAGCAAAAAGTTAAGCAATTGATAGAAAGCTACACGCATGGTGAGGTTGAGTTTTCATCGAAAATGGATACCGACTTGATTGGCGGTTTCATTTTGGAGTATGATTCTTACCGTATGGATGCGAGTGTACAGACGAAGCTCCGCAAGGTGTTATCAGCGCTTAATGGATAATTTATAAAAAGAATAAAATGTCAGATAAGATTAATCCCAGTGAGGTCTCTGAAGTACTATTGCAAGAGCTTCAGAACCTTAAACTTGACGAAAAGTTTGACGAGGTGGGTGTGGTGCTCACTGTTGCTGATGGTGTAGCACGTGTTTATGGCTTGCGTAATGCAGAAGCGAGTGAACTTTTAGAGTTCGAGAATGGTACAATGGCCATTGTGATGAACTTAGAGGAAGACAATATCGGTTGCATTCTGTTAGGGCCTACCGCAGGAATTAAGGAAGGGCAGACCGTAAAACGTACACATCGCATTGCATCAATTCAAGTAAATGACAACTTCTTAGGTCGTGTAGTAAACCCTTTGGGTGAGGCAATCGACGGCTTAGGGGATATTGATTTGACGGGGGCATTCGAGATGCCACTTGATAGAAAGGCACCCGGTGTGATTTATCGTCAGCCCGTTAAAGAGCCGTTGCAGACAGGATTGAAAGCTGTTGACTCTATGATTCCAATTGGTCGTGGCCAGCGTGAGTTAATTATTGGTGACCGACAAACGGGTAAGACAGCTATTGCTGTAGACACGATTATCAATCAAAAGAGTTTTTATGAGGCGGGTAAGCCCGTATATTGCATTTATGTAGCCATTGGACAAAAAGCTTCAACGGTTGCCGCATTGGTGCAGACCTTGCGCGAGCATGGTGCATTGCCCTATTCAATCATTGTGAGTGCCACGGCTGCAGACCCTGCCGCTATGCAATATTATGCACCTTTTGCGGGTGCAGCAATCGGTGAGTATTTCCGCGATCGTGGTTATAGTGCACTTGTCATCTACGATGATTTGTCGAAACAGGCCGTTGCTTATCGTGAAGTATCGTTGATTTTGCGTCGTCCTTCAGGCCGTGAAGCTTATCCTGGCGATGTGTTCTATCTACACTCTCGCTTATTAGAGCGTGCTGCACGTATCAACAATCAGCAGGAAATTGCCGAGCAAATGAACGATCTTCCAGCCTGCATGAAAGGTCATGTGCGTGGAGGTGGTTCGCTAACAGCCTTGCCAATTATTGAAACGCAAGCAGGTGATGTGTCGGCATATATTCCTACCAACGTGATTTCTATTACTGATGGTCAGATTTATTTGGAGACAAACCTCTTTAACCAAGGATTCCGTCCGGCAATTAATGTAGGTATCTCTGTGTCCCGTGTGGGTGGTTCTGCACAAATCAAGAGTATGAAGAAAGTGGCAGGAACATTGAAACTGGATATGGCACAGTATCGTGAGTTGGAGGCTTTCTCTAAGTTCTCAAGTGATATGGATGCAGTCACGGCGATGACTTTGGATCGTGGTCGCAAGAATAATCAATTGCTTATTCAACCACAATACCATCCTATGCCTGTAGGAGAGCAAATCGCCATCCTTTATTGTGGCGTACATGGTTTAATGCATGATGTGCCTGTCGAAGCCGTTCGAGAGTGTCAAGATTTGTTCTTGGAAGCTATGCGCTCTTCACATGCCGATGTAATATCTTCCTTGGCAAATGGCGACTTGACCGATGATTCCGTCAAGGTCATTGAAGAGACGATGGCCAATATTGCAGGACAATATAAATAAACAAAGAAAGAAGAGAGTAGATGCCGTCTTTAAAAGAGATAAAAACGAGAATAGCTTCTGTTAATAGCACACGCAAGATAACGAGTGCAATGAAAATGGTTGCATCAAGTAAGTTGCATCATGCACAGACCGCTATTCTCAATATGCTTCCTTATGCCAACATGCTTGAGCACATGTTGAAATCGTTTTTAGCCACACTTCCAGATGCCGAGAACGAGTTAGCACATGCACGACCGGTCCATACTGTTGCATTTGTTGTGTTTACGAGCAACAGTTCGTTGTGCGGTGGCTTCAACAACAATGTTCTCAAAGCCTTTCAGGCCACTGTTAATGCCTATCGGGCACAAGGCGTTGAAAATATTATGGTTTATCCCATAGGCCGGAAAATCGAGGAATATGCTCAGAAGCATGGCATTACCGTTGTGCGTAGTTTTGTACATTTGGCAGAGAAACCGAATGCGGCCGAATGTGCAAGCATCGCGGAAGAACTACGAGATAAGTTCCTGGCGCGTGAAATTGATAAAGTTGAATTGATTTATCACCATTTCAAATCAGCTGGCAGCCAAATCCTCACGCAGAAGGTTTATCTGCCCATTGATTTATCAACAGAAGCGATAGGCGAGGAGAACGACCGCGATTTAACCAGCAATGTTGCTACAGCAAAAGCGCAAGAGTATTTGCGAAAGCGTAAGGCACGTGAAGAAGAGAAGCAAAAGACCGGTGTCCTTGCTATTAATGACAACTTTATTGTAGAACCTGATTTGGCGAGTGTATTGTCGTCTTTAATCCCCAAGGAATTAGATTTGCAAATCTACACAGCGCTTTTGGATAGCAATGCCAGCGAGCACGCTGCACGCATGGTGGCAATGCAAACAGCTACCGACAATGCCAATGAGTTGTTGCGCGCACTTAACTTGCAGTATAACAAGAGTCGTCAGCAAGCCATCACCAATGAGTTGCTCGATATTGTGGGTGGAAGCATTAATAATTAGGTGAAGGCTCAAGATTTTCTTTGAAAAAGGGACTGAATGAAATCGTGTGTCAAATTTATTTTGATGCACGATTTAGCTTTAAAACAATATGACGGAGCAGATAATCTGCCCTATAAAACCGAGATAAGATGATGAAGTTTAATAATGAAACCGTTCGTCGGCGCGATCGATTAATGACCGAAGAGCGTGCATTAGAGCTGTTGCGTACAGTCGAATATGGTGTTTTAAGTATGATTGATGCCGATGGTTTTCCCTATGGCATTCCTGTCAACTATGTGTGGGATGGCGATTCATCCATTTATATTCATTGTGCTCCCGAAGGCCACAAGTTAATTGCTTTGGACAAACGTCCGCAGGTGAGTTTCTGCATTATAGGGAATGTACACCTGTTGCCAGGAAAGTTTACCACCGAATATGAGAGTGTATTGTTACGCGGTGTAGCCCACATTAATCTTTCTCCCGAAGAGCGAATGCAAGCATTACTAAGATTGGTAGACAAACTTTCGCCCGAATTTAAGGCTTTGGGTGCAAAATATTCCGAGAAATCGTTCCATAGGGTAAATATCATCCGCGTCGATTTCACTGAATTTAGTGCGAAATGTAAGCATGTGCACACGGCCGATTAGTCTGCAATTCTGCGATATAGAGCATTGATAAAAGCCGTTAGCGAACATCAAAAGAATTTTTTTAGCCTTGCTCAGGTTGAGTAAACGCCAAACAAAACTTTTCGAGGCTTGCTCACAACTTAGCAAATGCCAAAATAATATTTTGAGGCTTGCTCACAACTTAGCAAACGCCAAAATAATATTTCGAGGCTTGCTCACAACTTAGCAAACGCCAAAATAATATTTTGAGTCTTGCTCACGACTTAGCAAATGATGAAAAAATATTTTGAGTCTTGCTAACGACTTAGCAGTTGCAGAAATGACAAATCGGAGTATTGCTACATGGTAAAAGCAAGGGGCTCTACGCCATTGTACAATATGTGTATGATGTCCTTTCTCTGTGTGAGTACTTTTAGTTTCTTCCGTTAACAAAAAAAGGAGTACATATTTCAGTACTCCTTTTCGTGATTCCGTTGGGATTCGAACCCAAGACCCACAGCTTAGAAGGCTGTTGCTCTAATCCAACTGAGCTACGGAACCAGCCTTATTTGCTTAAATCGGTTGCAAATTTAGCATTTCTTAGTGAGATACACAAGACTTGGCACATTTTTTTGGTACACATCCGTATCTGTAAAGGGCTGAAGAGCCGACCAACGAATACAAAATTGCTTGATATTTGTCTTTATTTCTACTTAATATAGGCGGAGTGGCATACCGGTTTGTATTTGATAATCGGGGGTGAGTTGATTTAATTTGTACAAGCTCTTTAACCGTATGCCGTAATGTTGTGCAATAGTGTACATGCTTTCTCCTGGTTGAATAATATGTAGACGGCCTTTATATCGCTTTTCTGCCCGCTTCTGTTTCTTTTTAAGATAAATGACCTCACCAGGATTTAGAACATCGTTTTTATTGCGTTCGTTGTATTTGGCAATTTTTCGATAGGATATATTTATTTCATCGCCAATGCTCTTAAACGTATCGCCTGACCGGGCAATGATATAATAGTTCTTGTTATAGAGGTGTATGGGGTGCAACAACATACCGTTGTTGGCAGGTTTGTCGGTGCCTCCGCGTTTAGCCATGAATTTGTCATAGCTTGTTGCTTGGTCTAAAGTGTAGAGTTTATAGAGTTCGATGAGCTCAATCAGCTTGTCGGCATATTGTGGATTCGTTGCATATCCACATGCCTTTAATCCGCGTGCCCACCCTTTATAATCCGTCCGATCGAGCTGGAACAGACTGCGGTAACGACTGTTTTGCTTGAGGAAACGACTATGATCTTCGTAGCTTTGCAGTGCATTATCGTAGGAACGGAAACATTCGTTCGCAGCATCGTCGTTATGATAGACAGATGCCCCTGTCCAATCGTGACACTTAATACCGAAATGGTTGTTACCTTTAATGGAAAGTTCGCTACGTCCGGCACCACTTTCGAATAATCCTTGTGCTAAGGTAATGCTTGCCGGGATATTATAGCGCAACATTTCTTCGATAGCCAAGTTTTTATATTGGTCGATGTAACTTTGATAGACGGAATTCCATCGCATTTGTGCTTGCATTTGCAAGGGGATTGCGATACAAAGGAAAAGGAAGCATTTTTTTATCATGTACGCAAAATTACGTATTATGCAAAAAATAACAATAAAACAGGATTTCTTTTATCAAATATTAGTAGTTTTGCACCATGTCTAAGAAACGGCAACTCATTTTGGCTTTAGGAACAAACTATCATCGGCAGGAGAACATGCGATTGGCTCAGGCACATTTGCACGATCTTCTCCGCGATATTGAATTTTCTTCATCGGCATTAACAGCGGCTATCGGCGAATTTCCGGGGACCTATCTCAACTGCGTTGGTCGAGCCACCACGTCGCTGATGTTGTGCGAATTGCAAACCAAGTTCAAGGCCATCGAGGCCAGCTGCGGCGATAGCCGAGAGAAGCGCGAGGCGGGCTGCATTGAAATGGATATTGACATTTTGAAATATGGCGAAGAGCGGTTGCATGAAGCCGATTGGGAACGCGCTTACATTCAGCGACTATTAATAGAACTATATAGCAGATGAAGCAATTTCTACTTTTCTTGATTTGTGTGCTTGGTCTACAGGCTCATGCACAACAGTTTAATGATTACTTTGAAGATGCAACGTTACGTATCGATTACACCTTCGCGGGCAATGTGCATGAACAGCATGTTACGCTTGATAAACTTAACCGATTGCCTCGTTGGTATGGTAAGCGCCAACGGCTCACACAGGTGCCTGTGGAAGGCTATGGGCAAGTGATTGTGCGGCATCATGCTTCGGGTAAGGAAATCTATCGGCAATCTTTTTCAACCCTTTTCCAAGAATGGCTCAGCTATGACGAGGCTCAGCACACATCGCGGAGTTTTGAAAATGTGTTTTTGGTGCCTATGCCTAAAGATACTGCGGACATCACCCTCGAACTCTATAATAATCGTCGAACCATTATGACAACCTTCACACACCAAGTGTCGCCCAAGGATATACTGATTCGGCGCATTGGCGAGCAACACCGCACCCCTTTCGTGCAGTTGTTAGCGCCAAAGGACACATCTCGTTGCATTCATATTGCATTTATTGCCGAGGGCTATCAGCCCAGCGAGATGTCTACTTTCATAGCCGATGCGACACTTTCCATGGATGCTATCTTCGCCCATGAGCCCTTCAAAAGTCTCAAAGACCGGTTTTCAATAGTGGCCGTGCAAGCACCATCCGTTGATAGCGGAACCAGCATACCCTCAAAAGGCATTTGGAAGCGAACGGCTTTGAGCAGCCATTTTGACACATTTTATAGTGAACGTTATCTCACCACACTCAATTTGAAAGATTTACACGATCAACTCGCCGGAATTCCTTATGAACACATCATTGTATTAGTCAATACACCCCATTATGGCGGTGGCGGCATCCTCAATTCCTATAATTTGTCGATGGCGCATCATCAGCTTACGCGACCGGTGGTGGTGCACGAGTTTGGGCACAGCTTTGCAGGTTTGGGCGACGAATATGGCTATGCCAACGAGCAAATTCCAATGTATCCGCACGATGTTGAACCTTGGGAACCCAATCTCACAACTCTGGTGCATTTCGACGAGAAGTGGAAGGATATGCTCCCCGCTCATACGCCTATTCCTACGCCACAGGTTACAAAAAATCAGCAGAAGGTGGGCGTCTACGAAGGAGGAGGCTATGCTTTGCACGGCGTCTATCGTCCCATGATTGATTGCCGCATGCGCACCAACGAAAATCCTGAGTTTTGTCCGGTTTGCCAACGTGCCATTCGCCGGCTCATTCAATTTTATACCGAATAACAGGAAACTGTGGCTGCACAAATGTGGAATCATTGAAAAGTTACTATTGCTGTCCGGTGTTTGCTCAAGCTGAGCAAGTCCCAAATTTATTTTTTGACGTTTGCTCAATCGTGAGCAAATTACAAAATATTACGCGAGTTCGGGATAAGCTTAGTATGTAAATAATTCTAACTGCCTTGATTTTTCAACATAAACAGGTAGAGCCTCAGGTTTATTGTCAAAAAAGCAATAGGCAGTAAGGGCAGAATTTTCCGTTCTTGGGGAGCCCCGAAAAGACCTTATTGAAATACCTTCTTACGTTGTGGCATACGGGAATCATTGTGTTGTCAACGAACGTTATCCCCGTACACTTGCCGAAAGCATAGAGCCTCATGAAGAGTATCATTTTGCAGAATACACGAGGCATGAGCTCTACAAAGCGATTATAGGATACCGCATGGGGGAACTCTTTGTGGAAGCAGCCGCGGATGCAATCCAGATAATACTCCTTAAAATTGCGATAGGTACAGAAATGATAGCATATAAGAATCTAAGCTATTTTCTTATCCCGAACTCGCGTATTCAATGCTTTCTTCTAAAAATAATTATGAAGTTTATGGCAAAAAATTTTGCACTCATTAAGAATATTCTTATCTTTGGCGAGTCGAAAGAAGCATTCTCTGCTGCATAACCGATTGAATTTATTGACCAAACCGTTATAGAACGGGTCGTTTTCGAAGGTTAGCACCGACGACATTCTAAGAAACCAAATCCTAACAAATGCTTAAAAAGGCAATGGAAAACGTATTAAGACGAAACAGTGATGGTGGTTTTGTGAAGAAAAACCACTGGAGTTATCAAGACTTGTTATTAGAGAAGCAAATCTCTTTATGGTTGACTTTTCTGTAATTGCGTGGCATTTTTCGATAGAATTACTTCCTATTTTGCAGAAATGGTGCGTATCAAGAAACATTATAAAGCGATATTTATTTGTAAAACTGAATTCTAATAATTTTTAAATTCACATGATATGGAAAATAAACGACGTAAACAAAGACAAGTAATGTGCGGCCGGATGCTGCTGTTGATGTTGCTATTCATCCCATTATGTGTGGGAGCACAGAGTTCCTCCACCATTACTGGGACAGTGAATGACATGCAAGGTGAGCCTCTCATTGGAGCGAATGTGCGACAGAAAGGGACAAACAATGGGACTGTGACCGATCTTTTGGGACATTTCTCAATCAAAGTTCCTGCGGGGGCTATGCTTATTGTGAGTTATGTCGGATTTAATGAGCAAGAGGTAAAAGCCGAATCTAATATGGTTATCACGCTTTCGGACGAGGCGAAATCTATTGATGAGGTGGTTGTCGTGGGATATGGTGTACAGAAAAAGGTGAATCTCACAGGTGCTGTATCTTCCGTAAAAGGAAGCGATTTGGCTATGCGTCCTGTAACTGACGCATCACAAAGCCTACAAGGTTTAGTTCCCGGCTTGTTAGTTTCTAACAATAACTCAGGGAGGCCTGGTGCTACGGGTGCATTATCATTGCGAGGACAGGGCAATTTGTCTGGCACAGGGCATCCTTATGTGTTGGTTGATGGTATAGAAATGAGCTTAGCCGATGTAAATCCTAACGATATTGAGTCGATTTCTGTCTTAAAAGATGCCGCAGCCTGTGCTATTTATGGTGCGCGTGCTGCCTATGGCGTGATTTTAGTAACCACGAAACATGGAGAAGAGGGTAAGATGCATATCAACTATCAAGGTAGCATTGGTTGGAATAAGCCGACTGTCTTACCCAAAATGGTGAATGCGGTTGAATTTGCCCGTATGTGGAACGATGGGGTTACCAATGCTAATTCGTCCCGACGTTATAGCGATGAGAAGATAAAGCTCCTTGAACAATACATGAATGACCCGTCAAGTGTAAATCCTTGGCAGGAATTATCTCCGAATGCTTCGATGAATCCTGCGTTTGAAAATACCGAAAAAGGTATCGGTAATGTTGACTATTTTAAACTCCATTATAAGCCTCGTGCATTCAAGCAGCAGCACAATGTGAGTCTAAGTGGTGGCGGAAAACAAGCGCAGTATTACGTATCGGGCGGATATTTTAAGGAAGATGGCATTCTGCGTTATGCAAAGATGGACTTTGAGCGCATGAATTTGGTTTCAAACCTCAGTTCTCGTCTTACGCCATGGCTAAAATTAAAACTAAATTTAAAGTATGTGCATTCGATAGATAATACGCCTTTTGGCACAGGCGGTCTTAGCGATGGTTTCTATCATTCGCTTGCTCGCTTCCGCCCAACCATATCAGTTGTCGACCCACATGGCCATTTTACGGAGTTATCGATGATACCCTATTTGCAAAGTGGCACTTTTACACGTACCAAACGAGATCATTATGACATTACAACAGGCTTTGAATTCAATCCTGTAAAGGGCTTGATAATTAATGCTGATTACACCAATAAGTTCATAGCGACAGGATATGAGGCGGAAAATGTGGCTCCAGATATCTATGCAGCTGATGGTGTGACTACATCAAAAGGTGTGCGAGATGAGCTAAATGTGACTCCTGATGGGAGATATATGCGCTCAACTTACAATATACATTATCAAAACATTAGTCTCTATGCCAACTACTCATTAACGATTGCCAAGCAGCACAATGTGGTTTTGATGGCAGGATACCAAGAAGAGAATAACAAAGAAGACTATCTGAAAAATGGAATCTCTGGTCTTTATTCTACAACGAATCCTAACACGGCAATGGGAACAGGTGACAAACAACCTGGAGACATTCGCAAAAGTTGGGCTACACGAGGCTTCTTCGGGCGTGTTAACTATGATTATCAAGGACGTTATTTGCTTGAACTCAATGGCCGATACGATGGCTCTTCACGTTTTGCACGGGGACATCGATGGGGATTCTTCCCATCTGTTTCTATAGGTTGGAATATCGGTCGTGAGAAGTTTATGCAAGAATTCACCCATCAAATATCACAATTAAAGTTGCGTCTATCTTATGGAAAGTTAGGCAACCAAGCCGGAGCATCGCTCTATACGTTTGCTTCGACCATGGAACTCAGCAACTTAGGCCGCTATTTTTTTGCCGATGGACGTCATCCTCACCTCATTGCACCGGCTGTTGTCAATCCTGTTACTACATGGGAGAAAGTGAGTAGTAAGAATATAGGCTTGGATTTTGGACTTTTTGGAAATGCCATTACGGGTAGCTTTGATATTTATGAGCGTAAAACAAAAGATATGTTAGGCCCTGGAGAGGACTTTCCAGATTTCTTTGGTGCGCTAGCTCCGCAAACTAATAATGCAGCATTGCGTGATCGTGGATGGGAACTTACGTTAAATTATCGTGGCAGGATTGGTAAAGATATCGATTACTCAATAGGAGGTTCAATTGCTGATTATCGCTCTGTGGTTACGGATTATGCCAATCCTACGGGTACTGCACCTGCAACAAACTGGTATAAAGGCAAGCATGTAGGTGAAATTTGGGGCTATCGTACAGACGGTTTATTGCAAACCCAAGCACAAGCTGATGCTTATAATGCCACACACGACAATAGATTTTTCTCTACTTTGAAATGGACTCCCGGCGATGTGGCCTATCGTGATTTAAACAATGATGGAAAAGTGAACAATGGTAAGAACCGACTTGGCGACATGGGTGATATGACAGTCATTGGCAACTATAGCCCTCGTTATCAATATACCATTAATGGACAGATTGGTTGGAAGGGGCTGTCTTTAAGCTTTATGTTCCAAGGTGTGGGCAAACGCGACTGGGATCCAACGGGTAGCGTCTACTTTTGGGGGACGGGACCTTATGCGCAAGTCACATTGTTTAAAGAGCATCTTGACTATTGGAGCGAGAGTAATCCGCACGCCTACTACCCGAAGCCCTACATAAATTCTGCGGGTGGCGTACGCCCCTATGCATCAAAGGTGAAAAATCAACCTACCGACCAATACTTGCAAAATGCTGCTTATTGCCGATTGAAGAACCTAACACTAAGCTACACCCTACCACAAATCTTGTTACATAAGCTGAAAGTGCAACAAGTGAAGGTGTTCCTTTCGGGCGAAAACTTGTTAACTCTCACCAAATTAAAGAAGATGTTTGACCCCGAAGTTATCTTTACATCCAATGGTTACACCAGTGAAGGTGGTAAAAACTATCCCATGAATAAAGTAATTTCTATGGGATTATCCATTAATTTCTAACCCTTTAATATAAAAAAGCTATGAGATTTAAATATATATGCGTGGCTTTTCTGGCCATTAGTTCACTATCAAGTTGCTTCGACTTAGATAAAAGCCCGGAAGGAGTGCTCTCAACGGTTAATCCATTTACATCATTAGGCGAGATGAATGGTTACCTTGACCAATTCTATGAATCAGGTGTAAAGGTGCAAGAGTTCAATTCGTGGGGTGGAGGTGGTATAGCCGGCATTGACATGAATAGCGATAATATGGCGAGCGGTGCTGTAAATACGCGCCTTAATGGAAGTCTGACACTTGCCAATGCTAACAAGTTGACCTACTATACTGATATTCGGAATGTGAATTTTTTCTTGAATAATCTCAATTTCAAGGACACCAATGCCGCAGCCTACAAACAGTGTGTAGGTGAGGCCTATTACTTCCGTGCATGGTTCTATTTCAATTTGTTTAAGAACTATGGCAATATTGCATGGTTAGACCATACACTTGCTCCCGATGAAAACGAGATGAATCTTCCCCAAGAAGGGCGTACAGCCATGGTTGACCACATTTTATCCGATCTTGACAAGGCCATTGACCTTCTTAGCTTGCAGAATAGTGCCGCAACGATGCGCGTACACAAGGATGTTGCGCGTGCTTTCAAGAGTGAAGTAGCACTCTATGAGGCAACGTGGGAGAAGTATCATCAGGCCAAAAACGATGCCTTTTACGATAAAACAGTGACTGCTGCGAAGATAAAAGACTATTTAGAACAGTGTGTTGCCGCTTGTAAAGCTATTGTTGATCGTGGGGTATGGCGTATTTATAACACAGGAAATCCGCTCAACGATTACCGACAAATGTTTCAAACTGAGGATTTGAGTAGCAATCCTGAGGTGATGTGGTTTAAAAAATATGATGGGAGTAACGTCGGCAACAGCGTAGATCGCTACCTTAATCAGGGCGGAGGAAGTAGCGGTGTGACAGCTTCTTTGGTTGATGATTACCTCACTCGCGCAGGAAGTCCTTTTGTTGGTACTGCTGTTTTGACGGCGAAAGCCACTTTTGGTGATGAACTGAGTCCAACTTTACGTGATCCACGTTTGTCACAAACCGTTTGCATGCCTGGCCAAACACTGCGTCCTGATCAAGGGCCTTATGTTGTTCCGCCACTCAATGGGTCGGGCTATCACAAGAACGAAACGGGCTATTCTTTATTAAAGTATGTGCAGGTTGATTACACGGGTAGCCTTGACCAAGAAGGAAAAGGTAGTACCCCGGCAATACAATATCGTTATGCTGATGTGTTATTGGATTATGCTGAAGCGCTTGCCGAGTTAGATGGCAATGCTCATGCCAACGAAATCATCACCATTTTGCAACCGTTACGTGATAGGGTAGGTATGCCTGCTATGGATTTCGATCGCGAATATAACACCTCGGTCGATTATCCTTTCCGTCATCTTAATAAGTATATTCAAGCTGTGCGACGCGAACGTCGTGTAGAACAAGCGTGTGAGGGGCGGCGATTAGATGATATTTTCCGGTGGGCTGCTGCAGAAGATCTTATAGTGGGACAGCGAGCACATGGTGCTTTATTTGTGGGTAGTAACTTAGAACATCATGCTAAGTATGGTAGTAGTTTGGTCTATGACCGGCCTACAGGCAATAATCTCTACTTGTCAGGACAGCCTGGCGATACCCATCGCTACATTTTGCCTGTTAATCCTGTAGGTTATGAAACAGGGTGGAAATTCAATCCAAATAGAGATTATTTACTACCTTTGCAATCGCGCATGCTTTCACTTACCAAAGGGCTGTGGAAACAAAATCCTGGATGGGAATAATTTATTGTAAAATCAAATTCATTATTAATATGCAAACAAACATTCTTTATTACCTTACGGGTACAATGATACTCGGTGCCTGTATTCCTGCACAAGCGCAAAAGAAACCGATGAACATCGTTTATATCATGAGCGATGACCATTCGTATCAGACAATCAGTGCCTATGACAATCGTTTCATCAACACGCCTAACATTGATTGGATTGCCAACCACGGCATGAAGTTCCAAGAGAGCTTTGTTGCCAATTCACTCAGTGGTCCTTCGCGTGCCTGTATGCTCACGGGAAAGCATAGTCATGCCAATGGATTTACGGATAACTCGAAGACATTTGACGGTAATCAGCAGACTTTTCCTAAACTCTTGCAGCGCGCGGGCTATGAAACGACCATGATTGGTAAATGGCATCTGACTTCGTTGCCCACCGGGTTTAACTACTGGGATATCCTCATCAACCAGGGCGATTACTACAATCCCGATTTTCTTTGCAATGGGAAAAAGCTGCAACGCCAGGGCTATGTCACCAATATCATTGCCGATTTGGCCATCGATTGGATGGAGCACAAGCGCGACAAAGACAAACCATTTTGCCTCTTGATGCATAACAAAGCGCCCCATCGTGTGTGGGACCCCGACACCTGCGACCTCGACCTCTACAATGATGTGGTCTATCCGTTGCCTAAGAATTTTTATGATAACTACGAAGGACGGCTCGCTGCGCAGAAGCAGAAAATGAGTATCATCAAAGACATGGACATCATCTACGACAACAAAATGGCCGACCATGAGAACGAAATCCACACCAACACGGGGTTAGAGGCTTGGGGGCGCGGCAATTACTATCGCATGACGCCGTCGCAACGTGCGCAATGGGATCGACATTACGACCCCATCATCAAGAAGTTTAAAGCAGACAAACTCACGGGAAATGCGCTTGCCGAATGGAAATACCAGCGCTATATGCACGATTACATGCGTGTGATTCACTCGGTCGATCGTAATGTGGGGCGTGTCATTGACTATCTACGCGAGAAAGGGCTCTTAGATAACACGCTCATCGTCTACACGTCCGATCAAGGGTTTTACATGGGCGAGCATGGTTGGTTTGACAAGCGGTTCATGTACGAAGAGTCATTCCGCACGCCGTTGCTCATCTATATGCCTGGCGGAAAGCATGGTGTGAACCATGATATGGTGCAGAACATCGACTATGCTCCCACTTTCCTCGAGTTGGCGGGTGTTAAAGTGCCGAGCGACATCCAAGGCCGCTCGCTGTTGCCTTTGCTGCAAGGCAAAACACCGCACGATTGGCGCCACTCGCTTTATTACCATTATTATGAATATCCGGCCGAACATTCGGTGTGTCGGCACTATGGCATTCGTACGCCGCGCTACTCGTTGATGCATTTTTACAACGACATCGATAGCTGGGAACTCTATGATTTGCAGAAAGACCCTGCGCAAATGCACAATATTTATGGTCGTCCCGGTACGGAGAAGCTCACGCAACAGCTCAAAAAGCAACTCGTCGGCTTGCAGGTGCAGTATAATGACCCTATCCGCAACACGCCGCAAGGAGTGAAATAACGGCGCAATATTTGCCCTTATGGGGCAATGATGGAGCTAAAATGTTGCGGGCACACATCGGTGTGTCCGCCTTTTTTAGCCTTTTGCAATTCTCTTTTTTTGCTTTTCGCAGCTTTTTTGGCCTTTTGTTGTTTCGATTTTTCTGTTTGCTGTTTCCTTTTGGCCTTTTGTTGTTTCGATGAGGAGAAAGTCGTGAACAGGATGGCCGCAGAAACATCCTGAAAACGCGCACTTGGCTATCGTGTCAATAGGCATCGAGGTCAAAATCAGATAGGCGCGAATGGTCGCTATGGGCTTTTGCTGCCTTGAGGTAAGGGCGATAGGCCGGCATGTTAGGATTTTCGGCAACGCATTGCAGGGCATATTCCTTCACCCGCTGACAATCGTTATAGTCGTCATCTGCCGGCAAATACTCCCATCGCGCATGCATATCAAACCATCTCTCGGGCGCTTTGTAGGCTTTATCAGCAGCTTTTTCGGAATGGATCCAACGCAGCAGCTTGTCCCAAAGGGTAGCGCTGGGTGTGTGAATGCGGTTATACCCCTCCCAATAGGCATCAACATCAGCGGGATCTTTCACCTTCCCATGGATCGCATCCAAAACATATTGCACATCTTCAGCCCTGCGATAACGCGCCAAAGCAACCAAGGCTTCGATGTAATGATTGTTTAAAAAAAGGGCTTTTACACGTTGATAATAGGAGCGATGAGGCGGAATTCGGCGCAGTAACTGTCGGAGATAATCAAGATGCTTGACGTGAGAGGCAAACAGAACACAGCTGTCAACAGCCACTGAGTCGGCTTCCGTCAAGCCGTAATGTCGACCTTCCTGCTGGAGAATTTCGATGCGAAGATTGGCCAGCGGCTCCTGATAGCAGCTGCAACCATATTGCGCTGGCACACAACTTCTGTCTTGCATGTCCATCAAAGCAAGGTTTTTTGCCATGTCGGGCTGCTTCTGCATCAGGGCAATGAAAGCTGCTAATCGTGTCATGGGCACGCTATCTGAGGAAGCCAATAGATAGAGCTCGTCAATCGAAGCCACACTGGCCAACGTGTCAATGATCTTATCTTGATGCGTTAGTCGCCCCTCATAGCCTACTGCTCCTGGTGTGTAAGACCTGCCAACCCGCAGAATGATGCGCTCAACCTCTGGGCGAATGGATGTAGGGTGACAGGCAAACAGCAGCCAAATAAGCATGAAGCTCAATCCCCCAAAAATGATTTCCCTTATCTTAAACATCATTTCCATACATGATTGAATTACCATTTCAATCCCAACTCGCGCCTGGCGTCATTGCTAAGACTTTCGTTTTCGCTCTTCAGTAACTTTTTGTAGAATTCTGTAGCTTGCTTCTTGTTGCCGGTCTCCTTAGAAAGGGTGGCGATATTGGCTATCACGATGTCGTCATGGGGTGCTAACTGATGGAGCTGCAGCAATACTTTTAAGGCCTCTTGTTTCTCACCTTTGACGGCCAACAACGCCGCTTTGTCGTTCAAAAAATAAGTGTTTTTTGGGTAAATCTTTAGCACATGATTGACGAAAGCCATGTTCGTCGTGTCTTCTTTTGCATCGTAGAGCTGGCGGAAATAGTCTTGCAGCGTGGAGAAGAAGAAGTCTTCGGGCGCTGATGGGGTAGATTTGTCGTTCGTCCAAAGCCACTTTTGATGGTTAACCACCGAGCGGTCGATGGTTTTTTGTAAGGTCTCCACGGCGCCATTCGGATGGTTATCGAGCAGCTGCACATGAACCTTGCCAAACCAAAGATCGAGCCTGTCGGGATATTTCGCCAGTCCTTCATCAAACTTTTGATAAAGTTTTTGCATCTTCTCGGCATCATAGCACACCAGGTCGGTGATACTTCCGGCCTTATTCCCCGTTGAATCCATGAGTATAAGCCCTTCATGTGCCGTCGTGTCGGCCGAGAGTTGCAAAATTTCTTTCCGCGCTTCCATTAGCAGTAGGTTACACCAGGCCGCATAGGTATCGCCCGATTGTCCGGCGCTTTGCTCCCATTTGGGGATGAACTTGCGCAGTGCCGCCGTGTCTTTCTGCGTTAACAACGTTTGAAATTTGGCATAGTCGCTTTGCTGTCCCCATGCGCTGAGGCCCAAAAGACCTGCGAGAAAAAGTGTTAGAATCTGTTTCATATCAACATTTTGATGGGTTTTCGCTGACAAATATAGCAAATTTCTGCATTGCCTCCAAGTGGCATTCCCTTTTTAAACGTAAGGGCTGGTAATGCGATAGTCGAGGGGCTGTGCTTATCTTCACATTCCCTTTTGTGCATACCATTCACATCGCGCGCATAAAAACGCGCAAATAATGGTGTAATATCGCCTTAATCACCGTACAATATGGCCTTGATTGTGCGGTAATATAGCCTTAATTATTCGATAAAGTATGTTGTTTTTAACCATAGGTGCTTAAAATTTTGTCTGCAAATCTACCATTTGATTTATATTTTCACTATCTTTGTGCATGGAATATCTAGTGCAACTGTGCGCAGTTGCGCGTTATTAAGAGTTCTATCGATATAAAAAGAGCGTTTGATATTATCCTCTGCACGTAATCTGGACAATTACATTCACCGGGGATAACGGCAATACGCTCACGTTTGGGATTATTGTACCCTTCAGAAGGGCATAGTATACCTCAATGCGTGGGCTATTGTTTGTTATTCGGTGAAAAGCAGTCCAGAGCTTCGTGTAGAATAGCATTCAATAGTTCCCACGCTTTTCCAATTCCATCATCGCAGACTTTAGGGGACAGTCGGCTGTTATTCGACGAAAAATGAGAAAGACTACCATTTGTGTGTTAGCATCGACCAATTCTGGAAGTATAGAGAACTTCCAATCTTTAGCTGCTGTGTTTAAAAGATTGTATGCAGGTTTGTGGTCTATAGAAAAAGGACATGTTCTGTTGCCATTATTTCTTCATTGTTAATCATGTTATTTTATAAATGTATGCTGCAAGTTAATAGACTCTTATTTTGATAAAAAGTGAAGAATTAAATAGCAATTTTGCGAATAACGAGCCTGTTTTATAACTTTTAAAAACTATGTTTGATGCTTTGCTTAGAAAGTGCACTATTTTCTTGGAAGTTCATATTGGCGCATATAATTTTGCAGCAAAAACAATAAAACAAAAAGTATGAGAAATTTAGAAGAATCTTTAAAGGACTTCGAAGAACAAATGCGATTAGAAAAAATCGTAGCAGAGTTTGAACAGGTATGTGGCAACTTAGATGATGTGATAGAGCCTTATCTTTGTGATAAGTTTGCGCATGATCAATCGTTGTTGCTAAAAGAAGGTACGGTAAACCTTTACATAAAAGCACTTAAATTTCTCTATGATCTTCCTTATCGGTTGGAAGGTGATGGCGTTGATGATAATACTTCTTCCTTAGATTTGGATGGCAGTGTAAATCGACCTAATTTGTTGGATTTACAACATCTTGTTGAAACGAACAGAGATGCTGCGGTAAAGTTGTTGGATGATTTTGGAGATACATTGGAAGAAAGATTAAACCATGTGTATGTTGACGAAGGAAACTCTTCCGTAGTGAAGTTTGCTACAACGGTTTTCAATCACTATAAAATGTTCTTAGAGCGTTTAATGGAAAGTAAGTCGCCTGATTTGGGTGAGTATAATCCTGATGATGATGCCCTTTATACCGATTTTGGTGATTGGAAGATGTTTGAAAATGGAATTTATCTGTTGAAGGATTTCGAAAATTGGCTTTTGTTATCAGAACACAAGGATGGAGCGACTACCTATAGCTATATTTCTATGCTGAAGCGCATTTACAAGAATTTTTTTCAAAAGTTACCAGAATATAAACTTCTGTTAGATTTACCTCGTCTTATAAAAGAAGAGCCTGGGGAGGTGAATGCGTTGTTGAATAGACTGATGGGAAAACTGAAAGGAGAAATTGTGAACAATGAAGATGAAAGTAAAAGTGATATTCCAAAGTCGGCACAGGCAAGTGGGAAGACTGTTTTTGCATATTATATAACATTTATTCAGCGGTTGCTTGAGAAAGGAGGAGCGCGTAGGCGTCATATTGCCCGCTATAGAGAGCGGCTTATAGATAATCTCAGAATGTATCTTTCAGAGGAAGAAGAAAGAGAAATTTGTGGTGCAACAAATTCAAAAGATATGGATGTAAGAGGGAATATAAGAGGTGGCCTTCTCGGATTGGCTGTGGCTTCGTCTGTAGGAAGATATATGCAGCTGATGAAGAAAGATGAATGGGAAACAGATGAACCATTTGAAACCTTAGGCGATGTTGATGATAATGCTGATGAGTGTTTGAGATCATCTGACTGTTGGACAGTAGAAGTTGAACAAATGATGTGTTTTTTGAAGTCAATCGTACTTCATAATGGTAAGCTTGTTATGGCAGACGTTGAGACCGATATGAAAGCTTTACCTGATAATGACTATTGGAGGGGTAATGCTTCTGCTGTACAATCAATAATCTTTGATGAGGAAATGGAAACAATGTTACCAGTGAGTCCTACACCTTTTACAGGTGTGCTGACTGCTTCTCTATTAGGATTGCTATACTATCCCAATACACATATCTTGAAAGAAAAGGTTAAAGAGGTTTGTGAGCATTGGCCTTTCGATGATACCTCGGCAGAAGTAGTAGTGTTGATGGCAAGAATTATCAATAGTGTTTCCGCATGGGACGAGGCTCCAGAACGCGATATTGTTTACTGGGCTTCTGAATGTAGTGATCAGGTTAAAGCATGTGTAGAAAAAGGTTGTTATGAAGATCTCGAAGAATTACAACCAATAGATGAGCAAACGCCTGATACGCCACTGCATGCTTTAGGTGTTGCCTTGTGGGCATTCTATACAGCAAAAAGTTACAAAGAAGGGATAGAATTGATTGCTTATGGGAAGGGCGACAATATGCTGTCATTGATGTGGGCTGGATTATTGTTGGGATTTAAGTTTGGTATAAAAGGTATTCCTCCATACAATATTTATAAGTTGAAGCATGTGGGGAAACTTTTTCTATTAGCAGGCGGCGTACAGTCTATAGGAACAAAAATGCTGTTTGATACTTTGTAAAAAGAGGTGTAATAAGATACAGATATGAATGGATTTTAATTTTGTGTGATTTTACTAATTAAAAGCAGATGAAACATTTTTTAATAAAATAATGATGAGTACAAATTCTTTATTCCGCGAAGCGGATTTTAAAAGCTACCTTGTAAAGGAAGCTGGGCTGAAAGAGAATACAGCCGCAAGTTATGTCAGTTACATCAAGACGCTTGACCGAGATTTTATAACCCAAAAGGTTTCTCATGATGGTCTTTCTCGTTTAGAAATCCTATTGGGAAATCTCCCCAATCGAGCTTTTGCTTTTGTGCAGAGCGTGTTAGAAACAGTGAAAGAGGCAAAAAGGTCGAAAGATGAAAGTCTTATGCCTATTGTAGGTCTGCAAAATGGTTATAGTGCCTTGAGTCAGTATTATAATTTCTTGGTGGCAAATTATTATGGGAAAAGCAAGCCGCATAATGGGGAAGATGATGAAGTAGAAGCTGTTGTAAATAAAGTAGATGAAAACTCTGATGATGTCGTTGTATTTTCCAAGGATGATTTGGTGAAAAGGATTAGGGGACGATTAGTAACGCAAGATCGACCAGGGTTGTTCTCTATTAGATTGATTAATAGTATATTTAACGGATATCAACAGCAGGGGGAACAAATAGAAAATCGCATTAGAACTTTTTATCCGAAGTTTGAATCGTTTGCAGCATTTATAAGGAATTGGATTTCAGAAATGTTTGATACTACTAAGGTGCTGTCTAAAGATGATTGTTTTTTTATGCGCGATGTTTATGCTTTCGAACTCTATCCAAAATCAAAAGTCGTGAAGGTGATGATGGAATCGGGGTATAAATTTACATTGTATACCCGTAAGCATCCTGATAGTGAAGAGCGTGTGCCCATGACTGAGGGGATGCGTACAATGACGCTCAGGAGTATAACGCTTGAACATGCACCTTCGATGCTCTCTATTCTCCAAAATAATGCTTCACGCTTACAGGGGATAGGTGCCTTATCTGCAAAAATGACGCAGCTGATGAAAGAGCATGATATACCCAAGTGTCCATGGTTCGGTGCTTTGAGAGAACTACAATATATGATTTCCTTTCAAGATATAGAGGATTATATTTCCGATATTGTAAAAGATTTGCTGTTTATCAAAGAGCAGGCTCATATTGAATTAATGGGAGATAACCTTAATTCCGCAGCATAAATTCTTGTAAGAACTCCAAGTGCCTGAGAAACAAAGTTCTCAAAACACTTGGATATGTCAGAAA
>ERZ772807.257-NODE-257-length-33915-cov-9.820112_pt1 | contig 33915 bp, 29 predicted proteins | sample MGYA00511472_ERZ772807 | MGnify/ENA primary metagenome ERZ772807 (study PRJEB29015, sample SAMEA2737947) | human oral metagenome | biome: human oral; feature: human-associated habitat; material: dental | place: China | collected 2039 ... | reverse complement strand
TCGGGATTGGATTCGTTCGACCACCGGCGTGGCCGTCTATGGGGCGTATGCTGTTGCGCCCTACACGGGCGACCTGAAAAATGGCGATTTTTCTATCCGTTCGACCACCGGTGTGGCCGTCTATGGGGCGTATGCTGTTGCGCCCTACACGGGTACCCGAAAAAATGACGATTTTTCTATCCATTCGGCCACCGGCGTGGCCGTCTATGGGGCGTATGCAATACGCCCCTACCCTGTCGGACGAAAATTTATCGGGGTTTTGGTTCGTTTTTATCCGGGGAATCAAAAATCGGATCGGAATTAGATTCATCCGGCCCCTGCCGTGGTCGTTTGTAGGGCGTATGCTGTTGCGCCCTACACGGGTACCCGAAAAAATGGCGATTCTTCTATTCGTTCGGCCTCTGGAGTGGCCGTTTGTGAGGCGTATGCAATACGCCCCTACACAGGTACCCGAAAAAATGGCGTTTTTCCTATCCGTTCGACCACCGGCGTGGCCGTCTGTGAGGCGTATGCAATACGCCCCTACACGGGTACCCGAAAAAATGGCGATTTTTCTATCTGTTCGACCACCGGTGTGGCCGTTTGTGGGGCGTATGCAATACGCCCCTACCCTGTCGGACGAAAATTTATCGGGGTCTTGGTTCGTTTTTAGTCGGGGAAGGGGAAAATGGCCGGGGATAGCATGGATAGACATCCCCGGAAGGGCGTTTGGGGTTGTTCGATTGTAGTCGTTCGTTTTTTAGATCACATGCCGGGCCTTCATTTCGAGGTAACGGTTGATTACATCGACGGATAGACGCTCGGGAGCGGTCAAAAGGGCGTAGATGCCGTGGCGCTGGAGCAGGTTGACCACGTGTTGCTTCTCGGCAATGAATTTATCGGCAAGGGTTTGATCAAAATAGTCCGAGAGATGGCGCGGCTTACGCTCGGCAAAGGTCGTTAGGGATGCGTTTTCGAAAAAAACGGCGAGGACGACGTGCCTGTTGGACAGGAATTTGAGCGCCTCGAGCTGGCGCTCCATGCCGACGACGCTGTCGAAGTTGGTATAGAGGATGAGCAGGCTGCGCTTGGTGATGTGCTTGTTGAGATGGACCGAGAGCGCGCTATAATCACTCTCGCCGAAGTCGGTGGCCTGTCGGTAAAGGCTTTCGAGGAGCTGCTGCATTTGCCCGGCCTGTTGGGAGGCGGGCAGGAAGGTCTCGAAATGGTTGGAAAAGGTGGCAAGGCCGACCTTATCCTCGCGGCGAAGGGCCACGTAGGAGAGGACGAGGCTGGCGTTAATGGCGTAATCGAGAAGCGTCATGCCGCGGAAGGCCGATTGCATGATGCGACCCTTGTCAATGATGCTGTAAACCTGCTGCGAGCGCTCGTCTTGGTAGGTGTTGACCATGATTTGGTGGCGGCGGGCACTGGCTTTCCAATTGATGGTGCGATAGTCGTCGCCGCGGACGTACTCTTTGATGTGCTCGAACTCGGTGTGGTGCCCCAGGCGACGGACACGCTTAATCCCGAGCTCGGTGAGGTTGTGATGGGCGGCGAGCAGCTCGTACTGGTTGAGCATGAGGTAGGACGGGTAGACCTTTACCTCTTGCGGCTGGCCGTCGGTGACGCGAGTTGTCACGAGGCCAAGAGGAGAGGTAACAAAGAGTCGGATGCGGCCAAAGTGATAGACGCCGCGGCGGACGGGGCGTAGTCGGTAGACGATTTCCCGTTTTTCGCCGCGTTTCAGCTCCACAGGGAAGCGGACATCGCGGCGCTGGAAGATGTCGGGCAACTCGTCAACGATGTCTACGTGAGTGGGGAAGAGATGGCGGTTCTCCACCGTGATGCGCACCTCATTCTCATCGCCGTTGGAGAAGCGGTCTGAGCAGTTACGGCGCGCCGTGATCGTTTCGGATCGCTTTATAGAGGGCCACAAGAGAATCCACCCAATCAGGGCCCCTATAATAAGCACGATGGCGATTGGCCGTGTGGCTAAGCAAGACATCAGATAGCCAAGCGAAAGGTTGTAGAGGACGAAAAGAACAAGGACTCCGAGACGCCCTTCCCGAAATCGAAATCCAAACCAATACGAGCCGTCGATGGCTGATAGGTAAAGGAGGATGCAGATCAACCACCGGGCAGCCTCGTAACAGACGGGGAAGGCATAGCTCGCGAGGTAGAGCATGAAAACGACGGCGAGGACGACGAAGAAGCGCCGAGTGAAAAACATAACGCGGGCTTATTTGGGGACTTCAACTTGCTCGACCAGTCGACCGATGATCTTCACCGGGTTGTGCCCCTCCATTTCAGCCTCGGCCGTGAGGGTGATGCGGTGCTGAAGGACGGGGATGGCTACGGACTTGACGTCTTCGGGGGTGATAAAGTCGCGGCCATGGAGCAAGGCTAAGGATTTGGCTACCTGCATCATGGCGACAGAGGCGCGCGGGGAGGCGCCGAGGTAGACGGTGCGGGCGGTACGGGTACGAGCGACGATGAGGGCGATGTAACGCAGTATGGCGGGCTCGACATAGACGTGTCCGACGTAGTCGATGAGTCGGAGCAGCTCGTCCTTGGTGATGACGGGCTGGACGGACTCCAGGGTGGTCAGGCGACGGTTGGCGTGGTGGCGCTCCAGGATGCGGACTTCCTCGTCCAGGGTGGGATACTGCATGGTGATCTTCATCAGGAAGCGGTCGAGCTGGGCTTCGGGGAGCTTGTAGGTGCCTTCATGCTCGACGGGGTTCTGGGTGGCGAGGATGGTGTAGATGGGACTCATGGGATAGGTGGTTCCGTCGATCGTGGCCTGTCGCTCCTCCATGACCTCGAAGAGGGCGGCCTGCGTTTTGGCCGGGGCACGGTTGATCTCGTCGGCCAGAACGATGTCGGCAAAGATGGGACCGCGGTGGAAGTCAAATTCGCTGGTCTTCATGTTGAAGACCGACGTCCCGAGCACGTCCGAGGGCATAAGGTCGGGGGTGAACTGGATACGGGAGAAGTCGGCGTCGATCAGTGCAGCGAGGAGTCGGGCGGTGAGCGTTTTGGCTACGCCGGGCACTCCCTCGATGAGGATGTGTCCGCGGGCGAGGATGGCGGCAAGCAGGAGATCGGCCACGCGCTCTTGTCCGACTACGACGTCGGAAATGGCAGCACGTATGCGGTTGATTTTCTCTGTGAAATCGGTCAGGTCAAGGGATGCGGTTCTTTGTTCCATTGGGATGATGAGTAGTTAGGATTAGTGGGGGGAGTTAGGGGTAGGCGCACTTTCGGGCGACCTATTTGAGTTTACGTTTCCAGTGATTGATGCCATCTATGGCGCGGCGCATGTCAGCTTCGGAGACGCGTGTGCCATCGCTAAGGAGATGCTTGAGACGGACGAAGTCGGCCGTCACTTCTTCGACGGGTAACCCGGTGCGTGCGGCCAGTCGTTCGGCTGCGGCTTTCGGATCGGGCTCAGTTTCGGGATCGGTGGCGTAGCGCCGACGGAGCTCGGTGCGGAAATAGAGATACTTTTTGCGGAGCAAGTCCTGATAGTCGCGCTTCTGATAGAAAAGGTTGCCGATGAGGCGCGTAAAGCGGAGCATCTCGTTGGCCGGGGGGGTGACTACGGGAATGGGGCGCTGTTTGCGCTGCGCAGCGTTCGCCATCAGCAGGAGGACGAGCAGGAGAAGGCTGTAAAAAGCTGCCTTGAGCGCGGGACTATCGAAGATGGCCTTCAGCAAGCTCGGGCTGGCGGCGCTATGGCTCTCCTCAAGCCGCACGATCGGGTAGTTATCGGGGAAGTAGAGGAGGCGGAAGATGTACGAGGCATTGTCACCGTCCAAAATGCCGTAGTTGGTGAAGAGCAGCGGTGTGGAGACGATGAGGAGGGAACCGGAATCCCAGCGAGACTCCTCGTCCATCTCATCCTCGGCGTCATCAGGGTAAAGCGACATGATGAGTGCGAGGGGTTGGTCGTGGTTATCCTTAGCCAAGAAGGCCATGTTGCGATCCAGCTCGCACTCTTGGAGCTCCAAGTAGACGGGATGGAGCTGCGGGAAGACGCGATAGAGGTGGTAGTCGTCGTCAATGCAAGTGCCGTAGTAGATGGTGTCGCGGACGGGGTCGAGTCGCACGGCTTGCTCGAAGGCGTTGAATAGTTCCCGCTCGTTATACTCGACAGAGAAGCCAAAGGTCTCCATCATCTCCTCGGAGAAGTCGGAGGCGCAGATCACAACGTTGTGGCCCTGTCGGAGCAGGCTGCGAATGTCGAGGAGCCCCGAGTCTGGCGGGGAGTAGACGTCTTGGATAAGGAGATAGGTGCGCCGTTCGGATCGGGGCAGGATGCCGGTGTCGGGGTATTCCATGCGCACTTTGTAGAGGGACTTCTGCTCGACCCGATAGTCGTCGAAGGAGCTGGCGAGTACGTCGTCAAAGACGTAGCAGCCGAACGGTTGGCGGTCGTCGTGGAGATAGGTGGGCTTCCAAATGAAAGGGCGCGGTGTGTTGTACTGCACCACGAAGACCGCAACGAAGAAGACGGCTATGAGCACGAAAAAGACAATGCGACTGCGTTTCATTCGTCAGGCTCCTTTCAGTATTTGTTGTTGTAGGTCGTGCATCTGATGGCAGAGTTCGGGTGTCGCACGGTAGTTGCCATAGCGGACGTGCAGGAAGATGTTCGTCAGGTCGCGGAAGGGGGGGCGAAGCGACTCGGGCTTCAGCTCGTAGACGTATTCGGTGGGCGTCTTGAAGATCTGAAAGCTGACCCACTCGAGGTCGGCTATCTGGCGGAGCGTTTGCAAGTAAATGAGGCGGACAGCGGCCTGATGATCGCCTCGGGCAAGGGCGTCGGAGAGGGCACGATCGAAGTCGGTGCCGTAAAGCTCTTCTTCCGTGACCTCTTCGTAATCCACGCCCAGCTTTTTATTGCGCAGAAAGAGGCCGGGCCTCTTCTTCCAGATAAACCAGATGACGACGATAAGGGCAAGGACGAAAAGCACAACGAGCGACCAGGTCACAATGCCGCTGGCTCGCTCCGCGTCGAGGCCGTGAAAGAGACGTTGCAGCAGGCGTGCGAGTCGATTGACCAAGGCCTCCCACCACGAGGTGTCGATGGGCTGCAACTGGCTGTTGTAGTCGTAGCGCGGATCGGCTTGGTAGCGGGCGATCTTGTCGAGATCGTAGGTGAGGGTGTCGATAGAGTCGATCATTGGTGGTCAGAGCTTAGAAAAGGAGGCAATGTCGGTGGCGGCGCTGACGCCCTCGTGCTTCTCGCGGAGGTGGAAGTACTCGAAGGCTATGCCGGTCATGGCTATGACCTGCGAGAGGTAGTAACCGTAGGATTGGATGATGCCGAGGATGTAGCTCGTGAGCTGAAACCAGAGGGTGTCCGCCATGCCATTGCCTTCGGTGTAGGAAAAGAGTTGGCCGATGAAGGTGAAGAGGTACCACGGCAGGTAGGTCACCATATTGACGATGCTACCAATGAGACCGAAGACGAGCATCAGTCCGAAGATCTCGAACCAGGCGGGCATGCCCCAGCGAAAAGCCTGTCGGAAGGAGGCGAAGAAGGGGCGGTCTCCCAAGAGATAGAGCGGAGCGAAGAGCCACAGCGGCGAGATAAAGAGGAGGACGAGCAACAAGGTGACGGGGATGGTTGCGAGTAGTGTCCACAGGGAACCCAAGAGCGCGGGAAGGCCAATGAAGGCGCCGACGAGGAGGGTGAGAAGCAGGCCGAAGAGCAGCACACGCACCGATCGCCCGACGAGGCGACCGAGGGGAGCACGCAACTCATCGAACGTGACTCCCACGAGCCCACCTTCGCGTCGCTCGTAGGTCTGCATCAGACTGTAAAGCAAGGCCGAGAGAAGGATGTAGCCAGCGATGTAACAGCAGTAAACCCCCACCGCATGCGCAAGCACCCGGCTGATGACGTTGCTGAAGCTCGATTCGCCAGCCGCGGGAATATCGATGAAGGTGCTGCTCATGACCCGATTCAGGAAGAAGGCCTGAACGAGGCACAACGGCAGGATGAAGTAAAGCGAGTAACGGAGCAGGGGGCGCCAGCTATGACGCAGGTAGTCGAACGTGGTGTTCAGCTTTTCGCCGAAGGTGCGTTCGCGATAGAAGTTGATTTTAGGTGCGGGGGATTCCATATGCGTGTACAAGAGGTGTGACGACTGTATATAAATAGGTATAGGGCGATCAGGCCAGCCGGTCGGGGTCGTTGGCGGCCTCGGCCTCCACGCGGCGGCGGACGTAGAGCGGATAGACGACCACGTAGAAGATCATCAAGACGAGGCTGAGCAGGATGTAGGCGGCGCGGAGAAGGTCGGGCAGCTCCGTGTGGCGCGTGAGGAAGCTCTCCACGAAGGCGGCCAGGACGATGAAGGGAGCCACGCCGACGGCGAGCTTGAGTCCGCGCTTGGCCCCCTGACGAAAGGCGTAACCGCGCGGATAGGTGCCCGGAAAGAGCCAACCGTTGCCTAAGGCGAACCCCGCGGCACCGGCGATGATGATGGACGCGATCTCGACGACGCCGTGGAGCCAGATCGACAGCACAGACTCCCACCCCACGCCGTGGCGGAAGAGGAAGGCTTGGAAGGTGCCGATCATGATGCCGTTGTAAAAGAGATGAAGGCCCGTCGCCACACCCGTAAAAAGGCCGAGGATGAAGATGCGGAAGCAGACGTAGAGATTGTTCGTGGCGATACGGAGGAACATCATCCATTCGTTCGAGATGTCATAGACGTCCATCGGCCGGCCGGCCGCGATGTTGCGGAGCGTCATGTCGACGTATTTGTCGCCCAGCACGAGGCGGGAGAAGTCGGTGTCTTGAGCGACCGAAAAGACGCCGATGGCGACGCTCACAAGGAAGACGAGGAGCGAATAAAACAGTTCGCGGCGCGATTCGTAGAAGGCCATCGGCAGCTCCGTGCGCCAGAAGTCGAGGATGCGCCCGCGATCCTCACGTTTGTTCTTGTAGAGCGTGTTGTGGAGCGCAGAGGCCAGGTTGTTGAGGTAGATCGTGATGCGTGACGTGGGGTAATGGCTGCGCGAAAAGGCAAGGTCGGTGGTGATCGCCATGTAGGCGTCGGAGAGTCGCTCGGGATCCTCCTTTGCGGCCTGATCGACCACCCGCTCCAGGTCTTTCCACTTCTCGATGTTCTGCCGTATGAATACAATCTCTTTCACTGCGATTTATCTTTCTTGATCAATTGGCCGCAAATGTAACCAGACGAACGAATACGGCTGGGCAGCCACTCCCCGCCCCTCTCGCGCCACAGTTTTCACCTCACGCATGCGCTCCTATCAACCCTGTGTGATCAAAATTTGATCACGTGAGAGGTAAAAAAGCTTGTTCGTCATCAAAATTCGATCACGCGAGAGGTAAAAAAGCTCGTGCGTCATCAAAATTCGATCACGAATGACCTGACGTATGTTTCGCTTGCGCCTCGCACTCTGAATGCTGCGCTTTTGCGCCAAAGCGACGACCCGTCGGCGCGGTCCTTTGCCCATGATGGGTTCGGAGTTGGTGATCTGTAACTGCCTTTTTGTCTACTTTTGCGCACAAATCAATCGAAAGTGTGCAGTGTCCGTGTCTATTTCTGTCTCCAAAACGCGTGAAGTATTGGTTGACGTAGCCCGTCAACTCTTTGCCCGCATGGGCTTTCAAAACACCACGATGAACGATATTGCCCAAGCCTCGCAAAAGGGCCGCCGCACACTTTACACCTACTTCAAAAGCAAGGACGACGTCTTCGACGCCGTCGTCGAGGCCGAGCTCGACAAGCTCGTCGACTCCCTCCTCGAAGTGGCCGCGCGCCGACTGCCAGCCGATAGAAAGCTGATCACATACATCTATATGCGTCTCCACGCCGTCAAGGCCATCGTCTTTCGCAACGGCACACTCCGCGCTGCCTTCTTTCGCGACATCTGGCGCGTGGAGAAGGCCCGCAAGAAATTCGACCTCCGAGAGACGGAAATCTTGCGCGACATCCTCAACGACGGCGTCAACGAGGGCCTCTTCTCCATCACCGACATCGACATGACGGCCTACATCATCCATCACGCCCTCAAAGGCCTCGAAGTGCCCTACATCCGCGGTCACATCAACGGGTGGGGCAAGAGTAAAGGCATCGAGCGGCAGAACGTTCTGAACATCATCTTCAATGGCATCAAAGTCAAGCACAATGTATATTAACACGACCGGGTACTACATCCCCAAACAACGGATACCCAACTCGTACTACACCGAAAAGACCGGCCTCACGGACGACTGGATCGTCCAGCGCACCGGCATCCACACACGCTCCCGCGCTGCGGCCGATGAAAACATCAACACGATGGGGCTCGAGGCCATCCACGACGCCCTGCCCCGTCTCCCCTACGACATCCGCGAGGTAGACCTCCTCATCGCCGCCACCTACTCCCCCTACGACACCGTCGGCACCGCCGCCCACGTCGCCCAGCACCACTACGCCATCCCCCACGCCAAAGCCTTCACGCTCTCCTCCGCTTGTTCATCGTTTATCAACGCGCTCGAGGTCGTCGAAGGCTATTTTGCAATGGGCAAGGCCCACCGTGCCCTCATCATCGGCGGCGATAAGAACACGGCCTACAGCAACGAGGACGATCCCAAGTCGGGCCACCTCTGGGGCGACGCCGCCGTCGCCTTTTTCCTCTCCAACGAACGCATAGCGGACACAGACGCCGAAGTCTTGGAAGTCTACACCGAAGCCCTCGGCACCATCGGCAAAGGCCCCGAAAGCATCCAGCTTCGGCCCCGCGACGGCGGCATACGCATGCCCGAAGGCAAGGACGTCTTCCTGCAAGCCTGCACCTACATGCCGCAGAACGCCCTCCGCCTGCTCACGCACCACGGCTACACGTTCGACGACCTCAGCTACTTCATCGGCCACCAAGCCAACATGCGCATCCTCAAGAATATCGCCACCAGCAACGGTATCCCCGAGGAGAAGATCCTCAGCAACATCGCTGAACTTGGCAACACCGGCTCGGCCAGCTCCGCCCTCGTCTACGCCCAAAACCGCGAACGCTTCCGGACGGGCGACCTCGTCTGCCTCAGCGTCTTCGGTGGCGGATACTCCGCCGGCGCCACGCTGATCAAAGTATGATCCCGTGCACCCGGGTATAATCCTATGTATCCGGTCAACTTCCCCGGCCCCGGTGGGGCCTTGATCTTCTTTTGCTTCTTTTCTTCCATCAAGGGAAGAAAAGAAGAATCCCACTACGATTAACCCCCAAAACGACGTATAACAATGAAATTATTAGAAGGAAAAGTCGCCCTCGTCACGGGCGCCGCACGCGGCATTGGTAAAGCCATCGCCCTGCGTTTCGCTTCGGAAGGAGCAGACATCGCATTCACCGACCTCGCCATTGACGACAACGGTCGCGCCACAGAAGAAGAGATCCGTGCCCTCGGCGTACGCGTGAAAGGCTACGCATCGAACGCCGCCAACTTCGACGAAGCCCATAAGACCGTCGAGGAAGTGGTGAAGGACTTCGGCGGTCTCGACATCCTCGTCAACAACGCCGGCATCACCAAAGACGGCCTGATGCTGCGCATGAGCGAGGCCCAGTGGGACGCCGTGATCGCCGTCAACCTCAAGTCGGCCTTCAACTTTGTCCACGCCTGTGTACCCGTGATGATGCGTCGTCGCGGTGGCAGCATCATCAATATGGCCTCCGTCGTGGGCGTCCACGGCAACGCCGGCCAAGCCAACTACGCCGCCTCGAAAGCAGGCATGATCGCCCTGGCCAAGTCCGTAGCGCAAGAGATGGGACCGAAGGGCATCCGCGCCAACGCCATCGCCCCGGGCTTCATCGAGACAGCCATGACGGAAGCCCTGCCCGACAGCGTACGTGAAGAATGGAAGAAGAAGATCCCGCTTCGTCGCGGCGGCACCCCGGACGATGTTGCTGACGTTGCCGTGTTCCTTGCCTCCAGCCTTTCGTCCTACGTCTCTGGTCAGGTGATCCAGGTAGACGGCGGCATGAACATGTAAGTATTCGCAGCGCATCGATTGTATAGAGAGAGGGGGAAAGCCGTAACGGCTCCGCTCCCTCTCTTGCGTTATTCATACACGTAGCAGTAGAAATATGTCTAAGCTCAACATTGACCAAAAGACGGTCAAGGGACTGTTTTCTGACACGCAGGCAGACTACCTGATCCCAGATTATCAACGGCCCTACGCGTGGGAAGAAACCGAATGTCAGACTCTTTGGGATGATCTCTTTGCCTTCGCCATCCCGGAGGACGACACCTCGCTATTCAAGCGAGAAGACAAATACTATCTCGGTCCCATTGTGACTTTTAAAAATGAAGGAGGCAAACAGGAGATCATCGACGGACAGCAACGACTCACCACTTTACTGCTCTTGCTGCGTGCCTTCTATGAAAGATCGTCGAACCAGAAGGACAGCGAGACGAAGAGCATGCGAAAGATGATCGAGCAATGCATTTGGAAAACAGACGAGTTTGATAAGCCAGATCAAAACGCACTCAAGATCGATTCCGAGGTGGCCACGGATGAAGACAAGGGCGAGTTCCTTGAGATCCTGAAAAGTGGGAAGGCTGACGACGGTTTCAAAAGCCGCTATGCGGAGAACTACCGCTTCTTTGAGAAGAAGATCGACGAATTCGTCAATAAACTTCCGGACTTCTTCAAGTATCTGCCCGTACGCATCCTAAACAACTGCATTCTGCTTCCCATCGAGGCAGAGAATCAGGATACCGCGCTGCAAATCTTCTTCACGCTCAACGATCGTGGCAAACCACTCTCGGATGCCGACATTTTCAAGGCTCAGTTCTATAAGCACTATTCAGCGATGGGGCAGAAGGAGGCCTTCATTGACCGATGGAATAAGCTGGCTGATTTCGCATCGGCCACTTTTAAGGAGATCGCCAGTGAATCGCCAATGGTCGAACTCTTCACGCGCTACATGTACTATCTGCGCGCCATGCAGGGCATTATAAATACGTCGACGGAAGCCCTCCATAAGTTTTACGAGCGGGACAATTACCGCATTCTCAAAGCGGAGCAGACACTCGATGATCTCGAAGCGTTGGCCGACTTTTGGAGTGATGTGCGCACCCAAAACAAGGAGCGCTTCTCAGACAAGATTCTCCGCCGCCTCTTCGTGTTGAGCTATGCCCCCAACGGGATGTGGATCTACCTCACCTCAGTCTACTTCTTGCATCGCCGTCAGCCTGACGGCCGACTGGAGGAGGCACCGTTCTTCCAATTTCTCGAGCAGATTACGGCCATTATCTGGGCTTACACGCTGACCAACTTGGGTGTGAGCGGACTCCGTAGACCGGCCTTTCTGAAGATGGTGCAGATCGTCCGCGGCGAGGAAGTAACGTTTTCCGACTTCAGTTTCAAGCGTGCGGACTTCATCAGCGTGTTCCGCAATTACCAGTTCACCAACAAGCGACAGATCACACGGTCAATGCTTGCGTGGTGGGCATTCCAGTTCGACGAGCAAGAATTATTGAAGTTGGACACGCGCTTCGATACAGAACATATCTATGCTCAAAAGCGGGTGAAGCTGGATCCCATTGGATCTATACAGGAGAAGAGCGATTGGCTAGGGAATAAGTCGTTACTTGAAAAAGAGGTCAACATCCGCGCCTCGGACTATCGCTTTGCCGACAAAGCCGCCCTCTACAAAGGTCGGCAGACAGGTAAAGGCAAGACGAGTAAAGGTAAGACGAGTAAAGGCAAAAACGGTACGCGGATCTATGAGCTGCTCGAGATGGCCGATCAACAGACGGACTTCACCGAGGACGACATTGTCCTCCGTAACGAACGCATCTTAAACGGCTTCATCGATTATCTTGATCGGTGTGGCCTATTGAAGGGATGATCTGAGTTATTCGTGGTTGAGCTTATCGCCAAACGACGAAGGTCTCCTGCAACTTGCGGGAGCTTATTGTAGGCGTACGAAGATCTCCAGCAATTTGCGGAAGCTTATTGTAGGCGTACGAAGATCTCCTGCAATTTGCGGGAGCTTATTGTAGGCGTACGAAGATCTCCTGCAATTTGCGAGAGCTTATCGTAGGTGTATGAAGATCAACCCATATTGCCCTCAACCACCCAATGTATCTATCTAACGAAACGAATATGCAAGTCATTTACGAAGACAATCACTTGATCGCCGTCAGCAAGACGTGCCACGAGATCGTGCAGGGCGATAAGACGGGCGATCCCTCGCTGGCGGATGAGCTGCGGGAGTGGATCAGAGAGAAATACGCCAAGCCGGGCAACGTGTTCGTCGGCGTTGTGCATCGCCTCGATCGACCGGTCACGGGCGCCGTCGTCTTTGCCAAGACCAGCAAGGGACTGGCGCGTATGAATGCGCTTTTTCGCGACGGTGGCGTCCGTAAGACGTACTGGGCCATCGTGCGCCAACGACCGACGGAGCCGGAGGGCGTGCTCGTCGACTGGCTTTGGCGCAACGAGCGACAGAACAAAAGCTACGTCTGCAAGTCCGACCGGCCAGGCGCACGTCGCGCCGAGCTTCATTATCGTCTGCTGGCCTCCTCAGACCGCTATCACCTGCTGGAGATCGACCTCCGTACGGGTCGCCATCATCAGATCCGTTGCCAGTTGGCACACATGGGTTGCTCGATCAAGGGCGACCTGAAGTATGGTGCCGAACGCTCCAATCCGGACGGCGGCATCAGTCTGCATGCGCGCCGCATCGCCTTCACGCACCCCGTCTCGGGACGATCTGTCGAGATCGTCGCTCCCGTGCCCGCTGGCGACGCGCTCTGGAAGGCGCTGTCGGAAGGAATGATGTAGGGGCGGAGATTCATAACTTTGTGCCATGAGGAGGAAGATTAGAACATACGGAGGATACTTCGAGGCATTTATGTCTGAACTGGATGAGAAGGTGCAAGAGAAAGTGCAATATGGATTGCTCCTTTTGAAAACTCAGGATCGGGTGTCGAAGAAGTTTGTGAAGTTTATTCGTGACGAACTGTATGAATTGAGAGTAAAGTGTGGAAGTGACAATTATCGCGTGTTCTTCATTTTTGATGAAGGTCAGATTGTGGTATTGTTTAGTGGTTTTATGAAGAAGACGCAGGAAACGCCTAAACATGAAATAGAGAAGGCTTTAAGAATTAAGGAGGCTTATTATGGAGACAAACAATCATCAGATCGTAGACTATGACCTTGTACTTGACGAGAAATTCGGCAAGATCGGGACGCCGGAGCGGGCAAAGTCTGAAGAGAAGGCGCGGGCGTATTACGCCTCGCAGATCCTCTCTGAGGCCCGTCGAGAGTCGGGCATGACGCAAAACGAACTCGCCCGGCGAGTAGGTATGACGCGTGCACAGATCGCTAAGATTGAGAATGGCACTGTCGAGCCGGGCGTGGGGCTGTTTTACCGCATCGTCGGGGAACTGGGGTTGCGCGTCGATATCGTCCGGCCGTTGTAATATCGTATTGACTTTCTTCACTTCTAAAATAGAAACCTCATGGAAAATCAATTTGTATTGCCGCGTCGTGTGCGCGCAAAGTATTCCACGTTTGTAAAAACGCTGACGGCGATAGTGCTCGTGGCAAACGTGGCGTGTATGTGTCTGTTATTGCCGGGAGCAAGTCTCTCGATGTGGCTTGTTTGGGGCGGAGGAGTTCCCGGTTTGATGTTAGTGTTTGCTGGTCTTGCGCCGGTATGGTTTGAGGAGCACGAGGATCGATATGTGTTGCGCTTGGTGGCAATGAGCATGACGTTCGATCGGGCTGTGTACGTCGCTACGCCGATCAGCAAGGAGGACTTGGAGGGTACGATCCGCCTGTTCGCGTCGGGCGGCTTCTGTGGGTTCACGGGATGGTTCTGGAGTCGTCGGATGGGGCGCTTCCGTTGCTTTGCATCGGACTTGGAGGCGCCACTCTTGCGTATCCATCGCCGGGGCGAGGAGCGCGGTGGCGTGGTTGTGAACGGTTGACGACACGTTGTTAGGCCGAAAGGCTTGTGATAGAAGTTCGGATGGAGCTTTCCAGGAATGGGGCGCTGTCCGAACTTTTTTGTTGTGCGGCTTAGCGTCAGGGAGAAGGTTGACACGAGGCTTACAGCAGCGGCGAGAAGAGGCGGAGGAAGGACTCGATGAGTCGGAGGTGGAAGGGGCGACGGGCCCAGTCGTAGGCGCGGACGGGGACGCAGGAGCGGAGGTCGTCCATGTACATCCGGCGGAGACTTTCCGCGAAGGGGCGATGGTACACGAAGGCGTTGATCTCAAAGTTGTGCTCGAAGCTGCGGAAGTCGAAGTTGGCGGACCCTATGCAGGCGATTTCGTCGTCCGACACGAGGAGCTTGGAGTGCAAGAAGCCCGCGCGATAGAAGTACACCTTGACGCCGGCCCGAAGCATGTCGTCGAGATAGGAATGCGAGGCGAGATGGGCGCTCCGGGTGTCGGATCGCTCGGGGAGCATGAGGCGCACATCCACACCGCCCAGCGCGGCGGTCTGTAGCGCTTGGGTGAGGCCCTCGGTGGGCAGGAAGTAGGGGGTCTGAATGTAGAGGTAGCGCTTGGCGTTGGTGATGCAGAAGATGAACGCCTGCAAGAGGATCCGCCAGCGCCCGGTGGGACCGCCGGAGAAGATCTGCATGAGGTTATCGTCGTAAAATTTCTCGTCCGGATAGTAGTCTTTGCCCTTGATGAGCTGGCGGGTGACGACATACCAGTCGATGAGGAAGGACGATTGCAGGCCGTGGACTCCCTTCCCTTCGATGCGGAAGTGCGTGTCGCGCCAGACGCCCCATGACACGCCGCGGAGGTAGCGATCGGCGATGTTCATGCCGCCCATAAAGCCGATGCGGCCGTCGATGATGGCGACTTTCCGATGGTTACGGTAGTTGACCTTGCTGGTGAAGAGTGGGAAGACGACCCGCAGGAAGGGGTGGGCCTCAATGCCCGCGTCACGCATGGCATCGAAGAAACGGCGAGGCACGCTCCAGCTGCCGACGTCGTCATACAGCACCCGTACCTCTACGCCGGCCCGGGCGCGCTCGATGAGCACTTGGCGCACGCAGCGCCCGATCTCGTCGTCGGCTATGATATAGTATTGCAGATGGATGTGGTGGCGCGCGCTGCGGAGTGCCTCGAGGAAGGCGGTGAATTTTTCCTGGCCGGAGGTGTATATGTCGATGTGGCTGCCGTAGAGGAGCGGCGTGCGACCGTTTCGATTGAGCATGCGCATCAGCGGACGGTAAGCGGGCGGTACGTTCACCTTATCCTGACGCGGTCCGCCGGCGCTCAAGGGGCGCATAATGCGGCGATAGGTGCGTCGGGAGATGATTCGACGACGGCGATTGTCTTGCCCGAAGAAAAAATAGAAGACGAGACCAATGCCCGGCAGGGTGAGGAGGACAATGATCCAAGGAATGGTCTTCAGCGGGTTGCGGTTCTCCAACAAGATTACGAGGGCGAGACCCAACATGGAGAGGAAGTACAGGCTGAAGAAGGTGACACCAAGGGCCGTATGTATGGGGAAGTCAATCATGAATTGCGGGTGGTGCTTGTTCCGAGCGTAAAAGTACGCCGAAAGCCTTAATCGGGGCGCTTTAGTAGGATAAGGCTCTAATAAGACGTGAGTTCGATGAAGGAATGGGGTTCCTAATCCATAGAGATTGTTTTGGATAGCGTTTTGGAAATGCTTGCACCGGCGGTGCAACGACCAAAAAGTACTTTTTACGGCTTTCACCGATGGAGCAAGGACCAAAAAGTGGTTTTTGCGATTTGCACCGGTGGTGCGAGAGCCAAAAAGAAGTTTTTTCCGTTTGAACCGATGGTGCAAGGGCCAAAAAGCAGTTTTTTCTGTTTGCACCGATGGTGCAAGAGGCAAAAAGAGGTTTTTGAGGTTTGCACCGCCGGTGCAAGCATTTCCAAAAACGTTCTGGCCATGGCGTGGCTTCCATAGAAACTCTCTGCTGACTTTATTCTTACGCCGAACTCACGTTGAGGAAATGAGCTGGAAAAGTTTGTGGCAGGTGATTTCCTCCAGAAAATCGCACTTCGAACTCACGCGTTTTTGAGGGTAAACGGAGGAGTGTAAGGGGGGAAGTCTCAGAGGTAAATGTGCTTCACGTTTTTAGCGCGCACTGATTTCGAATGGCTCGGAGCGTGTGATTTTAGATGAGCCAATAGCGGCGGGCGGCAAAGGCGCGGTAAGCGAGGACGACCATCTCGGCCAGAATGAGCGCCCCGGCGTAGAGGTAGATGGAGTTGAGGTGGAGGGTGATCATCACCGAGTAGCAGATAAGTAGTGCGACGGTGGAGCAGATGACGCTGACGTTGAAGGGGCGTTGATGGCCGAAGGCGACCAGCACGGAGGTGCCGAGAAAGACCGAAAAGCCGGAGCAGGTCAGCTGGACGCAGAGCATACGTAGTAGCGCGGTGGCCTCGGTCAGCTCGCCGTGGGAGAGGATGCGGACAATGGGCTCGGCGAAGGTGAAGAGCGCAGCGGCGACACCGAACACGAGGAGCGTGACCACGCGGAGCAGGGAGCGCACCATCCCCCGGTCGCGTGTGCGGGAGATGTTGGGGTAGAGCGCCTGGTTGAGCATCTGTATGGGCACCATGCCGCCATTGAGCACCTTCTGCGCCACGTCGAAGGCCGCCACCTCGGCGCCGGAGAGGTATACACCGCTCATGATCTTGGCCATGTAGGTGTTGACGGCCAGTGAGGCACGTGAGGCGAAGAAGGGGACGCTGTCGCGGAAGGTTCGCACGAGTATCACGGTCGGCGGAATGCGGAGGCGGATGCGGTCATGCAGGAATACATATCCGCAGGAGACGACGGCGGAGACCACCAGACCGAGCGACTGCAGCAGTGCAATGAGGGGATAGTCCTCCTCGCGGTGAATGCAGAGAAAGAGCGCCGCGGTATAAAAGGCTATGGAGAGGAAGCGGACGATGGTGAGGACCTTCATGTTTTCACAGCCTTGGTAATACCACACGGGCAGGAAAATGTCAGCCAGACAGGCGATGAAGGCGTAAAGAATGAGCGTCGAGATGCTGCCCAAGGTGGGGATGAGGTGAATGGCCAGCGCAAGGACGGCCCCTACGAGAAGGGCGAGAGTGGATTTGATGAAAATGACGGCCGAAAAAATCTGGTTGAGTCGCTCGCGGTTGTTGCGATAGATGGCCACATCGCGCACGGCCGAAATATCGAGGCCGAAATGGATGAAAAGGGCGAACAGGGCTACGATGGCTTGGGCAAAGACGACCGTCCCGTAACGCTCCTCGCCCACGACGCGAAAGAGGTAGGGCAGCGCGATGAACGGCATGGCCATGCGCATGACCTCGAAGAGGGTCAGGTAGGAGGCATTCTTGAGGACGAGGCCGTATTTACCAAACATGTCGTGCGGGGTGGTGACGGCGTCAGGATTCGGAGCCTTCGCGGCTGTTGCGTAGCTCCTTGCGCAGCAGGCGATACTGATCTCGGCAGACGATCCACCCAATCGAGAGTAATAAGGTGAGTACCACGAAGCCAGCCAGGGCAAACACCTTGCGGGGGCCTATGGGCTTGGCTTTGACGAAGGCCGTGTCGACGATTTTTGCACGGTCCGTACGTTGCCCGAGGGCGAGACTGATCTCTTCACGCTTCTGCAAGAGGATGAGATAGACGCCTTGCAGGATTTCTTGCTGTCGCTTGTAGTCGACATAGACGCGCTCCTGGACGGGGACGGATCCCATGCGGTCAAGGAGCTCGCGTTCCTGTTTTTCGAGGGTCCGACGGGTCTGCGTCATGCTTTGTTGCGCGTTATTGATGGTCTGAAACACGGTTTCGCGCAGTCTGTCCACTTGTGTGGTGAGCGACGCGACGAGGGGATTGCTCTCGTTCGAGTTTCGGAGGGCTTTCTCGCGCTCCAAGAGGGCTTGGTTGTAGAGAAAGATGGGGCTACTCTCGGTCTCGCTCGTAGTGAGCAGGGAGGGGACGAGCTTATATCGGTTGGCGGGGTTCTTGACGAAGGCGTCCATCATGGCAATGATGTTCGACTGGGTCTCGGCCTCGATGAGTCGGCCCTTGATGTCACGCATATACTCGGCGTAGTACTGGATATCGTATTCCACGTCGGTGATCTTGTTCTCGGCCTTGTATTGTTCGATTTGCCTCTCGACCTTCTCCAGCTCGTCCGTCACGTGTATGATCCGCTCACTGAGGAAGGCTAGCGAGACGTCGCTTTGGGCCTTCTTATAGTCGTAGGCATCGTGGTTGTAATAGTCGATGAGTACGTTCAGCATGTCCTTGGCCCGCTGGCGCTCGTAGTCGGTACATGAAAGCTCGATGATGTTGGCCGATTTCGAGTAATCCTCGATCAGGAAGTCGTCCGCAGCCTTCTCGGCCACCCAACTGGGGGGATAGACGGTGATCTCGAGGCGCGTGATGTCGTTTTTAGCCGTCGGCTCGGTGTTGCGGGTGAAGGTGAAGGTGCATTTGTCGAGTTGCACGACGGCCGGAAGGCGGTCGAAGTGGAAGGTTTGCTTCTGTCCCTTGGTCTTGGCCGTGATCTCAGCCGCGCCGCGGTCCGTGAGGTGTAGCTTGAACTCCACTTCGTCGTTGAGGGCGGCCAGCGTAGCGGAGTCGCAGGTCACGCGCACGGGTTCCTCACCGTACATCCGTAGCAGGGAGTAGGGCCTCCGGTAGTCGGCATATAGACCGAGCTCGACGACCATCTTGCGCATGAGGCTGTTGGACTTCAGGGTGGAGATCTCGTCGTCGATGCTTACGCTCCCACCGCCCATGCTGCCGATGCCGAACGTTTTCATGAGTCCGGAGGCTTCACCGAGGCCGATGCTCCCGGTTCCCAACATTCCGGCGTCTTCCTGTATCTGCACGCGGGCCATGATCTCGTAAGTTTTGGGGTACAACACGAGATAGAGTATGGCTGCCAGGAGGGAGATAGCCGCCGAGACGAGTATGGTGGTGCGTTGTCGTAAGTAACCGACGATAATGGGGCGCAAGCCTACGGCCTCGCGGTCGTCGGCATCATTCATGGCGGGGCGCCCGTCCTCCCGCGGTAGTTGGTTGTTTGCTTCCATCACTTTCTTCTGAGAGCCACTACGACGGTGGTGATCACCGATGCCGCCGTAAGGATGGTCGATATAATGGTGAGAGTATACTGTTGCGCGGAGCTATAGTTTGCGTTGCGTTTCTTGGCATTGTTGGGCTCGACGTAAACGACGTCGTTTTGCTTGAGATAAAAGTAAGGCGAGGCGAAAATCTCCGGGTTGGTCACGTCCAGCCTCCCGTACTCCTTGCGTCCGTTGTTGTCGCGAACGATGAGAATGTTTTTGCGATTGGCGTTGATCGTTAAGTCACCGACCATCCCGAGAGCGTCAAGTATAGAAACGCGGTCATTCCGGATGTTGACGCTGCCCGGACGGGATACTTCACCGAGGATGGTGATTTTGAAGTTGACGATCTGCACATGAACCATAGCGCCATCGACATACTCCCTGATCCGAGTCTGCAATGCGTCGATGAGTTCAGCCTTCGTCAGGCCCGCGGCGTGCACTTTTCCTAAAACGGGGAAGTTGATGTATCCCTCCTTGTCAACTAAATAAGTAGTGAGCTTCGAATCGGCTGCCACAGACGTTTCGCCTTGGGGAATGTAGGCAAACGGTGGAGGATTGAACGGCGCCACCACGGTGGTATTCCATGCCGTGACGTTGATGGTGAGCAGGTCGTCCGCTGCGATAGTGGTCGCATAGGTTTGATTCATCCGCTCTAGGTCGGCTGTAGTCAGCCGGTCGATCCCCTGAAAATAAGCCACGTCTTTGGGGACAGAACAGGCCCCCAAGAGGGTCAAAACGCATACGATCGGTAATAATTTACCCTTCATTCTTAATTATCATTTTTTTAACGGGTCGCAAAGATATGGATATATCAACTCGTCCGACGGGTCTCCATGCTTCACGAAATGCGCTGTTAGAACGCGCTCGGAGGTGGTTTATTATCCTAAGTGTTTGGTCGGATTTGCCCGCGTTTTGTCGGGATGCAGATCTGTCCGGGTACTCCCTCTTACGCTGGGGAGGGCGTGTGTGACCGGTGCGGTGTCCTTTTCACGTACGGATTGGCCCTGTATGGCTTGATATCGGTGTCGCACAGCGTGAGTTCGACAAAAGAATGAGATACCCTTATTGAGAATGTCATTGATAGCATGCTGTAACGGCCAACAGGTTCTCCGAAGCACTTGCGGGACTCCCCGCAAACGCCAAAGCAAATGCCGTGAGACTTGCGGGACTCCCCGCAAACGCCAAAGCAAATGCCGGGAGACTTGCGGGACTCCCCGCAAACGTCAAAGCAAATGCCGGGAGACTTGCGGGAGTACCCGCAAACGTCAAAGCAAATGCCGCGAGACTTGCGGGAGTACCCGCAAACGCCAAAGCAAATGCCGGGAGACTTGCGGGACACCCCGCAAACGCCCAAAAGTTCTTCGAGGCACTTGCAACAGTGTTGTAGGTATTTCCAAAAACGTTTTGGTCGGGCTTCCGTAGAAACTCTCTGCGGGCTTTATTCTTACACCGAACTCACGTTAAACAGGGGGCATTTCATGGCTCTACCGGCCGTTTCCAGCCCAGCCGGCCGGCTTGCTGCAATCAAAAATGGATTTACATTTGCGCCCTGAATCCACGGATAATCATAACAATAACAGATAGATCAAATGAAAAGAACATTCCAACCCTCCAACCGAAAGAGAAAGAATAAGCATGGTTTTCGCCTGAGAATGTCGACCGCTAACGGACGCCGCGTATTGGCCGCACGTCGTGCAAAGGGACGTAAGAAACTGACCGTATCCGACGAATATCCGAAGGCCTAAAAGCCCCCATCGGGAATAAAAAGCCACAGAAAAAACTGTCTGGCCCCACACATGAGAAAGTAAAAGTTTGAAGGAAAAGACTTTTACTTTCTTCGTTTTAAGCCCCAAACAAAACGCACACGCAGCCTTATGGAAAAGAAAAAAGACGCCGAAGACATACGGGAATGGTTCATGCGCCTGCCGGTGGTAGTGCACATCTTCCTGGCCGCCATCGCACTCTGGCTCCTTTCACTCATGGTGCTGAAGTCCCTGGACGTATACACCCGCCACAACGAGTCCATCGTCGTGCCCAACGTGAAGGGGAAGACGCCCGAAGAGGCCCATCGGGAGATCCGAAAAATAGGGCTGCGTTACATCGTGCTCGACTCCATCTATTCCAAGGATATGGCCCCGGGAGCCATCGTCGAGGTGGTGCCCGCCATCGGATCGAAGGTCAAGAAAGACCGCATCCTCTACCTGACTATCAACGCCCGCACCGCACAGATGGCCATCGTACCGGACGTCACCGACCTCTCTCTGCGCCAAGCCTTCGCCCTGCTGCAATCGCACGGATTCACGTCCATCGACGTCGTCTACGTCAGTGGCAGCTACCGCGATCTGGCGTTGGGCGTGCAGTTGCGCGGTAAGACACTGAGGGCAGGCGATCGCGCGCCCATCGCAGCCAAGATCGTGCTCCGGGTAAGCGACGGCGGCGAAGGCGGCACAGACTCCACATTCTGGTCGCCACGCTCCGAATCGGAATGGCGAGCCTCTCGCAGCAGCGATGACTCAAACGACGAAGAAGAACGAGGAACCGACGACGAAGAATGATCCCCAACGAAGTAACTACCGACCACCGACCTATGACCCTCCAAGATGCCATGGCAGACGGCCTCTTCGATGAAGAGGACGACGACGAGGCTCCCGAAGTGCTCTATGAGCATTTCCGGTTTACGGCCGACCCGAACCAATCTCTGCTCCGCGTCGACAAGTTTCTCATCGACCGCATGACGCATACGAGTCGCAACCGCATCCAGCTGGCTGCCGATGCAGGTTACGTGCGAGTGGACGGGGTGCCGGTAAAGAACAACTACCGGGTGAAGCCGGGCGACGTGGTCACGATCGTCATGGCGCGTCCGCGGCACGCCTTCGAAGTCATCGCGGAGGATATTCCCCTCAATATCGTTTATGAGGACGAGGACCTGCTGGTGGTCAATAAGCCGGCAGGTCTTGTTGTGCATCCCGGACACGGCAACTACACCGGCACGCTGGTCAATGCCCTGGCTTACTACCTCCGCAACCTGCCGAATTACGACCCCAACGACCCCCGCCTGGGACTCGTGCACCGTATCGACAAAGACACGTCCGGACTGCTCGTCGTAGCCAAAAACATCGACGCGAAGGCCCACCTCAGCCGCCAATTTTTCGAGAAGACTACCCAACGCTGCTACCAGACACTCGTCTGGGGCATCCCCAAAGCGGACGAGGGGCACATCGAGGGTAACATCGGCCGCGACTTACGCGACCGCCTCCGCATGGCAGTCTATCCGCCCGGAAGCGAGGAGGGAAAGTGGGCCGCCACAAACTACCGCGTCACCGAACGGCTGGGATACGTCAGCCTCCTAACCTGCCAACTCGAGACCGGTCGCACGCACCAGATCCGCGCCCACATGAGCCACATCGGCCACCCCGTCTTCAACGACGCCCGCTACGGCGGCGAACGCATCCTCAAGGGACGCCCCACGGGCAGCTACCGACAGTTCGTGCAGGAGGCCTTCGACACCTGTCCGCGTCAGGCTTTGCACGCCGAGACGTTAGGCTTCGTGCATCCCACCACGGGAAAGGAGCTCTTTTTTACGGCTCCCTTGCCCGACGATATGCAGGGGCTGATCAATAAATGGCGCACCTACTGCGCCAACAACACCTAACCCTTACCACCCATAGACGAACAATGAAAAAGCAGATTGCACTGGTAGCCGGGGGCTACTCCGGCGAGTACGAAGTCTCGCTCAAGAGCGCCGACGGCCTCTATTCCTTTATCGATCGAACGCGCTACGACCTCCATCGCGTCCTCCTGACCCGTGAAGCCTGGAGCGTACTCCTGGCCGACGGATCCCAGGTGCCCATAGACCGCAATGACTTCAGCTACCGCACCCCCGACGGCCGACAAGTACACTTCGACTTGGCCTACATTACCATCCACGGCACGCCAGGCGAGGACGGTCGGCTGCAGGGCTATTTCGACATGATCGGCCTCCCCTACTCCTCCTGCGGCACGTTGGCCTCGGCCCTCACCTTTAATAAATACACCTGCACGCAGTTCCTACGGAGTCAAGGCCTACGCGTCGCCGACGCGATCCGTCTGCGGCGCGGCGAGCAAGTCTCCGAGGACACGGTCGTCAAGAGCCTCGGCCTGCCCGTCTTCGTCAAACCCAACGCGGGGGGGAGCAGCCTCGGCACGACAAAGGTGAAGGTGGCCGACAAGATCGAGGAGGCCGTACGGCGAGCCCTCACCTGCGACGACGAGGTGATCATCGAGCGCTTCGTGGCTGGTACCGAGGTGACGTGCGGCTGTTACCAGGCGAATGGGCGCATGACGCTGCTGCCGCTGACGGAGGTCGTGACCAGCAACGACTTCTTTGACTTCGACGCCAAATACAACGGACAGGTGAGCGAGATCACTCCCGCGCGGATCTCCGTGGGGATGACCCGGTGGATCCAAGACCAAACGCGAGACATCTACCGCCTGATCGGGGCCAAGGGAATCATCCGCGTGGACTACATCATCCCGCCAAACGGTGGCAAACCCGTCGTGCTGGAGGTAAACACCACCCCGGGCATGACCACAACGAGCTTCATCCCGCAGCAGATCCGCGCCGCCGGTCTCCAAATCACCGAGGTGATGACGGAAATCATTGAGAACGAGCTGAACAACCGCTGAACAACGCCCCACCCCTCCCTTCCTATCCACATAAACACCGAGACATCGCAATGGAAACGACCTACCCCTCCCCCGCATTCGACGACATCCGCCCCGTAAACGACGCGGAAGTGCCCCAAGCCGTCGAGGATCTGATCTCGTCCGACGGACTCTGGCGCGCCCTCAGCTACATCGCCCCGGATGCCGACCGCGCAGCCCTCATCGAGACGATGCGCTCCTGCCGCACCAAGGCTGAATTTAAGCAGACCATCGGTTACAAGACAGTCATGGCCATTGCACGGCGGAGCACCTTCTCGCTGACCATCTCCGGCCGCAGCCGACTGCCCGAAGGCAAAGCGCCCTGCACCTTCATCTCCAACCACCGCGACATTGTCCTCGACGCCGCCTTCCTCAACGTCCTACTCTACGACGTGGGCTACGACATGACCCAAATCGCCATCGGGGACAACCTCCTCATCTATCCCTGGATCCGACTCCTGGTGCGGCTCAACAACAGCTTCATCGTCAAGCGCAACCTATCGGCCCGACGACTGCTCGAAAACAGCCGCATCCTCTCGGCCTACATCCGCCACACCCTCCGCCAGACGCACGAGTCCATCTGGATCGCCCAGCGAGAGGGCCGCGCCAAAGACTCCAACGACCAGACCCAGACCTCAGTCCTCAAAATGCTCTGCATGGCCGGAGAGGGCGACGAGGGCCTACTCGACAACCTGATGGAGCTCAACATCGTGCCCATCGCCATCTCCTACGAGTACGACCCGTGCGACTACCTCAAAGCCCGAGAGTTCCAACTGAGGCGCGACGACCTGAACTACGTCAAGAGCGAGCGCGACGACCTGCTGAGCATGGAGACCGGCATCATGGGCGACAAAGGGCGCGTGCATTTCACCATCGGCACGCCCCTGAACGACACCCTCCGACAGTTCGACCCCGCCATGCCCCGCCACGAGCTCCTCGCGGCCGCAGCAACGGCTATCGACCGCGACATCTACGCCCATTACCGCTTCTACCCAAGCAATTACGTGGCCTACGATCTGCTACACGCCACGCTGCGCTTCCGCATGAACTACGACCTCCGCGACAAAGCCCGCTTCGAGGCTTACCTCCAGCGACAACTCGACCGCATCGACCTGCCCCAAAAAGACGAGCCCTACCTGCGCACCAAAATGCTCGAGATGTACGCCAACCCCCTCAAGAACCACTGGGACACGAAACCCGAATGACCGCCTCCGACGAACGTCCCCGCCACGAACGCCTGCCCGAACCCACACTCCGCCGCCTGCCCTGGTATCTGGCTTACCTCAAGCTGATCCGCGGGCGCGGCGAAACGGTCGTCTCCTCCACCCGCATCGGAGAGGAGACGGGCGTAACCCCCGTGCAGGTGGCCAAGGACCTCTCCTACATCAACATATCGGGCAAAACCCGCGTCGGTTACGAGGTGGACGCCCTGGTAGGCATCCTCGACGACTTCCTCGGCTTCTCGCACGCCCACCGGGCCCTACTCTTCGGCGTCGGTCAGCTGGGGGCCGCCCTCATGCGTGACGCCGGTCTGGGGCAATACGGACTCGACATCGTGGCCGGCTTCGATGTCCGCCCCGAGCTGGTGGGCACCGAGATCGAAGGCATCCCCGTCTACCACATTGACGACCTCCCGGACCGCTGCCCCACACTCGACGCCACCATTGCCGTCATCACCGTGCCGGTAGAGGAAGCCCAGCGCGTCACCGACCAAGTCCTGGCCTGCGGAATCCGCGCCCTCTGGAACTTTACCCCCTTCCGCATCCGGGTACCCCACAACGTCGTGGTGCAGAACACCTCCATCTATGCCAATCTCGCCGTCATGTTCAATCGCCTAAACAGCCTCACCACCCGATGAAGATTTTCGCCGTCGGCATGAACTACGCCGATCACAATAAAGAACTACAGCACGCGTTTCTCTCCCCGGAGCCTACGATCTTCATGAAATCCGATCCCGTGCTGAAAGATGGCAAGCCCTTCTTCCTCCCCGACTTTACGGACGAGGTGCACTACGAGACGGAGCTCGTCATCAAGATCAACAGGCTGGGTAAAAACATCGACGAACGGTTCGCTGCTCGATACTATGACGAGGTGACCGTCGGCATAGACTTCACCGCTCGCGACCGGCAGCGAGACCTGCGCTCCAAAGGTCTGCCCTGGGAGCTCTGTAAGGCCTTTGACAACGCCGCAGCCGTCGGCCGCTTCGTCCCCTTGCAAGAGGTGGGCGGCGAAATCGGCCAAATCACCTTCCGTCTCGACCTCAACGGTCAGACAGTGCAACTGGGCCGAACGGCCGACATGCTCTTCCCCGTCGACCGCATCGTTGCCTTCGTCAGTCGATTCTTTACCCTGCGCATGGGCGACTTGATCTACACCGGCACCCCCTCGGGCGTCGGCCCCGTAGCCATCGGCGACCATTTAGAGGGCTTCATCGGCGACAAGCGGTTGCTCGATTTCTACATTAAGTAATTTGGTTTTCCCCCATCTCCCGTTGTTTCAAACGGTGGGTAACGCCTGCGTCCGGGATCTCTCATTGTCTCAAGCAATGAGTAACGTCTGCGACCGGGATCTTCTATTGTCTCGAACAATGAGTAGCATCTGCGACTGGGATCTCTTATTGTCTCGGACAATGACGCATTCCCATCACCGGAAAATCCCGTTGTCTCAGACAATACTAAATACCTGATCCGGGTATTCAATAATGTCTCAGACAATAGCAAACGTGCGCGACAGGAATCTACGATCGTCTCAGATAATCATAAATGAGATGACCATTGTTTAGTATTATCTCGATCAATCACGAATACCTTGATCAGGTATTTAGTATTGTCTGAGACAACGGTTCTCGTAGGCACCCGTTTTCTCTTATTGTTTCGGACAATGAGACCTTCGGGCAGAGGGCATTTTCTGTTGTCTCAGACAATGAGACCTTCGGGCAGAGGGCATTTTCTGTTGTCTCGGACAATGCAACCTTCAGGCAGAGGGCATTTTCTGTTGTCTCAGACAATGAAACCTTCAGGCGTGAGGTGTTTCTTATTGCTCAAAACAGCGGGAGATGGGTACATTTTTCGAACTTCTTCGTTTGAATCCATGGCGCGTTATCCATAGATTCGCCCCACATTTTCGCTCATGTCTACATCTAACTTCTACATATGACACGTATATTGACCACGATATGCTGCGCCCTCGCCCTCTGGGCCCTTACCGCCACGGCCGCGCGCGCAGACGCCAAGCTCTATGCCCGCAGCTCCGTGCTGGCCGAGGGACGGTGGGTGAAGGTCCGCGTCGCTGACGACGGCATCTACAAACTCACCTACGACCAGCTCCGCGCCATGGGCTTCGCGGACCCGGCGAAGGTCTCCGTCCACGGCTACGGCGGCTACATCCTCGACGAGGACTTCTCGCACGGCGGCTATGTCGACGACCTGCCCGCCACACCCGTCTACCGAGGCGCGGACTACATCCTCTTTTACGGGCGCGGCCCCATCAAGTGGACCTACGACCGCAAGGCCGGCACCTTCACCCACGAGGTGAACCCCTACGCCACGCACGGTTACTACTTCGTGACCGACGCCACGCCCACCGCCGACGCGGGCACGACCTCCACCGACGTCACGACCGCACGCGACGTGACCGTCTTCGACGACCACCTGCTGCACGAGGTGGATCGCGAGTTCCTCCAGAAATTGGGGCAGACCGGATCCGGCCGTGACCTCTTCGGCGAGAGTTTTTCCAGCACCCTATCGCAGACTTTCCCCTTCTCCGTGCCGGGCATCACGGCCGAAGAGGGCAAAGTCACGCTCCGTTTCGTGGCCTACACCGGGGTGACGGGCGCCGGCACAGTCACGCTCGCGATCGACGGCACGCAGCTGCTCCGCGGCACGATCCCGTTCGACAACGAGACCTACACCAAAGCCCACGAATACGTCGGCACCAGCTCCTGGCGCGGCGAAAAGAGCGAGGCGCCGAAGGTGACCGTGGCCTACGACAAGGCAGCGGCCGCCAACAGCTTCCTCGACTACATCCGCCTCCAGGTCCGCCGCACGCTCCGCGCCTACGACGCGCCCTTCACCTTCTTCCGCGACTTGACCTCGATGCGTTCCGCCTCCCGCTTCGTCATCTCCGGCGCCACGGAGGCGATGATCGTCCTCGACGTCACCCACCCTCAACGCGTCAGCCGCATGGCCACGCGCCGCGACGGCTCCGCGCTCACGTTCTCCATCCCCGCCAGTGGCGACACCCTCCGGGAGTTCGTGCTGATCGACCCCACGAAGACCTTCCCCACCCCCGAGACCGTCGGGGCCGTGACGGCGCAAAACCTGCACGCCCTTCCGCAAACCGACATGGTGATCCTCTCTCCCCCGGCCTTCCTCAGCGAAGCCGAGCGGCTGGCCGCCAAGCACCGCACGAAGCGCGACTCGATCAGCGTCACCATCGTTACTCCCGAGCAGGTCTACAACGAATTTTCGAGCGGCACGCCAGATGCGACCGCCATCCGTCGCTTCATGAAGATGTTTTACGACCGTCGCTCCTCGGAGTCCGACGCCCCGAAATATCTGTTGCTCTTCGGCGATGGGTCGCACGACAACCGTCAGCTTTCTTCGGCCTGGAAGGGCATCGACATGACGAATTTCCTCCTCACTTACCAGTCCCACTTCTCCTTAGGTGGCAATTGGACGGGCGGCGGCGAGGAGCACGAGACCTTTGTGACGGATGATTACTTCGGTTTTCTGGACGACGGCGAGGGATCTCGCATCGGCACCTGCAACCTGCGACTCGGCATCGGCCGATTCCCCGTCCGCACAGTCAGCCAGGCGCGTGCGGCCGTCAACAAGGTCGTCGGCTACATCGATAACCCCTCCTTCGGCGCCTGGAAAAACAATCTCTGCTTCATCGGCGACGACGGCAACTCCACCGACGGCTACAAGACGCGCCACATGAGCGACGCCAACCGCCTCTCGCAATTCGTGGAGCAGAATTACCCGGAGTACATCAACCACCGCCTCCTTTTCGACGCTTATAAGAAGAGCAGCTCGGGCGGAGGCGGCAGCGGCGCCTACCCCGACGTGGTCACCGCCCTCCGAAACCTGCAGCGCGAAGGCACCATGCTGATCAACTACAATGGCCACGGTAACGCCCAAGCCCTGAGCGATGAGCACGTCATCACCCAGAGCATGATCCAGCAATATACCTACTCCCACCTGCCGCTCTGGATCACGGCTTCGTGCGATTTCACGCCCTTCGATCATACGGTCACCTCTGCCGGCGAGGATGTCTTCCTCAACGAGAAGAGTGGCGGCATTGCGCTGATCACCACCTCACGCGTGGCCTACGATGAGCCTAATTTCAATATGAATGGCATCCTCCTCGAGCAACTTTTCAAACGCCGCGCGGACGGTCGTCGGGCCACCCTCGGGGAGGCACTGATGGGGATGAAAAACGGCTACTTGTCGTACCTCAACCGCTGCTTCGTCCTCATCGGCGACCCGGCCCTGACGCTCTCCTTCCCCACCTACGGGATCCGTGTGACAGAGATCAACGGCAAGTCCGCCACCGAGGGGACGGTGAACCTCCGGGCCCTCGACCGAGTGACGATCAAGGGCGAGGTGATCGGCTTGGACAGCGCGCGGCTCACGGATTTCAACGGCGCCCTGACGGCCGTCGTCCTCGACAGCGAGAAAGAGATCACCACGCTCAACAACAACCGCACGGGCCACACCTACACCTACACCGATTACCCGAACACCATCCACCGGGGTAACACCGTCGTCACCAATGGCCAGTTCACGCTCAGCTTCACCGTCCCTGCCGACATCTCTTACTCCAATCGCAACGGGAAAATGAGCCTCTACGCCTACGACGCCGCGCAGCAGCGCGAGGCAAACGGTGCCTACCGTCGCTATACCGTGGGCGGCACCGCCACCCAGATCGAACGCGACACCGTCGGCCCGGACATCCGCCTGCTCTACCTCAACGACAGCACCTGGAGCGAGGGCGACAAGACGAACGAGACGCCCTTCTTCGTCGCCCACCTGCGCGACGCCTCGGGAATCAACATCACCGGCAGCAGCGTCGGACACGACATCACGCTGACCATCGACAACAATCCCGCCCTCAGCTACAACCTGAACAGCTACTACGCCGACCGCACCGATGTCCAGGGTGAGGGCGTGGTGCGCTTCTCCATCCCGCGCCTTGCCGAGGGGACGCACACGGCGGAGTTCAAGGTGTGGGACATCTTCAACAACTCCACCACGCGCACCTTCACCTTCCAAGTCGAGAAGGGACTCCGACCGTCCATCACCGAGCTACGCGCCGGCCCCGTGCCAGCCCGCGACCAGGTGACCTTCTACCTCGACCACAATCGCCCGGAGTCACGCATGGAAGTCACGATCGGCGTCTACGATCTGGCGGGTCGCCTGCAATGGCAGCACACCGAGCAGGGATCGTCGGAGCTCTTCCACGCCTACACCGTCACGTGGGACTTGACCAACGGACGCGGCGCCCGTCTGCGCCCCGGCGTGTACATCTACCGCGCGGCCATCCGCACGGCGGGCTCGTCAGAGGCCACCCGCGCCCAGAAGATGGTGATCCTCGGAACGAAAAACTAAAAACGAAAAGCCGGGTACATGATGGGATGCGTTCCCTCGTGTACCCGGCTTCAGTTTTCAGCTTTTCGCTTACACGGCCTGCTTAGTCAACACGTAGTGGTCGGCCAACTCACCGGTGACGCGGTGGCCGTCCTGATCGAGCATGATGAGGTGGTCGCCCTCGACGATGTAAGAGATCAGGTCCTCGCCCTCGCCCACGGTGATGCAGGCGTTAGCGGCGTCCCACTGGAACTTCCCGCTGGACTCGAATCGGCCGTCCTTCTTGTCCTTGTAGATCTCCGTCAGGCTGTAGGTGCCATCGGCACGCAGCTCGAGGGTCGTCTCGATGCCGCCACAGTCGGCGCAGGGGATGACGCCGGTGTAGACGCCCGCCTTGTCGAAGGCTGCGGATTCCGGTTGGGCCTCGGCCACGGCAACCGTGCTATCGGTCGGCGCCTCGGCGTTGTCGTTCACTTTTCCGGCCGAATTGCATGACGCCAAGCTCAGCGTCAGCGCGGCGACCGTACCGCAGAGTAAGAGGTTCTTCTTCATTTCTCTATAATCAATAATGATGGTGGATTACCGGCCGATGCAGTGATAGGTGAAGCCGGCTTCTTCGATCTCGGCGATGTTGTAGATGTTGCGGCCGTCGAGGATGAGGGGCGTCTTCATCAGGCTGCGGATACGGGCCCAGGCGGGCAGGCGGAACTCCTTCCACTCGGTGACGACCATGAGCACGTCGGCGCCTTCGACGGTCTCGTAGATGTTCTTGGCGTAGGCGATGCGATCGCCGATGCGGCGGCGCGCCTCGGGGATGGCGACGGGGTCGTAGGCCGTGATCTGGCAACCGGCATCGAGCAGTCGGTCGATGAGGACGAGCGACGGGGCCTCACGCATGTCGTCCGTTTCGGGCTTGAAGGCCAGGCCCCACATGGCCACCTTCCGGCCTCGGAGATCGCCGCCGAAGTGGGCCGAGAGTTTGCGGAAGAGGAGGGTCTTCTGCTCCTCGTTCACGTCCTCCACGGCCTGGAGGATGCGCATCGGGTAACCGTGATCGGAGGCGGTGCTGATGAGCGCCTTGACGTCCTTGGGGAAGCACGAGCCGCCGTAGCCGCAGCCGGCGTAGAGGAAGCTGCTGCCGATGCGGGTGTCGGCGCCGATGCCCTTGCGCACCATGTTGACGTCGGCGCCGATGATCTCGCAGAGGTTGGCCATGTCGTTCATGAAGCTGATGCGGGTGGCGAGCATGGCGTTGGCGGCATATTTGGTCATCTCGGCCGAGGGGATGTCCATATAAATGATGCGGAAATTGTTGAGCATAAAGGGGTGATAGAGCTTCTCCATGAGCCGTCGGGCGCGGTCGGACTCGACGCCGACGACGATGCGGTCGGGGTGCATGAAGTCCTTGACGGCGGCGCCCTCCTTGAGGAACTCGGGGTTGGAGGCGATGTCGAAGTCGATCGTCACGCCGCGGCGGTCGAGCTCGTCGGCGATGGTCTGGCGGATGCGGCGGGCGGTGCCCACGGGGACGGTGCTTTTGGTGACCACCAGGAGGTATTTGTTCATCGCCCGGCCGATGGTGCGGGCTACGTCGAGGACGTACTTGAGGTCGGCGCTGCCGTCCTCGTCCGGCGGCGTACCGACGGCGCTAAAGACGATCTCGACCTGGTCGAGCACCTCGGTCAGCTCGGTGGTGAAATGGAGTCGGCCCACTTCGTAGTTGCGGATGACCATCTCCTCGAGCCCGGGTTCATAGATCGGCACGACGCCGTTCCGGAGGTTCTCAATCTTTTGGCGATCGATGTCCACACAGAACACCTCGACGCCCATCTCAGCAAAGCAGGTGCCGGTGACGAGACCGACGTAGCCTGTTCCAACGATTGCAATCTTCATTCGTTACGTATATAATAGGTAAGTGATTTGGGGCGCAAAAGAAACGATTTGCAGGGAAGCGGGCGGGGGGCGCTTCCCGCGGCGGGGACGGCGGCTTCTTGAAAATGCTCTTCGCGCGGCGGAAAGCGTTTTTCGGAGAATTTGCCCCTTTTCCCGCCGCGGGAAACCGATCTCCAGCAAATTTTACCGCCTTCCCGCCGCACGAAACCGTTTTTCGGGAGATTTTATCGCTTTCCCGCCGCGGGAAACCGTTTTTCTGAGAATTTTTCCCATTTCCCGCCGCGGGAAGGCGTTTTTCTGAGAATTTACCCCATTTCCCGCCGCGGGAAGGCGTTTTTCGGAAGTTTTGATCGGTTTCCCGCGGCGGGAAGGCGTTTTGGGAAATCAGCGATCGGTTTCGCGTTTCATTTTGGCGTTTCACGGGAGCAGAGATCCATTTCGTGTTTGAGGACGACCTTTCTGCTTCAAAAACATCTTGCTCCAATTCAGGGGGAGCATCGAATCTTTTGGCATTTCATGCACCTTTGCATTGCTAATAAACACCCTGAGAGAAATGAAAATACTCGAAGTGACCTTGCCCCGGGTCATGAAATTTGAAGGGGGCAACAGACAGATGTTGAACATCTCGCTCCACACCCAGTTTCACTACCTGCAATACGGACTGGTGAAGGCGGTGGATCAGACAAAGCTCAAAATCCCTGTCACAGTGATGAACGCTTGGGACACGACGATCGGCGCGCAGACGAAGCTCGTCGAACAATCGGCCGTTTCCGAGCGTACCGCCAAAATGCTGGCTCTGGACAACGAACGCGACAACCTGCTGGACGGCATCTTTCATGTCGTCAGCGGTTTGAAGTACTCGCCCACGGAAGCTACCCGCGAAGCCGCGCTACGCCTCGAGGCCAAACTGAAACCGTACACCAACCTCCGCAGTCGCCCGTTCGAAATGGAAAGTGTGGGTATACGCGGCTTGGAAGACGACATGAAGACGAAGACGGCGGACATTGCAGCCGTTGGCCTCACCGACGTTCTGACGCGGCTGCATACCGTCAATGAGGAGTACGAAAAGCTCCGCACCGATCGCCGTATCCAAACCTCCGACGAGAAACTCCCGACAGCTCAGCAGGTGCGTCCGCTGACCGATGCCGCCTACGATGTCGTTTGCCAGTACATCCAGTCGGCCTACCTCAACGCCACAGCCGACGAGGACAAAGCGATGATCGAGCAGCTCGTCGATCGCATGAATAAAGTCGTGATTGACATCAAGGGTAACCAGCGTCAGATCTTGGCCAGTCGCAAGCCCAAGGATCCGAACGCACCCAAGCAACCCAAGGAACCCAAGACTCCGAAAGAGCCGAAGCAGCCCAAGGACCCGAAGCCCGCGCCCGATCCCAAGCCTCAGCCTCAGCCCGACCCGAAGCCCAACCCCAAACCGGGCGGTAACGACGGTAATCCCGATATCCATCTGCCGGAAGAATAAAAGGAGCACGAGGCTAATGATTGTCCGGGGACGGCCCGAAAGGGGGCTGCTCCCCGGGAGATCATCGGCCCCATTGATCATCGAGAACCATCGGACACCGCCATGCCCCTCCGCCTCCGCCGCCTGCACCACGTAGCCATCATCGCGAGCGACTATCGCCGATCGCTACAGTTCTATACCGACGTCCTCGGGCT
>ERZ772807.253-NODE-253-length-34749-cov-4.298409_pt1 | contig 34749 bp, 24 predicted proteins | sample MGYA00511472_ERZ772807 | MGnify/ENA primary metagenome ERZ772807 (study PRJEB29015, sample SAMEA2737947) | human oral metagenome | biome: human oral; feature: human-associated habitat; material: dental | place: China | collected 2039 ... | reverse complement strand
AGCGGTTTGGCTGCCACATACTGGAAGTCCACATCCTTGAAGCTAACCTGACCTGTCAGATCTTGATCCAGCTTTTCTGTCTCATCATTGACTTCGTCTGCTTCGTCCAGCACTTGGAAAATCCGGTCCAAAGAAGACTTGGCACTCTGCAGCTGACCAGCCAGCTGAGTCAGGTTTTGAATGGGTTGGTTAATCTGCCAGACATACTGAACAAAAGCCTGCATATTCCCGACTGTCAAGCGCCCAGCAATAACCTGAAGGCCGCCCAGCAGGGCCAACAAGAGGTAGGTCAGATCTGAAATAACATTCAAAACAGGCATCATTAAACCAGAGATAAAGCTAGCTTTAAAACCTACTTTCTGCAGTTTTTGCGTAATTTGTCGAAAATCCTCCTGCGAACTTTCTTCTCTGACATAGAGCTTCAAGATATTAAAACCTGTCAGATTTTCCTGAACAAAGCCATTCATAGCCCCCAGTGCATCTGCCTGCTGTTTAAAGTAAGGCTGGGATTTCTTCACGATAAAGCGAGCACTGAGGTAGGTAATCGGAATCGAAACTACCACAATGATACCCAACTGCAGATTGAGCACCAATACCATGACGATAACCAAGATCAGAGTAAAGACTGCATTGATAACCTGCAGAAAGGACTGCTGCAAGGCATTTGAAACAGCTTCGACATCGCTGGTAAAACGCCCCAGCAAATCACCAAACTGATGCTTATCAAAGTAAGAAACGGGGATACGATTAATCTTATGGCTAAGTTCATTGCGCAAGTCACGAATGGTAGCCTGCACTGCATTGGTCATAAAGTAATTAGAATAGTAAGAACCGATTTCATAAATAATCGCCCGTACAAAATACAAAATCATGACCCAGCCGACATAGGACACATTAATCTGGGCGCCAGCTACACCTTTAGCCATATCCAGCAGATTATTTGTCAATTCTGTAATGGCTAGACCTAAGACAAAGGGCTCGACGACACTCATGACGACACTGAGGATTTTGAGGAAGATGGCAAAGGCGACTGCAAATTTATAAACTTTTAGGTAGCTCCATAGACGAGCAAAACTTGATGTGTTTTTCATGTCAGTCTCCTTTCTATTCCTCTGTCAAAGCTTGATTCTTCAGCTGAGAATCTGCAATTTCACGATAAATATCATTGGTTTCCATCAGCTCTTCGTGCTTGCCGCGTCCGACGATTTCGCCTTGATCCAGAACGATAATCTGGTCAGCATCCATGATAGTTCCCACCCGCTGGGCTACAATCAGCACCGTAGCCTGACCTGTCACTTCTTTGAGACGACGACGCAGCACCGCATCCGTCTTATAATCCAGAGCAGAAAAAGAGTCGTCGAAGATATAAATCTCCGGCTTTTTGACCACCGCGCGGGCGATAGAGAGTCGCTGCTTCTGCCCACCGGATAGATTGCTGCCTCCCTCGGCCAGATGAGTCTCAAAACGCTCTTCCCGACTTTCGATAAAGTCCTTGGCTTGAGCCACCTCAGCTGCCTGACTCAGCTCTTCCTGACTGGCCTCTTCCTTTCCATAGCGTAGGTTTTCTGCGATAGTTCCAGTAAATAACAGAGCCTTCTGCGGGATAAAGCCAATCTTCTGACGCAGTGCCTTCAGATTGTATTCACGGACGTCCACACCGTCCACTAAAATCTTACCAAGTGTTACATCGTAAAAGCGCGGAATCAGCTGTACCAGCGTAGACTTACCAGAACCAGTTGAACCGATAAAGGCAATAGTCTCACCCGGCTTAGCCTTGAAGGAAATATTATGCAGCACAGGACTCTCCGTCTCACCCGGATAAGCGAAGGTTACATTGTCGAACTCCAGATACCCCTGCGTATCTGTCTCGGTTATACCATCTTCATTAGGATTGATTGAAATGGGCATATCCATAACTTCCTTGAGCCGCTGGCTCGATACCGCCGTCCGTGGATACATGGTAAAGAGATTGGCCAAGAAGAGGAAGGACAGCAGCGCGTGGAAGCTGTATTCGATAAAGGCAACGAGATTTCCGATTTCAAGACTGCCGTCCCGCAAAGGGTCTAGGGCAAACCAGACAATGGCCACAATCATCGCAATAATAATCTGCACAAAGAGTGGCTCTGTCAGACCAGTCAGCTTAAAGAGCTTATTGGAGTTTTGCGCATAGACCTCATTTTCGTCAGCAAAACGCTTCTCTTGAAACTCCTCTCTTGCAAAAGCTCGAATAACGCGTAGACCAGTCAGATTTTCCCTTACGTACTGATTAATCTTATCAAGGGTCTTCTGCTGCTTTTCAGACAAGGGCTTGGTTTTAACCGCCACATAAATGACCACGACAGCCAAGAAAGGCACTGAAACAGCTACAATCCATGCCAGAGACGGACTGGTCAGAAAAATCATGAGAATACTAGACAGCATCATCATGGGAGTAATGACACCCATTTTAAGGGTTTGCTCCGCAAACTGCATGAGTACAAAAGCATCCGAAGTCAAGCGCGTGACCAAAGAAGACACTCCAATCTGCTCATACTCATGATGAGAATACTCTTGCAGCTTAGCATAGAGATCATTGCGCATGTCCTGCACCATGGTCGTCGTTAGCTTCCCAGCCGCATAAGCCAGAACGATTCGCCCCAGCACTCCTAAGATAATAACGCCAAACATCACCCAAGCCCAGAAAAAGAGCCGATCTGTCTGCTTAGGATTGATTCCCTCATCAATCATCCGAGCCAGCACCGTTGGCAACCCTAGATTGACAATCACAAAAAAGATTGCCGCAACAAAGTCCAAGACTAGCCACTTAGGATATCTCTTCAAATAAGACCAAATGTATAACATAATTCCTCCTTCACCATCTATTCAAAAATAACTCACTCTAAAGCACCCAAGTGCTTTCTAAACACAGAAAAGAGCGCGCAAATGCACGCCTTAATATGAATATTATAACAAAAATATGAAGGAGGGTAAAGGTCATTTCAGACTTTTTTCCGCTTATTATCAGCCTCATAAATGACTGTCAGCAGTAAACTGCCTGAAAGCAGACTAGCAACTGTTTTAATTGCTTGACTTATATAGAAAAACAAACCTAGTTTTCACTAGGTTCGTCATTTCTTATCTGCAAGAAGGTCTGAATTTAAGAGTAATTCAAGCTCTGCCCTAACATTTCAGACTTGGAACTTTGCAGACTATTTGACAGCTCAAAACAATCACTTCTGGTTTTCAAAGATTGATGTTCTGAAATCATTGGTTTGATCGAGGTAAGCCTTGAAGACTGCTTTTTTAAGCTTGTGGACAGCACTGTCATGTTCTGGTTTATAGCCGCTCCAAGAATACCAATTATCATTGGCATCTTTGAGAACTGCTTCATCCATCAATGCCTGCAACTCTCCCACGGTACTTATAGTCTTAGTAGCAAAACTTGTCCATGGTTGTCTCGTATCATCAAATGTGACTTTGTTTAGGCTGTCGAACTTGTTCTTACGTTCTTCATACATAGCCTTCTTAAACTCAGTCCAATTATTAAACTGACCATTGAAGACCTTGCGTAAAACCAAGTCATCTGTTACCAGACCTCTAGTCTTACCATAGATACTGATTGTTTTCCCGTTTTGCTTGGCATCATCTTCATACTGATTAGAGATATAAGGGACCATACCATCTTTAAAGCCTTTGGCTGCCAGAAGCTCATAAGCCATACGCCGTCCCATAAGATCTCCAGGCGTTCCTTTTTCACTGCTTAAAGCCGAATAAATTGGAGAGAAGAGTTTAATCGTATGGTAGCCATTTCTTTCAACGTCACCATTTTTGTACTCACGCGCTGAAAGAATATCATTTTCAATGAGACTGTCGAATGAGTTTAATTTTTGCGCATCCGCCATTGTAATATTTTTTATCACATTCGTTGCGTAAACATCATTTCCGTCAGCATCACGGACATATTTATTCTCGACTTTTCTCAGAGCGTTCACTTTCTGCACATCGGACAGACGGTTCACGATTGACAACCCTTCTAGGTATTCCAACATATAAATGACATCAAACATGTTATGAACATAGTTTTTCAAATCATCCGCATTTTGGAAACGTTCAGTTGGATCCAGGACTTGCAAACGAGATTTTTCAGTCGCATCATTCTTGTCATATTTGAGAATTGAGTTGACCGTGATTGTCGCATCATCTGGATGATCCGGTGCTTGCAACAAGCCCTTGGCGAAGAATTCTGGACCAAGTCCGCTTCTTCTTCCATATCCGCCTAAATAAATCTCATTATCAGAATCATGCGTCATTTCATGGGTATAGGTAATGGCTCCGTCCTTGTCCAACATACGATAGCCCATGTAGTAAACACTGTCCCCAGTAGCGTAGGCACCATGCTTATTGTGTACGACCTTATTTCCAACCGGTCCAAAGAAGTACTTCATAGCTGGATTAGAACTGTCAAATTGAGCCTCCACTGTAGCCTTGTCGACAGTAGTATCATCTCCGAACTTATAGGCATCATAGACCAAGATATTTCGATAGAGCTTTTCACGGCCCTGCTCGTCTAATATCCTATACCAATAATCATAATGGTCGCGTTGGCGTTTTGCAGTTTCCTGAGCATTATCCTCAACAAACTTATTGAGTTCTGCTCCTGCTCTGTGCTCATTATTTCTATATCTGTCATAGGCACCAAAACCAAGACTGGATATAGTAGATATGACAAAGACCGATCTTTCAGGCATTGTCAGCAAAGGTAGAACCATATTTCGGTATTTCCAAGTGTCGCTGGTAATTCTATCATACACCCCGATAGAGTATTTGCTGCCAGCCTGCTCTTGTTTGACCCTCACTTCATCAATAGCTGATTTTTCTTCAACGATATAAGCCTTGGTTTGCTCTTTGAACCATTGATTATTTGTTTTGTGTGGTAAAAATACTTCTCGGTAATTGGCAAGCGTGCTAAACAAATCTTTTGTTCCATTATTGTTTGCAATGCTAATACTATAAGCATCTACGTTGTTCTTGGCCAGAAGATTGTTAAAGCCAGATTTACCTAATTCAATGATTGTCTCTAGCGGTGACACATTGCCCTTACCAAAGAAATCCATGTGGTACATGACTAAGTCTTTGACATTGACGTCACTATAGTTAAAGTTGTACCAGCGTTCTAAATAGGTCAAACCTAGAAGCAAGGCTTCCTTATTGCGTTTGATTTTATCTACGACGTAACCATTAATCGTTTGATTTTCGCTGGCAATGACTGCATCAGCTGACAAAAGTTTTTCCAGTGTATTTGCTAGATTTTCCTTCGTTTTGGCAAACTGCTCCTCTAAGTATAATTCCGTTAATGAAACTCCTGAAGAAATACCTAAGGTACTTCTGATAGCCTCTGACTGATAATCGACCGCTTTCAAATCAGGCAAGACTTCATTAATGATTGAACTATGATTATGTAAGAATTGATTTGGCGTATAAATGAGATCAGTATCGCCTACGCGATATTCTGCTAACTTACTAAAGTCAGATTGGTAAGTAATATCTAGTATTTCAGATGAATGATCCTTATAGTGCAGCAAGAGCTTATTAGCCGCCTCTTTATTCGAAGCAATATCTGTAATTACTTCATTATCCTTCATCATAACTGCAGATAAGACTTCTTTTTCGAACAAAGCGCTATCTTCTTTTACCAGATTACCGTATTTGACAATGGTTGCCTTATTATAAAACGGCAGTAATTTTTCTATATTCTTATATGCTAATGCTCGACTGGCTTGATAGTCTTTAACCTTAGAAAAATCACTTTCTATATTTCTGCTAGTCAGTAAGCTTTCGACTTTCGGTACAGCAAGAGAGTTGATTTCAGATTTCTCATTTGCGATTTGAGAAGCATTGAGGATTGTTCCCCTCTCTTCGAGCGATTCCTTGGTGACAACCTCATCCTTTTCAAGAGTCACTTTGTATACTCTGTTCTTCTTGTTGCTATATGAGTCAGTTATCCTCATTCCTCGATAGTGATAACCACTAATGGCATTCCCATTCATAACATTCACATCACTAAGAACATTATGCAATCTTCCAGCGTGTCTCTCTTCGCTAGAATCTCTGTCCCACAAGTAGCCAGCTATACCAGCAACACTTCCAAAGCGTTTGACATTGTTAATGTTGCCCTCAGCATAACTATTGCTGATAAGCGCATCTTTCTCGACAAGACCTGCAAGGCCGCCGACAGTTTGGTTGGTACTATCCGCATTTGACGAGATGGCAATCGTAGCTTTTGACTTATCTACTACTGCGTTGATTCCAGTCAGTTGACCTACTAATCCTCCGATATTGTATGGTGACCTCGTTTCATAGGAGTTGACAATTCTTCCCTTGAAACTGCTATTTGTAATCTTAGAATTATCAGCCTTCCAGACCAAGCCACCAATGCCGCGTTCGCCAGCCAGAACACCATCTACATGGACATTGTTAATCCTTGTTGCATTATTGGCTTCATTTGCAAGGGCCCCAATATCATTTTTCCCTGAGATATTTACATCTTTAAGCGCCAGATTTTCTACAGTAGCAGCGCTCAAAGTGTCAAACAAAGGCTTCTTCAAGTTATAGATAGCATAATTTTTTCCGTCTTTGCTGCCAATCAGCTTACCAGTAAATCTGCCCTTTATATAACTGCTAGCGCCATTTTCTAGTTCGACCTCATTAGCATTCAAACTAGCTCCTAAATAATAGGTTCCATTGAGATTGTTATTTATAGCTTGAACCAGGTTACTAAAGGACGTAAAGTTTGTAACTTCTTTCTCTGCCTTTTTGGCAAGGTAAAAAGTATAGTTGTCCTCGTACTTATTGTCAACGTCCTGTTTTAATTTTTCAGCACTTGCTGTAATTTTATAAACCGGCTGACCATCTTTTGTGCTATCAACTATTGAAGAAATCGGTAAGAAAACATCTTTAAATTTAGAAGATTTGACCTTCACGAAATAATTGTCTTGATTGCTCGGAATTGTATCCAGAGAAACGTGTTGTTTGTATTTTCCATCAGTTAGACTATACAGCTCTACATCAGATACATTTCTTAGCTCGATATTCTTTTCTAGCTCTTGCTTCTGCTCTTTCGGCTCTTGAGCTTTTTCAGCAGGATTTTCCGCTTCAGGTACCGCTGGTTCAATATTTCCAGTATATTCTTGTGGAGGTTCCACCTGCTCAGGCTCAACTATGGCTCCTGCTTGGACATCTGTATACTCAGGTAATGGAGCGACCTGCTCAGGTTCGACTACCGCACCTGATTGAGTTCCTGTATATTCTGGTAAGGGAGTCGCTTGTTCAGGTGACACTACTGCACCTGCCTGAGTTCCCGTATACTCTGGCAATGGAGTCACTTGCTCAGGTTCAACAATTGCGCCTGATTGAGTTCCTGTGTATTCTGGTAAAGGCGTCATTTGCTCGGGAGCGACCACCGCGCCTGCTTGAACCTCTGTATATTCTGGTAAGGGAGTCGCTTGTTCGGGTGCCACTACTGCACCTGATTGAACACCAGTGTATTCTGGTAACGATGTAACTTGCTCGGGTTCAACGATGGCGCCTGATTGGACACCACCGATTTCAGGTTCAATTTGTTCAGGCTCAACTATAGCTCCAGATAATGCACCTGTATACTCAGGCAATGAAGCCACCTGCTCAGGCTCAACGATTGCGCCAGATTGAACACCAGTGTATTCAGGCAATGGAGCGACTTGCTCGGGTTCCACCAAGTTAGAAGCTACTGGTTTTTCGCTAGGCGTTTCAAGCTTTTTAGTCCCTTTTTCCACTATTTTAGGAGTTGCTTCCTCAATTTTAGTAGAAAGAACTTCTCTTGAAACTTCCGCATTATCTACAGTAAAAATTCGGACGACTTCGATTTTATGGCCTGGTTTGCCTTCTTGTTTTACTCTTACAGTACCTTCAGCTAAATCCGGACTCTCTTGTATTTGTTCTCCAAAGGCTATCTCAGTTTCAACGGTCTCTTCTTTGTATAATAATTCTGACTTAGCTACTCGGCCAGACAAAACTTCATCTTGAGGCTCAATTGTATTGACGCCAACCGTTTGATTTTTCAGCCCATTCTTATCAAAAGAAACAGAATAATCTAGCTTCTTATTTTGGTTTAAAACTTCTTTATCTTCATTAGCATTCTGCTGATTATCAAGAATCTTATTACCTAATAATTTTTTAATTGATTCATTTTTTATGTAGCCAACATAGGTATAGCCCGAGATTTCACCTGGTGACGGCAGACTTTCTCCAGCCGACACTTGATATTCGGCATTATACTGTAGCAAGATTCCATTTTCCAGCGCATCGACGGATAGTATCAAACCACCTCCGACACCAGCCCCCACCAAAACAGTTAATAGGAACTTGCTTTTAACTTTTCCTTTTGACACAACAAAAACAACCAATCCTATCGTCGTTAACAGACCAACCGTCATCTTAGTATTGGAATTGTTACTGTCGCCTGTATTCGGTAACGTTTTTGCTCCAGTATTTGAGTTTAACCTGTAGACAAGATAGTAAGTTTCCTCGTTGCCTTCTGACATTTTAGGAACTCCACTTACAATCAACTCCTTTTCTTGCGGAGTTATTTCAGTATCTGTCACGTATTTATAGTGTACATTCAACTTTTCCTGTGCTTGAACAGAGTCAACCCCAACGATAGAACCCAAAAACAAACTAGAAATAGCAGCCGAAACAAGCCCGACAGCTAATTTCCTAAAAGCAAACCGAGTTTGCTTCTCCCCAAAAAACTTTTTCATTAAAATCCCTTTCAAATTATTCTAAAAAGAATAACAAATCCTTTAACCAGAGAATGAGCAACAGTAAACCATTGCATTCATTCGTCTGAATCCCACTAATAGTACAAACTAGAGCTTCCATATAACATATAAAAACAACGTATGTTTTTAAATTAAAATATAGAGCCTTTATACCCCTAAATAATTGAAGTATCAAAAAAATCTACTCTTTTCTTGCAACACACTCCTTTAAGTATTCAGACATATTGGAATAAAGCTTTTTACATGAGCCGTATTGCCATTCAAAGACAGAACCGTTAGTATCTAACAAAATTAGTATTCCATCAAATCCCAAATCTTCCAAAATAAACATATTTACTGGAAAGTCCGGATATGTTTCACGTGCCTCTAGCGTTGATTTTACAACATTCAGATATTCCGGTCCGTTCAAACCTTGCCATTCTGTTCCAAAGAAATTTACTACTCCGAACTCTCTTAAATAATCAATATAGTCTGTAGAAAATTTTATTGCAAGCTCGTTTTGAGCCTTTAAAATTTGTTCATCGTTCGCACCTTTGGTAGCTTCTAGTCCTGAGACCAGTTTCAATTCATCGCTAATTTTTGACATTATATTTCTTCTCCTCTCATTTTCCAATAATTTGCTTTTTCTTTTGCAAAGGCACTTCTATCAATCTGTGATGTTTGTGGAGGTACTTCGTGTAATAGGCTGTAATTCCCCTTATGCTCATCATGAGTTAATTCAGCCAAAGGAGAATCTTGTTTCTGTCCTATGTGATGAAGCTCAACTGGCTTGCCATCCATTAATGGAGCTTTTCCCTCAAGCATACGCTCTTTATTAGTTTTTCCGAATTCATCCGTTATGTTATAGTCAATATCTATTCTTTGGAAATAGGCTCGGCCATTTACATCTTTTTCGATTACATTTAATCCTTTATAAACAGCCGCCTCTTCTTTCCAGCGGATATTATCAACAATACTCTCTGACCATCCTGTCTCAGTTTTTAGCTCTTGCTTATCGTGCTGGTTAAGCGGAGTTTTTTCGTGAAGAGCTGACTCTTCACCTTTTAATTCAGATTCCCTATTTACTTCTAGCCTTTGATTAGGATTAAAAGAAGAATGCTCATTTTCTATTTTCGTCATACTAACTTTTAAATCAGACTGATTTGTTTTTTCGATACTCACAATAAACCTCCCTGTTGTTTCCATTCTTCTAAACTAGCATTATTATTTAGCTCATGAACATATAGCTGCGTTAAAATTGCTTGAATAATATTTAATCTCTCTTGCTGAGTAATCGGTCCATCTACTAGCCCATTGAACTCATTAACGACTTCATAGGTAATAGTTCTTTTATCCTTACTCTTTTGATTTGCTTCTCGCGCCTTTTCTAAAAGGCTCGGATAAAACTCCGAAATAATTGGAGCAACCTGAAGCATCTTTACCTCGTAAATCGCCTCATCAAGATACATTAAAATTTTACGAATAGATTTGCCACTGATAGGAGCTCCAAACAAATCATCTCTTAGTTTTTCAATATCTATATTCTCTATCTTTTCATTTCCGGTCAAAAATTTACTGATTCTCAAATAAACATCTGAATAAGATTTTGATTCAGTTAGTGATTCTTGGCTATATTGATAACTTTCGAGACTACTATCATACTTCTCCACCTTGCACAAGACCGGCTGAATCCATTCATTTTGATAAACTGCTGCAACACCTTTTGGTAATTTTGCTAATTCCAAAATTTGGTCATCATTTAGATTTGCAGATCTACCAACTAGCTCTCGGTCAGAGAAATCAGGAAGACGCATTATAATTTTAGTATTGGTATTACGGATAACAGATAAATCTAGAAGTCCTGGTGCTTGATCAGCTATAATAAACCCTTCTCCATAAGTACGCATTTCTGCAATAGCATTAGCGAGCATCTCAACACTTTTTCCAAGAAGGTTGCTTGATTCTGAAGACTGTTCAGTTGAAGTTCTTTTTAATAGATTATGGGCTTCTTCCAAGACGGTTAGGTGACGAAGCGAAGAATTCATCTCTGCTTGAGACATTCTATATTCTTGCAATTTTAAGACTAATATTCCCATTATTAATGATTTAGTCTCACTAGAACCAACCCGACTTAGGTCTATAATCACATTTGAATCAAACAATTGCTGCTCAGATAGTTCATCTTGAGAAAAAATGATTCCATTTATACCATTTGTTAAAGATTCAATTCTAGTCAATAAAGAACCTTTATAAGCGCCTTTATTTTCGCTATCGTACTCACTTGAGTCAATAATTTCTTTTATATTTTCAGCAACATCTCTAAATGTTGGATAAATTGAACCATAAGAATTTCTTGATTGAATCAAGTCCCATCCACAATCTATGTACGACTTTTCAACTGCTTTTTTTAAGACGGCTGGCATAGCGGCATACATAGGCCAACATACATTGAAAATTTCAATTAAACGATCCAGATGTTCTAAAATATGAATTTCCTTAGAAAAACTAAAAGGGTTCAATCTGAGCAAAGGAGTTAATTTCGGATTCGTGCCATATACTGCTACATCCTTTTCCTGACCAAAGACATGTTTATACTCCCCTTTTGCAGGCTCTACAACAAGAAATTTGACATTATTTTCTCTTGCTTCGCTTAAAAGCTGGTAAATAGTATTACTCTTACCAGATCCTGTACTTCCTGTTATAAAAGCATGGGACGTTAAAGAATTCAAAGATAAATCTACCGAAACCCTTTCCTCGCGGTTCATATGAAAAATATTCCCTAAACGGATGTTTTGCTCAGATTTATCACTCAAATCATAAGAAACGATATTTCGACCAAATTCTGTACATTCTATGATAGGCAGGCCAGGTATAGATTTTTGAGGAAAATTCAAAGAATAAGCTAATTCTTGACCGGACAGAGGAACTGTCGGAGTAATCAAAGATGGATAGACATAATAAGTTTCATCGTTTTCTAAAACACTAGGATTCAATGCAAATATTGGATGTCGTAAATCCCTCAAATAGTGAACAATTTCTCGAGTATCGGCACTACTCTCTCCCATATCACCACGCCACAGATTAACGGATGATTTACTCATATAGGACTCTTCTCCCTGAGTCAGAGCTAGGTAAGTATGAGCGACATTATTAGCGATATTTTGGTCTTCGCTAAGTACATAAGCAGCAAACTCCCACATGCCCAGAGCAGTTCCTTTTTCAAATCGTTTCATCTGTTCATCCAAAACCGATAATGCATGATGAATATTGTGGTTCATAAAGAACTGATTAATCCCTTCATTCTTACCAACCGTAGCTGTTACATTTGAGGCACGGGCAAAATTTGCTCCGATGTTGGAACCAAAATTGACCGCCCGAGAAACTCCCGCAGTCTTTCCCAAAGTTTCGGAGATAGCTCTACCAGCAGTTTTAGTAACAGCTTTTACTACTGTCTTAGCGAAGGTTTTACCAGTTGAATCGGAAACAGAAGTACCTCTATTCCAAGAATGGTTATATTCAGCATGTGCGCCGAACTTAGGAAAACTCATGTTTACTCCTGCTCCGACAGTATCCGATGAACCTTTGTTGCTACCACTAGTATGACTGCTGTTAGTTCCGTCAGTCTGACCACTTGAATCTGTCGTTGAATCTCCGCTAGATTGTGTCTTCCCTAGGGATTGATTAGTCGATTGACTTTGGCCATGCTGAATCCCGGCACTAGCTCCAATATTAACTCCGAAAGTTGCCATGGAAGTCGTTGCGTCAGATTCAGTGAAAGTGTAGCTAGTCTGCCATTTCTCGAAAGGAGCTAAAGCAGAATATAATTCAGAAAGCCGCAACTTGCGATTTTCTACATCATGAATAGGACTCGCCAAAAGAATCAAGCTATAATCTTGACTAGGTCCCTCAGGAATGATACCATCAATCAATTTTTCAATTGTTTGGCTAATAAATTTTTCAGATTTCGCAGTTGGAAGGTTAGATACTGTTGCTACAGAGTATGATTTTTGATTATTCAAGCAAGGTATACGCCCGCGACCAATCTCTTCTTTGACTGTTGAACCAGGGAAATTTCCTTTTATAGCTTCTAGAAGTCGCTTTTTATAATTGTCAACATTGACATTATCGCTAGCATTCTGCGTATTAATTACAGCTAAAAAGACTTTTGTATCATTCTCTGTGCGATGAAAGACCAGGGCAATATTACATCTTTCATTAGAAAGCACTTCATAGACATTTACTAATTTTTCTAGACTGTTTTCTCGCTTATCTGTAACCCATTTCGTTATATTAAAATAGCGGATATTGTAAGACGGATTAAAATCATCGTTAAATTCAGCTGAATTTTCTAAAGGAACATACAGTTCTTTTATTTGTTCCAAATATGAGCTGAACACTTCAACACCACACAATGCCAATTGCCTGCTAGTAAATTCCTCATCACTAATATCTGGTTGATCTGTAAGATATTTTTCCTTTTGCTCCTCGACAGCCTTTAGCTGCTCTGGACTCAAGGCAGATAATTTTGCTAATTTGTCTGCTGCTTTAGCTCCAGCCTTATTGATTAAATTTTTTATTCCCATAACTTTTCCCTCGAACTACATCTCCACTTATTTCCAAGATATCATCTGCTTGATTTCATTTACATAAGTTTTAATCTGCTTTTGCTGTTCTTCAAGACTGTAAATTTCTTTAATAACCTTTTGAATTCTCTGATCCAGTTCCTTCAGTTCCGGACTAAATTCAATAATATTGCTTTTGATAAGACTTCCCAAATCCTGCATCCAATTGTTAAACTTCCGTTCGTGTTCTGAGCGAATACTCTCACTAAATTCAGTTAATTTAGCTTTAAATTCTTTATTATAAGTATTAGTAAGACCTGAAATATTAATCTTATTTGATTTTAGTCGATAGTCACCAATTCTAAAAATGTAACTTAATTCATCTCTATTAAACTTCCCTAAATCAAACTGATTAAAATCAATTTCTTCGTAAGAAATAATGATTTCCGAAATAGCTTTTCTTTTCTCTGGCTGAAGATCCAAATCACCTGAAATAACCTTCTCCAATTCTTTTCGAACATCAGATGTGGCATTAAGCCAAAATTCTTTTGAAAATTGGTTGAAATGCTCCTTTGCCATAACCAAATTTTCACTGAACTCTTTCTTGATAACATTAAGAACTTCTGCTGAAGCCTGTTCTTCAATCTTTCTTCGTCTATCTTCACCCAACTTATAATTATTAAATGAATCTTCTATATGCCCTTTCAATTTTGAAAAGACATCTGCTCCTGAATGAATATCATCAACAATCACTTCAGGATATTCAAGAGCTTTATGTTCATAGAAATCCTTATACAAAGATTCTGCTTTTTCTTTTTTTAAATTCTGGGTCAAACTTTGTAAATAACTCAGCATTTCCTCAGGATATCGGCTAGTATAGTCTTCCCTTTCATGAGATATGCTTTTATCAATTGTTTCAAGAATTTCAGATTTTTGAGAATCAAGTTTATTCTGTAACTCTACCTTGCGACTACCCAATTCCTGATTCTTCTCTTCGATTTCTTTATCAGTAATACCAATCAATTGATTCAAAGTATCTCTAGCTTGCTGGCACTTATCATAATGCGAATATTTATTTACAAAACTCTTGATTGTATCTTCAATTGTTAATAATCCACTATTAGCATAGATTATGCTGGAATTGGATTCTGCAGTCTTAACCATTGAAGAAATCATCTGCCTAGGGAGAATATTAAAATCAAACAATCTCTTGTAATAATCATTTTCTGGATCTGAATATTTAGCTTTATAAGTATTGAATAATTCTGAGTAGAATTCTCCCTTAAGATTCCCGTCCAGTTTAGCCCCTAAACCAAGTATGGATGAAACATAAAATATCCCTTGAGCATACAGTTCGCGCGGTATCGATTGATTCATAATTTTTTGTTTAAAAGATTCTTTTTTAAATCTTCTCAAGCTAATATCTGCAGTTTCTGCTTTATTTACTACAATCATAGTAAAACGACTGTCTAAACCTGCAACTTTCTTTAACTTATCTTTTAAATTATCATTATCTGTACTGTCCATCGAACTGCTATCTGTCACAAAAATAGGAAGACCATTAGACATCCCTTTCATGGCCTTATCCAAAACATCTGAATGTTGTAAATTAGTAGAAGAATTTGAACCTGGAGTATCAAAAATAGCAATTTTATAATTTATATCATCTAGAGCACTTCTGCCAAAAGGTACTTCTATCTCAATCAAATCTCCTATTTCAGAATCTGAAATATCATTCAATTCCTCTAAAACTAAACGTACCTTTTCAATAATTGAAGCCGGCTTCTCCTCATCTAAAGCCTCTTTGATTGATGTTAATAATTCTTCCCCATCAGTCAAACCATCCACGACTAACTGATAATCTCGAAATTGAATTTTAGCATCTTTTCCTTTAAATGTAATCCTGATACTTGCCCTATCATCATGAGGTGTGGAAGATATTTTGTAAACTTTTGCTGTGACAGGTGTTTCAGCACTTGGTAATAATTCGGAACCAATTAAAGAATTAATAAACGTTGATTTACCGGCACTATAAGTTCCTAAAACACAAATTGGAACAATATCATTAGAAGCATCTGAAAACCTCTTTAATTGTTGCTGTATCTCGCCACTCTCATCCTCAATGTTTTTTGTTATTAAAGGATCTAATTTTTGAAAAATCCGATTTATTTCAGGCAAAACATCTCTAGCATTTTCTAGATAATTTTCTGATTTTTCGAGTTGAATATTCTCAAACTTAATATCCGCCACCAAACGTTCTAGTTCTTGATACTCATCGTCACTACCTGAAAAACAGATAGACAATACATCATCGGGATTAGAATATTCAGTAATTATTTGATTTATAATCTCATAAACTTTAAAAGGAAAAAATCCAATTTGATACTCGCTACTAATCAGTTTGCTATTAGAATTACTATCCTCGTCAATAGATGTCCATGAATTCAGCTGATTATTCCAACGCTCAAATAAAACCCTTTTTTCATAAGGATTGCTGATGATTTTTATCTTATTCATAATATCTCCTAAATCGCAATAATCTGTCTAAATTATATCATACAATCCTATTTTTTGTTAGCGTTTTAACAGAAAAATGATTTTTGAATACAAAAAAACCAAGTCTTTCGACTTGGTTGATTTCTATGATTGGAAACTCTATTATTTAAGAGTAACAATTTGCAAATCCTATTTTCCCCCAGTATTAGTGGGTTAATTCCTCAATTTTCAACTTTGGCAGGAATTTGGTAGGTAAATTGATAATCCAAGATTATCTAAACTGTTTGTAATCTCTTCTGAAATTGTTGAATCACCTGAATAATACCAGTGACTATATGTATTCAACGTGGTTGACTTATCAGCGTGTCCTAATCGATATGAAACATATAAAGTATCCTTATGTAACACATTTATAAGATAAGATGCATGACTATGTCTTAATCCTTTACCTGTAATTTCTGGTACACCAGTAATCTTAGCATGCCTTTTTATTATCCTAGAAATTGTAGACTTACACAAGGGGGCACCAAAACGTGATACTACATAATCTTTATCATCATTCTTGATTTGAACTTCTCGCCATTTTTTAAGTATTGTAATCGTAAAATCATCTAAATCAATTTTACGATTCCCTGCTATTGTCTTTGTTTGTTGTTTAGCATACCATACACCGTTTTTATCTTTTTCAATTGTCGAATGAACATGAATCCATTTACGTTCAAAATCAATATCTTCCCATTTAAGAGCAATACCCTCACTAACTCTTAAACCAGTCATAAAATATAACCAGATCGTCATGTAGTTATGGAGTCCCTCATACTCACTAATATCAAAAGAGTTTATTATTTTCTTAAATTCATCAAAAGTCCAAAATTTTGTATCAGGGTGCTTTCCTCTAGGATTATCTAATCCTTTAAAAGGAACTCTATCAATATAACCCAATCTTTCTGCATAACCCAGACATGCTTTAAATCTAGACCACATATTTTTAGCATAGTTACTAGAATACTTGTCTATAATAGCTAAGCGAAATCTTTCACAGTCAATAGTACTAATATCTGATAATTTTTTGCTACCAAATTGCTTAATAAATAACTGATGATGTGGTAAAGCGGTCTGATAAGTTACAAATTGAACTTTTTGTTGATAATATTTTAAATAAATCTCTTCCATAAACTCTCTAAAAGTTAGAAAACTATTATTAATAGTAGAGTTCACAAATTCATGTTTTAAACGAAGTATCTCTTCATAAGCTTCCTTAAAAGAATTAAACGGTAGTCCCTGTTGATTTTTCCTTCCTTTCTTTTGAATTCTTTTCCCAGTTATTGGATCAACTCCTAATTCAATTTGAAAATAAATTTTTCCTTTTGAATCTTTGTATACACCTTTATATTTCTTTGTCTTTGATATAACCATTTTTCTCACCTTCTATATCTGAAAAAGAAATACCAATTAAATTTTCTACAATATTTTTAGGAGCAATGCCTAACCTTTTATTATCGAAAGGTGAACATCCTAATTGTACCGCATTCTTATCATTTTTTCTAGCTTCTTCAAACTTTTTTACCGCAATCTTTTTTGCTTGTCTAATAATATTTCTCGATGTGTGCTCTGGAAAACCAATCGCAACTAAATCTTTATAGTTTACTGTTTCCATGATTTTACTACTTCCTTTCTTAGATTTTTTCACCTCCATGGCATGACTGATGAAGTCATCATAAGAATTTCACTTGCTGCTCTTTCACGGTGGCAGCCTGAACGGTCAGAAGTATCATTGTATATCATTTGTATCATGGCATATAAAGTATCGCTCTATTTTATTGATGGTTTTAAAATCGCTCTTATCATGGCGAACCATTCAAATCTGCTCCACAAATGAGGAAAGTACCATTTTGGACTATTCAATTGTCAATGTGCTTTCTTAACCTACTACTTTTTGGAGTAATGGTCTTCTTTTTTATCCACTCGACCTACAAGGTAGTCTAGACTCACCTTATAAAAATCTGCAAGTTTGATAAGGTCATTTATAGAGATTAACCTGCTACCAGCTTCCATTTTGGAATAAGCTGATCTTGTACAATTCAAAACGATTTTCGCAATATATTCTTGTGTCAAATCATCATCTTCACGTAAATCTCTAATCCTTTTCAACATTTGTTGTCTCCTAAAACAAGTATAATATAGTTATTTTCTTGTTTTTAAATATGTGACAAATTGGCACATGAAACTATTCTATATATACTTTTTAGGAAACTGTTTACTCTAAATGTATCTCATTTTCCTCAATAGATTTCATATTTTGTTTTTTCTTATATTTCTTTATTGTTTTATTAAACATTTCAAATAAATTTATTGCTTCTCTATGTTGTTCCTTCAGTGTTTCAATCTTTCCTTTATATATGTATAAATCCTTCTCTATTGTATCTACTGAACTTTTACCTTGAATACTATTTTCTAAATTTCCATAACTATTTCTCGCATCTTTCAACAATACTTCCTCTAAATTAGTTAAATCATCAATTTTATTTTGGACTTGTTCAATCATATTCTCTAGATATGATATTTGGGCAATGAAATCATTTGTTATATCTTCAAAATCATTCGGACTATTTTCCGCAGATATAAGAAAATCTAATTGTTCTATTTTTTCTTTAATTTTGCTAAGAGAAATTCTTCTATACATATACTGCGGTTCATACTGAAGATTAAATTGTCTAATCAAAGTTTTACCTTTCATAAAGCGATTTTTTTCTGCTGAATCTTTATGATATACATAGTAAGAACTAGTTTCTCTGAGAAATACTTTAACTTTTTCTTCTTCCATATTGATTTGAATATTTGGTACAAAAATAAGTCCTTCTTGTCGGATACCAAACTGTACCTTAATGTAAATTCCATCGTCTACTACTTCTTCTATTTGATTAAGATTCAACTCTACTTCAAACTCATGAACAGCATCCCTATTTCTCTTGAAATCTTGATAGGATTTCCATACCATATCTTCTGTCGGCAACTTTTTTTCTTTAATTAGCTTTTCTTCATTGTAAAGTTCAACTAAATTTTTATTATCTAAGACAAAAGTTTCATTTTTGTTATTAAAATAGTCTTGAAAATAACTAACACTATACTGATTCGATTTTACCAATTCCTGCTCTGAAAACTTAATCCCATCAAACTCAAATAGAACATGTTTTGCTTTCGGAATTATTTTTAAGCCAAAAAATTCTGCTTGTTGAATCAATTCATTCATATTCTTCATTTTTGGAAGCAAAAATTCTAAGATGTTTATGATTTCCCTTTGAACAAACTTTTTCTTAAAATATGTTTCATTATAAGGTTGTTTTCTATTCAATTTATTATCACGTACGACTTGTTTCATATTTGAATCAGTCATAAAAAAAGTAACATGCTTGTGTCTAAAATCAATTTTTAAATGTAAATCTTTTGCTTTTTTCTTGAAATCTTCAAAATTTTTCGAGTTCTCGATTAGAAAATATACTCGTTGTTTTATTTCATATTTGTAATTTGTTTTGCGATAAACTTCATACTGATGATGAGAATAACGATTTTCTATAATTTTTGCGCCTACAATTTTTGAAAGACGATCTGAAACCATTCTTAGATTACGTTCTGCTTTATAATCCCATAGAAATTTTTTATCAGAATTCTTATCAATTGAATTTAGGATGATGTGATTGTGGATATGATCTTTATCGACATGAGTTGCTACAATAAAACGAAATCTACCACCTGTCAACTCTTTAACTGTCTCATAACCAATCCGATTGATTTGTTCGGGAGTAAGATGGTCATCTGGAGAAAAGGACTGAATGATGTGATGAGAATGAATTTTTCGTTGATTTACTTCTTGCCTATCATGACGAAATTCGTAAAGACTATCATTACTTAAAAAATTATCATTGTACATCTTCACTAGTTCTTCATAACTAGGAAAATCTAAATAATTTTTCATTCCAAAATCTGAAACTAGTGTTAGGTTTTTTGTTTTATTTGGATTCAAAATATATTTGATTAGTTTACTACGATAATTTTTTCCATGAATCGCAAAGTGTTTAGTGATGACCATAAAATTTCCTCAATTTTTCAGATTGAATAAGAAAATCTTTCTCCACTTCTACTATTAACTCTTCTATACCTTTTCTCAATTCATCTAATTCAACTTCCGTTATTAAATTAGAATAGTTTATGCTCCTGGCTATTTGATTAATATTATTTCCGATTCGTTTTAATTCAAAAATCAAATCTTGATAACTATTTGTATCAATGGTGATAAAATTCATACCAGGATCTAGTAGAGTTCGTCTAGCATATTCTGAGAATGATAAGCAGTTACTTTTTGAGATATTTTCATTTAATTTGACTAATTCTAGATCAGATAAAAAGACTTTTTTTAAATTCGTTCTATATCTGTGTTCCACTGTACTACCTCATATATTTGTTAGGAAAATTTTCACTAAGAGGACTTGTTTTTTCTACCTCTTCAATTAATTCCTGAATACAGGTTAACAATATAGAAACATGTTCTTGAGTAACCTGATGATTTATTTTAGCAATTATTAATATTTCATGAACATCACGGCTAATTTGTTCCAACTTTTGTTTTTTCCAAAGGTTGAACCATTTTTCCATCTGTTTTTGTCCATCAGACAATAGTAAGCTTTTACGGAGAAAATCAGAAAAATTATCCTCTCCTTTCTCTCTCATTAAATCTAGTATTTGTTTTTCTTCCGTTTCTGTTAAGCGAAATTGTTTCCGAATACTACGTATATCTCTTTTCATATGACTTTTCCTCCTTCATTGATACCTTTACTGACAATGTAAGCTTACAGACACTGTCAGTACATTTTTCAAAATAGCTTCAACATTTTTGTAAGGCTTTGCGAGCTCAGATATTGTGTCCACAATATCCCAAAAATCATATCGCCAGCCAATCAAAACCTTCTAGTTTTGACAGCCAACGATAAGATAACTTGGTGACTTCTCCCCCAAACCCCCAACATAAATCTAAATTAAAAAAAGTATAACAAATACTATTTGAAAAAATTATCACAGAATAAAAGAGCCCTAACGGACTCTTACAAACTTAAATCTATTAAAAACAAAAGGTAGTTGTACTTTTTCTTTAGAAAATAAAAATTTTAATTAGAAAATTTAACTCTTCATATAATTTTTTAATTTAAACTCTTTTATTTTTAGATTCTTATCTTCATTAAGCAAAAAAGCTTCAATATCTAATATTGAAATCTCCTTATCATTCTCAATAGAAATCAAAATATCATAAGAATCATTAGGTAACTGTTCTTTCAACTCAACATTAGATTTTTTGAAATCTAGTGCACCAAGGTTAGCATAAATATTACCAGCAAGAGAAATATCATTTGTTTCTAACACAATCTTCGCTTGATAAATTACATGATTTCTTACATTACTATGTGTCACTAATTGCACCAGAACAACTATAAAACTACAAAAAGAACCAAATATCCAAAAATCAGCACCAATTGCCATACCAATACCAGCTGTAGCCCATATACCAGCAGCAGTAGTTATTCCACTAATTTTCTTATCTCGAGTAAAAATTATTCCTCCACCTATAAAACTAATACCACTAACAATTTGAGCTGCAACCCGAGAAGTATCATAAGATGGTGTATCTAAAAATGCTTCTTTTGAAAGAATCATCATTAAAGCCGAAGTTAAAGCAACAATTATATGCGTTTTGACTCCTGCTTGCTTGTTACGTGCCTTACGCTCATAACCAATTGCCCACCCACATGCACAAGCGATTAATATTGAAATAACATGCCTTAACTCGACAATACTATTAAATGAATGATTAAAAATTGTAGACATTAATCCCTCCTATTCTAAAATGACATCGGTGTCATAAGTTATATTCTACTACTATTTTAATATTTTATCAAATAAAAAATCGGTATTTTCTACCGATTAAAAGCTTTGTCTTCTAATAATTTTTGAAGATATTTCAACGGATTCTATATTTTCACCGTTAATGATTGCTAAAACACCTTCTATCATTTTTTGGGCTAACATAGCATAATTAGGAGAAATAGTAGACAGAGCTGGAGTATAATATTGCGAAATAGGAATATTATCGAATCCAATTATTGAAATATCATCAGGAATGGTAATCCCCTTCTCATAGCACGCACGAATCAGCCCTTGAACCTTCTCATCCCCAGAAACAAATATCATATCCGGATGATTTTGATTAGATAAATTATTTATAGCATATGAATAAACTGAATCAATTGTAGTTAAACCATAAATAACTTGCAAATCCATTAAATAATTTTTATCAGTCAAAAAAGTACGAATACCTTTTTCACGATCCTTATTAACAAGAGATTCCCCTCCCATAAGTAACAACATACTTTTAATATTCTCTTTTGTTACTAATTCCATCATATCATAAGTGGCTTGAAAATTGTTATTAGATACATAAACAACATCAGGTGTTCGAGATTCTCCAAAAACTATAAAAGGCATATTATTCTTCTGTAAATAATTAATCCGAATATCGTCTTTACTTTCATAAAATACTATTACTCCATCTATTAAGCTTCCTGTACTTGAAATTATTGAATTCCTAATCGTATCTTCTTCACCAAAGTATTCAACAATAGCGTTTACACCAAACTCTTTACAAGTTTGTAGAACTCTATCTAGTAAAGTTTGAAACCAAATCAAGGGAAAAGAATCAATCTTTTTAACGGAAATCAAAATGTTTGTAGTTTCTTTCTTAGTCAAATTTTTTGCATATGCATTTGGAACATACGACAACTCATCAATGACTTTTTGAATAGCTCGATAAGTTTCTTCTTTTACCTTTTCACCACCGTTAATAACACGTGAAACAGTTTTTGGAGAAAAACCTGATAAATGCGCAATATCATAAATAGTTACCTTTTTATCGTTTAAATTTTTCACTTTAGTCCTCCATTTATGATTTATCTAATTTTATTATACAATATTTACTTTTTTTAACAAGAGAATTTAGTAAAATATTTTAATGTATCTTAACAAAAACTTTAATTTCAAAATTTTCTATTTTATACTCTATTCTTCCGATTCAAAAAAATAACATTGACAATTAAAATCTTTATTCTTTACAATTTTTTCTACTTCACAACTGATAAACTTGTATGAAAATAACTTACCACGAAAATATAAAAAATCATTTTCGGTAAAATCCATTGAAACTATAAAAGTATCTAATAACATTTGGACATAGCAGTCTAAGATCGGAATAATCTTTTCCTTAACAATAACTTTTGCTAATATATCATCAGCTGGTAAAGAAGACGAAAATACAATTTCACAAATATCATAAAAAGAATGAAATCTATATACTTGCACTAAAGAATTATATTCAAAATACGTTATTCTTCCACAGTCAAAATTAATATTATATACCTTCATTTATGTTTATCCTTATACTTTGCAAATAATTTCGAGTCAATTATCACCTAAAAAACAAAGGGACAAGAATAACTGCCCCTTTGTTTATTCTATATCAACTAACTTCTTCAACATAAATAACACCAACAATATTTGCTATTTCTTCCATTAGTTTAAGATGTTCAAACTTACCTGAAAGTTCTAGAGTCATAAATGATGCTATTCTTTTGTCTGGAACATCAAAATATTCAATTCTTTCAGAATTAACATCTCCAAAAGCAGTTCTTGAATCATTCAATCGAATTCCATTTTCTGCACAATAAACTAATACTCGATTATATGCCTCAGTAGATTTAACTACAATATATAATTCAATAACTTTTGAACGACTTTGAAGATATTTTTTTAAAGGCTGAAACATAGAAATCACACTCCACACAGAAATAGCTACTAACAGAGCACCTTCATAAAAACCTACTCCAATAGCTAAACCTATTCCTGCAGAAGCCCAGATTCCTGCTGCAGTTGTCAGACCCGTAACCTTCTTTTTATCTGTGATAAGAATTGTTCCAGCTCCAAGAAAACCAACACCAGAAATAACTTGAGCACCTAAACGTGTCGGATCTCCTGTTCCAAACTTATAAGATACAAATTCATTAGTCATCATAATCAAACAAGCAGCCATACAAACAATACTATGTGTACGAATACCTGCTGGTTGAGATTTACTTCCTCTTTCTAAGCCAATAATACTTCCAATGACCAAAGATAATACGACTCTAATTATAATTTCGATGTTCGATAGTCCTATGCTGGATGTTTGCATTACTATTTCCTTTTCTTACCGCGTGGTCTCTGTGTGAAGTATAACACAGTTCCAGAAATAATCATTAGAATAATTGTATAAACGAATACAAGAGCTTGTGCGTTAGATGTTGCTGTTTCATCACCTGCAGAACGAATCGTAATACCTAATGGTTGAGCCAATGGATGATAAAGGAATACAGATAAATCGAAATCGGTCAATAAAGAGTTAAAGTTCAGTGCGATAACAGAGAGAACAACCGGCAAGATGAAAGGAATAATAACCTTCATCATTGTGTAAAATGGTGAAGCCCCCATACTTCTAGCAGCATCCTCCATCTCATCATCAACACTAAATAAGATTGCACGTACCATTCTATAAGAGAATGGAATTTTTACAACAATATAAGCGATTAGCAAAATTACTAAACTACCAACTAGAATCTGGTTAAAGACTAAAAGTTGAGGTTGGTTGAAAGTGAATAATAAACTAACTGCTAGAAGTGTACTTGGTAATAGCCAAGGAAGAAGAGCTCCGTATTCGAACAAGAAATCAAATCGAGCTTTATGTTTACGAACTACTCGCGCAAACACAACAGCAAGAACTGTTGCAGTAGTTGCAGCAATAATAGAGTATATAAAGCTGACTAAGAATGGAGAGAACGCAGCACTATTACTAAAGAATAACTTATAATTATCTAAAGTAAAGTTTGATAATGATAAGTTTCCTGTCTGTATTGCAACTGGGTCAGTAAATGAATACAATACAATGAAAATCAATGGTAACATGAAAACAGTGAACAAAGCATAAGCAACAATATGTGCAATGATATTCCATGGTTTAGATGTGATTTTTTGTTTTTTCAAAGGTGCTTTCGTTTTAGAAATAGAAATATAATTTCCGCCTTTTTCGATCTTGTTCATAATAGTAAGCAAAATCGTAGTGGCAACACCCAAAATAATTGCTAGAAAGGCGGCTAAGTCACGAGAATTTCCCATTCCAGCAAATGTTATGATCATTGGGTTAATAGTTTGGAATTCTTTCCCACCAACAATCATAGGTGCTGCTACTGCTGATAACCCACTTAGAAAAACCATAATTGTCAGAGCGAATAAAGTAGGAATAAGAGTTGGCAATACTACTTTTCTAAACACTGTAAATGGTTTTGCACCCATATTACGTGCAGCTTCAATAGTATGATAGTCTACACTACGAATTGTATTAGTTAGGAATAAGGTGTGATTAGCAGTACCAGAAAATGTCATAATAAATAGAACTGCACCATAACCAATAAACCAGTTAGGATCTAAAGATGGAATAATACCTTGTAAAAATTTGGTAATCATTCCATATGGTCCATAAACGAATTTATAACCAGTAGCCAAAACTACTCCACCGTAGATTAGTGACGTCATGTATCCTAGTTTTAATATTTTAGCTCCTTTAATATCAAAATATTCTGTAAACAATACACAAAGTACACCAACAACATTAACAGTTATAATTAGTGAGAATGCTAACTTAAAACTGTTCATAATACTCTGAATCGCACGTTGAGATTTAAGAGCTCGTTGTACGACATCAAGTGAAAACTCCCCACCTTTCACAAATACATTAACTACTAAATCAAAGTTTGGATAAATGATGAAAGTTACCAAGAACCAGATTAAGCCTAAACGAATGAGCCAATCTTTCCAATTTAATTTATGACGCATACTGCACCTCCTTAAAATTGCAGAACGTCTGATGGTGTGATAAATAATTCCACACTTTCTCCGACAGATCTAATAGCTGACTGACTATCGATACTTGTTACATTAAGAATTTGATTTTCAGATACCTGAACAGTATAGTGAATTGTAACTCCTGAAAATTCCACATCAATAATTGAACCTTTTAAGACAAAATCCTGATCCGTTTCACGTTTGAAGCGAACTTTTTCTAAACGAATGTAACCTTTTTTATCTTCCAAAAGAACATGAGCATTATTTTGAAGAATTCCGTGAACAGTTTCATCTGTAAGTACGTTAATGTCTCCAATGAAATCACATACAAATTCTGTTTGAGAATTATGATAAATTTCTACTGGTGTTCCCACTTGTTCAATAAAACCATTATTAAAAACAGCAATCCTATCAGATAGCGTTAACGCTTCCTCTTGGTCATGTGTAACATATAGAGTCGTAATTCCCAATTCTTTTTGAAGACGTTTCAACTCTTTTCTCAAATCCACACGTAATTTTGCATCTAGGTTTGACAAGGGTTCATCCAAACATAGGATTTTAGGTTCCAGAACAAGAGCACGAGCTAAAGCTACACGCTGCTGTTGTCCTCCAGATAATTCTGAAACGTTACGTTGCAATTGTTGATCTGAAATCTTAATTTTAGCAGCCACTGCAGAAACCTTGGCTTTAATAACATCTGGAGCAACTTTTTTAACCTTTAGACCGAATGCAATATTATCAAAAACTGTCATTGTTGGAAATAGTGCGTAAGATTGGAATACGATCCCGATTCCACGTTTTTCTGGCTCCATATGAGTAACATCTTTCCCATTAACCTCAATGCTTCCAGATGAAGGGTCTAAAAAACCTACCAAAGCTCTCAAAGTTGTTGATTTACCGCATCCAGATGGTCCAAGGAAGGTAAAGAATTCTCCTTCCTTAATATCTAAATTTAGATTATCAATCGCGATAAAATCACCGTATTTAATTTGAATGTTATCAAATTTAATCATATTACTAACTTCCTTTACTTATAAATGAAAAGTCTCTCTTAATTTCTCATGTAGGTTTAGAAACTTTAGAGAGACCTGGAATTTTAAAATTTACACTTATGTCCTATTTTACATATTCTAGTTCAGCTTTTTCAACCCATTCATCCAAATGTTTTCCAACAGCTTCCCAATCAATACTTTGCGGTTTCACTTGATCAACAAATTTCTTAGTAGCTTCTGGTAACTCTTTCACTGCCTCAGTATTTGCAGGAATAGAACCAAAGTTTTTGCTGTACTCTACTTGAATTTCTGTTTGACCAAACCAATCAATAAATTCTTTAGCTAAAGCTTGTTTCTTACTAGTATTCAAAATCATTGTTTGTTCAGTTACAAACGGAACACCAATTTCAGGAGACATTACTTTAAATACAACATTTTGTTCTTTTTGTCCAACTAATGCACCAGAACCCCACATCATACCGTACTGGATTGGGTCATCCTTATCTAACATTTTAACAATTGAACTTTCACCCTTTTGAAGAGTGTACGCATTTTCCAAATATTCTTTAGCTGCTTGCCAACCTTTTTCAGAAACGCCTAATTCTCCTTTATCATCGAGATAGCGAACAAGGATACTTGCCAAGATCGCACGCCCTGTTCCCCCTGAAAGTCCAGAAATTGAATATTTACCTTTATATTTGCTGCCTAACTCAGTCCAATCTTTAGGCATTTCAGTAACATCAGGAGCACCAATCAAGACCAATGGCTGAACAATTACAGGATTGTAGTAGTTATCTTTATCTGATAGAGATTGGTCAATTTTATCTAACCATTTAGGTTTGTACTGTACCAATAATTTTTGATCTCTAATTTTATTTGAATCAACAGCTCCAATACCAAATACCATATCAGCTACTGCATTATTTTTTTCAGCAATAACACGATCGGCCAACTGAGCACCTGGAATGTCAACCATTTTAATATTGAAACCAGCTTCTTTAGCCTTAGCAGTTAACCAATCCCCACGTCCGTTTGAAACAGAGTTAGAATAAATTACTAATTCTTGGCTCTTGTCAGCTTTTTCTTCTGATTGAGGTGTATCGCTCGAAGAATTTGATGAATTAGTTGAACCACCTGAACATGCTGCCAATGTTGTAACCGCAACCCCTGCAGCTAAAAACGATAATAATTTAGATTTTTTCATATGAAATCTCCTTTTTATTTTTAATTATAATTTTATTTTAAAATTTTTCACAATATGGAACAAAACGTCTCATATCTTCAAATACTGTGTAATCGATACGATTTACTGTAATGACAGGAATCTTTTCAAGCAGAACTTCCGTTAATTCCTTTTTCACTTTAGTAAACTCTTCATTTTCTTCTTCAGTTAATGGAACTCGAAGATATCCAATTGAGATATGGAATTGATAGCGATCATGATTAGGGAATCGAACACCTGCTTTTTCAGAAACATATGTTCTAATTTCTTCTAATCGTTTAGCTGATTTCTCATCGGCTGGTTCTACTAAAATGTTTTGATTTCCCATTTCAGTCACACGCATGTGAATATCTTCGTTTAGCAATGGGAAAATTTCTAGTTGTTTTGCAAAGTAATCATGAATTTCTTGTAATGGCGTATCCAATGGTAGATGGCTACTCCAAAATTCTGGCTCACGATTTTCATGGCAAAGCAATTCAATTACAGTCATATGAATAGAATCTCTTGGAGTTAATGTGAATTTATCTATAAATGGTAACTCTCTATAGCGTGATTGAATGATATCAACAACTTCCATCAAATCTGAATTAGTATAAAGATTTGCTACAACTGTATTCCCCGGGAAATGATTAAATTCCCCGTTCTCTTTGAACTTAATTTTTGTTAAGTTTTTCATAAAAAGACCTTCTTTTTTATTTTTTGACATCGGTGTCATTCATGTTTATATTATACAATGTAATCGTTTACTTTGTCAAGCGCTTTCATTATTTTTTTTTTAATTTTTTTAATATATACATATTACAAGACTACTCGAACTTTTTTATTTATTGTATCCATTAGGATTTTTTGATTGCCAATTCCATGTATCTCTACACATGTCTTCGACCGTTTTTGTAGTCTTCCAATTTAATTCCTTATACGCCTTATCCGCATTTGCATAACAAGTCGCAACGTCTCCTGATCGTCTTGGAACAATTTTATAAGGAATTGGAACCTTATTGACACTTTCAAATGTATTTACAAGTTGTAATACACTTGTGCCTTCTCCTGAACCAAGGTTATAAATATAAACATCTGTTTTTTCAGATACTTTCTCTAAAGCTTTTATATGCCCTATCGCTAAATCCACTACATGGATATAATCGCGAACACCAGTACCATCTACCGTATCATAATCATCTCCAAAAACACTTAGCTCTGGTCGCTTACCTACCGCTACTTGTGCAATAAAAGGCATTAAGTTGTTAGGAATTCCTGATGGATCTTCTCCAATCAACCCCGACTCATGAGCACCAATCGGATTGAAATAACGAAGCAACGCAATACTCCACTCTGAATCTGCTACATGAACATCTTTTAAAATTTGTTCAAGCATCACTTTTGTGTACCCATACGGATTCGTTGCACTTGTCGGCATCGTCTCAATAAGGGGAGACTGATTGTGAACGCCGTATACAGTCGCACTCGATGAAAACACAATCTTTTTAACATTAAACTCTGACATCACTTCAACAAGAGCTAATGTGCTCATAATATTATTTTCGTAGTACATTACAGGCTTTTGCACGGATTCGCCGACAGCTTTGTATCCTGCAAAATGAATTGCAGCCTCAATAGATTCTTGTTCAAAAACTTTTCTCAATCCTTGTTTATCACAAACATCTAATTCGTAAAACGCAGGACGTTGCCCTGTAATTGCTTCAATACGATCTAATACTAAAATGCTTGAGTTTGAAAGGTTGTCGACAATAACGACTTCCTTACCTAAATTTAGTAATTCTACTACGGTATGGCTACCAATATAACCAGCTCCGCCTGTTACCAATATTGCCATTTTTACTTCCTCCTAATTAATTCCAACCGATTTAACAAATCTCATAAATGCTTCATGTCCGGTTTGAGTATTCTTATAAACACCTGCATCTTCGAGAACTCTCGCAAATACTTGCCCTACTTCATGTTGAACTACGCTATGAACCTCCTCCTCTTTAAGTCCAGGATATTTTTCTTTCAATTGAACGGCCCATTCTAAATGATAATCAGCAATTGCGTTATCTTTTCCTAAAAGATATTTCTCAACTTCTTCTAACTCTGTTTTCAAACGAGGTGGTAAAATCGCAAGTCCCATCACTTCGATTAACCCAATATTTTCCTTTTTAATATGTTGTACATCTTGATGAGGGTGGTAAACACCATCTGGGTATTGTTTAGTAGTATGGTTATCTCTCAGAACAATATCCAATTCATATCTTCCATCCACTTTACGAGCAATAGGAGTCACCGTATGGTGTGGAATATCTTCAGTCTTAGCAATGATGTCTACTTCTAAATCTGAATATTCTCTCCAGATATTTAGGATTTTAGTAGCTAATTCTACCAAACGATTTTTATTTTCACCTTGTAGCCTAATCACTGACATCGGCCATTTTACAATACCTGCTTTAACATCCTCAAAGTCTTTAAAAAGAAATTCTCTCTCAAATTTTGCTTTTTCCATTGGGAAAATATGTTTTCCTCCCTGGTAGTGATTATGACTAAGAATAGAACCTCCTGAGATAGGAAGATCAGAATTTGAACCAGCAAAATACCCTGGTAAAATATCAACAATCTCCAATAATTGTTCAAATGTTTTGGACGTAATAGCCATTGGTACATGTTGACTATTCAAGAATATCGCATGCTCATTAAAATATGAGTATGGGGAATACTGGAAACCCCATACTTCGTCTCCCAGTTCCAACCGAATAATTCTATGATTTGCACGTGCTGGATAATTTATTCTCCCCTGATAACCTTCATTTTCCATACAAAGTAAACATTTTGGATAATTAGATGACTTTACCAATTTCTCTGCCGCGATTGTTTTCGGATCTTTTTCCGGTTTTGATAAATTGATTGTAATTTCAAGTGAACCATAATTAGTTTCAGTATGAAAAGCTATATTTTTAGCGATAGCTGACAATTTAATATAGTCGCTATCTTTACTTAACTGATAGAACTCTTCAACTGCTTCCTGTGGCGAAACATCATATGAACTCCAAAAAATATCATTAAGGCGACTTGGTAATGGAACGATAAAATTCATCAGCTCTGCACCTAAACATTCCTTTGCCTCAGCTAAATCAGAAATTTTACCATTCTTTAAAGCTATTTCTACTAAATTGTTTTTTAATTTTTTAAGATCACTCTCATTTGAAATCTTATCAGTTCCTTCTTCACCGATTAAAGCCAATATTCTATTTTTTATATATATTTGGTCCATCGATTTATAAATTCCATATTCAATAATTTTATTAGCAAAATTATCTACTATTGTCTGCATATATACTCCTCTTTAACTATAATACTCCAATTTCCTGATAATCTAACCATTTATAAATAGATTGTGTTGTATGGGATATCTTATCAAGAATATTAATAACTTCTAAAAATACAATAGCTTCATCAACATTTGAGAATTCAATAAGAAAGTTCTCTACTACTTTGTCTCCTAGTTTTTGACATAGACCAGATATCAACTTACATTTTTTATTATAGTCATATACGTCAGGTTCATAGTTTCTATTCTTATACCATGTTAGAGTTTTCTTTAAGTGATCCCCTATAATAAAATGTATTTTTAGCATTTCATAAAATAATGGTCCCCATTCATGCATTGTATGAATATTTTTTAAATTCTTAACTATTTCAATGATTCGATCACCAATACGTTCAATATCTGTGGATAATTTTACTATAGTTATAATTCTTCTCAAATCAACAGAAACAGGATGTTGTAAACAGATGAGTTCAATACCTTTCATATCTATTGTAACAACTGCTTCATTAATAACTAAATCATTATCTATAATACTTTGTTTTTGAACTTCGGTTAAGTCATCAAATATAATTTCATATTTTTTTATTATAGAAATCCATATATCTTCTAGATTATTAGACAACTCAATAATTTCATTGTCAAAATGCTTTCTCAACATTATCTAACCTCAATAATCAATTGCACTATAAAGAACTCGTATAGATAACTGTCTTTATAGTTCATCATATGATGAAATTATTTTAAACATCAATTATCAAAATACTTGCATCATCTTTTTTACCATAAATAGGATCAATATTTGTAGATTCTTTTCTCATTTCAATTAACTCTCCAAAATTGTAGCCTGAATTTTGAGTATAAAAATCGTAAAAACCATCAGTCATTAAAACAATATGATTACTAGTTACTTCCAAACTACCATTGATAACATGATTTATACTACTTTTGTCTAGTGAACCTATCCAATATCCATCTGGTTTATTAGCTAGCTTCCTAATATTTTGTAATATAGTCTTTTTATCAGCTTCATCATTAGATTTGATTGCAAATTTTCCTTGCTCAAAAAGACAATCTACTCTATGATCTGTAATCACTTGATTGTTGACTATCATAACACAATCGCCAATCATTATGTATTCTAATTTTAAACCAGATAATTTCGCAAAAATAAAGGCAAAAGTTGGTAACTGGTAATAATCATCAAACTCACACTTATCTATCTCTATTATTTTTCTAACGTCATCTAAAGCAAGCTCGAAAATTTTCTTCAATGATAAAGAATCGTTACAATACTGCTTGAGACACTCAGAAATAAGATGAGATACTTCCGAAACTGAATAACCTATAGAATCTTTTGAATTAAATAAATCTGTTGCTCCATCTATAATCCAGAAATATTGATTTTTGTAATCTACGCTATCTTCGTTCTCTTTAGCACTACCTTGTATTGAGCAAATTCTATCTATCTTCATAACGACGTTTTAAACTCCATTGTCCAAATAGAAGGCAAATTCCAATAATAGTTAAAAGCAACTCAACCATTTTATTTAATCCAGTTTTTGGTAATGCATGTTGATTATTTTTTGTCTTAACTACTTCACTAACATTAGTTACGTCATATTGTTTTTGTGAAATTTCTCCTGTTACTACATTACCTGAATCATGATTTGATTTTTCAATTTTATCATCTACACTATTTACTGAGTAATTATTAGCTAAATTATTTTTGTTTTCAGCTACAGGTTTTATTTCCTCTACATGCTTATCTGAGTGGTTGTCTGAGTGATTACCTGAATTTTGCGAAAAGATTTTATAACTTTCATTCTCAGTTATAATATTAAAATCACCGACACTATTATTTGTGTCTGAGCTGGTCCCATTAAAATCAGTTTTAAGTAAAGAAACATGATTTCCTGTTAAATTGGAAAGTTGATTATTTAGGACAGTGATAGTTCCAGCGGATTCTTCAATTACGATTCCGTCTTTACCTCCCGAGATGATATTATCAGATACTACCAAATTGTTGCTGACTCTTAATAATTCAATATTTGGCTGTTCAGTATTTTGCGAATTATTATGAATGATATTCTTTGTTACAGTAATATCAGTTACTTTTCCAAGATAATCTGCACTATCTTTTGCAACACGTATTGCTTTTGTTTTAGCATCAGCAATATTAAATACATTTTCAGTAATAGTCACATGTTTATTCAGATCTAATACGTCTTTAACATTTTTATAACTATAAGCATTAACTAAAGCAGCACCATTTTCACGATAGTGTTCACTTTCCTCTTTAGTTTTCTTATCAAACCTATTTCCTTTTATTAAAATATCAGTAAATCCTGTAAAGCGAACGCCCGCATACATCATATTATCAAAATGATTATTTAGAATTTTAATATTTGAAGGATTTTCAGTTGTTGCAGTTTGATAATGTGTCCCAATTGCAGTTACTAATTCACCTGATTTTTCACTTTTACCAAAATATGAATTTTGAATAGTAACATTTTCAGATTTTTTCCCATCATCATTCAAAGCATAAGGAAAACCTTTTCTAGTTAATGGTTCAATCTGAATACTCTCCTTACTTATAATTTGCCCATCTTTCATAGTTTTAGGTAAAGCTTGACCAAGAAAACGAGAATTATCGACTAATACATTTTTCGAACCTGCAATTTGAATAGCATGCCCTTGATAACTATCCTTGAATGTTACATTTTTTATAGTTACGTTATTTGAATTCCCAATAGCAAATGCACCTGAAGAATTTATAAGTGGTAGATTTTTTGCTTTAGTTCCTTCTTCATTCAAAGCACCGTTCATATCAATAGTACCACCAGAATAACTAATATCTTCTGTTGGGGCCCATTCTACTTGCGCACCATCATCCGTAAATAAACCTGTCATGAATACAATAGAAGGATGATTTTTGATATTGATACCATTTAATATGGTAGCTTTTTCATGTACTTCTAGGTGTGTATGACTTCTCAAAAAGACAATCTCTTTAACTAAATAAGTCCCCTCAGGAAAATATACTTTCCCTCCACCTAATCCTTTAGCAGCTGCATCTATTGTATCCTGAATTGCTTGTCGGTCATCATTAACCCCATCGCCTACTGCACCATAATCTTTTACATTTAAAGCAATTTTTTCAAAATCTTTTTTTGTATATTCAAATTTTTTCAATGAATGTCCATTTAAAAATAATATATAGCCTTTTTGAGAGTTAATATTATAATTTTCTTCAATTAGCATAGAAAACATTGCCATTAGATATTTATATCGGTTTTCTTCTCTTGCGGTATATTTGGAATTGTGATAATAAAGTGGAATTATTGTTCCGTCTTGTAAATAAAGTATTTCGTCTATTTTTCCATAAAAATGATATTTTTCTGAATATAATTCT
>ERZ772807.251-NODE-251-length-34815-cov-7.989327_pt1 | contig 34815 bp, 28 predicted proteins | sample MGYA00511472_ERZ772807 | MGnify/ENA primary metagenome ERZ772807 (study PRJEB29015, sample SAMEA2737947) | human oral metagenome | biome: human oral; feature: human-associated habitat; material: dental | place: China | collected 2039 ... | reverse complement strand
GCACACCGCGCCCCGACGCTACGGCCGACACCATCCGCGCCCTGGAGCGCCACGGCGTCGACCTGATCGAAATCGGCATCCCCTTTAGTGACCCCATGGCCGACGGCCCCGTCATCCAGCGCGCCGCCACCGACGCCCTTCGCCACGGCATGACGCTCCGCCGGCTCTTCGACGATCTGGCCGACATCCGCCGCGACGTCCGCCTACCGCTCATCCTCATGGGTTACCTCAACCCCATCCTCCGCTTCGGCTTTGAGGCCTTCTGTGCCCGCTGCGCCGAGGTCGGCATCGACGGCGTCATCATCCCCGACCTCCCCTTCGCCGACTATATGACGGACTATCGCCCCCTGGCCCAACGCTACGGGCTGGATATGATCATGCTCATCACGCCCGAGACGTCCGAGGAGCGGATCCGCGCCATCGACGCCGCCACCGACGGCTTCCTTTACATGGTCTCGTCGGCCTCTACCACCGGCGCCCGCGACACGTTCGACGCGCCCACGCTTGACTACTTCCGCCGCATCGCCGCCCTACCCCTCCGCAATCCGCGTATGATCGGCTTCGGCGTCTCCAACCGTGCCACCTTCAGCGATGCTTGTCGCCACGCCTCGGGCGCCATCATCGGCAGCCGCTTTGTTAGTCTGCTCGAGGAGGAAGGCGGCGACGCCACACGCGCTATCGTCCGTCTCAAGGAGGCGATCGGGGGGCCTGCGGCCTCTGCCGAGGCAGGGAAGTGAGGCCGGGGGCGTGAAGGGCAATTCTCTCCCCTCCCCTACCTTTGGCCGCACATCATCCATCATGCACACACATGAAAGCATTCTACACCCTCCTCACCCTTGCCGCACTGCTTGCCGGGCAGACCCTTCAGGCGCAGCGCGATGACTGGCAACGTATGGTCGACCAGAAGCGTTTTGCTGAGGTATTGGCCTTGGCAAAGTCGCATCCGGACACGGCGGACTTTGCCGCCCTTTATGCCGCGGGACAGGCCGCGGAAGGCCTGCTCAAGTACCGCGACGCCTACCATTATTATAGGCGTTGCCCGGCCACCGACTCCGCACGCACGGAGCTGCTCGTGGCGCTCGCACGCACCGCCGGCGCCATTGGGCAGACGGACGAGGCAGAGCGCTACCTGTTGCAACTGCGTGCGCGTGACACGACAGACTTCTACGCCAACCATCAGCTGGCCCGCTTCTATGACCGGCAGGGCGACACCGAGCGTGCGATGGCGTATTACGAGAAGCTGCTGGCCAGCGATCCGCAGAACCCGGTGCTGATGCGCAACGTGGCCGACTGTGCCCGACAGTTGGGGCAGAAGGGCGTGGCGATGGTGACCTACATGGAGGCGTTCCAAGTCGAGCCGGAGAATGCGCTGGCCGCAGCGGCGCTGGCCAACTATATGCTGTCGATGCAGCTGGCGGACATCGCCCTCGAGGTCTGCGACAAGGCCCTCAGCTATCACCCACGCCATCGCGCGCTCCGACGTAACCGCGGCATGGCGCTCTTCAGCATGAACGAATACGGGGCGGCGGATTCGGTCTATGCGGCCCTCCTCTCCGAGGGCGACTCGTCGCAACTGACGCTCAAATACGGCGGTTGCGCACGCTACTACACGGGCCACTTCATGGACGCCATCCCACTCTTAGAGTCGGCTTACGATACGGACACGAGCGCCATCGACGTCTGCCTACTGCTCGGATCCGCCCTGGGTCGCACCTACGATCGCCGCCGTGCCTTCGCCCTCTTCGACCGTGCCGAGGCCCTCATGCAGCCCGCCCCTGCACTGACCGACATGCTCACCCGCTTCCGCGCCGAGACGTTCGAGCGCGACGGCCAAAAGGAACGCGCCGATGCGCTCTATTATCAACTCTGGACGGAGCGCAACCGCTTCGATCTGCTGGGCCGCATCTGGGAGCATTACAACGACACGGAGCGCGCCGAAAAGGACGAAGCCTATGCCCGTCGGAGCCGCTTCATCACCGTGCTTTTTGCTACCGAATACTTGGCCCGCCCCAAACGCGACGCCAAGCTGATGAGTTTCCTGAACACGCAACTGAACAAGTTCGTCTCCGATATGTTTTTCCGCCAGACTAAGCAGCTGCCAACCCTCGCCCCCGACGGTAAGGCCGGTGTCTGCACCGAGGAACAGTTACACACCCTCATGTCCCGTCTGCAAGGCGTGCGATGAGCTTATTTGTTGCACGAAAGGCGCCATCCCCACGACGTCTGCGCAGGCTGCGCAACTCTCAAAGCAGTTGCCGCGACGTCGGCGCAGGTTGCGCAACTCTCAAAGCATTTGCCACGACATCGGCGGTACTCTAAAGCAATTTCTACCTCTCACGTATAACAACCCATCACAATGACCCCCGAAGTATTTGACTTCCTGCGCGAGCTACGCGCCAACAATAACCGCGAATGGTTTCAGGACAACAAGAAGCGTTACGACGCCCTACGCGCCGACTTCATCAGCGACGTCGGCCAGCTGATCAACCGCATCGCCACCTTCGACCCCGAGATCGCCGGACTGGATGCCCGCAGCTGTGTCTATCGCATCTATCGCGACCTCCGCTTCTCACCCGACAAGACGCCCTACAAGACCTATTTCAGCGCCTACATGACCGGCTTCGGCGGCCGATCGAGCGCGTATGGCGGCTATTACATCCATCTCGAGCCCGACACTCCCCAGTTGGCGGGCGGCGTCTGGTGTCCCACCTCGCCCATGCTCAAGCAGCTCCGCCGCGACATCTGCGACAACATGGACGAGCTGACCGCCATCATCGACGCACCCGCCTTCCGCCACACGTTCGGCACCTTCACCGGCGAACAGCTCACCCGCATGCCCCAAGGCTTCCCCGCCGACACGCCTCGCGGCGAACTATTGCGCTTCAAGAGTTACGTCGTGATGAGCGTCAAGCCCGAATCATACTTCACCGCCCCGGACTGGCTCGACCGCGCCACGGAAGACTTCCGCCTCCTGCAGCCCCTCAACCGTTTCTTGAACTACACCATCGGCGAGTTCTTCGGCAAAGAGCCATGAGACGCCTCATCATCCCCCTCTACCGCCGCCTGTTCTGCCGCAAGGGCTACGGCATCCATTCGCCCTTCGTCTTCGACCTGATCACGAACGTGCTCGAAGAGTCACGCGGTTATTACGCCTACACCCGCCTGCACGCTGCGCACGCCCTTGCCGACCCACACGACCGACTGCCGTTACGCGAGTCTCGATGGCTCTTCCGCTTAGCCAACCGTTTCCACCCGCGTCGCCTCGTCATCGTCGGTACCGGTGGCGGATTGACACCGCTCAGCCTGACCGCCTACGTCTCAAGCGGCCTGCACGCCATCGCTTTGGAGGAATGTCCGACTACAGCCGACACCGTCCGCACGCTCCTTCACAACCGCTCTATGTCGTCTATTGAGGTGCGTTGCGGCACTTACGAGACGGAACTTCCCAATGCGCTCACCGAATACGGCCGCCCGGACTGCATCGTCCTCGACGTCCTCCCGGATCGTCTCGCATCGCTCTTTGACTGCTGTGCCGAACACCTCTCTGAGCAAACCATGCTGCTCATCCGCGACATCCACGCCACTCCGCTCGCCCGTCGCACTTGGCAAGCCCTCTTCTGCACCCACCCTTCGGCCACGGTCTGCGTTGACGCCTACACCTGGGGCATTGTCTTCTTTCGCCCCGGCCTACCGCGGCAAGTCTTCCGGCACATCATCGTCTGACATTCGAGGGCCAGACTTGCGTAAAAAATGTCTCGCCTTATCTTTGCGGCGCATTAGCAAGGAGGGGAAGCGTCCCCTGCGATAGCAACTAAACCTAGGAGAGATGGCAGAGTGGTCGATTGCGGCGGTCTTGAAAACCGTTGAACCGAGAGGTTCCGGGGGTTCGAATCCCTCTCTCTCCGCAATAAAGGGTGTAAATCAGTAAGTTATATGATTTACACCCTTTTCTACACCCAAAACCAATAAATATACGAAACAGCTTTTCTCTTCTAGCTTGTGACTGGCTCTAGTTCTCCTTGTCTATTCTCTCACCAATCGCTTCCAGATACGCATTGATATCTATTGCAGGAACTGTACCAATAGATTTTAGATAACTGACCAACTGCAAAAAGAAGGTGAACAACGAAACGTCTTTGTTAATAAACCTAATTTCCTGAGCTTTTCTGTTTGTATACACTTGCTCCATGTTTCTACGCTTTTGCTCAATATCATGAGCCGTATTGGGGTTGGTAGATTCCTCTTCTGTATAATCTACATAGAAACTCCCAGAATCACACATGCATCCCAGATCCAAAGTCTGATAGCCTCTTAGGCTTTTCAAATGCTCTCTGATGGTTTCACGATCCACATAGGTACTCGTAGTCGTAAGAATCCCTCCTATAATCTTTGTTAAGGGGCAGCGGGAGTATGCCTACCAGAAGCCAGCATATCAATGCTGGTTCGCTTTAGCTTTCGGACACTTTCGACCTTCTTAGCAGCATACTCGATATGCCCCTTCAGATCCTGCTTAACCTCGAAGACCGCATATACACTCTCTGCGGGGATATACTTAAAGCCATCTCTATTAAAAATGAACGGGGTGTACAGCGCATCATAGATAACAATGTCCATCTGATCACTTACATCTCCAGTGGAGTCTATCACGATAGCCTTGTCTACTAGATATTTATTAGGAAGATAGGTCTTTAGAAAGTTTATCCACTGCTGTTCTGTTGCGTCACCCTTGCTTCCTGGATGATTAATAAATCCGCGTGTTACTCGAAGGCATGAAAGCATCTCTTCTTGTAACCCTCTAAAAAGATCTCTTAGGTCAATCATACTCTTATATTTTAGCAATTCATTATTACGCCCATAGCAGTAGAACGCATGGGAGCGTACGCCTTCTGTCCCTAAGCTGATAATCAAAAGAAGGGGATTGGCTATACTTACTTCTCTTTCTATTTTAGCCATAGCCTCTAAGTCAGTAGAGCTGTGTTGAGTTGAGCCATTGGGGTGACTATGCCATTCTCCTACATACCGTAGTCCTTGAGCGGAGAGTTCTTTCCACTCTTCCTCAAGCCCTTTCGCTGCACGTTCAAAAGAGTCTCTTCTCATTGTCTTTCTCATGGGAGAGACAACTCTTTCTATGTACACCGTATGCCTGTCTTCAGAATAATGGCCAGCTAACATCCCTCCATTTTCATTGGGATATTCGCTCTCTGCCTGCTGGTGTATCTGTTTAAGAACCTCAGGTCTGATTTCTATATACCTATTCCCATAGGATTCGTAGTACTTCATAGTCGAGTAATCTTTAGGCCTGAATTATCTTCTGTAATATAGAAGCTGCATTGAGGCTCTTCCCTGGCTAACATCTTGATTATATGTTTAACTGCAAACTGAACTTTGCTTGCCACATCGTTATAGGAGGCTTTGAAGGTTGGGCTCCAGCAACCTGTTGGATTATACCAGTCACTATTTACATATTGGTTTAGCAAGGAATAAATGTGTTCAACAGTATTCGTTACATGGGGAGAAAAGGCGCAGACTAGTTCTTGTGCATGATTGGTTATAGACAGATTTATAAGCTGTGCCTTAGATTCGATGCTATCAAGAATCCACATCAGCTGATTATCTGTAGTACAGTCTAGGATGACATCATACCCATTTAACATCTCGGTTCTTTGCTCCTTGCTAGAAGCTTTAAGCAGTAGATCGTACTCATGATCCAAACAAGTACACTCTACGTGTGGTGATATCCGAGTCAAAGTATTCCAGAGTTCTTGCATTTTTGCAGTTGTGCCAGCATAGAATGAATAGGTCGATCTACAGATATTCCCAGACTCCTTTTGATCAATATCATACAAGGCTAAAACCTTTGCCCCACAACGTGTCAAAGTCTCAGCAACAATGCTGCCTATAGCGCCAAGTCCTAAGATAAGTATCTTCTTCTCGGCTAGCTCTCTTGGCATAGCTCCTCTCCCGAAGAAATACTCATAAGATATATTCTCCGTCCTCGCCCATTGTATCTTCCCTGGCTTAAACTCAGTATGCCAGTATCGTTCTTTGCCTGTGCCTATACGAATAGGCTTTATGGGAAGATCATCCATCGAGATGAGCATAGCCTGCCAGTGGATCTCTCCACATGGAATCCTATAACCACAGAACAAGAGAAAGACTGGTATGTCCTTTTTATGTAATCGTTGAACAAAACTATGGATATAATCTTTCTGCGCTTGAGAGAATAGCCCACTGATATGATTATAGTCTTCTATGATGAACTTGCCATGTATAGCGGGAGGATTTTCTAGCAAACAGTATATACCACGGTGGGTATCCCAATCCTGGTAAATACTGCTTATTCTACAGGTATATTCCTTTTTGTAGTCCTTCTGTGAAGAAAATTTTTGAACTACAAAGTTGTTTATTGCCCACCCCATATGCAGCCCAGTCTGCAGGCGCGTATAATAGACCAGTCCAAAATCTCCTATGGGTATGACCTCGCGAGTGTCTGCGAAGCAAAAAGAGTACAGCTGATTGTTTATGAGGTGTGGTTTGACAATAAGATGCTCATAGTGGGCATCCTTCTGTCCTTGTATGTAGTAGGTCTGCACCCAATCTTTTAGGGACTCTAGATCACAGATAAATTGGCTCTCGCTATCCTTGTACTCCTTGGTATGCATACATAGACTACCATCCTCCATAATATGAGGATATGCTAGCAAGTGCGTACTTCTGAACTGTATGGATGCCAAGCCTATGCTTTTGAGCGGATAATAGGGGCTAATGACCACATCCCATCTCAGGCTATCTATTCCTTGCCCAACCTTAACTTCTATTTCCCCGGAAAGGGAGCCACCCTCATTGGTGGAAAAACCACCAATGAGGGTAATACCTTCAAGACTCGAAATCAGTTCTTCTGCGATACCCGCTGTTAGCATAGCTTATCCAAATCGCTGAGGGCTGGTAGGATACATCTCCCCCCGTTTCTTCTGGTATCCACTATATTTCTCGTTTACCTTGAAATAGCGGGGCAGATAGAGATCGGGGTTATCATCAATATCCCGAAGCATATTTTCCACATCAAACTTAAGCAAGTCTCTCTTATCGGGATCCATTGTCCCGATAACATCATTGCCTGAGTTACCAGGATCATAGAGATGGAAGCTACTATCAGCGATATGCTTACTTAGGTATTCCAGCACGAATCTCAGCCTCTGCCACAGATCATTGCTCCCATTATACCCATCCAAGGCTCTTATGACAGCTAGCTCTATGACGAACGATTTGTAGTCCTTGTTATTTTGCTTCTTCCAAATCTTGAGGAGTCGGATGACTTCACGCTCGTTGTCCTTTCCCTTAATATACTCGATCTGCTTCTGGATATTGGTCTTCTGACAAGAGCCTTTCTTGAAGCCCCAGTGATCTTCATTGAAGCACAAGTTCAGGTCACGAGATTTGGGATAACCCCCAATGTTTAGCTCTCTCCCTGGGACAACATCAACCTCAACTGGTTTGTCTTCTCCTTGCTCAAGAGGGAAGCTAATCCCTATGGAGACCTTCTGCTTTCGTATGGTCGCACCAGTGCCGCTATATACCTCGGACAGGAAGTCATACACACTATCAAACATCTCCTGAAGTGTATCAAAAGCTAATTTCTTGAATGGAACTACTATATCCATATCAAACTTAATATTAGTAGCGGTATGCTTGGCGAATGAGCCTGATTGGAATGGATCATAGGATTGTGTGCCATATTTCCCCCTAATAGCTTGTGAAATCTCATCTCTCCGTTCTCGATGTTTCGCCACTATCCCCTCGATTTTACTGATACGATGTGTCTCTAGGACCTCACGTAAATACTCTGCATTGTTCATATTGATGTTGTTATTAAACCTCGTATTAAGACCTGCAACAAGCATGCCAATTTACAAGTATGCCAATATGTCTACTATTCAATTTTCATTACGGTGTCTCTGATTACCCCCCAATTCCCTATACTCTCCTACATACCCTGAGCAGTTCATACACATTGATTTCTCCGTTACGTTCACTGTGCCAAAGCGACTCATAGGCCATCTCTACAGATACCAAGGCATCGTTAAGCATAACTCAAAATCAATGCACTAGCAAACATCAATATCCTAGGCACTACACGAACTTCTCGAGAAGCCCGTATGGCAGATGACGGGTGAAGAACTACTCTTCCTCACCCAACAGAAAGTAATGCAACCAGAGGGAGCAGAATCCGAGATGTCTTCCGCCAAAGAAGAAAGACACTTCGTTTATGGGCTATCTGGATTGGCCCGACTTTTTGGGTGTAGCCTCCCCACAGCCAATCGCATCAAGCAGAGTGGAAAGATCGATCGGGCTATCACGCAGGTCGGTCGGAAGATCATCGTCGATGCAGACCTCGCCCTTGAGCTAGCAGGACGCAAATCAGGAGGACGCAGATGAATGCTTTCACCCAGTCCTGCGATCCATCACCCGATATGGAGGAGGTATGGAAACGCTCGCTCATCCGAGTTACTGACGAATTCACCCTCCCTCCCGTAGTGCTCCGTGTGGAGGATGCAATCATTGGCACGCTCGGGAACTTCAGCGTCTCTACAGGAAAAGCCAAGGCTAAGAAGACCTTCAACGTCTGTGCGCTGGTGGCGGCAGCCCTCATCAATGGCCAGGTGCTAGAATATCGAGCGAGCTTTCCTGAGACCAAGCGCAACATCCTCTACTTCAACACCGAACAAAGCCCATATCATTGCCAGCTCGTTATGCAGCGCATCTTACACTTGGCTGGACTTCCTCTTGACCGTGAGCCCGAGCATTTACACTTCAGCCACTTGAGAGCCATCGCTGAGCCCGAGATCCGTAGGGCCATCATTCGCTACGCCATCTACCACACCCCTGATGTAGGGCTCGTCATCATTGATGGCATCCGTGATCTTATGCATGACATCAACAGCTCCACTGAAGCTACCAAGCTCGTCGGAGACCTAATGCAATGGACAGGCGAGCAGAACATCCATATCCAGACGGTCCTTCATCTCAACAAAGGCGACGACAATGCACGTGGGCACATTGGCACTGAGCTAAACAACAAAGCCGAAAGCGTGCTACTTATTGCCAGAGATAATGCTGACGCTGATAGAAGCATCGTATCCCCTGCGATCATTCGCTCGAAGGCTTTTCAGCCATTCGCCTTCAGGCTATCAGAAAACGAAGGCATCTGCTTACCAAAGCTGGACGGCGAGTATACCGCTCAGTATGCGCAAGTTGTCGCTTACCAAGAACTCACCTATGAGGAGCACAGCAAAGCCTTACGAGAGGTATTCGGTCAGGATATAGGATATGGCGATCTACTTGTCAGACTTAGCAGTGCCTACTCTGCTGAGAGTGGACATACATACCGACAGACGAAGCTCAAAGAGCTCCTTCGCTTCCTCCTCCGCAAAGGAATGATTATCAAAGAGGGGCGAGGACGCTATCTCTTCAACTCAGACCAGCACCACTAAGTCCGTCAATTGGTCGGACGGACGCAGGCTATATATACCTGACCATCCGACCAACCAGAAATATAGAATGGTCGGACGGAAGGGGTGCCTATAGTAAACGTCCGACCGACCAAAGAAGAACCGCCAAAGAAAAAACAGCATGCAGCTACACGACATCAAGCAAGTCTCCATTGTGGACTACTTAGCACAAGCTGGCTTTGAAGCAAAGCTCATCAAGGGTGTGAACTATTGGTACTGCTCCCCGCTACGCTCAGAGCTCACGCCTTCGTTTAAAGTCAATGCTGAGCGCAACCAATGGTATGACTTTGGCACAGGAGACCACGGAGACATCATTGACCTCGTTTGCGCTCTCCAGCATTGTTCCACAGCAGAAGCCATGAGACGGCTAGCTACACTGAAGGGAGTACGGCTAGCACCGTCTTTTTCTTTTGGAGGAATAACTCCCGTAAGGTCACAAGCTTCCTCAATGGAACTCATCGGCGTACAAGCCGTGAAGCATCCCGAGCTCTTACTGTATCTCTCGGAGCGAAGGCTACAGCCCTCTGATGTCTCCCCCTTCCTATCTGAAGTCTATTACAGGGTCTCCGATAAGTGTTTCTTTGCCCTGGGATTCCCAAATGACGCTGGAGGATGGGAGCTACGTAATCCCTACTTTAAGGGCTGTTTTGCACCTAAGGACATAAGTACAATCAAAGGAACCGATAGCCACAAGCTACAGCTCTTCGAGGGCTTCATGGACTTTCTCTCTTGGCGGAAACTTCACCCCGAGGTGCAAGATGACAGCATCATTCTCAATTCGCTCACCCTACTTCCTAAACTCATACCCACACTTCATCCCTACCCTATAATTGAGAGCCTTCTTGATAATGATGAAGCAGGGGATCGAGCAACGAAACAACTCTTCGACGCTGGCCTACCCGTCAAGGATATGCGAGCGTGCTACGCTCCCTATAAAGATATCAACGAGTATCTCACTCTAGCGGAGCAAAGGAAGCAGATCCTCACTCCGCGCAAGAGAGGACTGCGTCGATAAATCAATGCTCTCAGCTCCGCAATTAGAAGAGGTCAATCTCGAGATCTCGATTAATTAATTTCTCGACATCTCGAGCCTAAGCTTGCTCGAGCGCCAGAGAAATAGAGTGATTGGTAGAGGCGATGAAGCATCCCTTCTTGATACTGGCAAGGTGTGTCTTTGTACCACAAATTGCCATTTGTACCACAAAGACCCTTGCCCCTTTGGGGGATCAATCACTCCGAAGTCGTGATAATGAATCCAGATAAAAGATGAAACAGAACAAGCCTGACAGCAGATGTGCCACCTGCCCACGATGGGACAGATGGCACATCAGAATACCCAACCCCAAAGACCAGCAGAAGCTCGTCGAGCTATACCGAAGGTCGGGGGCAAAGACGAAATCAGACTTCCTCCGAGCTAAACTCCTAGACGAGAGCTTTAAGGTCATCATCGAGGATGAATCTGCAGTGGAGTACTATCGTAAACTCTCTAACATCACAGCACGGATTCAGAAGATTGGCATTCTCTACAACCAAACAGTGAGGGCTATCAACAGCTACCACTCGGTCAAGGCAGCACAGGGAATGCTTCAACGGTTATAGCAGTGCTCCCGGCAAATAATCATCCTTGAGCAACAGGCTATTGAGCTAACCTTAGATTATCAGAAGCGATAAACGCTAAGCTTCCGTGCATGATGAAGGTTCGACATAGCCTAGGGAGCTCTACCAGCCTATCCCCATCATCGCGGAGTTCCTTAACGAAGATGGCTCCGATAGTCCCAGAGAGACCATCGAAGCCATCTATAAGCGTGAAGCAGGAGACACCAAGCCTTGTCGCCAGCGAGATCGATCGGATTAAGAATAATGTCAATCTCAGCCATCTAATCAAGGAGTAGGAAGGTACTTAGAACTCAGCATGCTCGGAGTATATATATCTATCCAAGATTCTTAGTGTATCGGCTTCGCGGATGTACCAAACCGTGATGAGGCTATCAGCTTTAACTCTCCAAGTAAACTCCAGGATCCATGTATTGTGTGCTAAGCGCTGCTCTATGGGGAACTGTTGCTCCACTGGATGCCGAAATTCATCATGCTTCTCCTGCAAGATAAAGCTGTCCCGATAAAGTGGCTCATAGAGGCTATCCAGTTCCATGGGTGTGTAACTGATCGGGAGCTTCTGAGGCGGTATGTGTTGCGATTGCTCCCTACTAGGACCTGTGCAGGCGAGGAGACTAGAAATAAAGCAAGAAACCTGAAGAATCTTCGTGAACACGCTCATAAACTACACTTCTATTACTTCACTGAATCAGAATAGCGACCAAGGGGCTAGAAAGCTTAATGGTTAGAATTCTTGATGCTCTGAGAATCTGAAGTGTCTCAGTTTCCTCAGCGTGTCAGCTTCTCTTACATACCAAACGGTGATGAGGCTATCAGCCTTCTCCCGCCAAGTAAACTCCAGGATCCAGGTCTTATGAGCCATCCGTTGCTCCATAGGGAAGAGCCTCTCTGTCGGATTTCTAAACTCATCATGTAGCTCCTGCAAGATGAAGCTATCCCGGCAAAGAGGCTGATAGAGCTGATCCAATTCCTGGGGCATATAAGTCGTAGGACATACTTTATGAACTGCTCGTTTCTCTTTGCCACGACAAGAGCAAACAACAAGACATACTGAAAGGAACACTCCCCAAAAGAGAGAATTGGTTCTGTCCAGATACCAAGCCATCTATTACTTTATCAATCTTGAAATTACTATCTAAGAGATACTCCTTCATATCATCGTCAGCTCACCCGAGGGACTGTAGCTATACTGAGTAAGTCCGTAGCGGTCATCCTCGATCTAGAGGAGACGATCGGCACTGCCCCAGCAGTAGTGGCGGGAGCGGCGCTGCTCCGCAGAGCGGCGGGTCTTGCTATCAACCAAACGGCCGATGTTGTCATAGGCAAAGCTCTGACTCACGCCTCCTGGTAAGAGACGATCCAGCTCAAAGCCTAGACTATCATACTGGTGCTCACTTGTGAAGCGTGCATTCGTCTCTGCTTCGTTTGCTTTGAAACAAATAAGCTCACCATACTCATTGCGCTCATAGCTCAGCTGAGCTCCGAGATTACTCCGTAAAGATACGATAAGTCCGTGTTTATCATAGCTTCGCTCGATGAGATGCCCATCACAGCGCTTCTCGACAGGCAAGCCGAGGCTGTTGTAGCGGAAGCTTACCCGAGCGTGTTCATTCACCGCCTCACGTATACGCCCCGATAGTTCGATTGAATTAGTTACCCTTGAATGGGTTGCTAGAGGGACCCATGAATGGGATACCTGACCACCCCACCATAGGTCTCCTTAGAGCCCTATGGTGGGTCCCTAGTTAATTTCCTTGGCGACCTACCAGCTCTTCCCTTGAGGAGATAGGACTCTCCATGTTGGGCTAGATACTCGAATACGATCTTCCGATATGCCCCCGAGCTGACTACTGATACGGTAAGGATATTGAGGTCGGATCATGGAGCACTGAAGGTGTGAGACCTCTATAAATTCATTGGAGTATGGAGCTCCGTAGGAAGAGATAGGAAAGCAATACGATAGCTAAGAGGATAAGGAGGCCACTGAGGATACGCAAGCCTGTGCGACCTAGGAAGTCTTCGATCATATGCCATCCACTATAGAGACCAGCAGGGCGTACAGCCCAATCCTTGTTGCAGATGATCCCAACGAGGTATATGATGAAGACAAGGATAATGATGAGGTATGCCCAACTAGGATGAGCAAAAAACTGAGCCTTAAGGGCCAGCCCTAAGTGCTCAATATACTGTTGAAGACTTTCCATCAGTTTGTAGTATTTGAGGTGGATACTGTGCCATTATCTTCTTAAACCAATGTAGCACATTAGATCAAGAAGCTGGAGCTCTTTTGTCCTGTCGGAAACGAAATGGAGGGAAGCAAGCCCCTAAGCTTGGTCAGCCAAGTAAGACGTCAGCCTTCAGAACACGGCGTCACGTGGATAGCTAAACTTCCCCAGGATACTCAGAGAATCCTGGAGGGGCAAGTACCAAACCGTCAGGAGGCTGTCTTTATTCAAGCTCCAGGTGTACTCTAGGATCTGCGTCTGATGTGCCCTGCGCTCCTCATCCGAAAACAGATCTTCTATCGGCGCCCTAAACTCATCGTGCCCTTCGGAGAGGATGAAGCTGTCCCGCCTCAAGGGGATGTAGAGCTGATCTAGTTCGTCAGCAGAATAGGTGCTTGGGGATATGGGGCTAAGAGTCTCCTCCTGCCCTGAGCCCGTCGGTGAGGAACACGACAGCCCTAGCAAAAGGAGGACGCTGGCACATAGGATAGTAGATATACTTATAAACCAAGGCATAATTTATCAAACAGGAATTCTGACACACCTGTAAGTTCGGCAAATTCCTTGAGGTATTCAGCATCTTCTGATTGGTGATCACACTAAGTACAGATGCTACTTGCCAAGCTAAAACCCCAATACATCTATTTACCTAGGGAGCTAGCAGGCGCCTAGAGGGGATCATAGCTCGACCCAAGCCCAGGACTATAGAGTTACCAGAATTCGCAGGATATGTACATATACAGACCCTTTTAACTCACTACGTTTGGCGACCTTAGCGAGTTATATAACTAAGCCCCAAACCTTCTTTGACATGGGTGTCCCAGTTTTTAAACAAGCAAGTCTATTACAACTAGCTGATAATTTGCCCTGTAAGCTCTTGGTAGAGACTTAAGGCGTAGGTATCTGTCATACCAGAGATAAAATCCACGATAGCCATAAGAGCTCTATAGAAGGCTCCAGTATTTCTGGGTTTTGTCAACTCTTTTTCTATCTCTTCTTTAAGATCTTGACCCAAGTAGTGTACAGGAATTAACCTTAGTAGTTTTGCCTCTTTTGATCCAGACGTTCCAACTTCTTTGGAGAAGATAGCACCGACAAAAAGATTCAGGAAGTATGTTATAACCTTGTCTCCAACTAACTCTCTTCTTAAGACTCTTTTATCCTCAAAATTTTTAACTCCAAGTTCTTTGCATTTCTCCCTCAATTCTTTGGAGTCAGACTCATATATCAATTCCTTATCGAAGGATCCATCCATGATTCTGCTATAATCATCTATGAATGCCTTTGTGCAATCCCTAAGCATTTTGCTCTGTGCCTTAATTCTGATACTTTGCACGAAGATATCATCGTCAATGGCTGAGCTTATCCCCTTGCGACAGATCCTATCCTCCTCTGGAAGTAGGGTATTAATACTCTCAATATCCTCGATTGTAATACATCCGAGTTTATAACCATCTTCAAGGTCTGATACAGAATATGCGATATCATCAGCAGCTTCTAATAAGAATACTAAGGGATGCCTTTGTCCTCTTTCAAGGCCTAACTCTCTTATGATCTCCTCATATTTTTCCTTTTCTGATTGAAAAAAACCAAACTTCTTGCATGCAATCCCCAAGTTTTTCTTATTACCTTCTTCCGAGCTATATGGATACTTTATAATTGTTGCTAATGTCGCAAGGCAGAGGTTATATGAATAGTCATCCTTCGCCAAACCTAGCTTGGTGAGGATTCTAAACCCCTGCACATTTCCGTCAAAATGGCAGAAATCTTCCAGTTGTCCATCTGTTAATTTTTTAATCTCTTCACAAGCTCGTCGGGCAACCTCATCAGAGTATCCCTCAAGTTTAAGATTCCCTTTACTGAGACCTCTAAAGAATCTAGAAATAGCAGCTTCTCCAAAATGCCCAAAGGGTGGGTTCCCTATGTCATGTATTAAGCCTGCTATCTGTAGAATAGAGGGGATATATCCTCGCTCTGCATCAGCTATTTCCTTATTCTCTAAGAGATGTTTCTCAATCCCTAATCCTAAACCTCTAGCAAAACAAGAAACTTCTAAAGAGTGCGTTAATCTTGTCCTCACAAAGTCACTTTTTTCCAGGGGGAAGACTTGTGCCTTGTCTTGTAGTCTCCTTACATAGGAAGACAAAATCATGCGGGAATAGTCATTATCAAAAGGATTTCTCGCATCGTTGGGGTCTTTGGTGGCCTCGGTTGGTCGTAGTCGCTTACTAGAAAGGAAATTGGATAGTTTTTTGTTACTCATTCTATGTGTTATTTGGAGTTTCTCATATTCTTGCCAAATATATAAATTATTCCTGGAATCCAAAAGACCTGCAGGGCTGACGCATTTAAGGACTGCGCCAGAATTAAGAGGATGCTGGCATATAAGATGCTTATCCGCACAGACTAGGAGGTATAGTTATAGACCAAGATCAGATTAGCTGAACAGAAAAGCTAATCACGCACACGATCAAGCGACTGCTTTGCTGGGAAGAATTCGCCTCACTGTAACTAGATAAACTCAAGCAATCTGATGGATTCCTTCTGTGACGTGAGCGTCAATGCAAAAGAGTCTAATGGCTCTTCAAAACTTTCAGCTTCAACACTAAACTCCTCAAACATAGGCTCTCGTCCATAGATGATCGTCCCCTCATTTACTCCAGATACTCCAATCGCAAGATAAGCATATCCGTTCCTAAGGGAATAGGCAAAGGGAAGATAACTATTCCAGAACTCTGTCAGAAACGCCTTCTCGTCATCATCTCCATCTTCTTCTGTGGCTTGAATACTCAGCTTCTCGTATTCATTCCAAGAGAAGCCTGCATCATTGCTCTCAAGATAGTCTGAATAGGATAGGAACCACGAGTCCTCACCACTACTCGACAACTCTTGAAAGCTTTGGATAAAAGCCTGAAAGCTCTGTGGCGTTGCTTTAATTAGATTGAGAGCCCGATTAGACGCTGAAGAAAGATCTTCTCCTTGCTTTTCGGTCACAGGTCTAAAAGACCATCCTTTCTGAAGGAGGAGTTCGATAAACCAACTATAACTATTCATTGCTTCTGATACGTCTTTAGTCCTTACCGCATCTGGCTATTTGATAGGTATGGCGAGACGATCTCGTCTATCACCAGCATCTCGCCATATCTATTAAGAATCGGCTTAATGTTTGTATTGGTCTTCTTGACTACTACATACATGATATAATCGTAACCAAAATGAATCTCTAGACTATCATTGACCAGCTTACACCAACACTTATCTCTAAGGATAGCTTGCGTGGCAAAAGAAAGCCTTTCTAGATCGACGCTTTGCCCTTCTCTCAGAGCAAAGGCATCATAGTTCTCAAGTTCCTTTATAGTAAGGAATTTAATGCCCATCTCCCGGGTAAGCTCTAACAACAAATCTATATATAGACTTTCCATATGGAGATACTCCTCTTTGGATACCAGCCACCCAATATCAAAGAAGCTATTCCATGCAGCTCCATTTCGAATACGTGCTGAATACATCACTAATCTCTTATACTATTCAAGTTCCTATCGGCTATCCCTGGCCTAGTTCCTTTAGGATGTTACTTCCTCCACTTTAACATATCTCCTCTATGATCTGGAATCCCTTCCCTACACATTCTTTGCCTTCGGGGAAATATCCTCTCCCCTCCCCAAAATAATGCGCAGCTACACCTTCCCTTCGCCAAGGATACGGCCTCGGGCAGCATACTACTAGAGCAAAAAGGGGGCGCACCCTAGATTATTGTACTTGGGTTCGATGGTTGGGAGCACCTCGGCCTTTAGCTTCTCGTTGCAGGGTAGCCACTTCTTATATCGGTCTTCTGAGAAAGCGAGATCACACTCCTATAGCTTTCCTCTTGGGATACCCCCAAGGCCTAAGACCCTATCCTCCCTAGAGTAACAATAGATTCCTCAAGCAAGGCGAATGAGCGTGCCTTAGTGGTCAAACGCTCCAAGGATTTCAAAACACTTCAGCCTTCCCTGCAGATACAAAGTTCACAAGAAAGACTTACTGTACCCCTTCCGCACTTTGACTTGCTCTTAATAATCTGGCCATCAACGCCCTCTATGCATATACAAGGGGATATCTGTCGCAAAACTACATGTTTTTCACGACAGAATGATCTGCGCTCTGTGGGTAGGTAGGGCAACCGTATCAAAGTGCAAATATCTCGATCACGCTCCCCCCTGAGTATTACATAGCAACCAGAGAGCGAGTGCAAAACCATAGAGAATACAAAGCTACGGCAATAGTCGCTTGAACTCCAAACCAATAGTGGTAAGGGATGCAAACCTATGTGGTCACGAATATGTGGTTCACGAATCAACCAATAAATGGAGATCCAACTTCATAAAAACCGACACCGAGACCTAGGCTTGGATGCAGTCTGATCCAGCTCATAATTGATTGAACTTACTCATGGCATTAGCCTTAATGTCGTCCGCAATGTCGATGTAGGGCTTCATCGCCTTGTAGTCACTGTGCCCCGTCCATTTCATCACGACCTGAGGAGGGATGCCGAGGGCAAGCGCATTACAGATAAAGGTTCGACGACCAGCATGCGTACCAAGCAGAGCATATTTAGGCGTCACTTCATCGATGCGCTCATTACCCTTGTAGTAGGTCTGGCGGATAGGTTCGTTGATACCAGCAAGTTCGGCAAGCTCCTTGAGGTACTCATTCATCTTCTGGTTAGTGATCACGGGCAGTGCCTTGTCGTGCTCAAATACCACATCCTGATACTTCTCCAAGATAGCCTTACTGTGCTTGTTGAGCTCGATGACCAAGCTGTCAGAAGTCTTGATCGTAGTGACTTCGATATGATCTTCCTTGATATCGCTTCTTCTTAGATTGTAGACATCCGAGTATCGCAGTCCAGTGAAGCACTGGAAGAGGAAGACATCACGCACACGATCAAGCGACTGCTTTGCTGGAGGGATTTCAAACTCTCGAAGCTTCGTCAGCTCCTCCCAAGTCAAGAAGATGATCTTCTTCTGCGTATCCTTGAGCTTGGGCCTGAAGGTATCGTAAGCATTGTTCCTATGCATTCCCTGGCTGAAGCTCCAACGTAGAAACCACTTCAAGAAGCTGAGTTGCTTCCCGATCGTGCTATTGCGCATCTCACGTACTTCTCGGAGGTAGCGCACATACTCCGTCAGACCAGCCTCGTTGAAGAAGGAGAAGCTAAGGTCTGCTCGGAAGGCTCTAAGGTGATTCTTCACCGCAGCGAACTTCTCATAGGTGGCGTGCGTCCAGTCGTTCTGTCGACCACAGACACGTACGAAATCATCAAAGGCCTTATAAAAGTCGTTTGAAGGATCGGGCTTATCGGAGGTCCGTTCCACCTGTACATCGTCAGACCCATGGCGGGCATTGAAGGCGCTCTTAACATCAGCAGGGCTTGGCATAACCTCGGCCACTTCAAAGCGCTTGAAGATCTCTTGTATCTCGGTGTAGTACCCCAAGAGCGCAGCGTTGATCTCTGAGGCTGATTGCTTAAGCTTGTTCGTGCATCCGTTCTTTACTCGTTGCTTGTCTGCATCCCATTTGGCGGCATCGATACGATAGCCCGTAGTGAACTCTATTCGCTGGGAAGCAAAGTTCACTCGCATACGGATAGGGACGTTCTCAACGATCAGGATACCGTCCTTCTTCCGGCTCTCCAGAGCAAAGATGATATTGCGCTTGATATTCATAACTCTCGGGTGTATAGTTTACACACCCAAAGATACACCCAAATATGGATATAGCAAGGGAGATCCTATGACACCCCACTTTAAGGAACACACCCACATATACACTGATAAACAACACCTTGACATCAAACAAGCATCTATGATAGTTCAAGAGAAAGAGCCTCTTTCTCCGCTTTTTTCGGGCTTCTAATTAGGGACTCCATTATGGGGTCGGCAATTCATGCATGAATGAGATCGTCGTAAAATCTTGGGCTTACGGCGGTCTCTTTTTTTGTGCCTATCATCGAACGAAAATGATTCGCGGCGGTATTTCCGCTTGGCTATAAATGGCTTGTCTTAGAAGAACACTAAGCCATGCGAAGTGGAGGGGGTGGTTTATCGCTGAACGAGATATTCGTATTCCTGCCGATACCGAGCTAAACGTTGGTAATCCTTTTCCGTGGGGGACGGCAGACGCTTCATATCCATATTGTGCGTTAAGTCATTCAGCTTGACGGCGCGCGCCAGTGCATGCTCGCCGATGTGATGGATATAGGTCTGGCGGTCACTGGCCGTATGATGATTGAGCAGCTTCAGTGCTTGCGCGATCTCTGCCCTATCGTTTGGCTCCATCGCTGTTTGAGCTTCTTCTTCCAACAATTTCAAGACTTGCTCCACGGTGTGCGGGGTATCCTCGCTTGCATCGTGCAGATAGCCGACCACCTGCTCTTGCCAGGTACGCCCTAATGAGGCCACAAAACGCAGATGACCCTCAAAATAGTCCATCCCAGCCTTGTCTTTCTGCCCATCATGTAGCCGCCTCGCCACGCTCGCGGCAGCTTCAACCCAGTTGCTTTGAGTTCCCATACCTATTCTCTTCTTACTGTTTATGCACCCAAAGCTACGCCCAAGAAGCGACACGATTTAGGTCGCACCTCACTTTCTCCACCGTTAAGTTTCTCTCTCGCCTCACCTATGTCTATAGGCTAGGCGGGAGCTCTCCGGAGCTGCCTAAATGTCATGGAGAATGGTTAACAATCGCGGCAGCGACGACGCATTCAGAAAGTCACCCGTATTTTTGGCCGACATTTTTTTATTCACTCATAAAAACCTATACGACAATGAACTTGAATGATTTATTCAGCGGATCGATCACGCAGTCGATCATTAAAACGATTGTAGAGAAGACGGGATTGAACGAGTCGCAGGCCTCGGGTGCGCTCCAGGCGGCACTGCCGATGATCCTCGACGTAGTGTCTAAACATGCCGGCAGCGGCGAGGGCCTCAGCGGACTGGTTAGCGGCGTCGTGAGCAACCTCGGCGGCAAGGGCCAAGGTGTTGTCGACAAGATCACCGGCATGATCGACAAGAACAAGGACGGCAACATCATGGACGACCTGGCTGGCATGCTGGGCGGAAAGAAGAAGTAAAGCCGCCGGCTCATGCCGTACAGAAAACTGACGCAATGCGAGATCGACGCGCTCGTGGCCAGTGGCTGCGAGGCCGAGGATTGGCAGCGCGTGGAGGTAGCCGATGTGGGGTTCGACCCCACACGGTTGCGCCACGTACGCTTCTCGGGGCAGATCAGCCTGGGTAGCGCTGTCGACCTCCGGGACGCGACGATCTGCGACTGCATGGTGGGCGACGGCGTACGCATTAACGGCGTACGCTCCGCCCTGGCCGGCTATGAGATCGGCCGTGGCGCCCGACTCATTGACATCGGCACGATGACCTATCGCGCGGGCACGACGGCCGGTAACGGGGTGCGCGTGGCTGCGGTCAATGAGAACGGTGGCCGTGCTGTCCCCCTCTTCGACGGACTTACGGCCCAGACGGCCCACCTCATGGTCTTCCATCGACACCGCACGGAGACACTCCGCCGCACATTCGACCGCATCGACGCCTATGCCGCCACCATCGCAGCGGCGCCACGCGGATATGTGGGCGAGGGGGCTACGGTGGAAGGGTGCGGACGCATCGTAGATGTGCGCATCGGCGACCGGGCTACGGTCTGCGGCGCCACGCTGTTGCAGAACGGTACCATACTGAGCCAGCCCGAGGCACCGACAGAGGTAGGCGTCGGCGTCATGGCTCGCGACTTTATTCTGGCCCCCGGTGCACGCGTCGTGGACGGCGCGTTCATCGAACGCTGCTTCGTGGGCGAGGCCTGCTTAGTAGAGCAGGGCTTCACGGCCATCGACTGCCTACTGTTTGCCAATGGGATGTTCGCCAAGGGCGAGGCCGTCTCGGTCTTCGCTGCCCCGCACACCGTTTCGCACCACAAATCGAGCCTCTCGATCGCCTGCAGCCTCTCGTTCGCCAACATGGGCAGCGGGTCAAACATGAGCAACCATGCCTACAAGCTCGGCGCTGTCCACCAGTCTGTGGCCGAGCGCGGAACGAAATTCGGCAGCAACTCCTACGTGCAAGCCCCGGCCCACTTCGGCGCTTATTCGATGATCACCGGCGAGCACCGCAACCACCCGGACACGCACGCGCTTCCTTTCTCCTACCTCATGGACGAGGGTGGGCAGTCGATGCTCATCCCGGCCGTCAACCTCTTCCGCACGGGCACCCTCCGCGACGCCATGAAGTGGCCCAAACGCGACCACCGCACCGCCGACAGTCCGCGCGACCTGATCCGTTACGACTTCCTCAACCCCTACCTCATCGACCGCATCCTGGCGGCCGTCAGCCTCCTCACGCGACTGAAAGAGGAAAAGCCCGAGGCCAAGTATTACACCTTCGGCAACTGCTCCATCCATCGCCACTCGTTGCAGAAGGGCATCACCTACTATCGTGAGGCGCTCGACATCTTCGTAGGCGATTACCTCGTCTGCGGCGGCACCATCGACGACTCCGAGGGGCCGGGCCGCGGCCCGTGGATCGACCTGTCGGGGTTAGTTATGCCCCGTGAAACGCTTGAGGAGATCGTCCGCGACGACCTCTTCGGGGCCGACGCCGCGTTTCGTCAGGCACATGCGCGATATGAGGAATACCTCGGGCGCTACGTCACGGACCGTTACGACCTCTCCGACGCAGACAAGCGCCGCGAGCATCTGAAGCGCTACGTCTCGACGCTCGACACCGTCCGCCATCGCCTCTCTAAGGAGGCCGCTCTGGAGTACTTCGGCGTGTCGCAAATCAGCTACGGCGCCGACTGTCCCGAGAGCGATCGGCAGACCGACTTCCTACAAGTGCGCGGAGAGATCGCCACTGACCCCTTCCTGGCTCCCCTCCTCAGCGAGATGGAACATAAGGCGGAGCAGGCGCGAGCTATGCTCTGAGCATTTGAAGCGCTGGGAAGTTTCTTCCAGAGGGGTAACAGCAGATGCAAACCCCGTGGAAGTTTCTGCCAGAGGGGTAACAGCAGGTGCGAACACCGTGGAAGTTTCTGCCAGAGGGGTAACAGCAGGTGCAAACCCCGTGGAAGTTTCTGCCAGAGGGGTAACAGCAGGTAAGAGCCCCGTGGAAGTTTCTGCCAGAAGGCCGACAGCAGGTGGGAGTACCGTGGAAGTTTCTTCCAGAGGGCTGACAGCGGGTGAGAGTACCGTGGAAGTTTCTGCCAGAGGGCCAACAGCAGGTGGGAGTACCGTGGAAGTTTCTGCCAGAGGGCGGGCAGCCGTTGGGAGTACCGTGGAAGTTTCTGCCAGAGGGCGGGCAGCGGGTGGGAGTACCGTGGAAGAAACTTCTAAGCCCTCCAGCAGCCGAGTTAAGAGGATAACAAAAAGCCTCCGGACGCATGGACGACACCATGTATCCGGAGGCTTTCTGCGATTTGTGCATCCCGATAGGCCGACGATCAGCCCCCGCGCTTGTGTTTATAAGGGAAAAGGATGGCGAAGAAGACGGTCACGAGGAGCGAATAACCCGCGAAGAGGTACCACACCGTAGCCCAATCGCCCACCAAGAGCGTCTTGACACCGCCGGCTGTCTCCACGTCCGTCCATTGGCAGAAGGCGTTCACCACGACCTGTGCACCGAGCGTTCCCACCGTGGCGCCGACGCCGCTGGTCATCAGGAAAAAGAGAGCCTGCGCACTGGAGCGAATCGAAGGATCCGTCTCCCGATCGACGAAGAGCGAGCCAGAGATATTGAAGAAGTCAAAAGCCACACCGTAGACGATCATCGACAGCACGAGCAGCCAGACGCCCCCACCGGGATTGCCGATGCCGAAGAGGGCAAAGCGCAGGATCCAAGCCACCATCGCAATCAGCACGACCGTCTTAATGCCGTAACGCCTTAGGAAGAAGGGGATGAGCAGGATGCAGAGCGTCTCGGAAACCTGCGAGAGGGAGATGAGGATGTTGGCGTGCCGCACGCCGAAGGTATCGGCATATTCGGCCACCGACTCGAAGGAGGCGATGAAGGGGTTGGCAAAGCCGTTCGTGATCTGCAACGAGACGCCTAACATCATCGAGAAGATGAAGAAGACGGCCATCTGACGCTTGCGGAAGAGTCGGAAGGCATTCAGCCCAAGGGCCTCGACGAACGACTTGCGTTCCACGTCTCTACTGACGGGTATATTGGGCAGCGTGAAGAAGGCATAGTGAGCCAGCAGAGTGCCCAGCGCACCGCAGATGACAAACTGCATGGCGGAGGTTTGGAAGCCCGTCAGATCGACCGCCCACATGGAGCAGATGAAGCCGATGGTGCCGAAAATGCGGATAGGCGGAAAGTCGCGTACCGTGTCGTAGCCACCCTGTTCAAGCAGGCTGTAGGCCACGGAGTAAGAGAGTGCCAGCGTGGGCATGTAGAAAGCTACGCCCAGCGTGTAGAGCGCAAAGAAGGTTCCGAAGGCGACGGACGGTCCGGCCGAGAGCCCATAGGCGCCCGCGGCGGCCATGAAGAGGCCGGAGGCTAAGTGGCAGAGGGCAAGCATGCGTTGCGCCGGCACGTAACGGTCGGCCAGGATGCCGAACAGCGTGGGCATGAAGATGGAGACAAGACCTTGCACGGAATAGAAAAGTCCGATGTGTTCGCCCATGCCCGCAGGCCCGAGGTAGCGCGACATGGAGGTGAGGTACGTGCCCCACACAGCGAACTGCAAGAAGTTCATGATGATCAAGCGATGTTTCAGGTTCATAGTAAACTCTGGATAGATGAATGATTTTTAGGGGGAGTTATAGGGTTATATAGGTACGGAAGACGATGATGCGGCCCCGTGTCTCGACGCGGAACGTATCCGTGAGGGCCTCGTTGAGCGTGGCCTGCCACCATCGGGTGATGCGTCGCCCTTCAAGCGGCCAACGCACATCGCGGAGGGTAAGCGGCGCGTCGTCCAGACAGAAGACAGAGAACTGTTGGCCAGCCCGCGAGGCAAACGTCTGGCAGCCTGTGGCGGGGGTGAAGACGCCGTAGTCGGTCCACATCTCCACGTCCAGCCCACGCGCCTGATAGTCGGCCAGCAGACTGATGTTGCCCAGCGTATGGTCCTCGCGGCGGCCCGTGGCGCCGAGGATCGTGAGGCGGCGCAGGCCTTGAGAGACCGCGTAGCGCACGGCCTTACTCAGGTCGTTCGTGTCCTGCTCCGATTCTATGTGCAGGCGGTCGGATAAACGGCGGCGTGCCTCGGGCGAAATCGAGTCGCCGTCGCCCACGACAGCCAACGGCGTGAAGCCCTCGCGCAGCAGTCGGTCAGCCGCACCGTCGCAGCAGATGATGTGCCCCTCGGCCGCCCTCGCCAGTAGCCCCAGCGGGATCGGATGCGTAGGGAAATCACCCGCCGCAAGGATCACCGCGTCCGTCTCCGAGGCGTTTTGTGGGCCGGAAAAATCAGGTAGAATATCCATGTCAGTCGATTGTTAAAACCTCGCAAATATAGACGCTCTTCCGGCCGAGGCTTAGGGAAAGGGATACTTTTGTGCGTCAGTGTTAAGCCTGTAATCAGGCAGATAGGGGATTTGGGATGCCCCTTATCCCCCTTTATCTTTTCGGATCATCCACTATTATTCAAATCCATAAATAGCCCCATATGAGTGTGAGAAAAACCTCCTTTTATTTCTGTATGGCGATCCTCTTTGCGATCGCAGGAGCCTTTCCCTACAGCGCCTCAGCGCAAGTGCAGAAAGTGCAGCAAATCGTCAAGATCGAGAAGGACACCCTGCGGATGTACGTCGGCCAGGAAGATTCCCTCCGCGCCTATGCCTATCCCAGTGCCCGCGTATTCTATTGGGACAATCGCGTCTCCATCCCCGTCGTAGCCTCCATCGCCCCGCCCCATTCGACCAACCCCTACGATTCCGTCTACATCGTCAAGGCCTGGAAGCCGGGCAAGACGGTCATCGTGGTGCGTGTCAATGAGGTCGCAGCCCGCTGCATTGTGGTCGTTACGCCCAAGATCTACGTCGACAGCCTTCGCCTGAAGCGCGACACCATCCGCCTGCGCACCGGCGACACAGCCACTGTCACGACCCGCATCTTCCCCTACAACGCCTCGGATAAGAAGCTCGGATGGACCACCGTGGGTGGCGCGCGCGTGCTTGGCACCACGGATAGCGTGACCCGCGTCATTGCTGCGGCCGATGCGGACACCAGCCTGCTCATCGTGGGTGCACTGGACGAATCGGGCAAACGCGACACATGCGTCATCATCACCCGCCGCATCCCCGTGGAGCGTCTGACGCTTAACCACGACACGATCCGGATAAACATCAACAAGACCGATACGATCCGCGCCTCCGTCTTCCCGCTCAACGCTACAGATCAGCGGGTGAAGTGGACCGTTGCCAGCGGTGCCGTCAAAGCCTTGGCGGTCGATTCCATCGGGCAGGCAGCCGAACTGATCGGTGCCACCGTAGCCGATACAGCGCTTGTTGTGGCTGAAGCCGCTGACGGCCGACGCGATTCGTGCGTCGTAATCACCATCAATCCGAACCATCGTCCCAACGCAGCCGTCGAGGTGGACGAGACGATCGCCGTCCATGGTGTCGACGGTGGCCTGATGGTGCACGTTGACCGACCCGTACGACTCGAGATTTACACCCTGACCGGCGCCCTGGCCCATCGCGAGAGCCTCACGCCGGGCGACCGTTTCGTACCGCTCCGCCGCGGTCTCTACATTGTCGCCATAGACCGAACGAGGCGCAAAATCCTTGTTCAATAAGCCAGTATATCAGCCAAGAGAAGGGGGACTGGGAATCCCCCTCTCTTGAACTTATCCTTGGCCGCGGTTGTTTATACTGCACATCACCCCGATTATTCAAACCCCCTAATAGGAAAGAACATGAAGAAGATTACCATCCAACTACTGGCCGTCGCAGGCGCGATGGCCTTGTTCGCCAGCGAAGCCCGGGCGCAAGCCACGGTGCAGCTGAACAGTCACGAGACGATCCAACTGATCTACGGACAGAAGGATTCCGTCAAAGCCACCATCTCCGCCCCGGGCGAAACCCTTTCGTGGAGCACAAACCCCGCTTCCACATACGTCGCCAAGTCTGCCGCTGACAGCACATGGGGCGTGATCACAGCCCCCGCAGCCGGCCCCAACTACGATGGATGGGTTGTCATCAGTTATGGCGCGGCCAAAGACTCCGTCAAGCTCCAAATCAACCACGCCGTTGACAGCGTGAGCTTCGGCGCTGTGTCTCGCGACACGACGATGGGTATCGGAACGACAAAGACACTCACCGCCTCCGTCTTCCCCAACACCCCCCCCAACAAAGCATTGCAGGAAGTGCTTTACTCGTCCTCGAACAGCGCCGTGGCCGAAGTGCAGACCGTAGGATTGCAAGGCATCATCACCGCCAAAGCCGTCGGAACGGCCCGCATCACGGTATCGGCCGGCAAGGGCGCAGGCATGAAGACAGACACCTTCTTGGTGAAAGTCGATAACCCCATCACAGGCCTCAATTTCGCCATCACCACGGACACGATCCCCATGCAGATCAATAGCGAGCTGGACGTTCAGGCCGTGGCTACCCCAGCCAATGCTGACAACATCAACACGCTGCAGTGGTCTATCGTCCCGATCGCACCCGCCACACCGGGCCTCGTGACGATCGCCTCCAACAGTGGCCTTACGGTCAAGATCCAATCCGCTGCCACACCGGGCATCGCCCGCCTGATCGTCACCTCTACCAATGGCGTCACGGCAAACCGCGTCATCAAGGTGCTCGACCCGATCCACGTCACTGCAATGACCATCGATAAGGACACCGTCTCCCTGCCCGTGGGCAAGAAGGACACGCTGACGGCACGCATCCTGCCCGCCGAAGCGCTGAATAAGAAGGTAACGTGGACCTCCACCAACCCCTCTTTCGCCGCTGTGGAGCGACTGACGGACACCACCGCCGTTGTAACAGGAAAGACTGTAGGCGTGGCCATGATCGTCGGTGAGACCGAGGATGGCAACTTCAAGGACACCTGCTACATCTACGTCCGCAATGCCGTCGAACTGAAGGCCATCAAGTTGGACAAGCAGAAGATTCGCCTGAAGCTGAACACCACCGACACCTTGGCCGTAGCCTTCAGCCCGGCCAACGCCTCCGATCAGCGCGTCAAGTTCTTGTCCGCTGACACGTCCATCGCCACCGTCGACGCTAATGGCGTCATCAAGGGCCTCAAGACGGGCACCGTTTACGTGAGCGTGACAAGCCTCGAAGGCGGCTTCAAAGACTCCTGCGAAGTGACCGTTTACGATCCCAGCCCGAACGTTGAGACCGCTGCCGGTGTCAATATCTGGAGCGCCGAGAATGGCCTCCGCGTACAGTCTGACAAGGCCCGCACGCTGGCTGTATACAGCATCTCCGGCGCGCTTTACCGCAAAGAGACCGTCGTAGGCGACCGCTTCATCGCGCTCCCGAGCGGCCTCTACATCGTCACCTTGGGCGAGGTTAGCCGCAAGGTGGCCATCCCTTAACCACGGACTTGTTTTCATTTGTATTGATAGGGCTGCCTGCCACGGAGAGGTTCACTCCTCTTCGCCGGCGGGCAGCCCGCTTTTTATGCTGGCGGTAAGGTCCCGTCGATCGGGTCGACGGCCACCTTCAGCGTGAAACGTCCCGTCGATTGAATCGACAGCGGTTTTCAGATCGAAATGGCCTCGTCGATCGAATCGACGACTGTTTTCAGATTGAAATAGCCCCGTCGATTGAATCGACGACTGTTTTCAGATCAGAATGGTCCCGTCGACTGAATCGACGACCTCCTTCAGGGTGAAACGTCCCGTCGATCGGATCGACGTAGCCTTACCAGTCCATTCAAACACCGTTTAATCCCCATTCAAACCCCACATGAACGTCAAGTTTTTATCCCCCCTCCTACTCCTTCTGGCCACGGCTACTGTCGGACGTGTCGCAGCGCAATGCGACAGCCTTGGCTATCGGGCCGCGGTGTACGTCTCGGCCGACGGCGATTCGCTGCCTTACCGACTGTTGACGCCGGACACGGTCGTGCCCGGACAGCGTTATCCGCTCGTGCTCTTCCTACATGGCGCGGGCGAGCGCGGCCGCGACAACTGCGCACAGCTGAGACACGGTGCGGCACGCTTTGTCGACTCCACCGCCCGACGACAGTTCCCTTCCTACGTGCTCTTTCCGCAGTGCCCATCGGACGAGTTCTGGCCGGCCATCCTGCGGCAAGACCATTTCGGGCGTGGTGCTAACCCCTTCCCTATGTCGCAGCCTATGTCGCGTCCGCTGCGGCTGGCCGATGAGCTGCTGGAGCACACGATCGCACAGTTCCCCATCGACACGATGCGCATCTATGTAGTCGGACTCTCGATGGGCGGCATGGGCACGCTCGACTTAGTTAGCCGTCGGCCGCAGCGGTTCGCTGCCGCGGTGGCCATCTGTGGCGGCGTAAACGTGCACCGGTTAGAGCTGCTGCGTGGCACACGGACACGTTTCCGTCTCATTCACGGCGACGCCGATCCGGTCGTGCCTGTACGTTTCTCGCGTGAGGCTGCGGCGGCATTGCGGCGCGCAGGTGCGTCGGTCGAGTATATCGAACTACCTGGCGTCGGCCATGGCAGTTGGTACAACGCCTTCCGCCGCCCAGACTTCCTCGAGTGGCTGTTTGAAGCCAAAAACTAAAAAGGCATCAGAGATGCCCGCCAAGTTGGCCGGATACATACGACGAGGATAAATAATCACGTATCCGGTCAAACTCTCCGGCCTCGGTGAGGCCCTGATTTTCTTTGCTTCTTCTCTCGTCTTGATACAAGAATAGAAGGTAGATAGAGAAAGAAGCACTCTCCCATCCAAAAACACCGAATCCCCGACACAGCCTCATCAGCTATGCCGGGGATTCTTCTTTGATGTATGGGCGGACACCGGGGCCCACCCATACGATAGGAACGGGGGCGTTACTTCACAATCACCTTATGAACGGAACCATCCTTCAAGGTGATCACGTACGCACCGCGACTCATCGGGATCGACGTGTCGCCTTCGGGCAGGTCAACGCGCTTCACTAACTGACCAGCTACGGAGTAGATGCTGGCAATGTCAGCACGCTCTACACGGATGTAGATCTTCTCGCCGTGCGACCAAACGGCTGTGCCAGCCGTCAGCAGCTCGTTCGCAACCACATCCGGACCGAAGGTCAGCGTCACTTCTTGCTGTACGCTCGGCACGATGTACTCGTATTCGCCGTTCGCATTCTTCACGCCGTTCAGCACTTCCTGCTGGCCATTGACCTTGCGATTCGTGCGAACTACGAGCGGCTTTGCACCTGAGTAAGTAGCGCTGAAGCGGAAGCTGGTGCGCGTCGGCAGCGGATAGATACCCTTGCTCGGGGTCGTCTTCACGCCAGCCGTCTCCGGCATCGTTACCGTATGCGTCAAGCCAGGCGTTACTGCGTCGCCTACGCAGACGTAGACAATGCCGTCGGTCGATACGTTCAGCGACAGCGGATACTCCTCGCCGTCGATCATCACCTTGCGCGGGTTCAGCTTCAGGTTGTTGAGGCTGTTCGGCGTTACCGACTTGTAGTACATGATCGGATAGCAACGCTTCTGGATCTTCTCGCACGGACGGATCTCGATGTTCACGTTCACCGGACCGTAGGTCGTCAGACGGTCTACGTCGATAGCGTCGCTGTATTCGCCATTCAGACCCTTCGTCGAACCAACAGAGAAGTGGAGCTCAGAGCCACCGTCGAGACGGAGATCCTTCATCGTCAGCGTACCGCAAGCCTGCTCGTAGCACTGTCCGCGGAGGCGCAGCGAGGTGAAGCCCGGATTCAGGTTCGCACCGTTCTCCACGTGCACGTCGGTGTACTGGATACCGAAACCACCAAACGTCGACGTTGTGATCACGTCGAGGGCAAGACCCGGCAGCCACAGCTCACTCGTCGGACGACCGCAAGCGCCGATCGGCTCCAAGTGCAAGTGACGCGTGTAAAGACCAGCGTAATCCTTCGAGCCCATTTGCTCCTCAGAGATCAGTTCGAGGTGACCGTCACGCTCATGCTTGGCGTCGGTCCAGAACTCTACCTGGTTGCGGATCTTGGTCGTATCCACGAAGTAGCGGGCATGCCGCACATCGCCACCCTTCACATGGTCGAACGAGTCGGTGAGGAAGGAGATCACGGTATGATCAACCACCATCACGTTCTGACGCTCCCACTCGGTGTTGGGGCCAAACTTGACGAACATCGTATCGAGCGGCGTTTCGCCCGGAGCATACACTTTGCCTTTGTAGTGTGAGACGCACTCGCGGCAGAGCTTCGGCGCACCACTGAGATCCTCGTCTACAGAATACTCTGCAAACGGTGCGGCCTTACGGCTGTAACCGAGCTTGATGATCGGTTGATCCTTCGGCAGACCGCTCCATGTCGTCAGCTGCACTTTGCCCTTACCCTTACGGATCAAGCTGTCGTGGCAGATCAAGGAGTCCGTCTTGATCGTAATCATTGCCTTAGCGCCGGCACCATCTTCAGCATTCAACTCCAGTGCTCCGAAGGTCTCGATCACCGGAGATTCGAGGTGCACGTGCTGATTCTCTGCAAAGAAGCGTGCGTCGCTGTGGAAGGTCATGCGAACCGTGTTGTGCAAGAAACCTGTAGCCGGACGACCGCTTTCGCTACAACCCGTCGGGGAACATGTCGTGGGGCACTTCGGAGCTTGCAGGAGGATGTTGTCCGTCCAGTTGTGCTTGTTACCCTGCGTCTTCATATAAAGACCATAGCCAGCCACAGCTTCGCCGTGGAGTGTACCCGTACCCGGAACTGTGCTTAAGCCGGAACCTGTACCGCCGTGATAAATCAAGTTCTTGTAGACGTCGATCATATCCGAAGCCACAGCAGCAAAACCACCAGAGGTTACACTGCCGTTGAAATTGAGTTCTAAGTCACGAGCCTTATTCTCGCTGCCGTCCAAATCGCAGTGGTAGCTCGTTCCGCAACCACCACCGGCTGTATATCCGCGACCGATCTTCTTTACAGCACCATTGGAGTGTGTCTCGTAAGGCTTGCTCAGGAAAGGATCCTGACGCGTACCGATGTTTGTCAGACCACCATAGTTCAACTTGATGTTGTTGTCCGCACCAACGAATACGCTACCGCTATTATTCGCTGTCGATGCGATGTACTTAAAGTCTTGCAGATAGACGTTGTTACGCTCTTCATCGCAACCGCAGACGCCAATATTCGTGAGCTTACCGAGGTCCTCTATCTGAGCCAAGAAAAGCAAGCTACCCGTCATTTCCTTAGCATCGAACGGATCGCGCATATCGATATCACCTTCGCGTGTGCGGAAGATGGCGTTGCCATTATCGTTTTGGAAGTCCAGCAGGCCACCCGTATTCATAATGATGTTACCGCGCTTACCAGCATCCACCGTCAGGTGACCCTTATTGCCCTTATACTCGAGAGACTTTTGTGTGAATTGTGTCAGCGCAGAGGCTGCACCAATTAGATTTCCACCATAGTGCGACCAATCTCCCTCTTTACCGCAAGCGCCGACACCGCCGATGATACCCGAGTGCTCGTAAGCCTGATAAGTATTCTTGCGGTTGTGAAGCAATTCTCCGTTCACATGTGCATCGCAGATGTATTCACTCGAGTAGGGGATCGTAATGAATGTCGGATACTTACCCGTAGCAGCCATATTGGTTTTAACACCAGTAAAGTAGACGTTACCACCTTCCATGCCTGGGGACATTGTCATGTTCGTTTGCGTATCATCCCAACCGGCTTTGATATTCAACACGCCTTCATTTGCCAGATTTGAGATTGTGTAATCGAAGAGATTCGTGTTCGTGGTCGTCCCATTAGAAGTTACGGTCGAAGAACCCGCTGGATAGTATGGAGCAGCTTCGCCATAACCTAAATAGAGATCCCCCTTACGAGAAATGACATTCGTGGTATCCTTATCCGTGTTAGTGCTCGTGAAGGTGAACTTCGTTGTACGCACATTATTGGCAGCAATGACATTCGTTTCTGTAGATCCACCAGCGGCACGTGTCACTGACACATTGTGATTCATATACACATTACCGCGCTGGCTGTTGCGATTAGCTGTTGTGTTTCCACAAGAGAAATTGTAGCCGTTAGGCTTGTAATCTTCGGCCCAGAATGTCAGCAAACCTTCAGCTATACCATTACTATAATTTCCAGTATAGTCAACCTTTTGAGAGATCACATTTCCTCCGTCTGACAGAACCAATAAGTTGTTCTGCTTTCCAGGCGTCCATGTTTCATCTGTGCGGAATTCCACATCGCTCAAAGCCTGAATACGAAGCGGACCATCACCCTGCGTCAGGGTGCCGTAATTATTTCCATTGATCGCATCTTGCACGGTGTCGGTCGCAGTGTAGTGGAAGATCATCTTCGCATCGCAGCCATTGGTGCTGTTATTTCCGTAGTTCATAATGTACAGCGGTTTGTCTTTTGTGATCTTCAGATCCGGTGTACCGAACTCACCGCCAAAGTGCATTGTGAAATTGGTAAGTGGCGTACAACTCTCGAAGTTCTTCACCATGCCACCCGAATAAGCATGCATATGCCCGCGACCTGTTCCTTGTGGGCCAAGTTCAATCACGCCAGGGATTTCATCTTTATATCCAGTCAGCGAAGCCGTATCCGTATGGATATGACAAGTATCAGCCGCTGCAGGACGATAGTTCCCATATACACCAAAGATAGAAGCCTCAGCCTTTACCGGTGCGGCTGCAATCGGGTGATTAGTGATGAAAGCGCTCGGGTTGTTGTTCTTGAATTCGCCCAAATGATACTCACTAAATGGATGCGCATTCGCGGCATCTATACCCAGCAGAATGTCCTTCTCCGGACGCGGGAAGGTCTCTTGCTTATAAAAGAGATTGGTATTTGTGGCGTCTTGTGCCATACCGATGCTGTCGATATCTCCTTTTACGCGAAACGTGAATCGTCCGATATTAATATCGGGGAAAACAAGCATGGCATCCGTCTTTGCGTCCGGAGCGTTCCCTGTGGTATGCTGCGATCCGCGATACGTCGTCTGGTCTTTTACATTGTTTTCCACACATACCCATGCGTTGGGCTGCACAACGACAGCGCCGTCTACCAAAGTAGCACCAGCCCGCACTTCATGCTCCCAAGCCACACGAAAAACGAATGTGGTATAATATCCTGAATTACACCAAGTCAAAGTGGCTCCCGTCGAAGCATTATTGATATCTAACGGTGTGGCCCTAACAGTGTCAATCTCGTATTCCCAATCAATATCCTTATAGATAAAGTTCTTGAAGGTGTGGTTAGGCGCCGGATTGTTCGGAGTGATTGACGCAGGACTTTGAACGAGTATTGTGGTCGGACGACGGTAGTTGGTCAAGTACTCCAAATTCTTTGTCTTAGAGGTATCGCCCCATTCTGCGGGAGTTGTAAATGCAGAAGAAGCCACATCGCCCAGAGGATGCGCTGCATCGGATTTCAATTTATACCGCGGTTGATTAACCAGCGCCTTACTGTCAGCCATTGTCGATCCGGTGAACTGCACCAATGCAACTCCATCATCTGTTGGATACATGATTGGAGTAGCGACTGATTGCTGAAAAGATCCCGTCTGCCAAGTCTTTGTGTAATTTCCATCGATAGTGGTGGTATATATTCCGTGTGGACGTGCAGAAGGACTCACCGTCACCGTTCGATTACTCCCATCATGGTGGGCAACCCGAACTGTACTAGTACCATTGGGATGGTTTGTAACATCCGAGCTAAAAAGCGGCCCTCCGCAAGGCGCATAGGGATCTGAGAGTGCGCATCCAGAAGCAACGCCCCAATTCGCGTGCCACGGATTCTTACATGGTGACGACGAATGTTCAAATAGATTCGAATTGAACTTATTGAAAGAGATCTCGAAGAGTTGCCCTGTGGATATAAGCACATAATCCGGGCTGCTTGTAAAACTCGTATTATATGCAACGGGTTTTGTAAAGGAGAGGTTGTCCGGAACCGGAGTATAAGTAGTACTCGGATATGGACTGGTCCTTGCTTTTATCTGCACAGTAACCCAACCACTCGCAAACCCATCGCCCGTATACGAGCGAATCACGGTATTTTTCTTACCTCCAAGCTGAATATCCGTTACAGGAGATACGCTCATCGGCGAAACGTTATATGTCCCACCGAAAGGAGTATTGGGCGCAGGCGTAACCCCATCTGTTGTGTAACTAAACGTATTAATATTCCAAGGCGAAATCACTGATCGCGCACCGTTTGTACCAGGCGAAAGCTTAGACGACTCGCCCGCTCCGAATTGGTTGTTCACATTGGTAGTCCCATTGTTGTTTAGGACATACCGCTGCCCCCACGCTGTGCCGCCTCCGGAGCCGAATAGGGCCGCCAGGATGGCGATGG
>ERZ772807.248-NODE-248-length-35120-cov-7.661543_pt1 | contig 35120 bp, 27 predicted proteins | sample MGYA00511472_ERZ772807 | MGnify/ENA primary metagenome ERZ772807 (study PRJEB29015, sample SAMEA2737947) | human oral metagenome | biome: human oral; feature: human-associated habitat; material: dental | place: China | collected 2039 ... | reverse complement strand
CCCATCACAACCTCAAGGCCGCGACGTTCAACGAGGCGGTGCGCGAGATGTCGATTCTTTCGACGGCGCTGGGGGCTAACCCTGCCACGGCCTACGGACTGCCGGGCGTCGGCGATCTGGAGGTGACCGGGCTGTCCGGGCGCAACAAGGTCTACGGTGTGCGCATCGGCCGCGGCGAGGGCGCCAAGGGCGCGCTCCAGGCGATGACCGAGCTGGAGCAGACCGTCGAGGGCGTGCCGGCCTTGCCGCTGGCGATCTCCCTCGTGGAGCAGTCCGCCCCGCAGATCAAGGATCGCCTGCCGTTGCTTTATGCGGCGCGGCAGATTGTGGAGGAGGACGTCCCGGACTACGCCGCGGTGCTCGCCCGTGCGGTCCTGCCGCCCAAGCCGTGAGCGCCTGGAGCCCGTGGCTCTGGCTGTTGACGCTTGAGCTGCGAGACCCGAGTTGCGGCAGGCCAAGCTGTAAGCCCTGGCTGTGGGACTTGACTGTGAGGCCTTGACTGCAGCGGGCTTCCAAACTGTGGCCGCCGCCGGGGTAGCGTCTGTTGCCTAGGCTAAGCGACGAAGGCTGCTGAACTGGGTCTCTCCAAGCAGCTGGCTGTTACAAACCGTGGGCGGGTGCGAAATCGCACCCGCCCACGCCGTCTGCCTGGACTTCTCGCCGGAGTCCTTGTGGCTCGGAGGCCGCCTTGTGTCTTCGCGACGACCCCCGGCCTTCATAGCGGTGGGTCAGTCCAAACCTGAACAACGGAAATATTGGAAACCCGAGCATTCGCGGGAGCAACCGAGGAGTTGGCCGGTTGGTTTTATCAGTCGGTCGGGAGGGGCGTTGTTTCTGTTTGTTTGGCAGGGGTCGTAGGCCAGGGTGTGGGTGTGTCCGGATGTTGTTTTTGGTAGTGGTTTTTGTAGTCGTCGCCGACGTTGAATCCGGGGGCGGGTTCGAAGCAGTAGGTCGCGGTGTCTCCTGCTTTGTCCCTGCCGAGTATGAATTCAAGCCAGTAGATTCCGACGTCGAGCAAAGTGATGGTGCCGACTCCTTCAAACGTAAAGGACTCTCCCAAGGCAAGATCGGCGCCACCTCCCTCAGCTGTGACGTTACGAAGTTTGCCCGCATAGATGCCGATTGTGGCGCGCTTGTGCCAGCGTTCGATCCTTAGGTTGGAAACTTCAATTTGTGTGTTCCAGTTAGTTCCGGGACGAAGCACGCCTCTGCGTGTACCGCTGGTGTCGCCCGCTCTATATGTGATGCCGTCGCAGCGAAGCGGATCGCCTTTCTTAGTGAAGACTCGGGTGTTCTGGGCTGGATAGTTGTGTGTGAGGAATCCGGAGACGTAGACGATCCGTATGCTTGCCGCCAGAGCCAGGAGGCTGATCAGGGCGGCGAGGACTTTCCGGCGTTTCTTCATCGGTTCATCTCGCTTTCTTTATCCCAGTAGGCGATGAAGCCGGGCGCAGGAACAAATTGGAAGGTCGCCGTAGGACCGCCGCCTACGGCAAAGGGAATGACGATTGGATTGACGTACATGAGAGTGAAGGTCCCGACCCCCGGATGGTCGATGCATTCGCCCGCTTCCAAGTCGCGATATATCGACGTTACACGGGAACTGTCAGGCGTATCAACGCTATCGGCGGGGTACCCGCCTTGCAGGGCAGCCGTCATTCTTCCGTCGGAATAGCGAATATTCGAGACGGTGTAGGACGGTTGATTCCCAATCCCGGGGCGAAAAACCGAGGATTCGGACAATCCGACGATGCGCGCCTTCTGATCGCTTTCATCGAAATGAGCTTGTGGTGCAGAGTGAATATGCCGGGCGAGCGCCTTGGAAACTCCGGTATGCAGTCGGAGAACTTTTCCATTGCAGTCATCTCCTTGATTTCGCGTTTGCCTTGTCGTTGTGCGGCGCCGGCTTGCTTTCGCGACGCCGATCGTCAGGCGTTGTTTTGCCGTTCGGCAAGGCCTCGTCGTTCCGCATTGCCGGCCTTCTGGCAGCGCCTAGGGCTTCGCGGGCCCCTCATTGGAACTTTTGCACTTGCGACGTGAACTGCTTGGCCCATTCGCCGTCGGTCTCCTCGGCCATCTGCGAGGTGTCGGACACCGCCTCCGACGTCTCCTCGCACCAATCGCTCAGCCCTCCGATCCTCTCCGTCGCCGCGTCGGCGAATTCTCTGTAGGCTTCGTCGAGGGATGGATGGCCGAAGGCCGGGACCGGGCACGGCGTTTCGACGTCGTCGTAGACCTCGGACAGAGAGTCGAGGCCCTCTCCGAGGTCGTCCATTTTGTCTTCGTCGATGGCGAACTTGCTCATTTTTCTCCTATTCGCATGAATCGGATTGCCCGTCGGCAAACCGGCGTGAACGACGTATGAGATGAACCTACACGCATTTCGGGACTAAATCTAGAGGTTTCATAATGTGGAATCTGTCGTTAGAATGCGCCCGTCCGACCTGCTTTAAAGCGCGCGGCAATGCGTTCTAACTTGTGCATACAGGCGGGCGAGGTGAAGGGCGACTCCGAACGCCGGGCTTTGAAAACTCCCGTACGGACGCCATTCTCGTCCATTCGCTACATGTGGTATATTAATTCTTGCCGCCGGCGGGAAAGGTCGGCGGCTCCGCGAGCAAAGTTCCGCGAGCAAGGAGTTGATGTGGGCAACGATCTGACCAATCAGGGTGAGACGAACCGGGGTGTGAATGGCGCCAAGGCGGCCGAAGCCGCTTCGCCCTCCTCCGCCGAAGCGGGCGGGGCTCAAGGCCGGGACAAAGCCGAAGAAACCTGGCCCGGCGAGCCCAGACCCATACGGCGTGTGGCCGCGGACCTCGGGGTCCCCGACGAGCATGTTCTCGTCTACGGCCACGGCAAGGCCAAGATCGACCTCGATTTCCTGCGCTCGCTGCCTGAACGGGATTCAAAGCTCGTGCTCGTCACCGCGATTTCTCCGACGCCGGCCGGCGAGGGGAAGACGACGACGTCGATCGGCTTGGCCGACGGATTGGCGCGGTTAGGCAAGCGCCCGGTGCTCGCCCTTCGCGAGCCCTCGATGGGGCCGGTTTTCGGCATCAAGGGCGGCGCCGTCGGCGGGGGGAAGGCCCAGGTCACGCCCGGCGATGAGATCAACCTCCACTTCACCGGCGATTTTGCGGCCATCGCCGAGGCCAACAATCTGCTCGCCGCGATGGCGGACAACGCGCTGCATTTCGGCACTCACGACATTGACCCGCGCACCGTCGCCATCCGCCGCTCGATCGACATGAACGATCGCTCCCTGCGCGACGTCGTCATCGGCCTCGGCGGGCGGCTCGGCGGGGTCACGCGAGAGTCGGGCTTCGACATCACCGCGGCCAGCCAGGTCATGGCGACCTTCTGCATGGCCGACTCCCTCGACGACCTGCGTGAACGGCTCGGCCGTATCGTCGTCGGCAGGTCCTCGGCCGGCGATTTCGTCACCGCGGCGGACCTCGGCGCCGTCGGCGCAATGACGGCGGTCCTCAAGGACGCGCTCGCTCCCAACCTCGTCCAGACCCTCGAAGGCAACCCCGCCCTGGTCCACGGCGGCCCCTTCGCCAATATCGCCCACGGGACGAACTCGGTGATCGCCACCAAGGCCGCGCTCAAGCTGGGCGACGTCGCCGTGACCGAGGCCGGGTTCGGCGCCGACCTGGGCGCGGAGAAATTCTTCGACATCATCGGGCAGACTGCCGGGATCGCCCCCGACCTCACCGTGGTCGTCGCAACCGTGCGCGCGCTCAAGTATCACGGGGGCGTGGCGCTCGCGGACCTGGAGGAGGAGAACGTCGCCGCGGTCCGCGCGGGCGCGGTCAACCTGCGCCGGCACTGCGAGAATCTCACGGAGGTTTTCGCCCAGCGCGTGCTCGTGGCGGTCAACCGGTTTGCCGCGGATACGGAGGCCGAGATCGCGGCTGTCCGCGAGTCTGTGGCCGACTTCGGCATCGACGTCGTCCTCACCGACCACTTCGGCCGCGGGGGAGAGGGGGCGCTCGATTTCGCCGACGCCGTCGTGAAGTCGCTGGCCAAGCCGAGCATCGCCAAGAGCGCATACAGTTTGGCGGATTCCCTGGAAGACAAGGCGCGGGCCGTCGTCACCAGGGTCTACCGCGGGGCCGACGTGGTCTTCGAACCCGCCGCGGCGCGCGAGCTCCGGCGGCTCGAGGAGTCCGGCTGGGGCGAGCTGCCCGTGTGCATGGCCAAAACCCAATACTCGTTTTCGACCGACCCGAAAGCGCTTGGCGCCCCCGAGGGCTTCACCGTGCCGATCCGCGAGGTGCGCCTCTCGGCAGGGGCGGGCTTCGTCGTGCTCATCTCAGGCTCGATCATGACGATGCCGGGCCTGCCCAAGCGCCCCTCGGCCTGCGACATCGACGTGGTCGACGGGGTTATCGAGGGAATGCACTGAGCTGGCCGGCGCTCTCATTGAGAAGAGCTTGTTCGGCTGAAGGGGCATCAACTAACTGTCACGCTGTCCGCTGCGGATGCCGCTTAATCGCTCGCTGCCTTAAGAGCAACTAGGTGGTTCGGTAAACGATTCGAGAGTGGCTGGTGTCGCTAGCTGAGATCAGCAGGAATATCTAGTAATTCGCCGTGTCGAGACTCGCTTGAAAGTCCTTTTCAGTCATCGATGTCGTCCATATTCTCTTTTCCGTTTTAATTGAACCGTATGTCGATTTAGAGCCTTCCAGATACCATTTCGCTGCTTCCACGCGTGCACGACGGTATGTCATTGCCTCATCGAGAGCAGGGGCTAAATCAGAATCTCGCGACGCTAACACCACGACATCGTAATGTCCGCTACGTGCGAGACGGCAGAGAGCCAGGGCGCATAGGACATCTACACCCTTCTCCCGTGCGGAACCCCAGATTGGGACTTTCTTGCCGTCGTGTAGCTCGTAACGATACTTTAAAGGCCGTAATGTGACGAAAACTATCCCTGGGGCTTCTCGCTCCCAAGCATGTTTCTGGGAGAGGTTCTTTGCGTAGCCGCCATTGGGATCTGCTTCGAGTGGCAAGCCACGATAGACTTCGACACGTGCTACTTCGACAGGATCAAGGTTGGGTTGTGACTCGTTCTTGACTTTAGCGAGACGTCTTGCGAAGTTCCAAGGAGATATGAGGCTCTCCTCGGCGGGCCGGTAAGGAGCGAAAACACCGGCAGCCGTGAGGTGGACATTCTGGTAATCGACTACCACGGCCATCCGGCTCAACTGTTCCTCCTAAAAAATAAACCCCGCCAGTCCCTTCGGGGACGACGGGGAGTTATAGGTTCAGTCTACAGGGAACGCGTGAGCAGGGCAATGCCTAGGACTGACGGCACGCGTTGAAAATGCCGATAGGGATCGTTGCCTCAGTATAGAACTATAGATCTGTTTGCAGCTCCTGGGCGGTCGCTGTTCTGGCGTGCGCATTGACTTCACCAAGCTGTGTGCGGTTCTGGCCGCGCCTGGGCTATGCTCCCGCTACATTGAGACTTGCTCCTATGGGTGTTCAATGCAAACAGGGGCTAAACCCGCGAAAGTAGCCGTTACTCTTGCGCCTCTGAGAGAGCTTCAGCGAGGCTCTCCCGCGTGAGAAGGGTGTCAGGATGGTCGGGCCCGGGGATCCTGGTCTGGTCGTCCAGAAGAGACTGAAATATGGCGATGGCTTTCTGATAATCCCCCAAAACGCTGTAGGCGCAGGCAAGACCGCCGCGAAGCTATGTAAAAAGCTAAGGAAGGCATCTGCAAGCTTATCTTTCATTCGCGTCCACGGATCTTTGATTGCGGGTAGAATCGACCACGGCTCCTTCGAGCTGGGCCGAACCTTTCACGTTTCCCGGAATGCCAAGGTTTCGAGTCCAGGAAGGAGGTGAGGACGATGAGGAAGGCATCCTCGTCGGGCAAGAAAAAGCCCGGATACTGCGCGGGCTGGTAAGGCTAGCACAGCTCCAGGCTTTTGCCCTTGCCATCGTGCCCTAGCATTGCTAATAGCACTGCTTAAGTGACGACTCACAGGTGGCTACACGGAACATCCGTTTGGCCGCCTCCATTCTCTCTAAATAGAACCAGACAAGCAAGAGGTGTGTGATAAGCGTTCATCGAACTCGACCCGATGCCACGTCCGAATCAAAGCGACACCCACCCGTACGAACTCCGTTTGCCGCCCAAGCGTCAATCAAAATCTGGGAACGCCCTGCATTGGTGGCAGGCGCAGCAGGTTCTGAAGAGCTGCTCGAAGTAGATGCCAGGTTCGCCTCCTGTTGATTCTGAGCTTCGCACGACAGCAATCTGAATTTCTCGCCCCAGTTCCGCCCGCAAAACTCAAGATTGATCTTGGCCCGTCTGACTGAGGCGAGGGTGCTTACTGTGCTTTCTTTCGCGTGGCAGCAAGGTTTTGCGTGTGGCGAGTGTGTGGGGGTGATCGAGGCCGAGGGCGTCTATGAGCATGCCGACGGCTTCTTGGAGGGTCAGGGCGGTTTGCGGACGTCCCATATCGGTGAGGCGATGAACTGTGTAGCTTATGATTTTGCTGACGCTCGACAGGTTGATGTGGGCCTCGTGGGGAGAATAGTGTGCTTGTCCTTGTTGTTGTTCTGAGATGGCTCGGAGGTGGTCGGCCATGTCGAGGACGTCGGCGCGCTGGGCGTCGTTCTTTGAGGCCTCGTCCATGTCGATGTTCTCCAACAGGGTGACGACCGCTTTCTCCAGACTGTCGACGACCTCGTCAAGCCGGTACTCGCGCAGTTCGGCCAGGTGCTCCGTCTATCGTGGCGTACCCGTTGAGCTTGATGGTCGCCGCGGCCTGGGCCAGGGCCACGGGCAGGTCCCCGAGGGCCTCGGCCAGACGGGCCGCTCCGGCGGCGTCGTCGAACCCGGTCCGCTCGACGACGAAATCCACCGATTGGGGCCGAGTAAACACGCCAATGTCAAGAATGAGCCCGAGGCTCTCACCCGGCCTGGTTGTGGTCGTCACTAGGACGCGCAGGCCTCGGCCGTGCGGGATTAGCCCGGTCAGATCGTCAAAGTCCTTGACGTTGTCGAAGACGATCAGCCGGTCGCTGTCTCCGGAGTTGAGGCGGCTCAAGCACCGGCGGGCGAGCCCTTCGGGGTCGCCCTTGCCGTCCTCGTCAATTCCCATTTCATGGGCCAGTCCTCCCAAGCGCGCCACGGCCTGCTTGCGTGTAGAGGCGTCCATCCACGCCACCAGAGACCACCCGGCCTCACATTCGCGGTAATAGGCTGCGGCCAACTGGGACTTGCCCACACCCCGCATCCCACACACAACAACCGGCACACCCACAGACCACGAGCCCGCATTGTCACCGTCGGACGAAAAGCCCCCGCCGTCAACCGAACGACCCGCATCGATGTCGCAGACCGGCTTTAAAGCCTCGCCCCGCCCGGCCCGCGATTCGGGCTGGCCCAGCGCCGCGTCGAGCTTGGCCTGCTCCTGTCGGCTGATGAAGCCGGCTGCCCGCCCCGGAGGAGAACCGAACCGAATCGGCCGCCCCTGGCCCTCCGAGACCGGCTCGGCCTTGGCCCTCATGTCGACAATCTCCCATGCCTGGCTGCCCCTGGCCAGGAGCTCGCCGCCCGCCGAGGCGCCCTCGCGGATCTCTTCGAGGGCCTTCCTGAGCATCGACAGGTCCTGGCCATGTCCTTGGACAAACCGCATGACAGCCTCTTGGCCACCCATGAGGCTGTCATGGTTGTCCAGGGCGACGAGGAAAGCGTTGCGGGGGAAGTCCTGCGAGGTTTGGGCCAGGCCTGCCAGCCCGTCGGCGACGATGGCCAGCAGGTCGTCGAACAGGCCTTCGGCCTTCTGGTCGACCTCCCGCCGCATTGCGCTCCCGCCGTTGTCGTCAATATAGGTCAGGAGGACGTCGGCGTCGCAGCGGGCGGCCTGGACAAGGGTCTCCTTGCTTTTCAGGAGCTTTTCGAGAACGGTCTCAACGGATGTAGCCGCCCCCAAATAGGCCTGCCGCACAGCCACCGTTGCGCCCTAGGGCCGGGCCTTTTCGACGCGCATTCCCGCTTCGTACATGCCGCCCAGGAGTTTGCCCTGGAGGCTTTCGTCGAGCATTCCGGGCTGGTCGCTTGCGAAGGCCGTGATGATGTCGACGCCGAAGTCGAACAGGATCGGCGAGGCCGGCGTCGACGGGCCGATCATGACCGTCACGGCGTCGCGCGAAAGCTCCAGCAGGCGCGGAATCGTCTTGTTGACGAAGGACGAGCCGGTGATGAAGACGTAGTCGCAGCCGGGCAGCAGGTACTCGGCCGCGGAGTCCGGGTAGTCGCCTTCCACGGGGTTGCGCTCGAGGATGAAAAGCTCTGCGGCGTCGGCGAGCGCCGATGCGGCGAAGGGGAAGTGCCCGATCACCGCCACCTTCTTCCCCGCGATGACCTCGCGGTACGGGTGGAAGGCGCGTGCCCAGTTGTTCTCATGGCAGGGGGAGAAGCCGTTGCCGAAAGCGCGCTTGGGCAGCGAATGATACGCGTTGATGGCGGCCATGCCCAGGCCGGCCTCGGCGAGGTTCCAGCTTTTGGCCAGGGCTGCGACCTCGCGCAGGGGCAGCCCCGCCAAGTCGTCCTCGCCGTAGGAGGCGGGGCGGGTGCGCACGGGCATGGCGAAGGCCATTCCTGCGCCCCTCTCGGAGGAGGTCACGCGGCACCACTTCGTGCCGATGTAAGCCGCTGCGACAGTGATATGGCCGGGGATCTCGTCTATGAGATCGTCGTATAGATTCCAAGAGTTCGTCATGAGTTCTCCTCGCGTGCCGTCCGTGTTGTCGTATGCGTCGTCGGATTCCGACCTCGGGCGGAGGTCGATAGGCCCCTGAACGGGGCGATGCCGGACTAGCGTCGCCTGAATAGGTTCCCCTCACCGTTGGCGTTGCCTTCAATTATAGTGCGCTGCGGCACCGGTTTGTAGCGGCAAAAGGATCGGCTTTTGCATAGGGAAGGCAGGTTTACGCACGGGAAATTTGCAACGCCGGCGAGAGCGTTTTTCACACAGGAGTATTGACGATCTAGACGAGTTGGCAGCGGAGACAAGCTCGCGACCTCGGCAAGTTCGCGACGCAGGCAGGTTTGCGACGTCGGCGAAAGAGAACCGGCGACGACGCCGAAGGCCGCTGGTTGCGGCGGCTACGTGTTGCGCAAGCCAAGGGCGCTTATGAGGTGGGGCATCGTGGTCGAAGGGCAAGGGCCTTGGGCGTTCACGTCGGGCAGCTTCACTCCCTTGAGTCGTGAGCGTTCGCAGGCCGCGTCAATGCCGTCCCAGGGGAAGTTTTCCGGAAGCGACTTTTGTTTGTCTTGCTCTAGTTCCGCGAGTTGTAGGTAGTGGCGCTGGGCTTCTTTCTGATTCTGATAGTTCCGAATCTGCTCATAGTGCGCCACAAGCCAGACTTCGAAGCAGGGAATCGAAACCACACCGATCACTTTCTGTTTTTTAGTTGACTTTTTTGCACAGCGTCGTAGGAACTCAGTTCGATCCGCACCGTCATGATCGACGACGATCCAGATTTCGTCGTAGCCGCTATTGGTGGCTTTCGGGGCTGTGACCTTCCTGAGGAGAGTCATCGGGTCGCCTTCGATAACCTCAATCTTCACGCTTACAGACTTCCGCAGACTTTTTGATTTGTGCATCCGACTTGTAAGCTCTGAAAGATAGCTATTTTCCGTGAGTGCCCCGTTAGTGACGATCAAGAAAGACCTTCGCTGGGATCGCGATTGTGTGGATCGCCTCATTCCGCGCGCCATCGGCTCAGGCGCTCTTCGGTGAGGTCGCGGGAGCTCGTCCAAGGCTGCGTTTCAGCAGGCGAGAAAGGTCAACGTTCGGTATGGCGCCGAATTTGCCGGCCAGATACCGCCTTTGATTATTGTTGCCCTCGCGGTTGTCGTAGTCCAAAAGCGACACGAGCTCGCTTCCGCCGTCCGGGTCTTTCTCGCAGAACCAGATTTCCCCCGGTTCCAGCAGACGCACGGGCGAGTTTCCAAGAAGTGAAACGTCATGCGTGGAGAACAAGATCTGCGCTCCGCTTTGGTTGTAAGTCGGGCTTTTGAACAGCTCGACGAGGGCTCTCGCCAAACCAGGGTGGAGGCTGGCGTCAAGCTCGTCCACAATGAGGAGGCGGCCCGATCGCAATGCGTCGATGGCCGGAATCAAGCTGGCCAACCAGGTGATAGTTCCGTCGCTCTGGGCGTTCAAACTGAGCTCGAATTCTCTTCCGTCTAAGCCTGAATGAATGAAAACCAACGAACGCCTCAGGGAAGCGAGGAGCTCGTCGGGGAGCTCCACGTCTTCGTCTTCCTCGTCGTTCAGCGTGAGGAAGAGGTCACGAACATGGCCGAGAAAATCCGGCGGTATGTCTTTTTCGCGCAGTTCGATGCGTTTGATTCCCAGATCCGCCATTCGCGCGGCTTCGTTGACGGTGGTTTGCCATTCCTCGCCCTTGGCCATTTGGGCCATGACCCAACGGATGCGAGTGGAGCGATCGCTTTCATCGTGGCTGACGATTCGGGCTGCTGAATCGAGCCGCAATCCGCGGGCAACGGCCGCGAGCGTTTTGTGTTGGTAGCGATACGACGAGGCGAGGAAAAGATCGTGCGACGTCGTCACCTTTCGTACTTCCGCCGTCGGCCCCCGAAGGTCCGCCGCCGCTTTGACGACGAGCTCGCCGCCCTTCTCCTGCGAGCGGGTGAAGACGTGCTTGCGCGTGCCGTGCGGGTAGGAATAGAGCGATTCGCGGCTTATGCCCCAGGGGAGCGCTTCGACAACATAGGTGTAGCGCACGCCGTCCTGGGTGAAATTCGCGCTGTAGACGGTGGGTTCATTTGCCTTGAGCTTTGAGGCGTGAGGTTGAAACAGCCGCGCGTCCGAACCGGCGAGTTTGTTGGACAGCATTGCAAGCGCCTCGAGCAACGTCGATTTTCCTGAAGCGTTGGCGCCGTAGACGGCGGCCACGCGATAGGTGACGTCCGCCCAACTTTGCCCGCTGCGGGGGACTTGAGTTTTGAGGCTCGGGCGCACAAATGACAGGTGTGCCTCTTCGGCGAAACACTTGTAGTTGCTGATGGAAAAGTCCAGTAACACATACACAATAATATCGTCATTAGGCATATTTGGGAAATTTTTTCCGAAAATAGGGGGAATAGGGCGACGCGGACATGGTGTAACAGCCGCGGGTCTGCGTTCAGGAGCGGTTAGGCGGAAGAGCGGTTAGGCGGAGCCGACAGCTGGGAGCATTTACGCGGGGCGGCATCTGTTCTCTTCTGCCAGATTGGACCGTGGCCTAAGGAGGTGCGTCAGGTCGGCCGCCTGGCCGGTCTCTGATGCGTTTCAGACGACGCTCTAGGACGGTGAGCCCGATGAAAGCCGAGAACGATCTGCGACAGTACTGTTTGAACCGCCCGGATCGTCTGAACCGAATCACCCGAACCGCCCGAACCGACCGAGCTTCCGGCGCACCGCCGGATCCGCTCCCAACCACGCTTCAAGGATTTGCCATGACCGAGCAGCCCGCTGACCACTCCGACCACTCCGCCTCCGCGCCGCGGACCCCTTCCGCACAGCAGACCGTCCGCTGGACCACCCCGCCCACCGATGGCGGCGAACGACTTGACGGGCGATCCGTCGCCCTCGTGAGCGCGGACAGGGTCCTCACCGGAAAGCGCGGCCAGACCGAGGGCAGCCTCGAGGTCCTCGGCGGAGCCGACGACGCCGGCGCCCGTGCAGCCGGCCGCGGCGGAGCCATCCTCGTGCGGGGGCGCGAGATCTTGGCGGCGGGGACCGCCGCGGAGCTCGAAGGGCGCTTGAGCGAGCTCGTTCCCGACGTCGACCCTCGCAAGGTCGTGCGCCTGGACCTGCCCGGCGCCACCCTCATGCCCGGGCTCATCGAGACCCACGATCACCTTCCCACCTCCGGGACCGACGTCGAATACCCCGACTACGGGCCGCACGAGGTCGCCCGCCTCACCCTTAACGCTGCCCGCGCCGCCCGCGAGCTGCTCAGCGAGGGCGTCACGAGCGTGCAGTCTCTCGGGGCGCGGCACTACGTGGACGTCGCCCTGCGCGACGCCGTCGATGCCGGGGAACTGCGGGGGCCGCGCATCGTCGCCTCCGGCCCGCAGATCACCACCACCGGCGGACACGCCCACCATGCCGGCGGCGCCGCCGACTCCGTGGACGAGATTCGCCGCCAGGTTCGCCGCCACCACCTCATGGGGGTCGACACGATCAAGACGATGGCCACCGGCGGCTTCACGACCGGCGGCTCCGCGCCGTGGTTCGCCCAGTTCACCGTCGAGGAGCTTCGGGTCATGTTCGACGAGGCCCACCGCCTGGGCAAGTGGACGGCAGCCCATGCCCACGGCGTTCAGGGCATCGAGCGGGCCGTGCGCGCCGGCGTGGACTACGTCGCCCACGCCTCCTTCGTCTCGGAGGCCGGCCGCACCGAGTTCGACCCCAGGCTGGCCGACGAAATGGCGAACGCCGGCGTCTACGTCGACTGCACGATAGTCGCGGGCCTGCCCGGCTTTATCGCGAGCGACTCCTCCTACGCCCCGCCCGCCAGGCTTCTGTGGGAGCACGGGGTGCGAATCGTCGCCGGGCACGACGCCGGGATCCCAGGCTCCCCGCAGCGGGCATACGTCGGCGGGCTCCAGGCCCTCGAGGAGGTTGGCCTTCCCCGCAACGAGGTGCTGCTCGCCGCCACGTCTCGGGCCGCCGCCGGCATCGGACGCGCCGGCGTGGCCGGTGTTCTTGCAGCGGGTTTCGAAGCTGACTTCATCGCGGTGGCCGGCGACCCGCGCCAGGACCTCTCCGTCCTGCACAACCTGCGCCTGGTGGCGGCCCGCGGCCGGGAATTCCGACCCGACCGGGTCGAAGGCCTTCCCGCGCGGGAGGCGCCGGCCGAGCCGATCGGCCCCGCCGTGACCCTCGCCGAGTGGCGCGAACGCAGCGTCCGCCTCGCCCGCCACCCGGAGGTGTGAGCGGGGGACGAGGCCGAATCCGCTCGCGCAGGGCAAGGGCGCATCTGCGGGCGCAGCTCCTGCTTGCGGCGGCTGCTTGCGAGCGCGGCGGCTGCCGCGGGTCGGCGCAGTGGCCCACGAGGCGAGCGCTGAGCAAGCGGGGAGCGGCGAGCGCCCCCGGTGTTTCTGGTGCCGCTTCAGCGCCCTCGGTGCCTCTGACGGGCTTTGGCTCGCCTTCGCGCGTACGCCTCGTCGGCAGCTCGTTTCCGCTCGCGCCGTCGCGCCGAGGCGCGCTCCTCGCCGCGCGACTCCATGTCGGTCTTCAGGGCCTCTTGGGCTTTCGTCGAGACGCCCCTCTCGCGCATCGCCTTCGCCGCCATCCGCTGGGCGCGCTTGGGGTTCGTTTTTCCTGCGCCGCCCCCTGCCTCTCCGGCGTCGGCCCCTTTTTCGACGACGGGGACGGCGCCGTGCGCCCGCCGAACAAGCTCTGCGCCGTGCTCGCGGACGAACTCGTGGAGCTCGGCGGCGCTCGGCTCTTTGCCGAAGACGACTCGGGCTGCGCGGACGGATTCGCCGTCGTCGACCTCGTAGACGCCGACCCACAGATGACCGTCGAAGAACAGCGTGAACTGCGCTGACATCTTGCCTCCAGGTACGCAAAAGCGGACCCGACGAGCTGGATTCCAGCGAGGCTGGCGACGGACGCTCCGCACCGCGATGGGGGTGCAGAGCGTCGCCCGGGCTTCCTACCGGGCAGCGCGTTTCGTTCATCAGGAACTGACCCCACGACTATACACGGGGGCGCATGGGGACGGCGATCGCGGCCTCCGGCGGAGGAGGAAGGCCCGCTATACGCGGGGCACATGTCGTCGGCAGTGTCCACAGGTGTGGGATTCGGTGAAGGCCCGCCATACGCCGGGGCGTATGGGCGATGGGCTTGCGGGCGGCCCGTGCACAGCCCCCGACCGCGCGTCCGTTTCACTGCCGGGCCGTTGCGAACGGCTGCGTGAGCGGCCATCCCGATTGCATGTTCGGTTCAGCTTCTGCTCTTAATCTAGTAGTCTGGGCGGAGAGCAGCGGGTTTGGCCCGTTGGGAAAGCGGAACTGGTCGGGGTGAAAAGGAGGGTGCATGTTTGCGGTGACGATCGACCAACGGTCCTCGCGGTCGGCGGGCGACCGCGTGCCCGAATTGCTCGAATTGCTTGAGGAGGCCTGCACCGGCAATCCGCCGATCGCCGGATTCGACAGGACCGTCGGGGACGAGGTCGAGGGCCTGTTCGACGACGCCGCCGGCGTCGTCGCCGCCGTTCGAGCCGCTCTCGCCATGGGCGATTGGCACATCGGCCTGGGAATCGGCTCGGTCGAGTCGGTGGGCCGCAATGTGCGCGAGGCGCGGGGCTCGGCTTTCGTCGCCGCCCGCGAGGCCGTCGAACGGGCGAAGGTCAGCGGGGAAGTCGAAGTGCGCCAGGGGGCGGACGTCAACATCTCGCCTCTTGCCCTCGAGGCGTCCCAGGTCGTCTTCCAACTGCTTGGCGCCCTGCTCGCCGACCGCACCGACGCCCAGCGTGAGGTCTCCGACCTGTTCGGCGCCGGCCTTACCGGGCGCGAGGCTGCAGCGGCCCTCGGCGTGAGCCCCTCCGCGGTCTCCCAGCGGCGCACGGCCTCCCGGTACGACTTGGAGACGCGGGGCTGGGCGGTGCTCAACGAACTGCTGGGCCGCATCGGCGACGAGGTGGACGCCCGGCTCGACGTCGAGCAGAAAGCGAAAACGAAAGGCGAGTCGCTTGCCCGGCTCGGCGCCGAGCGCGGCGTGGCGAAGGACGGGCGCGCTGTCGCCAAGGGAAACGAAAGCTCCGACGTCGGGGCACTCGAAAGATCCACAGCCGGCAAAAGCCTCGCGGCCCGCGAACAAGGCCCTGCGGGCGGCGCGGCTCCTGCGGCCGGCAAAGAAGTCCCCGCGCACGCGACTCCGGCGGCCCGCGAACAAGCCCCTGCGGCCAGGACGGCCTCGGCGGTTCCCGAAAAGGCCTCTGCGTCCAGGAAAAAGCAAGGAGACTCGCGCTTGTGACCGTGGCGATCGTGCTTCTTTCCCTCACTGTGTCCGTGGTCTTCGGCTGGGCGGCGGTCGAGGGCGTCATGCGTCTGGCCAAGGTCCGCGGCGGCGCCGGTCCTCGGCCGAGCTCGGGCGGGCATCGGGCCACCGTTCTTCGTGAGCGGCCTGCCCAGCCGCGCGTGCTGCGCGGCGGAGCGTGGATCGGCGCGTTGGAAAGGCTGGCGATAACCGGCGCGATTCTGGCCCGCCAGCCCGAGATGGTCGCCGCCGTCGTCGCCGTGAAGGGGCTTGGCCGTTGGGCGGACCTCCAGACGAACCCTGCCTTGACGGAGCGTTTCATCATCGGCACGCTCGCGTCGTACGTCGCGGCGGGCGCGTGCGGGTACGTGGGCCTGGCGCTGATGGGCTAGCCTGCGCGTTCCGCGTCGATGGGCAGCCTGCGTGCCTCACGTCGACGGATCAGTCTGCGCGTCCTCACATCGACGGGTCGGCCTGCGCGTCTGGCGTCGACGGGTCAGCCTGCGCGTTCCGCGTCGACGGGCAGCCGTGTTTTCAACGGCTCTCGGCCCGCGGCTCAGCTAGGCCCTTTTTACCGAGAACCGCGGAATCTCGGCGCTGAGGACGCGGGGCTTTCGTCACAGGTGCGGGGTGAAAATCGTCACCGCCGATGTTAGTCTGGTAGACGGCCCGCGACTGCGGAACACTGAACTTCCAATGGAGGATATTTAATGACGAAGTACGTCTACGCGTTCACCGAGGGTGACCGCGACATGAAAGATTTGCTCGGCGGGAAAGGCGCCAACTTGGCCGAAATGGTCAAGCTCGGCCTTCCGGTGCCTCCGGGCTTCACGATCACCACCGATGCGTGTCGCGCATACCTTGCGGCGGGCGAGTCCCCCGAGACGCTCGACGTCGAAGTGACGTCCCACCTGCGCAACGTCGAGCAGGAGATGGGCAAGCGCCTCGGCGACAAGAACGATCCCCTGCTCGTCTCGGTCCGTTCCGGCGCGAAGTTCTCCATGCCCGGAATGATGGAGACGGTCCTCAACATCGGCCTCAACGACGAATCAGTCCAGGGCCTTGCGGCGCAGTCCGGCAATGAGCGTTTCGCCTGGGACTCCTACCGCCGTCTCATTCAGATGTTCGGCAAGACGGTCCAGGACATCGACGGCGACAAGTTCGCCGACATCCTCCACAAGCTTCAAGCGGACAAGGGCTACTCGGGCGACCTCGACATGACGGCCGACGACCTCAAGCACCTCGTCAAGGAGTTCAAGAAGGTCGTCAAGGACGAAACCGGCGAAGACTTCCCCCAGGATCCGCGCGAGCAGCTCGACCTGGCCGTCGAAGCCGTGTTCCGCTCGTGGAACACGGAGCGCGCGCGCCTCTACCGCCGTCGCGAGCGCATCCCCAACGACCTCGGAACCGCGGTCAACGTCTGCACGATGGTGTTCGGCAACATGGGCGAGACATCGGGCACGGGCGTGTGCTTCACCCGGGACCCCTCCACGGGCCATTCGGGCGTCTACGGCGACTACCTGGTCAACGCCCAAGGCGAGGACGTCGTCGCCGGCATCCGCAACACGCTTTCGCTCGCCGACCTCGAGCGCCTCGACAAGAAGTCCTATGACGAGCTGCGCGCCATCATGAACAAGCTCGAGACGCACTACCGCGACCTGTGCGACATCGAGTTCACCATCCAGCAGGGCAAGCTGTGGATGCTCCAGACCCGCGTGGGCAAGCGCACTCCCGCGGCGGCCTTCCGCGTGGCCACCCAGCTCGTGGACGAGCGGCTCATCACCTCCGACGAAGCCGTCACCCGCGTGACGGGCGACCAGCTGACGTCGCTGCTCTTCCCGCAGTTCGACAAGAACGCCGAGAAGAAGGTGCTCACCAAGGGCATGCCCGCCTCGCCGGGCGCCGCCGTCGGCGAGATCGTCCTCAACAACGAGCAGGCCGAATCCCGCGTCGCCGCCGGAGCCTCCGTGATCCTTGTGCGCCGCGAGACCAACCCCGACGACCTCGCCGGCATGGTCGCCGCCTCCGGCGTGCTCACCGCTCGCGGCGGCAAGACCTCGCACGCCGCGGTTGTGGCGCGCGGCATGGGCCGCTGCTGCGTCGTCGGCGCCGAGGACCTCGCCGTCGACGAAGAGGCCGGGACCGTGCACGTCAAGTCCCGGGGCGTCACCCTCAAGGCCGGCGACGTCGTCGCGATCGACGGCACCACGGGCGAGGTCTTCCAGGGCGAGGTGCCGGTGGTCGACTCCCCGGTCATGACCTATATCACCCACGGGCTCGACGCGGCGCTGTCCACCGGCCTCGACGCCGACACCGAGGAGCTGGTGCGCGCCGTCGACCGCATCCTCACTCAGGCCGACGAGAAGAGGAACCTGGCCGTGCGCGCCAACGCCGACACGCCCGAGGACGCCGAGCGCGCGCGTTCCTTCGGAGCCCAAGGCGTCGGGCTGTGCCGCACCGAGCACATGTTCCTCGGCGACCGCCGCAAGCTCATCGAGTCCGTCATCCTGGCGGACACGGCCGAGGAGCAGGAGGAGGCCTTCGACGCGCTCCGTCCGCTGCAAAAGGGCGACTTCGTCGGCATCTTCACGGCGATGGACGGCCTGCCCGTGACCGTGCGCCTCATCGATCCGCCGCTGCACGAGTTCTTGCCCGACCTCACCGAGCTTTCGGTTGAGCTCGCGGTGAAGGCCGCCCGCGGCGAGGAGGTCACCGAGCATGAGAAGCGCGTCCTCGAAGCTGTCAAGGCTAACCACGAGCAGAACCCGATGCTCGGCCTTCGCGGCGTGCGCCTGGGCCTGAAGATCCGCGGCCTGTTCAAGCTGCAGATCCGAGCCATCGCCGAGGCCGCCGTCGAGTGCAAGAAGAAAGGCCTCGACCCCCGCCCGGAGATCATGGTTCCGCTCATCGGCTCCGAGGGCGAGCTCCAGATCGTCCGCGACGACGCCGAGCGCATCATCGGCAAGGTCGAGAAGGAAAACGGCGTCGAGCTGGACATCCCGATCGGCAACATGATCGAGCTGCCGCGCGCCGCCCTCGAGGCCGACCACATCGCCGCCGAGTCGGACTTCTTCTCCTTCGGGACGAACGACCTGACCCAGACCACGTGGGGCTTCTCGCGCGACGACGTCGAAGCTTCGTTCTTCAACGAGTACTTCGACTACGGCATCTTCGGCATCTCGCCGTTTGAGACGATCGACGCGAGCGGCGTCGGCCAGCTAGTCGAGACCGGTGTGACGCGTGGGCGCGCTGCCAAGCCGGGCCTCAAGTGCGGCGTCTGCGGCGAGCACGGCGGCGACCCCGCTTCGATCCACCTGTTCGACAGGCTCGGACTGAACTATGTGTCCTGCTCGCCGTTCCGCGTTCCGGTCGCCCGACTGGAGTCCGGGCGCGCGGCGATCTCCAACGAGTCCGCCGGCACAGGCCGCTAGCGGCCCGCGGGCGCAGGCGGCTGCCGGTTCGGCGACGCCGCTAGGCTCGCTCCAGCAGTCCTAAATTGTCTGGAGCGAGCCGTTCCCGGACCGGCTCGGCGTGCGGGTTCCCTTCGCTCGCCGCCCGGTCGGGCAAACGCCGACGAAATCGTCGATAAACTGACAGAACGTCAGAAAAAGCGATTCCGCAATAAACGAATTGCGAAACGTTCCATAAAACTCTTGAGCGAAGGGGACAATAGTCCTAGACTCGTCGGTGGAGACGGGTTTAGAGAGCGGAAGAAATGTCTCTCAGGTAGGAAACGATCCACGCCTCGGTCGAAAAATTGCGATTGTAAGCATAACCTGACCATGTACACCCAGAACTGTCACAGTGAGGTGAGGTTGCAATGAATCTTCGCGAGTGCCCCCAGCACAAAGCGTTGCGGTTGACTCATGTCAATCTTCCCCGCCGCAACCTCCTGCGCATGCAGGAGCTCGGAGTGAGGCCTGGCACTGAGGTCGTCGTGACTCAGCATGCGGGATTCGGCGGAGTCGTTCTCAACATCGGCGGCGCACGGGTAGCCGTCGATCACCGCTCAGCCCTGCGGATTCGCGCGGAGGTGGTCTCATGAGCTGCCCGCGCTGCGGATCCGAGGGCCACTCCCATGCGACGGCCACCCTCTCCATCGATCCGTCGACGGAGCCGACTATCGCCCTCGTGGGCAACCCCAACGTCGGCAAATCGACGCTGTTCAACCAGCTGACGGGCGCCCGCCAGCGCGTGGTCAACGCGCCGGGAACAACTGTCCAAGTCGCCTCGGGAAACTGGCATAAAGCCAAGATCAAGGTGCTTGACCTTCCCGGAACGTACTCGCTCATCGCCACAAGCCCCGACGAGCAGGTTGTGTCCGACACGATCGCCTGCGCGCCTGGAACGATCACAGACCGGGAGAAGACCCGCGGCATCGACCTCGTGCTCGTCCTCCTCGACGGCAGCTCGCTCACGCGCTCCCTCTATCTTCTCGGCCAAGTGGGGCAGACCGGCCAGCCGGTCGCCGCCGTCGTCACGATGACCGACGTCGCCGTCGAAAACGGGGACGTCATCGACTACGACGCCCTCTCGCGCACTCTCGGAATCCCGATCCTGCCGATGGATCCGCGCTCGTCGAAAGACTACGAACGGCTCGAGGAGATGGTCACCGAGGCCATCCGCACACGGCCGCACATTCGCGGTATCGACCCCGATCCGGGCGCGCCCGGCTACATCGGCCACGTCGGCTGCGACTGCTGCGAGCCAAAGCCGAAATCGACGTCGAAGAAAAAGAAGAAGGCCGCCGTCTCCCGAATGCACGCAGAGGAACTCGGCCGCGCGGACACGCTCTTCTCGTGGGTCGACTCCGTCGAGAAGAGCTTCCACGAGAGCAGGGCCGAACCCGAGCGGCTCTCGCGTTCCGACAAGCTCGACAGGTTGCTTCTCAACCCCCTGGTCGGCCTCGCGATCTTCTTCAGCCTCATGTGGCTGCTGTTCAAGACGGCCGGCGAGTGGGTCAGCCCGCTGCAGGACCGTTTCGAGGACTTTTTCTCAAAGACGGACCCGGGCGCGATCTCGGTGGCGAACGGGGTGGTTTGGCTGCTGAAGAAGGTAGGGCTGAACGACACGTGGTTCCAACAGCTCACGGTCGGCGGCATCGTCAACGGCCTCGGCGTCGTCGCCAGCTTCTTCCCGCTCATGTTCGTCATCTACGCCGCCTTCTCCGTACTCGAAGATTCGGGTTATATGGCGCGGGCGGCGTTCCTCGGCGACCGTCTGATGCGCAAGATCGGCCTGGACGGGCGCGTCATCCTTCCTCTCATCATGGGCTTCGGATGCAACTTGCCGTCCCTGGCCGCGGTGAGAACGCTGCCTTCCGCACGACAACGCCTGGTCACCGTGCTCATCACGCCCTACACTTCGTGCGCGGCGCGCGTGACGATCTACCTCATGATCGCCCGCATCTTCTTCCGCGGGCACGTCGCAACGATCGTCTTCTCGATGTATCTGCTTTCGGCCGTGCTCATCGTGCTCGCAGCGTGGGTCCTCAAGTTCTTCATCACGAAGGACGAAAAGGCTGCGCCGCTCATGCTCGTGCTTCCGGCCTACCAGATCCCGCGGCTGCTCATCATGCTGAAGATGACCTTCCGGCGGTCCTGGGCCTTCGTCACCGGGGCGGGAAAGATCATCGTCGCGATGACGGCGGTCGTGTGGCTCATGGGCGCCATCCCGGTGGGCGCAGGCGACAAGGGCTTCGCCGACCCCGAGCTGGCGATGGAGGATTCGCTCTACGGCAAGACGGCCCAGGTGCTCGTTCCCGCCTTCAAACCGACGGGCTTCGGCGAATGGCACATGACCGGCGCGCTCATGACCGGTTTCGTCGCAAAAGAGACGGTCATCTCCTCCGTGGTCACCTCCTACAACCTCGATCCGGATGCCGACGCCGGCGACGCCGAGGACGACGGCTCGGATCTTGGCAAGCTCCCCAAGCTCGTCAACCAGTCCCTGACCGAGTCGGCGGGCTCGGCCTATCAGGGGCTCGCCGCCTTCGCCTTCCTCGTCTTTGTCTTGGCGTATACCCCGTGCCTGGCCACTGTGGCCGAGCAGGCGAAGCTCATCGGGGCGAAGAAGGCGACCGCCGCTGTGGGCGTGCAATTGGCCGTTGCCTGGCTTTTGTCCGTCGGCATCTTCCAGATAGGGAAGCTGTTCTTATGAGGCTGAGGGCATTGCGGAAGAGCGCCCGCTCCGACGTCGGGCAGGCTTCCGTCCCCGGAGTCCGGGCCCGCCGCGCTTCGGCTCCGAAAGGGAGCGGCGCCTCTGTCTCGGAAGAGAGCCGCTCCCGCGTCCCCCCGGAAAGCGGGGGCGGGGCCGGCGGCGCCCTCGAAGGGCCCCGCGGCGCGGTGACGCAGAGGATACTCGAGCAGATACGGATGGGGCGCACCGTTCGCGCAATCTCCGCCGCGACCGGCGTCTCGGAGGTGTTTGTCTCCACCCTCTTGGAGCACTATGACCGGCTGGGAATGCTCGACGACGCCGGGTCCCTGTGCTCCTCGGGACTGGGCGCCTGCCACACCAAAGACGTCTCCGACGAGGTTCGAGTGGCCTGCGCCGGATGTCCCCTCGTCATCTGAGGCTGCCTTCGTCGAAGCGGCGCATCGGCGCGCATCCGGGCAATGCCCGGCGCCCCGGGAGCGCCTCTGCCCGAAGGAAAGCCGACGCGTTGCCGTCCCCGCGGCGCCCTCCGCGCTGGCACAATGAGCTCATGGAATCGGTGATCGACACGGCAGGCCTCCTTGACAGGCTTCAGCGGACCGTCGCGGGCGGGGCGGACGCCGACGCACGCCGCAGGGCCGAGTATTCGACGGACGCCTCGAACTATCGGATTCCGCCCCTCGTGGTCGCCTTTCCCAAAGACGCCGACGACGTCGCCGCGGCACTCGCCGCCGCCCGAGAATTCGGGGTTCCGATCACCGGGCGGGGCGGCGGCACGTCGTGCGCGGGCAATTCCATCGGCGAGGGGATCGTCCTGGACTTTTCACGGCACATGAACGCCATCTTGAGCGTCGATCCCGAGGCTCGCGTGGCTCGCGTGCAGCCCGGCGTCGTCATGTCGGATCTGCAGAAGGCGGCGGCCCCGTTCGGCCTGCGTTTCGGTCCGGACCCTTCCACCCAGAATCGCGCCACCTTCGGCGGGATGATCGGAAACAATGCGTGCGGCCCCCACGCGGTGGCGTTTGGGCGCACGGCGGACAACGTCGCGGGCATGGACGTGACGCTCGCCGACGGCAGGCGGATGAAGGCCGGCGAAGGCGGGCTGGGGTATGAGGCCGTGCCCGAGCTCGCGAGGCTCGTGGACGAGAACCTGGCGACTATACGCGTGCAGTTCGGCAGATTCAAACGTCAGGTCTCGGGATACTCCCTCGAGCACCTCCTGCCCGAAAACGGGCGGAATCTCGCCAAGTTCCTGGTGGGAAGCGAGGGGACGCTGGGCCTCCTGACGGCGGCCGAGGTCAGGCTCGTCCCGGTCGAGGCCTCGCCGGCCCTCGTCGTGCTCGGCTACCCGGACATGGCCAGCGCTGCCGACGACGTCCCAGCCCTCCTCGCCCACCGACCGCTCGCCGTCGAAGGCATGGACGCCCGGCTGGTCGACGTCGTCCGGCGTGCGAAGGGCGGCGTTCCGCCGCTGCCGAAAGGCGGGGGATGGCTGATGGTCGAGGTCGGCGAGGAAGGAGGCGCAGACGCGATGTCAAGGGCCAGGGCGCTGGCAGGCTCCGCCTCCTCCACGGCCGTCGACATACGGCCCGCGGGCCCGGAGGCGGCCCGGCTGTGGCAAATCCGTGCCGACGGCGCGGGCCTTGGCGGGAGGACCCCGGCGGGAAACCAGGCGTGGCCCGGCTGGGAGGATTCGGCCGTTCCGCCCGAGAGGCTCGGCGAATACCTCCGCGCGCTCGAGGCCCTCATGAAGGGATACGGGCTCGACGGCCTCGTGTACGGGCATTTCGGGGACGGATGCGTCCACGTCCGCATCGACTTCCCGTTCGAATCCCAAAAGGGAGCCGAAACCTTCCGCCGGTTCATGGGGGAGGCGGCCGACCTCGCCGCAGGCTTCGGCGGGTCCCTCTCGGGCGAGCACGGCGACGGGCGCGCCCGCTCGGAGTTGCTGGAGAGGATGTACGGGCCCGACGTCGTCGCCCTGTTCGAGCGAGTCAAGGGGGTCTTCGACCCCGAATGCCTGCTCAACCCGGGAGTGCTCGTTCGGCCCGACCGCATCGACGAACATCTGAGAAGGCCGGGTGCGAAGCCGATTCCCTACGCCGGAGGCTTCCGTTTCGCCGACGACGGCGGAGACATGGCCCGGGCCGTTCACCGCTGCACGGGCGTGGGCAATTGCCGGGCGAGCAGATTCGACCTCGGCGCTTTCATGTGCCCCTCCTACGAGGCCACGCGCGACGAGAAGGACGTGACCCGCGGCAGGGCGAGGGTGCTCCAAGACGTGGCGCGCGGCGGGGTTCTGGCGTGGGACTCTCCCGAGGTGCTCGACTCCCTCGACCTGTGCCTGGCTTGCAAGGCGTGTTCGCGGGACTGCCCGACGGGGATCGACGTCGCCCGGTACAGATCCGAGGCCCTCTACCGCGCCTACCGCGGCAAACTCAGGCCTGTGGCCCATTACGCTCTGGGAAGGCTGCCGCTGTGGGCAAGGATGGTCACGAAGGTTCCCGTCGTCGCGAGGATCGCGAACGCTGTGATGCGGCTCGGCCCGCTGCGGAGGCTGGCCTTCTGGCTGGTCGGCGTCGACCCGCGGCGCGCGATGCCGGGGTTCGAAACCCGACGTTTCTCTCGAAGCGAAGAGGCCCGGAGCGTGCGTAAAGAGGCCCGAAGCCTGCGCGCCGCCTTCCGAAAATCGTGGAAGAAGGGGCTGCGCGGCATTCCCGATGAAAGCGGCATTCCCGATGAAAAGCGGGGCAGCGCCCCCGAGCGGGGAGAGGCGCTCGCTCGAACGAGCGGTTTGGCGGGCGAATCGACGGCGGGCGAATCGACGGCGGGCGAATCGGACGCGAAGCCTCGTTACGTCGCGCTGTGGGCGGATTCCTTCTCCGAAACCCTCGACGCCCGCGGAGCGCGGGCGGCCGTCTCCGTGCTCCAAGAGGCCGGATACACCGTGCTGCTTCCCCCCGACGAGGCCTGCTGCGGCCTCACCTGGATCACCACGGGGCAGCTCGACGCGGCCAAGCGAAAGCTGGACTCCCTGCTTGGCGCGTTGGCGCCGTTCGCCGCGAACGGGATTCCCATCGTCGGCGTCGAGCCCTCGTGCACCGCGGTGCTGCGTTCCGACATGGAAGATCTGCTTGCCGGCGACCCCCGCGTCGATCTGGTCAAAGAAATGACCTTCACCTTGGCGGAGCTGCTCAGCGCGCCAAAGCCGTTCGGCCCCGGGGAAAACTGGAGCATGCCCGATCTCACCGGCCTCGAGGTGGTGGCCCAGCCGCACTGCCACCACTATTCTGTTATGGGATGGGCTGCGGACGAAGCGCTTTTGCTCTCGGCGGGAGCCGAGCTGACGAAGGTGACGGGCTGCTGCGGTTTGGCAGGCAACTTCGGCATGGAGAAGGGGCACTACGATGTATCCGTGAGGATCGCGGGCGCCCGCTTGCTGCCGACGCTCGAAAGGGCGAATCCCGACGCCGTCTTCCTGGCCGACGGTTTTTCTTGCCGCACGCAGGCGGAGCAGCTGTCCGCCTCTCGGGGCGTACACCTGGCCGAACTCATCCGCGACGGGATGGCCGTTCGACGCCATATGTCGGACGAGGGGAGGATACCGGCTCGCTCGCGATAAGCTAACCTTGTTTCATCACGCAAGTTTACATAAGGAGGTTTCGCCGATGGTGCTGTACGCCTTGGCGAACGGGCGCATCGCTCCTGCACAGGCCGTTCGGCCGCGGGGCAGCATCGCCGCGGAGGTCCTTGGAGCCATCCGCGAGAGCATCCTCGAGGTCGTCGACGTTCCGCTTTTGCCAGTGATGTGGGAAGAGAGCGACGCCGCGGGAAAGCATGGGCAGTCCCTCGTGGCCATTGATCAAGACGGAACCGTCGTCATGGTGAATCTTCGCCAGCGACTCACATCGGTGGACCTCTACGAAGTTGTCAGCAGATCGGGAAGGTATGCCCATACCGGGCCCGTGGACATGGCGCAGGTCTACTCGAAGGGAGCGAAAGAGTTCGGCCCGGATTGGGAAGAGTTCCGCTCCGGCCGCCCGCCGCTGGGCGGCGTCAGTCCCAGGCTTATCGTGATCGCGCTCGACATCGACGAGGACGTCCTTCCCGTCTTTTCCACGCTTTCCGAGAGGGTGCAGCTTCTTTCAGCGTCGATCTTCGACACCAACGGCGTGCGCCAAGTGTCCATTGAGGCGTGCCGCAAGAGGGGATCGGGGCCGTCGGCCGATGAGACAGTAGAGTTTCTCCCCGCCCCGGACGTCGAGAGCGGTGAAGAGACCAAGCCTCGCAGGCGTGGGCGTGCGCGCGAGGCCCAAGAGTTTCAGCCGACTCTCACGATCCCCGCCACCCCCAGGTTCACCGCTTTTCCGGGGCACATCGACTCGCAAGACGGCGCCGACGTCACCGATCCCGCGCAGACCCTCATCGTCGAAGCCGTTGAGGCTCCGCTTGCCGAACAGCCCCAACCCGTGGACGCCGAGGCCGGCGACAGGCCGACGGGCAGGCGTTCGCGGCGTTCGGCTCACCGTGAGCAGGGGCAGGGCGCCGCTCGCGAGGACGAGAAGCCGGATCAACAGCAGGATCAACAGGCAGATCAGAGTGCCCAAGAGGACCCCTTCAACCAGATGAAGATTCCTGTGATTCCGGCTTGGCGTGTAACCGAGGACGGCGCGGACGAGACGCCGACGTACATCAGCGCCCGCTATGACCAGGAGGTCAAGCGGCCGCGCACCGAGCAGCTGCTGTGGGAGAAGTCCGCCCCCAAGCGCGACGGAAAGCGTCGACAGCCGCAGACCTTTTCGGAGACGACCGCGGCCAACGCGTCCTCGGACGCCGTGGCCCGCGCCGCCGAACGCGAGCTTCTCACTCCCGCCGGCCGACTCGTGGCCATCGCCAGTCGGAGCGTCACGCCCCTGACTCTCGAGATCTGGAAGAATGGGAGCCCGACGATGGCCACGCTGACCTCGACCGGCACCCTCCTCCTCGGGCACACCTCCTATCAGGATCCTTCGAAGGCGGCCGCGGAGGTCCTCGGCAGGAACGACGTCAACGGCTGGCAGCTGTGGAAGACGCGGGAGGGCCGGCTGCTCGGCGAGCTCTGAAGACTCAGGGAGCGATCTGAGGCCCGGCTCCGAGAGCGCTTTAAGACTTGGCGAGCTTGAAACTCGTCCAGTTCTGAAACTCAGCCAGCTCTGGGAGCCCTGCCAGTTCTGAAACTCAGCCAGCTCTGAGACTCAGCCAGCTCTGGGAGCTCTGCTAGTTATGAAGTCAGCCAGCTCTGAACTCGGTGAGTTCTTCCGAGAGCCTTGAGGGCTTTCTCAGGCGCGCAGCGAGTCTTGAGAACTGGGACCGGCCCTGACCCGGCCTAGCCCTTCTGAAAGCTCTGAGAGAGCCCCGAGAGCTCCGAATGGTTTGGCGCGTGAGCGGTCTTGCCGATGTTATGCCGGCGGCCGTCTCGTTGGTGTTTTGCCGGTGGTCGTCTTGCCGAGGTTTTGCCGGTGGTCGCCTCGTTGGTGTTTTGCCGGCGGCCGTCTTGCCGATGTCCCTTTGCTTCGACGGCAGGACTTCCTGCTGTCGGCGCCCCGTTATGTCGATACTTTACCGCTGTCGAATGCAACCTCGGTCTGGGCCTGGAGACTTGCGCGAGTGCCGAGATCCCGAAAGGGCATTTGGCGATTCCGAGGGACGGCGAGGGGCGGAGCGACCGCGCCAGCGCGAAGAAGCACGGCCCCTTCCGAATCGTGCAGTTCTTGTGGCCACGGGTGTTGTGGTTCGGAAAATCGGCGCATCGAACCGGTGCGTGTCTAATCCTGCGCGATCCTAATCAGTTCGCGACGAGGCGGGAAGCAATTTTCATAGCACGAAAGCACTATTTCGCTGCCTGTCTCCTCCTTTTGTCTGTGCGCTTCTGTTCCGCTGCTGAAGTTCGGCACCGAGGTGCCTCGATTGTTATAGTTGTATGAATGGGAAGGGTGACTTAAAGGGGTATTTCATTGGTTGGGGCGCATTCAAAGGAGGGTGGCAATTAAACCTTGTGAAATCAACGTTTTCTAGAAACGCATATCGCTGGCCAAATTCGGTGGTGTGACGCTCTTGACAACCGTTTATGTCGAGTATAAGTTGTGTTTATACGAACCAATCACGCAAGGAGTTACTGTGAGCGACATCTATGTTGTCGACGCCGAGTACTATATGCTGGCGTCCGGTGCTGGCGAGCTCGTCCAAAATCCTGGGACGGGCGACGTCGAAACCCCGGTTCGAGAGGCGGCCCGGGGCATTCCCGGCGCATCGAGTGTTTCGGCCTCGGAGCGCGCCGGCGAAGCGATAGACTCTCGATGCAGGTCGCTAATGGCCGATATTGGCCAGTTTAAAAGCGACGTCGAGGAGGCGATCAAGTCCATGGCGGGCACTGACCAAGAATCTGCCGCGGCGATGGACCGGATTCTGGAGCATGTCAAGGGATATCCGAAGGCCAAGCCTGGATCCAAGGGGAAAGCAAGGATCGTCTGATGACTAGCTGGAGGGACGCCATAGAATGGCGCCAGGATCGATTGAAGGTTCAGCTTGAGCCCCTGCGGGCCCGGCGCAAGCAGCTCATTGAGGCGTACGAGAAGCTGCAGTCTATGGAAATGACGGTAACCTCGAGAGGCCTGACGGCTGACGCGATCTTATACGCGTTGCAACAGTTCGAGGCTCGAATCAGCTATTTGATCAACGATGTTTCGGAGACGATGATGGCGATGGCTCAAATGGCCGACGGCGTGTGGACGGTTCAGACGTTGCTCCTCGAATGCAGGCAGAAAGCGAAGACCCATGGGCTGGAAATCAGGGACGGTAGGCTCATATCGAATTCCGGTCAGCGCGAGGATGAATTCGCATCCGCGGCGGCGGAGCTGAAGCCGATGATCAAGGGCGCTTTGGATAAGGCCGACGCGATAGACGAGGCTTATTACACGAGGCTGACTGCCGTGGCCGACGGCTCTTACAAGTCCTCGGAGGAAGGGTTCTCGACAAGCCCCGGTCTGTCGGACCTTCCGCAGAAAGGATGGACGATGGGGGAGAGCGCAGCCTGGTGGTCCAGCCTTACGGAAAGCGAAAAGGAAAACATGGTTCGCGAGCATCCGGAGCTGATCGGCAACCGCGACGGCATCCCCATGGAATGGCGAGACAAAGCCAACCGCGCTCGTCTTCCTCAGGAGATCGCGGAGATGAAAAGCAATGTAGCCGAGGCGAAGTCCAGGATGGATAAAGCGGAATCGACCGTCGGCAAGGACAGTCTGGAGTACCTGAATGCGACCAATGACTACAATCGCTACAGAAAGAAGCTTGGCGACCTCGAGGGGCTCCAGAAGATCCTCGAAAAGAATGACTCAGACGTTGCCTCCAACCCGAGTAAGACGCGTCAAAGTCTGATTTATCTTGATACAAAGTCGAGTTCGCGAGTTCAAGCGGGTGTCGCCTTGGGTGACGTCGACCGCGCAAAGACTGTTCAGATGGTGGTGCCTGGGATGAACAACACCGTGGGTGACAATATGGACGGTCTGATTAACGATGCGCAAAAGGTCCGAAATACGACTTTTGAAGAGTCGAGGAACCATTCAAGCAGCGCGGGGATCCATGACAAAGGGGATATAGCGACCGTTGCGTGGATGTACCGGACGCCGCAGAATGCGGAAGTTGCCACCACGGATCTGGCCGAAAAGGCGGCGCCGAAGATGGACAGATTCATGGAGGGGGTGCAGACCTCTCGACAGGCGATGGGCGTTCCCAAAGCGGAGATAAACGTTGGGGCGCACTCCTACGGATCGACCATGGCCGGGATCGCCGTCGGCAAGGTGCGTGAGGGCACGGTCCACAACATCGCCCTGTATGGCTCGCCGGGATCCGGCGTCCAAGACGTTCGCGAGTACAACATCGACGGTCAAACCTACGTCTCCGGCGTGAATACAAATGACTACGTTCAGGGTATTGGGCCGGACGGATCCTTCGGCAAGGACCCGATGGAAATGCGAGGATTCAAACACCTGGCCAACAATCCCGAAAACGACTCCCAGTGCAAGTACATTCCAACGGGGGCTGGAAGCGGCGTAACGAAGTTCTGCAGCAAAGGAGACGACAATCCCTTTGGCCGCCACTCCGAGTACCTCAAAACGGGAACGGGAAGCCTAAAGGACATTTCGCGCATTATGGGCGGCATGGAACCCGAGGGGGAGAAATGAGAGCGGCTCGCACTCGGCGGTGGTTCGTTCTTGCGCTGATTCTGGGCCTGACGGCTGGATGCGCGGAAGACATGTCCAAGCCGGGTGCAGGCGAATTGTTCGGTCAAGGTTCGAAGGACTATTGGGACCGCCAGACGATCGAGGACTACCAGCGAAAGACCATTCCGGCAATCGAAGAGTTCATGCGTCGGCTCCTCGCGGACGGCGGCGGGCAGCACTACGCGGCTGAAGGTGCCAATGAGCTCACTTTGTGCGAAACGAAAACCGATGGGCGCGAGTACATGAGTGCAGTCTACGAAACTCAAGTCTCAGTTCCTCCCACGAAGATCAGGGCCATCGCCAAAGAAACGATCGAAAAGGCGGGGCTGAAGATAGAACAGCAAGACGACGAAAGGGACAACGTCACCGGTTTCGGCTGGTCAGATTCGAAGAACGGCGGATTCCTGATGCTGAGCGCGCATCCGACGAAAGGCATCTCTTTCCACTTCGTCTCCGGGTGCCGCCCGTCTGCGACGAAAATAGACGATCCGCCGCCTCTGAAGGGCGTGCCGACGGTGCCTTTTACTCCTCAACAGGAAACGCCATCGCCGAGTGCGGCGTCGCCAAGCTCTTAACTTCCCGGGGGGGGGGGGAATTCCCCTCTTCATTGACTTCCGCTTCTGCCGGAACTTCAGCCTCATAGATTGGGCGATGTATCTGACTCGCCGGATGAGAGTGCTCGATGAAGCTGGAGGAATCATGCAACGAACAGCCGCGAGGCATCGGCGTCGAAGCCGGTCAGTGAGCCATGTTGCAGCCCGTATACTGAAACAGCCTGCGGAAGCGTTACCGCCGTGCTAGGGTTTGGATGTCACGTTAAACTCCTGGAAGGAAGGCTCACGCATGAGCGACCTCAGTTTTGACCGCGACAGGGCGGGAATCACGGCAAAGGGGCATTGGACGGATTCTGATACGTTCATCAGCATCGGCTTTGGCTACGCCGAATTGGAGGGCGAGTGCGACGTCGTCAAAGACCCCGTCCTTGAGGATTCGGAGCATCTGTTCAGAGCATGTCTGCATTTCGTCAATTAATGAGGATGGGCTGTCTCGAGTTTTCCGACGCGTGCGCGACTCTCGGCTCTGGTGTGAAGGAAGCGACGGCAAACTGCGATCAGGCTGAGCACAAGGCCGTTCGAGACTTCGATTTCATGCGCGGCTCAATCGGGAAGGATACGGGCAAATGACGTGGAGCGACGTTCCCGGCGAGGAGGCATTGCCCAATCTGAAGGACTCTGGCGAGGGCATTCTGCAGCTGGGCAAAGGCATCGCCAATGCCGGCGCAGCGATGCAAGACACCCAGGTCATCGCCGTCGGCGGCGAGGTCGAAGGATGGACAGGGCTCGCGGCTACCGCCCATCAGGGTCAGGCCACTTTCTTACAAAAGGCGATCCAGAAGGCCATTGATCTGCATCCGAAGATTCCTGCTCTTCTGGACAAATATGTGCAAGAACATGCCAAAACCCGTAGCGCCATTACTGGACTCCAGCATGATTGGGACGAGGCCAGGACGGTTCATCTTCGCAGGATCGCCGAGTTGGCGATTCAATTGAAGGCGGGATTGTATCCGGGGGACGACGACGAATATGAAAAAGACAGAGCCAAGGCGGACGAGGTTTGTGAAAAGACGCAGAAAGAGGTGAAAGCCAAGTACGAGGCCGCCGTCCGTTCTCTCAATGAGCTTGCCAAGAGCACAGGCGATTCTATCTTCGGCCTTGCTGAGTCTTTCGCGCCCAAGTCGCGGGTTGCCGGCGAGGGCAGCGGGTCGATTGACCGCAACAACCTGGGAGTCGAGCTCTTTGGAGGAAGCGGAGGCGTTTTGGCGACTCAAGCGCGTTGGGAGGACGCCAGAGCGGACGCCGACAAGGCGGCCAAGGTGTTTCTGACGAAAGACGGCAAGCTGAAAGGCAACATCAGCCAGAAGGATCTCGACTCTTTCAATGCCGCATACGGCGAACGAATGGCGAAGGACCCATTTTTCGCCAATGCCTTCGCTTGGAGGTTCGGCGCCAACAACGCAATCAAACTTGTCTCCCAGCTAGATGGAAGCCACGGGGCTTTCCCGCAGGAGACGGTTCAGGCCACGCGAACAAGCATCGGTTCCGCAATCATCCTTGGCACAGGCGGCATCCGCAAGGGCTTGAGTGAAGAGGAAAGCAGCGTATGGAACGCCTGGAATTCGGGAGCGAAGTACTTAACGAGTTCCGACGGAACATTGATCGATGAAAGTCGGGATAAATACCTTGACGATCTCAAGAAGGCAGGAAACAAGCGTTGGATTGGCGGCGCGAATCTAGATAACGCGGGCGCATCGGGATACATGCTCATCTCTGGGACGATAGCGAATTCTGCGCAGACTCACAGCGAGCTAGCCTTAGGCGATCCTTTTCTAAATGGTCCCCACGCAATAGGCCGCGACATCGTCAAATGGGATTATGAGAATCCGCAAGAGGCAAATAACTATCATTCAGACATCTATACGCCTAAAACAACAACATGGGATCCCGTGCATAATATGCTTGTTGCGATGGACGGCAATCCAGATGCAGCGCGAACCTTTCTTGCCAGCAATGGTCCGTACGAAATAGCTGAATCTGGCGATAACGACGATCAAGTTAAGTACCCTATAAGCATGACGCGTTACCTTGTTGGAAACCGTCACTTCGTTCCCCTGTCAGGAACCACTGAGGCCTTCTATGTTGATCGCGGCAAAACGCTTGCAAATCTGTTAGATGAAGTGAGCTCCGATAAGACCCATAAAGAGTCCTCCCTCGTTGCCCGGGATTACTTGCAAGGATATACGGATGGTTTAAAACGCTCAGATGCGACTTTCAAGGGACAAGACGCCTTTGGGTACGGCAACGTTGAACTGAGGGAGAAAGCGGGCGATATCCTGAAGGAGTATTCTAAAGATCTCGCTAGCGAGCTGAAAGGCTACACTGGCGTTCCGGGTGCGCCCCATGGAAACCGACAAAACGGAGAATACAGCCTGTCTTTGACCAAAGCGGGAACGACAGCGCTATTCGAGGGAAAATCTGATTTTTTCAAGGACATCGGAGCTAGTAAATCCTCAATGAAGACGCTAACCGAGTCACTAGAGGCGAATCTAGAATCGGATTTAAAAGATATATACGGTAGAGCGGCAACGGTATCGCACGCAGATTCGGCTAATATTCGTCAAGACATAAAAGAGACGTGTGATAAATATCAAAGTATGTTCTCGGCTATCAAAGGTGGAGGTCTCGCCTCCGACGCGGCACAAGCGGGGGAACTAGACCGCAAGGAGGCGACCACGGCGAATGCAATGTCTGTGTTGGTCCAAAAAGTAGGCCACATTCCTGTTATCGGCGAGGTTATTAGCACCGGCTACGCTTTGCGACCTTCCGTTGAATTCGACGATCACGTAAAAAACGTGTATCAAGAACATAACGCAGATAACGCTAACACTTCAGCTGAAGTTTCAACAATCAGTAGGCGCATGCTCAGTCATGTGATAGTTAATAATGTTTCTGGGTGGCAAAATGAATTAAATACGTTTAATAACGGAATAGATGATGAAGACTCACGCTTTATGGACCGAAACGGGAATTGGCTGATAAAAATCGATCCAAACACTGGAAAATTTGAGGGAGACCGTTTAAGAGTCCAACAATACAACCGGTTCCTTCTAAGCTGGAGGCCGTGAAGTGTCTCCGAAACCGTTCACTATTCGTTACAAGTCACTGCAGGCTTTCTTGGTGTCGTTGCTGGTTGTGGTCTGGGGGTGTTCGTCTCCTAGAAGCTATCGGACTGATTTTGGTCAGATAGTGTCGGACGATCAGTCTGTTTGCACTGTGACTTCGGGCGGGGCTCTTCGCTGTTTTCAGCTTGACTACGCGTCGACGCCTCCGGACGAACGAGATGAAGATCCTGTTCTTTTGAGCGTCGATCACGTCGGCGACGTCACGTCGCTCAAACGAGACACGGACAATCTGTGTTTTCTGGGCAGGAAGGGCGACGTTCGTTGCCTTGGCCCCAACGATATGGGGCAAATTTCCCCTAATTTTGACATCAGTTACTTCCACCAGCCGACGACGATTGCTTTGCCCGGTCCGGCGTCCTCGATCGCCGTCGGGCGTCGCCATGGCTGCGCGATCGTGGACGGATCGGTCCATTGTTGGGGGAACGACGCCTATGGGCAGGCAAGCGGCGTCGGGCGTGAGCCCGAGCTGCATGTGCACTATCGGTATGGGCTGAAGGCTACTGTGCGGGTCAATCTGCCCGAGGGCATCAAGCAGGTCCACGCCTCCAACGAGACTACATGTGCACGCGGAGACAGCGGGTCGGTCTACTGTTGGGGAAAGAACCGGTTCGGCGAGGTCGGCGTCCCCGACGGGATCGATGTCGAATCGGGACAGAGCGTGGCAAAGGTTCCCTTGCCCCAACCCGCCGTCAAACTGCTCGATGAGCGAGGCGGAAAGACGTGCGCGCTTTTGGCGGACGCCTCAATCCACTGCTGGGGCAGTTTCCAAGGTTCCAGGAAGCCGATCCCGACCGGGCCCGTTGCCTTGAAAGTCTCGACCAGACTACAAGAAATCTCAGGGCAGATGGGGATGGCCTCCGACGGAAAACTCGTCTTCATTGACTTCCACACCTTTGATCCTCGCGACGGTTTCATCAAAACCAGGCTCACGCCCATCGACACTTTCGGGAAAGTCAAAAGCTACTCGGGCTCCTACAGAAGCCTCCAGTGTTGGGTCCTTGTCTCTGGGGCGGCCTACTGCCGCGACGAGCGCGGACGCACCACCCAAATCGGACAATACTAAGGAAAGGCGCGTGTCGAAGAAGGCCGGACTGCGGTTTGCTAAGACCAGGCCGCAGCTTGATGCGGTAACGGGTGCGACAGTTCCGTGTGCAGCCAGCGGCGCCTCCGCCCTCCACGAGGAAGGGCGGAGGCGACAGAGACGGCGGGCAGGCAACTTGGTCTCTTCGATGCCCTGCACGAGGATGGGGGAGGGGCCGTGCCTTGTCCGGCCAAGCTTTGGCGGGCGACTGTTTCAAGATGAGCCGACTTTTTCGAGGCGACTGGACGACAGGCTTCTTTGAGGCGACTGGACGACAGGGGCGAGGGGACTGATCGATGGCAACGAGGCGATTGGCAGCGAAGATCTTCGAACCCCACGCGTTTGGCGGGCGATCCGGTGGTAGCGTGTTTCTCGTGAAGCGCTTCCTTGGAGCGTTTGGCCTTGTGGTGTGTGTGGTGGCGGCTCTGACGGGGAGCGTTTCGCCTGAGGGAGACCGTTTGAACACGTACCGGAGCGACTTCGCCTCCGTGTCCGTGGGCAAGTATCAACTATGTTTGAAAACCAAAGATCGAGAAGCCTATTGCTTTTCCCCTCTTCTTGTGAAGGGCAACAGGTGGAATTCGGGGGAGCCCATTTCTCTGGCGCCTTCGGGTAAAGATGCCAAGAAGGTCTTTTACACAGGGGACCACTTCTGCGTCATCGACACCGACGACGATCTCAAATGCACTGGCCTCAACGACAGACGACAGCTCGGCCAAGGCGGCACCGACAGCGACTTTCTTTCGTATATTTCTTTCCCGACGTCGCCCTTTCCATATGGTGTGTCTGACTTTGCCGGTTCGGGGGATCATTTGTGTGCGGTTGTCGAGGGGCAGGCACGGTGTTGGGCGGGCAA
>ERZ772807.243-NODE-243-length-35732-cov-6.270230_pt1 | contig 35732 bp, 31 predicted proteins | sample MGYA00511472_ERZ772807 | MGnify/ENA primary metagenome ERZ772807 (study PRJEB29015, sample SAMEA2737947) | human oral metagenome | biome: human oral; feature: human-associated habitat; material: dental | place: China | collected 2039 ... | reverse complement strand
GCAGAACTCCAGGACATGCGTCAGCGCGTGCTGAGCTGTCTGACGGACAAGGGTGTCACCGGCGCATCGTTCGACCCGAGCGGCACGCTGAGCGTCCCCGATCAGCCGGTTGGCTCCTCCATATCTGAGGATCAGCAACAAGAATTCGTCTCCGCCTGTTCCATCGATGCCGGTCAGCCGATTATCGAGGCGCTCGAGTTCAACATGCGAGTCAACCCGGAACACCGGGATTTCAATGAGCTGTACACGCAGTGTTTGATCCGCAACAAGGCGGTTGAGCCGTCCTTCACGGCCCAAGAGCTCGCGCGCGCTCTCGAGAGCGGAACACCTCTCGACAGCGCACTGCCTTTCATCGACCCATCCCAGGGTCCTGAGATTTTGCGACGATGCCTTGAGGACCCCAGCAAATGACCACAACCACCCTCAGGAGTTGAGATGGCAACTTCTCGCCGTTGGCTCGCCCTCACCGCGTTCGTCGCTCTCATCGCCGGTGCGGGTGGGGTCAGCGCGGGTATTCTCATCGCCTCACCGCCCACCCCGGCCTCGCTGGCCTCGTCATCTGCTCCATCAAGGGTCCCCGTCACCACGCGCGAGTTCACCGACACGCGCTCCCTCACCCTCACGATTCCCCCGGCCTCGCCTCATGAACTCACCTCCCCCACCGCCGGGCGTATCACGGCGCTTCAGGCAGCGACGGGAGCTCCCATCACCTCCGGTTCTATTCCCTGCGAGATCGACGGACTGCCTCTCCTTGCCTTAGCCCTGTCCACCCCGCTCTATCAGGACGTGGTGGACGGAGCCACGGGACCCGATATCGGTGCCCTGAACACTGAGCTTGCGCGGCTCGGATATGCGACTCCCGCAGAATCTCAGCGGGTCACGGCCTCCACGCGAGCGGCCCTGGCCTCGGCGATGGGCGTGAACGACGGAGCCGGAGGCGTCCCCTCCCGCATCGAAGCCTCTCGCGTCCTGTGGATCCCCTCGCCGACAGTCACCCCCTCATCGGTCCCCGTTCACCTGGGTGACAGCGTCGATACGAGCACTGTTCTCCTCACCCTTGAGGACTCCCGCGACGCCTTGCGCCTCTCCGTTCCACCGGACGCCTATCCCGCGGACCACGTCATCACCCTGGGAGACACGGACTACCCGGTCCCCTCTGACGGCATCATCACCGACCCCACCCTGACGGCGACGATCCTGTCCTCGCGCGAATACACGGCCTTCGTCCGCTCCGCCCCGAGCAGCGATGGACCCGTTCAGCTGCCCGTCTCCTGGAAGCTCGCCGCCCCCATCACCGTCACGGTCGTCCCGCCGACCTCAGTGATCGGAGACGCGACGGGCGCGTGCGTCTTTGAGGACGGCACGCCAATTCCCGTCTCTATCGTCTCCTCTCAGCTCGGCCGAACCTACGTCCTGCCAGCTACCCCGCTCTCCGCCGTCGACACCGCCGTCGAGGGACGCTCATGTCCGTCGAGCTAGACAACGTCGGGCACAAGTTCGCCGCCACCCCGTGGCTCTTTCGCCATCTGAGCGCCCGCTGCGAGGACGGTGCCCTCACCGCCATCATCGGCCCATCTGGTTCCGGCAAGTCAACGCTACTGTCGCTGATCGCGGGATGGGAGACTCCGACCGAGGGAACGATCACCGTCCCCCATCCGGCTGGTTCGCAGAGTCCCCGTATCGCGTGGGTCTTCCAGAACCCGTTCGGTGTCCGCGCGCGCAGCGCGATTGACCACGTCGCGCTGCCCCTGTTGGCCCGTGGCATGAGCCGGGCGCAGGCCGATGTGGAGGCACAGCGACTCCTTGACGCTTTTGATCTGACGCATCTCGCGACCCGCCCATTTCGTGATCTGTCGGGCGGCGAAGCTCAGCGTGTGCTCCTCGCCCGCGGGCTCGCATGCTCCCCCACCCTTCTCCTCGTAGATGAACCGACCGCGCAGCTTGATCAGTCCACGGCTCGCGACATCGCCTCCACGCTCGGCTCGCTGCGCGAGGACGGAGTGAGCGTCGTGATCGCGACGCACGATCCGTCGATTCGCGCGCAGTGCGACGCCATCATCGACCTCGCACACTTCCAGGACGAGGAGGGACAGCGATGAGCACACTCTCGTGGCGAGCACTCCTGTCCGAAGCGTGGAGGGACTGCCTGAGCGGGACGGCCCGCGTCGGGATTCTGACTATCCTGGCCACCGCCCTGGTCGGAGGCATCATCTGCGCCGATGCGTTCTCTCTTCGTTCCGTCAGCGTCGAGGCTGCCTCTTTTCGCGCCCATCTGGGATCGGTGCGAGTCCTCCAAGCGCAAGGCAGCATCGACGGGGCTACCTGCGAGGCACTGTCGCGAATCCCCGGGGTGCGCGCAGGAGCCGTTCGCTCGGTCGAAAACGGCTTGTCCCCACTCGCTCTTCCGGCCTCGTCGCTGCCCCTGTACGAGGTCACGCCTGGAACCGTCTCTCTCCTGGGGACGACAACGGCCGATCCGACGGGAATTCTGCTCCCTGAGCAAGTCGCCGAGGACCTTGGCACCACTCAAGGAACCTTTCTCCCCCTCGCACACGGGCAGGCCGAGGTCGCGGGCACTTACCCGTGGGACGAGAACGACGGGCGTCGTCCCGGCTACGCCTACGCGGCTCTCGCACCCGTGCCCGCGACGGGAACCTTCGATGAGTGCTGGTACGAATCCTGGCCGCACAGCGACGACGTGGATGCCCTGGTGCGCTCAACCCTCGTTGGAAGCGACGACCAGAACGCCCAGGTCCTCGCCATGAACCCTACGCGCGGAACGGCCTTCGACGCGGCGGGACAACTGCAGCATAGACCGACCTGGTGGGCGTGGATCGCCGCGAGCGCAATCGGTGCCGCGCTAGGGGCCGCTGCCACGTGGTGGCGTCGCCTCGAGATCGCCTCGGCTCTGCATGCTGGGCTCCGCAGATCAGATACGACGGTCCTCCAGCTGTTCGAGGCCGTGGCGTGGGTGGGCGGCGCATTCGTCCTCACCTCCGGCATATGCCTCACGATCCTGAGCGGAGCGGCGCTCGGGGATCGCTTCGATCTCATGCGTTTGGTCGCTACCGAGGGTGTCTGTGCCGCGTCGTGGACGCTCATCGGTGTTGCAATCACATCCATAGCGATCCGCGAGCACCAGCTGTTCGCTTTCTTCAAGGGCCGATAGGTACCGGCGCGTGATCGCGCCTACAATTGGTGTATGAACGTCCTCGTGATTCAAAACGACCCGATCGTTCCGGTGGGTCAGTTGTCCGCCTTCCTCGGCGGTCACGAGGTGGTGCGCGCCTGGGAGGACCCGCAGCGCCTCCAGGACCTGGCGGCCGCTCCCCTGCCGGGCGCCCTCATCCTGCTGGGCGGCCGGGCCAGCGCCTACGACGACGAGGCCTTCCCGTGGCTGGAAGCCGAGCGCGAGCTCGTGCGCCGCTGCGTGGCCGCAAACATCCGGGTGCTCGGCATCTGCCTGGGTGCCCAGCTGATCGCCGCGACCTTCGGCGGGAGGGTCACCATCGATGACCCCGCAGGCCCCGAGTGCGGCGTCATCTCCCTGGCCTGGGGCACCAACGACCAGGCGGGCGGGGGCGGAGCCGTCCCCCTGCGCATGGCCTTGGCCTCGACCCACACGGTGTTCGCCGATCACTCTGACGCCATCACGCAGCTACCCCCGGGGGCACGCGAGTGGGCGCGCTCGCAGAAGTACACGCAGATCTTCTCCTACGGGTCTGCCCTGGGCATCCAGTTCCACCCCGAGGTCACCCGGGAGACAGCAATCGTGTGGGCAAGCGGCAACGAGGCGGTCGACACCGAGCAGATCGTTGCCGGGTACGACGCCCACGAGGGGGAGCTGGCCTCGGCCTGCAAGACGCTCGCCGACTGGGCGTCGGGGGTCTTCTAGGGGAGAAAGAATCGCAGCGCGGGCACCCCCACGCGGTACCCGCACTGCGATTGACAGTCGGGCCTCGTCGCAGCGAGCGGAGATGAGACCCGACGCCTATTTTATGGGTTCCCCCCCAGACAACAAGAGTTTCCCACCAACCACGATCACTCCGTGGGACAACTTGACAATCACGACGGCGAACGCCCCCGCCTGGCTCGGGCGCCGCGAGGCGATCAGGGCGCGCCGACCTGAACGAAGGACCCGCTCCCATACGCCCACAGCCGCCGCTCGGCGGCCGACACAAAGAGGGCCTGTCCGCGACTTAGCTCGACGCTGTGCCCACCCTGGTCCTCGCTCACGTGCAGGGTGACGACGCCCGAGGTGGCGATGACGATGCGCGGCCCCTCCCCGGGCACGGCGACCTCGTCCACGCGAGACGTGTGCTGACCGGGCGAGAGTGTCGTCACCGACAGCTCGAACTCCTGGGCGGGAGCCAGATAGCGGTCCGTCGTGGCCGAGGGATGCTCGGGGGCCACACGCACGGGCGGCAGGGCCGAAAACTCGGTGATCTCCACGAGCTGGGCGGAGTCCACGTACTTGCGGGTGAGCCCGGCACGCACGACGTTGTCCGAGGAAGCCATGACTTCAATGCCCAGGCCCGACTGGTAGGCGTGGATCTGGCGCGGGGGAATGTAGACGGCTTCGCCCGGACGCAGCGACACGGGATTCATGAGGAAGGCGACGATGATGCCCGGGTCGCCCGCGTGCTTCTCCCCCAGGACGCTCACGAGCTCGTCGGTGCGCGGGGACGGGGAGCTGCCCGAGGCCAGGCGCGCCTCGCAGGCCGCCACAAACTCGGCGACCCTCTCGGGGGTGGCGGGAGAATCCTCGTCGAAGAGCCAGGTGGCCAGGGAACGCAGTCCCCCGCGCACCGTTGAGAGTTTGAGGCGGTGGCGCAGGCGCTCGGCAAGCTCACCTTCGAGGCCGACGAGCAGCTGACGGGCCTTGCGCGGCACGCGGAAGCCCACGAGCGCGCTGAACTCCGTGAGCGCGTAGATCATCTCCGGCTTGTGGTTCATATCCCGGTAGACGCGCCTCTTGTCCGTGCGGGCGACCCCCAGGACCTCCTCGCGAAGATACCCCTCGCGGGCAATCTCCTTGGTGGGATGGACCTGCAGGGACAGGGTCTGCGCGGGGGCGATGATCTTGGCCAGGAAGGGCAGGGTCGGGCCGAAGGCGTAAAGGAGCCCGCCGCCGAGCGCGCCCTTGGGGTTCCTTCCGATGTGCTCGGCCAGGGTCTGCCCGTCCGTCAGCAGCGTGGGGCCGTCGGGGTGCGCCCCGAACCAGACCTCGGAAACCGGTTCGTCCCCGGCCGCATCGCCGAGGAACTCGGGGATCGCGTTCGTGGATCCCCACTCGTCAGCCTTCGTCCAGCCGATCAGTCTTTCCATAGGTCGCATCCTATCGGTATAGGGCGCGCAACGACGCGGGGGACGAGGCCGTGGCCCCATCCCCCGTGTCTCGCGCCTCACTCAGGCACCGGGCTGAGGGGTGGTTTCGCGAGCCTCGAGGGCGGCGAGTGCGCCGCCTCGCTCGCGCAGTTTGGCATAGGTGCCGGTCTCCACGACGCGGCCCGCGTCCATGACGACGATCAGGTCGGCGTCGCGAACGGCGCTGATGCGGTGGGCGATCTCAACGATGGTGCGACCGCGCGCCACGCGGGCGATACCCTCACGCACGCGTGCTTCGGTGGCCGGGTCGACCTGGCTCGTTGCCTCGTCGAAGACATAGATCGGGGCGTCGCGCAGGAGCGCGCGGGCCAGGGCCAGGCGCTGACGCTGGCCGCCCGAGAGGCGTTCGCCCATGTCGCCGACGACCGTGTCCAGGCCGTCCTTTTCCGTCGCCAGCCAGCCGGTGAGGTCCACGGCCTCCAGCGCGCGCTCGAGGTCCGCCTCGCTCGCCTTCGGAGCGGCCAGCAGCAGGTTGGCGCGCAGGGTGTCGTTGAACAGGTAGGGGCGCTGGGGTGCGGAGGCGACCGTGGCGCGCAGGTCGGACAGGGATACCTCGGCCACGTTCGTTCCATTGATGGTGACCGCGCCCGAGGCCGGGTCCCACGTACGGGTCAGCAGCGAGGCCAGCGTCGACTTGCCCGAGCCGGAGGCGCCCACGATGGCGGTGCGCTTCCCGGCGGGGATGTGGATGCTCACTCCATTGAGGACCGTGGGGGCTGGCAGAGCCTCGTCCCCCTCCAGCGGGTAGGAGAAGATCACGTCTGTGATCTCGATGTCGCCGGCGGTCAGGGCCTTGGGCTCGGCCGGGTCGGACACGACGGGAGCACGGTCGGTGATCGCGAAGACACGGGCGGCCGACGCGAAGGCCTGGTCCAGGTCCGCGGCGAACTCCTCGACCGCGAGGACCGGCCCGAAGGCGCCCAACGCGACGCCCACCGCCATCCCGGCCTGCGGCAGGGTCAGGGAGCCAGCGAGCACGTCGGAGCCGGCGACCATGGCGACCGTGACGACACCGAGGGCGACAGCGGCCTGATTGAAGCCACGGCGCAGCGCGATCCAGCGGCCCTGCGTCCTCATGGCTGCGCTGATGCGTTCCTCGATGGCGCTCATCTCGGCCTCGCGGCGCTCCTGCGCACCGAAGGCGAGGACCTCGCGCACCCCCTGCACGGAGTCGGTGACGTGAGCGGCGATCGCGCCGCGTGCCTCGCGCAGCTCGCGGGCAGCGCGGGCGGTGCCTCCCGCCCCAAGGGAGGGCACGACGGCGCCAACGACGAGCAGGAAGGGGGCCAGAACCGCGGCAAGCGTCCAGGACACCGCGGCCCCCATCCACACGACCGACAGGATCGGGACGATGATGGCCGTGGTGACGGGGGCGAGCGTGTGGGCGAAGAAGACCTCGACGCGATCGATGTCCTTGGTCACGCGGTTCATGATGTCGCCCGAATCCAGGCGATCCGTGCCCGCCGGCGCCTGGGGCTCGAGCTGGTCGTAGAAGTAGCCTCGCAGCATCGCCAGGGAGTGGAATGCCACGAAGTGACCGGCGAATTGCTCCAGGTAGCGGGCGAGGCCTTTGAGGAGGCTCAGGCCGACCGCGCAGGCGATCACCAGGGCGATGCCCCAGGCACTGTCGCCCGAGGCCAGGGCGGCAACGGCCCAGCCACCGAGCGCGAACAGCGCAATGCCGCTCATAAGGAAGACGATGCGAGCGGCGATGGACGCGGCCAGCGGCGGTAGCACGCGCCGCGTGATCGACAGGAGTCGAAGCGACAGTTGCCTACGGGTCATCGAATCGTTCCTTCCGTGAGCGTCACGACGCGGTCGGCGCCCTTGATCGTGGCGTCTCGGTGAGAGATCGTCAGGGTGGTGCGCCCGGCGCACACGGTCTCCAGGGATGCGAGGATCTCGCGTTCGGAGGCCAGGTCCACGTGGGCGGTGGGCTCGTCCAGGATCATGATCGACGCGTTCTTCAGGAAGGCGCGGGCGATCGCGATGCGCTGGGCCTCGCCGCCGGACACGGCCAGGCCTCGCGCGCCCACGCGAGCATCGAGGCCACCGGGCAGGGAGTCATAGAACTCGCCCAGGTGTGCGGCGCGCAGGGCCTCGATGAGCTGGTCGTCCGTGGCCGCGGGGGCGGCCAGGAGGAGGTTGTCGCGCAGCGTGGCGGAGAAGAGGTAGGTGGTCTGCTCGACGACCGCGCTCTGGGCGCGGGCCCACGACAGGGGCGCGGCGGCCAGGTCGACGCCGTTGATGCTCACGCGGCCTCGCGTAGGGCGCGCGAAACCCTGCAGCAGCGCCGAAATCGTCGACTTTCCAGCGCCCGAGGGGCCAGCGAGCGCGACGTGCTCTCCCTGGGTGAGGGTCAGGTTCGCGCCCTGCAGAACCGGGGTGTCCTCGGTGTAGGAGAAGGACACGCCGCTCAAGCGGATCTCGCCGCGCTGGGGCGGGATCGCCGGGGCCTTGACACCCTTGGCGTCCGTAACCGGCGGGGTCTGCTTGATGAACGTCTTGATCTCCTTGTTGGCGGCGATGCCGCCCATGCCAATGTAGAAGAACTGACCGATGCGGTCCAACGGGTCGAGCATGATCGAGGAGAGGAGCACGAGGGAGATGCCCTCGCCGACGCTGATCGCGCCCTGCTGGTAACGGATGAGGGCAAGGGCGATCGCGCCGGTGATCATGCCGAGGGAGAAGACGGAATCGATGACGAGAAGGATCAGCTGGTTGCCAGCCAGGTAGCTCATAACCTTCGAGCGGACCTCTTCTGCGGCGTCGGCCAGGCGCTTGCCCATGGCCTTGCCCGCGTTCATGAGGGCCAGGTCGCCCAGGCCCTGGATGGCGTCGAGCTCCTTCGCGGCGAGCTGGCGCGAGGCGTGGCGGTAGCGCGAGGACACCGGCTTGAAGGCCTTGCGGAAGCCCATGACGCAGATCGGAACCAGCGGGATCGCGATCGCGAGGAATCCGCCCGCGGCCGGGTCAATCGCGACGGCGACGACGATGACAACGAGGATCGGGGTCGTCAGCGACGCGATCATGGGGGCCAGGAAGATGCCCTTGTAAGCGGCGACGCGTTCGACGCCGTCGGTTGCTGAGTTGACGACCCGTCCGGCGCGCTCGTTCGTGCGCTGCGAGGGTCCCAGCGCAAAGACCTGGCGAATCATCAAGTGGCGCAGGACCGGCTCCAGCTGGTTCAACTGCGAGGCACCGAGGGCGCTGACCGCCCACGCACAGACACCCGATCCCAGCGCCCCAAGCACGGCGATCCACCACGTTGACCAGCGATTCTGCGAAGCAATATCGTCGATGCCCCAGCCGATCGCCAGGTAGGCGGCGGCCAGGCAGAGAGCCGCTGCCCACGAGCAGACGACAACGATCGCGCGTTTCATCGTTCTCCTATCAACATGACGCACACGAGTACCAAACCAAGGATAACCTTAGTTAGGTTCTGACACCACTGTCACTTTGGAGCAATTTCGCATCGTGACCACGTAAAGAAACCACGGCCTCGTGTCAATCGACGAGGCCGTGGCTCCCTCACCCGTTGATGCTCAGATCAGACGGTAGGTCCAGCCGTAGGGATCCTCGGCGCGGCCCCACTGAATATCGGTGAGACGCCGGTGGATCTCGCGGGTCTTATTCCCCACCTCAAGCTCCACGTCGAAGTCATCGCTGCCCAGGCGCGTGATCGGGGTGACCACGGCGGCCGTGCCACAGGCGAAGACCTCGGCGACCGCGCCCGAGCGGATGCCGTCCACGACCTCTGACAGGGCGATCTTCTCCTCACGCACGTCCACCCCCTCGTCGCGCAGCATGCGCAGGATCGCGCTACGCGTGCCGCCCTCAAGGATGACACCGGAGAGCTCGGGGGTGCGCACCGTCCCGTCCGCCATGACGACGAACATGTTCATGCCTCCCAGCTCCTCGAGGTACTTGCCCTCGTAGGTGTCCAGGAAACACACCTGGGAGAATCCCCTGGCCTCGGCCTGAATCTGGGGCAGCAGCGAAGCGGCGTAGTTTCCTCCGGCCTTCGCGCTCCCCGTTCCACCCGGGCCCGCGCGGTGGTACTCGCGTTCCACCCAGATGGCCACGCCCGCCAGACCGTCCTTGAAGTAGCGGCCCGATGGGGAACCGATGACGTAGTAGTCGACGACGCCGGCGGGGTGAACCCCCACGAACTCCTCAGAGGCGAACATAAAGGGACGCAGGTAGAGGGAGGAGCCCTCGGCGTCGGGAACCCACTTGGCGTCGGCGCGCACATAGTCAACGAGGGAGGCCACGAAGTCCTCCCTGCTTACCTCAGGAAGGGCCAGGCGGCGCGCCGAATGGTTGATGCGGGCCGCGTTGTAGCCCGGGCGGAAGGTCCACACGGAGCCGTCCTCGCGCCGATAGGCCTTGATGCCCTCGAAGACGGACTGGCTGTAGTGGAAGACGGAGGCTCCGGGGGTGAGCTCGAGCGGGCCGTAGGGAATCACCTCGCGGTCTCCCCAGCCCCCTTCACGGGTCCAGCGCATGTGGGCCATGTGGTCGGTGAAGTTGCGGCCAAACGCCAACGTCGACATGATCTCGCGGTAGGCCTCGGGCGAGGCGGGAGCCGGGTTGGGCGTGAGCGGGAAACGACCGGCCAATTCGTCGGCGGCGGGCAGAACCTGGTCGCCGGCAGCCTCAAGCTCCGTTGGTGTGTGCTGCGTCGATGCCATCGTGCCTCCTGAGGTGGTTTTTCACAAATATGAGGCCAGAATATGCCCGCAGTCCACATCATGACCCCCAGATTTCGCCATGTGGCCACTCCCCCTGCCCCTGTGGAAGTTCTCACCTCCGTGTCGGCTTTCGAAGCCCGTCCCATTGTCGCCGCAGTCCCATGTTGCGTTCGCGTGCCGATTCGTGTTCATGATGGAATTCGGCATGGCGTATGCGAACACGCAGACCCACGCGATGGCTCACGTGGACGGCCCGCTGACGGCCGACGGCACCGCCCTCATAAACACGGTCCAGCAATTCTTCGGCGCGATCGCGATGACGATCCTGGCGACCATCGTGTCGATGACGCAGTCCGGCTTGACCTCGGCGGACGCGGGTTTCGCTCCGGCAACAGCACACGGCGTGTTCATCGGTTTCATCGTTGTGGCGGTCATCGTGGCCGCGGCGTTCGGCTTCGAGTTGGCGGCAATGCGTCACTCGCGCTTCACTTTCGGCGCTCAAGCGATGACAGCTGAGGACATGATCGAGGCCGATGAAATTGAGGCCGCCGTCCTGGCCGAGATGGGTGACAGCGCTCAAGTCTCGGGTCGCTGACGCACAGTGCGTCACTCGTGATGGGTCCACATGCGCAGGACGCGGACAGTGCGTTCCTCTTCGAAGACCTCGTAAACAAGCCTGTGCTGAATGTCCATTCTGCGCGAATACATGCCAGCGAGGTCGCCCACGAGGCGCTCGTAGCGGGGAGGCGTCGCAAACGGATCCTCAGTCAGAACCTTGATGAGGCTCTGAGCTTTCGCCTTGAGTCCGCTGGCGGAGAGCTTCTTCGCATCCTTCGCGGCCTGCTTGGAGAAAACGACCCGCCACATCGCTACCACTCCACGTCATCGAGGGCATCGTCGAGGTCTTCGCGAGCGGCTTCCTTCAGGCTGTCCGCCATCCCGGGAATCCCCTGCAGGTAGAGGGTTTCCTGAATCGCGGACCAGTCGGCCTCGCCGATGAGAACAGCGTTTCCGCGACGTCCGGTGATCGTGATCGGAGTCGACTCCTCATTCACGGTGTCGATGAGCCGATACAGGTCCGAGCGTGCGGCAGTAGCACTCACAGCAGTCATAGTTATCCCTTTCCACCACCATCATAACGTACGCTTTCACGTACGCATAGGCCTGTGCGCACGATTTCTGCCGAAAGGATACGATCAACGCATGACGACTCTGCCTGACACCCTTGCCTCCGCCCTCCCCTCCCGCGAGCGCCGGTCCCCCGGTCTGGAGCTGGAGGACGGGCGCTGGATGGTGGCCGCGAAGTCGGGCCTGTACGTGTTCGGCGCCGAGGCCTCGTCCGGGGATGGGGAGCCCACCCCCGAGGTGTTCCCCTGGTACGACGTGGCTCGGGCACGCTGGGAAGCCGAGGGCCAGCTCTTTGCCCTGGAGTGGGTGGACCCGGCTCGGCCTCCCCTGACGGGACGTGGGACGGGCGATCCGGGCCAGTTCATGCGACACCTGAGCGAGTTCGTCAACCGCTCGATCGTCCTGCATTCCCAGGTGGAGGCAGGCAACGGGACGACGATCACGGCGTGGGTGCGCCGGGGCGACAACGGGCTCTTCTCAGTCCTGACGGCCTCCGGCCCGCTGGATGACGCGGGCAGGCTCGAGGCCGACGCCCTGGAGGCGAGCGTGCGTGAGGCGGTGGGCCTGGACTAGGAGGCGCCCCCGAGCCGCTTGCTGCGGGATTCGGGAGCGCCATCCGAGTCGGGGCGGCCTCAGCCGGCCTGGACGAAGGCCACCAGGGCAAGCAGCCACAGGTGCGCCGGGTAGAACACGTAGAAGAAGTACTTCGAGAAGCGCGTGTGCGGACCGTGCTCGCCGTTGTACAGGTGAAGGACCGGGATGACCAGCACCAGCATGAAGTCGGAGTTTTCCGCGAGCATCGACACCGTCGCCTGCCACGTGTCGTAGGGCTGCCACGCCAGCGCAAACATCGCCGCGCCGAGGGCCAGGTACGCCAGGTCGCGCCACACGACGCGCGAGTAGAGCGCGTAGGTGATCGCCATGAAGGGGAGAATGGGCAGGCCTCCCTCGATCGGAAGCACCGCGCACACGAGGGAGGCCACGAGGGCGCCGATGATCGCCGGAGTGTGCCACTTCGTTGCTGCCAGGCGCCGCACGAGCGCGAGGAGCGTCGTGCCCACGGCCAGCGTGAGGAAGATGTTGTTGTCGTACATGTGGACGCCGCGCGTGGCCAGCAGCAGGCCCAGCGCGTAGTTGCCCGCCGCCATGATGATGGCCGCACCCCACAGGCGCGCCAGATACTTGCGTATGTTCGAGGTGTAGAGGACGCCCTCGACGGCCCCGTAGGCAAACCACACGGCCACGCACCTGGTGACGACATGGAAGATGTCCGCCCACATGACCGGAACCAGGCCGGGAACGTGCGGAAGGTGGTCGAGGACCATGAGCGCCGCCATCGCCAGTTTGATCCAGTACTGGTTGACTCCCCGCCGAGAGCGGGGTGCGACATGAGCGGGGGTTGAGAGTGCGGGAGCAGACATCACGGTGCTTTCTCGTTGCTGATTCACGAACACTCCAAGTGTCGCCCGAGGCGCGACCCCGATTCCATGGGGGGCTACCCTGGTGTGTCCCCGTCCTTTCCCCGGGACCACACCGGGGGAGGCCCCGGTGTCATTCCTCCTCGGTCAGCACCCGACGCTCGAAGGGGTCAATGGACACCCCCTGGTCGATGATGGTGCGGCTCCACTCGCGGGCACTGAACAGGGAGTGATCCCGGTAGTTGCCGCACGAATACACGTCGGTTCCCGGCACGTCCTCCCACGTGATGTCCTGCGCGATGGCGCGCAGGGAGGAGACCAGCGCCGCCGCGACCTCCTCCACGCTGGGCGTCCCCCACGTGATGAGGTGGAAGCCCGTGCGGCACCCGAAGGGCGAGCAGTCGATGATGCCGTCCATGCGATCGCGCAGCAGAGAGGCCAGCAGGTGCTCGATCGTGTGCAGCCCCGAGGTGGGAATCTCTCCCTCGTTCGGCTGGACGAGGCGCACGTCAAAGTTGGAGATGCGGTCCCCTCGGGGGCCCTCCTCCACGCCGATGAGGCGCACGTACGGCGCCTTGACGGCTGTGTGATCCAAGGCGAAGCTCTCCACGTCGGCCATCGATTAGTCCCTTTCTGTGTAGTTTTGTCTGCGTTGCTCCAGTCGCATGAGCGAGCGGAACGCCTCGGAGTACTCGGGGTCCTCCTCGCTCATCCGAGACAGGTGAGCGCGGGCTTCCCCCAGCTTGCGGGTCAGATCCATTCGAACCATCGCGGCCACGACTCCGCGGCAGTAGGACCGCAGGTCCGCCTCGCCCGCGACGGGCAGGGGGGCGACGGCCAACTGGGTGACCGCCGGGGCGATGAACTCGCCCGCACTCTCCAGCACGACCTGCACGAAGTGGCGAGAGGCCGCCGCCGTGGCGTTCTCCCCCGGCCCGAAGTGGGCCTCGGCCTGGCGCATCATCTGAGTGAAGGCGTCCAGGCCGCCGACCGCTCGGATCGCGTCGTGAACCGCCCGGTGAGTCGGAACCGTGAAGGACTGCCCGTCCAGCTCCTCGAAGCCGGAGCCGACGACCGCGAGCGGCTGCTGGAGCACCGCCTCCAGGGCCTGACGCTCGACGCGAGTGACCGGGTCCTCCGGTCCTCGCCGCTCCAGGTTCGGCGCCGGGCGCCCGGCGCCCGCCATCTCCACGGCGCCGGGACGAGCCTCGCGCTCGCTCGCCTGGGTGCGGGCGGCCACGCGGATCGCCTGCTCAACCGACCGCATGTCCATTCCCAGCCAGCCGGCCAGAGCGCGCGTGTACTCGGCGCGCAGCGCTCGATCCTTGATGTGGGCGACGATGCCGGCGGAGGCACGCAGGCCCTGCACTCGCCCCTCTGCGCTGCGAAGATCCATCTGGGCCAAGACGGAACGAATCGCGAATTCAAACAGCGGGGTGCGCGAGTTCACCAGGTCAACGACCGCCTGGTCTCCCGCCGACAGCCGAAGCTCGCACGGGTCCTGGCCGCCCGGGGCGACAGCCACGAACGTCTGCGCCGCAAAGTTCTGATCCTCCCCGTACGCGCGCAACGCAGCCTTGCGCCCGGCGCTGTCGCCGTCAAAGGTGAAGATCACCTCCGACCCGTGCGCGCGACCGCTCGACAGGAGCACCCCCGCCGCCGGGTCGGCGTGGTCGCCCAGGAGGCGGCGAATGATCCGAACGTGCTCGGATCCGAACGCCGTCCCACACGTGGCCACGGCGTTCGTCACGCCGGCAACGTGGGCCGCCATGACGTCGGTGTACCCCTCGACGATCACCACCCTGTGGTCGGTGGCGATCGACTTCTTGGCCAGGTCGAGGCCGTACAGGAGCTGAGACTTCTTGTAGATGGGGGTCTCAGGGGTGTTGAGGTACTTCGGGGAGTCCTTCTCCGACTCGTCCAACCGTCGCGCCCCGAAGCCGACGGTCGCGCCCGTGATGTCGCGGATCGGCCACACCAGGCGCCCGCGGAAGCGATCGTAGATGCCCCTGGTGCCCTGCGAGGCCAGGCCCGCGATCTGGATTTCCTGGTCCGTGAAGCCCTTGGAACGCAGGTGGCGGGTCAGGGCATCCCAGGAGGCCGGGGCGTAGCCAACACCAAAGTGCGCGCACATCGACTGGCTGAATCCCCGGTCCGCGAGGAATTGGCGTCCCGCGTGCGCCTCGGGGCTGGCCAGCTGAGCCTGATAGAACTCCTCGGCCACGCGGTGGGCGTCCAGCAGGCGCTGGCGCTTGCCCGGCTCCTCGGTGCGCACCCGCGCCCCGCCCTCCTCGTAGTGGAGGGTGATGCCCGCTTTGGCCGCGAGCATCTCCACGGCCTCCGTGAAGGGAAGGTGGTCGATCTTCTGCACGAAGGAAATGACGTCCCCGCTCTCCCCGCACCCGAAGCAGTGGAACATGCCCAGGTGGGGACGCACGTTGAAGGAGGGGGTCCTCTCGTCGTGGAAGGGGCACAGGCCCTTGAGGGAGCCGATTCCCGCGGGTTTGAGCGCTACGTGTTCGCCGATGATCTCGTCGATCTTGAGCGCGTTACGTACCGCTTCAATGTCGTCCTTGCGAATCAGACCCGCCATGTTCTTCAGTCTACCGAGGCACGCAACCGGGCGCGGAGGAACCCTAGAGCTGGGAGGAGAGCATCCCGCACCAGCGGGCGTGCCAGGACGAGGCTGACACGTCGGTGAGGGAGGCGACCTGATCGATCACCGCGCGCAGGCGCACTCCGTCTCCCGAGGCAGCGCGCCACTGCTCGGCAAACACGGGTTCGAGCGCGGCCGCTCCGGCCTCGTACAGGGCGTCAACGAGGTCGGCCAAGAGGGTGCGCTGCTGGTAGTACACCGGCTCCGTTTCACGCGGACTCATGACGTAGTGGACGGCCATGCCCTTGAGGATCTGTATCTCGGCCCTCACCTGTCGCGGCACCACCAGGTCGGCGCGATAGCGGCCGAGAGGCTCGTCACCGAAGGCCTCGCGCGTGGCACGGACCGTGGCCGAGCAGAAGCGCCCAATGAGCTCGCTCGTCGCGTCCTTGAGGCGGGCCAGCGAGCCGTAGGAGCCATCGAAGGAACGCAGCCACTCCGGCATCGACACGATCCGCGTCAGGGCATCTTCCAGATCCGAGCGCGCAACCGAGGCGCCGTACCAGCCGAGCGTGGAGGCGATGACGGCATCCGCGTGGGCATCATCGTACAGGTCTGACGGATCCAGCTTGCGGGTGGCCACCGCGTCCTCCACGTCGTGCACCGAGTACGCGATGTCGTCCGACAGGTCCATGATCTGGGCCTCCAGGCATCGCCTGCCCGCGGGCGCGCCCTGCCGCATCCACGCGAAGGCGGCCGCGTCGTCGGGATAGACCGAGTACTTGCGCGTCGACTTGGCCAGGTCCGGGCCGCCCGACTTCACCCACGGATACTTGCAGATCGCGTCCAGGGTCGCGCGCGTCAGGTTCAGGCCGGCCGGCACGCCTCCCGCACCGATCACCTTGGGTTCCAGGCGCGTCACCACGCGCAGTGTCTGCGCGTTTCCCTCGAACCCCCCGATGGCGGCTGCCGCCGCATCCAAGGCACGCTCGCCGTTGTGCCCGAAGGGCGGGTGTCCCAGGTCGTGCGACAGGCACGCCGCGTCCACCACGTCGGGGTCCGCCCCCAGCTCCTTGCCCAGCTCACGCCCCACCTGGGCGACCTCGAGGGAGTGGGTGAGGCGCGTGCGCACGAAATCGTCCGAAATGGGCCCCAGCACCTGAGTCTTCTCCCCCAGGCGGCGCAGCGCCGAGGAGTGCAGGATTCGAGCACGGTCTCGCTCGAACTCCGTGCGTTCGGAAGACTTGTGGTCCTCCGGCACCCACCGCTGCGAATCGGCATGTGCGTACGGCAGCCGCTCATCGACCCCGTCGACGCCGGGGATGGCAAGAGAAAACTCAGTCACCCGCCCATGTTACGCTGCGCGCGCCAGACGGACCCACTGCCGCCCGACGGGCAGATATCATGGACACCAGGGGCCTCGTCGAACAGGGTGCGAGGCATCCCCGGGCCGCCCACCCGAACCGTCCCTCAAAGCGACGACGACGTTCATGAGAATATCCTCATGCGAGGACAATCGGATTCTCACGCTCGCACGCCACCCTAGGCAGTGATGAAAGGAGTACACATGTCAGAACGCATGAGGATCGCTTCGGCGATCTGCGCCATCGCTGTCATCGGCGTCGTCGCTTTCACGGGCCTGCGCGCACTCGCCAGCGGGTCGGGCGAGTCCATGAGCGAGTCCGGCCTCGTGGTGCCCTCCCAGCCCGAGGGCTCCGCCGCGCAGTCGGACTCAGGCGCCCAGGTGCCCACGCCGAGTGCCGAACCCGATCCCACTGCACCCGCCCCCGAGCAGCCTGCTCCTGCGCCGACCGCGCCCTACCGCGTGGCGCCCTCCCAGCCGTATCGCGCCACCTCCGACGACGATGACGACCACGACCATGACCGCGACGATGACGACGATAAGGACTCCGACCACGACGACTAACGAGACGTGTGGGGGCGCCACCTGACGGTGGCGCCCCCACACATTTGCCTGCTCACACGAGCCGGTACCCCATGCCTCGCACGGTCTCGAAACGGTCCTTACCTATCTTCTGACGCAGATAGGACAGGTAGACATCCACCACGTTGGACCCGCCATCGAAGTCGATCCCCCACACCGCCGACAGCAGCTGCTCGCGGCTGAGAACCTGCCCGGGATTGCGCATGAACGTCTCCAGGAGGGTGAACTCCCTGGCCGACAGATCCACCGATCGTTCCCCCACGCGAGCCCGTCGGCTCTTCAGGTCAAGGACGAGGGACCCCCTCGTCAGGGTCAGTCCCCCCGGAACCGGCGCTTCCTCCCGAAGACGCAGGCGCACTCGGGCAAGGAGCTCCTCGAAGGAGAAAGGCTTGGGCACGTAGTCATCCGCCCCACCCTCCAGGCCCGCGACGCGGTCGGATACCGAGGTGCGCGCCGTGAGCATGATGACCGGCATCTCCACCCCCTGTCCCCTGATCTGTTCGAGGACCTCGAAGCCGTCAATGTCGGGCAGGCCGACATCTAGCAGCATAAGGGCGCCGCGCCCCTGAAGGGCCGCCTCGACGGCCTGCTCCCCCGTCGAATACACCTCCGGAACGAAGCCAGCGGCGCGAAGCCCCTTGGCGACGAAGGAGGCAATCCTCTTCTCGTCTTCGACGATAAGAATGGTCGTCATGGTGTGACTCCTGAGTCCGCGCCGCCCGGGCGCACTGGTATCACCAGGGTAAAGGTCGATCCCTCCCCCAGCGTCGATTCGATGTCGAGGCGCCCGTCGTGGGCGCGCGCAATGGACTCGACGATGCTGAGGCCCAGGCCCGAGCCGGACACGCGCTCGGCTCCCACCCCGCGCACGAAGCGGCCACGGACCCGCTCAACGTCCTGCGGGGCGATGCCCTCCCCCCGGTCGCGCACCCACATGCGCGCGACGTCCCCTTCGACACGCGACCCGATTCCCACCTCAGTGCCCTTCGCCGAGTACTGGACGGCGTTTTGCGCCAGCTGCAGCCACGCCTGCGTGATGCGGGCCGAATCGAGGCTGCAGCTGGCGTGCGCCGAGGCGTCAAGGACCCAGTCGCGATCGCCGAGCGCGCTGGCCTTATCCAGGACGGCGTCGGTGAGCGCCGCCAGATCGACGGGCGTGGGAGCGACGGTGTCGGACGCGCGGGCAAGCTCCAGCAGGTCTTTGACGAGGACGCCCATCCGGTCGAGTTCGTCGATCACCAGGGCACGCGTGTCAACGACGTCGGCGTGATCGGACGGGTCCAGGAGCTCCATGTGGCCGCGCACCACCGTGATCGGAGTGCGCAGCTCGTGGCTGACATCGTCGAGGAGCTCGCGCCGCGCCACCACCGCCCGCTCGACTCGATCCAGCATCCTGTTGACCGCCGCGGCTAAGGCCGACAGGTCGTCGCTGCCGCGAACGGGGACGCGGGTCGCCAGGTCGGCTTCGCCGATGGAGTCGGTGGCTCGGCGAAGCTCGCCGATGGGGCGCAGGAGCCTCGTGACGGCGAACCAGGCCAGGGGAGCCACCAGCGCGACCGTGCCGACGGCCGAGACCGCGTACAGCAGCATCGTGGAGTGGAAGGACTGCGAGTAGCGATTCATGTCGATGACGTGCACGAGCGCCGCCGTGGATGTCTGGCCCCTGACGGGAACGACGACGAGACGATAGGTGGTCTGCGCGCTCGTGAATGTCTCGTAGACGGTGTCCGCGCCCGTGGTCAGGGGCGCCACGTGGGCCATGAGCTCGAGGTCCTCTTCTGGGTGCAGGCGAGGCTCCTGGGAGGGCAGCCAGTAGAGGCTCCCCTCCACGAAGCCGACCTCGCCGGCGCTTGAGCCCCAGAAGGTGCGAGACAGGTGCGTGCGCACGATCTCGGAGGGGTCGGTGAGAGGCCCTCCCGTGTCGGGGTCTGTTCCCTCGGCGATCAGATGCTCGAGAGCCGCCTTGGACCGACGCAGGTTGTCCACCGCCCGCGCATCCAGGGCGCGCTGCTGCAGGATGGAGACAAGGATCCCGGAGACGGTGAGTGCCACGCCCGCGACCAGGATCATCGCGGCAATAATCCTGGTGCGAATACTGACGGACACCCGGGGAGGTGCGGGTTGGGCGCTCATGGCCTCATTGTGACCCGTACCGCGCTGGCGCGCACCCCGGCGGCGCGCACCCCGCGAGGTCTCCAGGAGGGGCGCGCCGCCGGGCGCATCGCTCACCGTCCGATCCCGACGTGCGTCCACCCGGCCGCGCTCCACTTGTCGCGATCCAACACGTTTCGCCCGTCGACCACGGTGCGGGTGCGCACAAGGGGCGCGATCTCCTTGGGATCCAGACCGACGAACTGCGGCCACTCCGTGGCCAGGAATACCAGGTCGGCGTCGCGTAGGGCGGCGTCCAGGTCCTCCACCATGGTCAGGTGGGGTTTGTCGGCAGCCGCGTTGGACAGCGCGATCGGGTCGGTGACGCGCACGCGTGCTCCACGCTCGTGCAGACGCGAGGCCACATCCAGGGCGGGCGAATCACGCACGTCGTCGGTGTCGGGCTTGAAGGACGCGCCCAGGACGGCGATGTTGGCGCCCTTGACGCTGCCTCCCAGGGCGGCCTCGGCGGCCGCGACGGCCCGGCTTCGCCCGCGCAGGTTGATGGCGTCCACTTCCTTGAGGAAGGCCACGGACTCTCCCCGCCCCAGCTCCTCAGCGCGCGCCACGAAGGCGCGAATGTCCTTGGGCAGGCACCCGCCGCCAAATCCGATGCCGGCTCCCAGGGCGCGCCTGCCGATGCGTTCGTCGTGGCCGAGGGCATGAGCGAGCATCGTGACGTCGGCTCCGGTAGCGTCGCAGATCTCCGCCATCGCGTTGATGAAGCTGATCTTGGTGGCCAGGAAGGAGTTGGCGGCAACCTTGACCAGCTCGGCCGTGGCGAAATCGGAGGCGATGACGGGGGTACCCGCCTCCAGCAGGGGCCGGTAGGCCTCGTCGAGTGCCTCGCGCCCGCGCGTGGCGGCCTCGGGGTTATCTGAGAGACCGTAGACGAGGCGGGAGGGGCGAAGCGTGTCCTCCACGGCGTAGCCCTCGCGCAGGAACTCGGGGTTCCACGCGACGTAGGCTCCACCGGCCAGCTCCCGCTCCACGCGCACGGCGGTACCCACCGGGACCGTTGACTTACCAACGACGACTGCGCGCTCGGCCGGGTCGAGCAGCTCGGCGAGCATCGAGACGGCGGACATGAGGTGGCTCAGGTCAGCGGCTCCCGCGTCTGTGGCCTGGGGCGTGCCCACCGTGATGAAGTGGAGGCTCCGCCCGCGCACGTCGGCGGCACTCGGGTCGGCGGTGAAGCGCAGGTTTCCGGCGGCGATGCCCTCATCGAGGATGTCCTCCAGTCCCGGCTCGTGAAAGGGGGAACGGCCCGCGGCCAGCGCCCGCACCTTATCGCGGTCGATGTCGATGCCGACGACGTCGTGGCCCAGGGACGCCATGCAGGCGGCGTGGACGGCGCCAAGGTATCCGCAACCGATAACTGTCATTTTCATGGGAGTGCTCTTTCTCGTGTGGGGTGTGCGAGGGGTGTTGGGTGCGCTAGGGGGTGTTCGCAAGGCCACCGAGCGCGTGATCTCTCCAGTCATCCAGCCAGGCGCGTGATCCGGGCCGGAACGAGTGGACAAAGATGAGGCGCAGGCGCGCGGCGTCCAGGTAGGCGTTCAGGCGCGCGTGCGAGGTCGGCATGCGTCGGGCGGCGTCGTCGAGCCACCCGATGATGGAGTCGAGGCCTCGGGCGCTCAGGGAGCCGCGCAGGCGCGCCAGTTCGGCGTGCGCCCGCAGGTTCGTCAGATCCAGGGCCGCCTCGGCGAGGCGGGCGCCGTCAAGGTCAATGACCCCGAGGGTCGTGCCATCCCACAGGAGTTGACCGTCGTGGAGGTCGGTGTGGGAGACGACGGGAGCCGCGTCGGCGGGTTCCACGAGGCGCCGGGAGGTCTCCAGGACGGCCTCGGCGAGGCGAGGGCCGGCCTGGACGGTGTCGAAGCGTCGCGCGTGCTGCGCCCAGCGGGCGAGGTTCCTGGCTTCGTGTGCCCCGCTGTGCCGGGCGAGGTCAGCCTCGCTGACGGGGCGCCAGGAGTCGGCGAGCAGGCGCCACCCGGGCAGGCCCGCGTCTCCGATGTCGGCGAGGCAGCGTCCAGGCAGACGCGTAAAGGTGACGGAGGATCGCGTCCAGGACGTGATCGAGGCCGTCTCCAGCCCCCAGGATCGGTAGGCGCGCCCGGCGGTCACGGTTGCGCGGGCGATGCGTTCGCCGCCCTTGCGCACGTGCTTGGTCACCCGGTCCTCGCCGATCACGACGGCGCGGCGTGCGAGGCGGTGGACGACCAGGGTTCCTTCCCCCACGGGGAGTGTGCCCAGCACCGGGTCGCAGGCGTAGAGGGAGAGGACCAGTCCCGACTGGCCGACGCATCCCGCTCGTATCCGTCCGCGCTCGTCGACGATTTCCACGCTGATGGACTCGTCTGCAGGCCAGGCTCGCCGAAGACCGGGGATCGTCACGACATCATCAATCAGTGCCATGGGTGTTCTCCTCCATGAGGTCCAGGGATTGTCCGACCCGCAGCGCCCAGTCGGGGCGCGCCTCGCGCAGGGGGTCTGCCAGCGACAGGGCGCGGGCGTGTAGAAGAGCCGCCGCCATGGTCTCCTCGTCGGGAATGCGCCCACCGGCCTGTTCATAGCCGCGCAGGAAGGCGGAGGCGGCATCGGGGCTGGTGGCGGCCGTGTAGGAAGCAACGTCCAGAGCGGCGTTCCCCATTCGGGCGCGGTCGAAGTCGGTCAGGAGCAGGCGACCCACCCCGCTGACGAGCACCTGATCCGGCGAGGCGTCGGCGTGGATGATCGCGTGGGCCCCGCCGGGCGCTTCTGGGGAAACGCGGGCGAGAGCCTCGATGCGCGCCCCCAGGTCCGCATCGAGCGCGCCGATAATGGCGGCGTGGACGCGCAGCGTGTCGGGCGTGGAGGGTGCGGGCGAGGCCAGCGCCGCCCGCACGAGGAGGGGTGGCGCGCACGCGTGGAGGCGGGCGAAGAGGCCACCGGCTTCCTCGTTCCAGCTGAGCACCCGCTCGGCGCTCCCGCGCGGGGTGGACAGGTCACAGCCTCCCACGTCGGACAGGACGCACACGTGGGGGTCGGAGGCGTCATCGAGGCGCTCGGGGACGGGAATGACGGCCTGCAGGTAGCGGCCGAGGGCGGTGTCGACCCGCCTGGACTGGGTCCGGATCCGCACGATGGTTGTGCCGCTCCGGGCGACAATTCGACGCAGGGGGTTGTGGCGCAGGATGCTCCAGGTCGCCGGATCGACGCTCCCCGCGGCGGCGGCGCGCGCGATGTGGGTCATGAGCGCGGGGTCGGATTCGACGCCACCCCATTGGATGCGCAGGCCGAACGGCAGGGGGCGGATCCAGGTGGGAAGGCCGAGGCCGCGCGCCTTCCTGGCGGTCTTGTCCGCCTTCGAGTGCGCGGTGGGCCACAGGATGCGCGCCCAACCCGCGGAGACCCCGTCAGTGTTAACGAGCGATGCACTGACGGAGACACCGGGCTTGATGCGCACCCGGCTGGCTGCTCTGGCCTCGCCCAGGGCGCCGCTGAGGCGCTCGGGGTCGAGGAGGGTGGAGATTGCCAGGGACATGGACTCGTTCATGACGCCCCCGCTCCGCTGGTGTTCGCCGCGGCGCTTGCCATCCAGGCTCGAAAGAGATCGGACTGTGCGAGCAGACGCGCGGGGCTTCCGTCCAGGAGGATCCGTCCCTCCTCGATCCACACGACGCGCGTGCAGCGCAGGGCAACCTGGGGGTCGTGGGTGACGGCCAGGGCGGTGCGCCCGCTCACGAGGCCGTCGATGGCGTCCAGGACGAGGCCGGCGGATTCGGGGTCCAGGCCGGTGGTGGCCTCGTCGAGGATGATGACGGGCGTGTTGCGCAGCAGCGCTCGGGCGATGGCGATGCGTTGGCGTTGGCCGCCGGAGAGAGTTCCTCCCCGCTCGCCCACCTGCGCGTCGTAGCCGCCGGGCATCTCCATGATGAAGGCGTGCGCGTTGGCGGCCTTGGCCGCCGCCACGATCTGCTCATCCGAGGCGCCCTCGCGCCCCAGGGCGATGTTCTCGCGGATCGTGGTGGCGAAGAGGACGGCCTCCTGGTGCAGCAGGGTCACGTTGGATCGCAGCGCGGCAAGGGAGAGCTCCTTGATCGGGTAGCCGCCCATGATGACCCGGCCGCGCACGGGATCCTGAGCGCGCACCACCAGGGACGCCAAGGTGGACTTTCCGGAGCCGGAGGGGCCGATGATCGCCACCCTCTCCCCCGGGGCGACGCTGAGGGACACGTCGTGGAGGACCTCCACGCCGTCGTATTCGGTGACGACGTGGTCGAACTCGAGCGACCCACCGATGCGGGCGGGGCTGAGAGCGTCCGGGTGCGTCGCGATGTCCTGGCGGACCTCCATGAGGTCGGCGACGCGCTCACCGGAGGCCCCGGCCCGAGAGATACGGCCCGTGTACTTGGCCATGTCACGCAGGGGCTTCATGGCGGTGCGCAGGTAGGAGGTGAACAGGACGAGGTCACCCACACCCATCGCGCCGTCGAGGACCCGCAGGCCGCCTCCGACGAGGACGATGGCCGACGCGATGCCGACCAGGAGGTCCGTGGAGCGTTCGAGCCTGGCCGCCAGCCGCAGGGATTTCACACCCTGGCGCACGGCCCGCCCGTTGGCTCCCCCGAAGCGCTTCGCGATGTAGTCCTCAAGGCCATAGGCCTGGACGACGGGCATCGAGGCCAGGGATTCCTGCGCGGTGTTGGCCAGCTGGCCCTCGCCCTTGCGGGTGCTCCTGGCGGCCACGGTGATGCGCTGGGAGGAGCCTCGCGAGAGGAGAAGAAACAGCGCGATGGCCGCGACGACGATGAGCGCGAGCAAGGGGTCCAGGACGATCATGACGATGAGCATGACCGCCAGGGTCGCCGTGTTGGCCAACAGCGGCAGCCCGGCGGTGATGGCCACCTCCTGCAGGCGATTGACGTCTCCGACGATGCGTTGCACCGTGTCCGCGCTGCGGTTGCGCGCGTGGAACTGCAGGGACAGGCCCTGGACGTGGCGGAACACGCGGGCGCGCAGGGACTGGGCGGTCCGGGAGCCGACGAGCGCGAAGCACACGGTGGCCAGGTAGTTGCTGGCCGCGCGCAGTCCCACGATGAGAACGAGCAGGAGCGCGCAGGCCACGATCATGGGCGCGGCCGCCCACGCGTCGTCCGTTTTGGGCAGGGCGGCCTCGAACACCGAGTCGACGACGATCTTCATGGGCCAGGGCTCCATGACGCGGAACACGACGTCCATGAGGAGAGCGACGATGCCGCCCACGGCGAGGCCTCGGTTGGGGCGCACGTCCGGCCCAACGAGGGACAGGGTGCGTGCCAGCGGGCTCAGGCGCTTACCCCGGAAAATCTTAGGCATGGCGCACCCCCAACAGGTTGAGCGCCCGCGTGACGACCCCGCTCCAGGAGTGGCGGTCGACGGCGAGGCGTCGCGCCCGCTCCCCCAGCTCGGCTCGCCGAGCCGGGTCCTGGGCGAGGGAGTCGATCGCACGCGCGAGGGCGGCGGGGTCGGACGGCGGCACGAGGACGCCGCAGCCGTCGAGCGCGTCGGGTATCTGCCCAAGCGAGCTGGCGACAACGGGAAGGCCGGCGGCCATGTACTCGTAGACCTTCAGGGGCGAGAAGTAGTGGTCTGCGGCGCGTTCGGGCATCGGGTAGGGGGCGACCGCGATGGCCGTTCCCTCCAGGTGGGCGGGCATGTCGTGGGGCGGGACGGAACCGTGGAAGTCCGCCTCGATGCCCGCGCGCCTCGCGCTCTCCTCCAGGTGGGGACGCTGGGGGCCGTCGCCGATGATGCGCAGGCTCCAGGGGGCCGCAGCCAGTCGGCGCGCCTCGATGAGGTGTTCGACGCCGTGCCAGGGCTTGAGGGTGCCCACGAAGGTGACGACGACGCGGCCGTCCTCCTCGCCCACCGGCGTGATCCTGGTGGTGTCCACGCCGTTGGGGATCGTGTGGGCACGCCGGGTGCCGGTGCGCTCCTCGACCCAGGCGCGCACGGGTTCGGACACGCAGATCGTGGCGGCGCCCGCGCGCACCTGCTCCCTCAGGTTCGCCAGGGCACCCTGCTCGTCGTCGAGCCTGCGGTGCTCTCGCTGCTCGTCGATGAGGGGTGCGTTGACCTCGAGGATTCCTCGGACCGACCGGGTGTCGGCGAGGCGGGCGAGCACGGTGGAGAACAGTGAGTAGCGCTCCCACACAAGGTCGGGGGTGTCCGTTTCGAGGTGCTCGGCAATGGCGCTCGCCGCCATGCCTTGCGCGCGTTCGCGGTCGGAGCAGTGGACGGGAAGCGGGTAGGTCCACGTGGGCACGCTCGCCAGGTCGGCGCTCGGGTGCTCGCCCAGGCGCACGGCGTGGATCTCGACCTCGTGCCCGCGCCGCACGAGTTCGCCCGCGACGTCTTGGATGTGGACGGAGGCCCCCTTGGTGCCGTAGACGGGGATGCCGGGGTCGGCGCACACGTAGGCGATTCGCATCAGCGTTCCTCCTCGTCTTCGAGGCTCGCCAGGCGGGCTGCCTGGACGTGGGAGTCGTAGGTCTCCTCGATGAGGACTCGCGCGCCTCGGGCCAGATCCCGGGCGGGGACGCGACCCGACGCGACGTCTCCCAGCGCCTCGGCGAGGGCGCTCGCGGAGGCCGGGGGAACGAGGACGCCGGTGCGCCCGTTGATGACGACCTCGGGGATGCCGCTGACGAAGGTGGCGATCACGGGAGTGCCCACGGCCATGGATTCAAGGATGACGGTGGGGAGCCCGTCGATGTTGCCGTCGGCGCCGGGCACGCAGGGTGCGACGAAAACGTCGGAGTTCTCCAGGAGGGAGCGGACCTCGTTCTGGGTGCGCGCCCCGAGCAGTCGGCACGAGTCCGACAGGCCCCTGTCCTCGATGCGTTGGGCGAGCTCGCCCGCTAGCTCTCCTTCGCCGATGATCTGGGCGTCGAAGTCGATCCCGGCTTCTCGGGCCAGGGCGAGGGCGTCAATGAGGTGGGCGAAGCCCTTCTTTTCGACGAGGCGTCCGACGGCGAGAATGCGCAGCGGCCCGGAGGAGGGTTCGGGGTCTCGGTAGGCGAAGCGCGCCAGCTCCAGGGCGTTGCGCTGCAGGACGATGCGCGCCCCCGTGCCCTCAAGCACCCGGTTGAGGTAGTCCTGGTTGTAGCTGGAGATCGCGATCACCTGGGCGGCGCCCGCGCACACCTTGCGCAGCAGGTCCATGTCGACGGAGTCGTGGTGGATGTCCTTGGCGTGGGTCGTGACCGTGTAGGGGATGTCCGTCAGGGACGAGGCGATCCACGCGGTCCGCCCGGCCAGGGACGCGAAGTGGGCGTGCAGGTGGGTGATGCCGTCCTCGCGGGCCGCTCGCGCGAGGGCGACTCCCTGAGCGACGTCATCGGCGCTCAGGGATGCTATGTGGGGCATGAGATCAACGAAGCGGCGACGCATGTCCTCGTCGGTGAGGCCCTCGGTGAGGGTCTCCCACAGCTCGGCGGCCTTGCGGGGGCGGGGCACCCACCTGACGGGGGCCTCGACGCGCGCGATCTCGGGGTGGAAGCGCGTGTCGGTCGTGGGCCGCAGCGCGTAGATGGACAGGTCCTGGCCGAGGTCTTCGCGGGCAAGGATCTCGGTCACGACGAAGGTTTCGGAAAAGCGGGGGTAGACCTTGAGGACGTAGCCGATGCGGGTCATGTGAGTTCTCCTTCGGGGGTGCGGGTGAGCAGACGGGCGGCGGCTCGGGCTGCGGCGGCCAGGCCGCCGAGCTCAACGCGGGATCGGTCGGTTCGGGTGGAGACGGCACCGGCGAGCCAGCGGGAGAGCAGGTCCGGGGTGGCGGCCTCTTGGCGGGCGGTGTCAACGGCGCTGGCACGGGAGAGCGCGCGGGCTCGGATGGCCTGTTCGAGGCGCGGTTTCTCCCGCGGGACGATGAGGGCGGGGGTGGAGGTAGCGAGGATCTCGCACACGGTGTTGTAGCCGCCCATGGCGACCACGGCGGCGGCCTCGCGGATCCGGTGGGCCAGGCCGGGGCAGGATCGCACCACGGTGGTCGAGGGCCCAGCGAGGGCCTGGGCGCGGGCGAAGCGATCCTCGGCCAGCTGGGGGCCGGCCACGACGATGTGATCGTGGCCGGCGGGCACCCGTGCGCTGGCTGCCGACTCGACGAGGGGTCCTCCGTCGGAGCCTCCGCCGGCCGTAGTGAGCACGTAGGGGCGGGAGAGCCGCCCGGGGTATGGGTCCACGTCAGCGCGTCCCGCGGCCAGGTAGCCGGTGAAGAGGGCGCGCGAGGCCAGGGCCGGAGGGATCTCGCCGCTGCTCGTGGCGTCGTGGACGCGCGGGTCGCCGTAGACCCACACCTGGTCGACCAGGGGCACCAGGGTGTCGGCGCCGCCCGGCCCCTCCCACTCACGGGCGGCGACGGCGGGGTCGTCGAGGACGTCGCGCAGTCCCAGGACGACGCGGGCTCCCGGGTGGGAGCGGCGCAGCGCCCGAAGCGGCGCCTCGAGCTCGCGGCGAATCCCCAGCGGGTGTCGGTCGACGATGACCAGGTCGGGAGCGAAGCCGGCGAGCGCGGCGCCGAGGATCAAGGAGCGCAGCGCAACGGTCTCGGACAGGGTGCCGGGGAGCCTACGGGGAAGGTAGACTCCGTCTCGTTTCTCGACTCCCGGCAGCACCAGCCAGTCGAAGCCGTTGGGCAGGGTGAACAGGGGCGAGGGAGCAAGGCCCGAGACAACGAGTCCGCGCAGCCCTCCCGCGCCGACGCCCGCGGCGATGTGGTGGGCGAGCGCCAGGTTCCTCCTCACGTGCCCCAACCCTTGGGAGTCGTGGCTGTAGAGCAGCACGGATAGTGGCGTTGTCAACGCGCCACCCCCTTCCTGTTGTGGTCCAATGCCTCTACTGTGGGATGGCAAGCCCAGAGGGGAATGAGACGCCCATGAGAAACCTCTAATGAGCTGGGGAGCGCGCTCGTAGGCCCGCAGGGAGACAGCGCAGTGTGAAGTGGACCGCGCGTACTTCCCATGAGGGGCCGTACCCTGTGATACTCAAGGTGTCCCATTCAGCGTCGAAAGGCGCTCTACCGGAAGGAGCACCCGTGTCCAACACGGCACAGGCCATCCTCGATGCAGTCGGCGGCCCCGGCAACATCACCCACTTGACCCATTGCGCGACGCGCCTGCGTTTCGAGCTGCGCGATGCTTCCGTGATCGATAAGGACACGGTCGAATCCATCGACGGTGTCCTGGGGGCGGTCCCGCAGTCGGGCGACCGCTACCAGATCGTCATCGGCGGTGCCGTTCAGTCGGTCTACAACGACATCCAGAACCTTCCCGCGATGAAGTCCGCGGGTGCTGCATCCAACGAGGACGTGAAGGCTGCTGCTCGTGCGAAGGCGCGCGGTAAGAACGCGATCGTTGATGCGTTCTTCGAGTATCTGTCCGATTCCTTCCGCCCCCTGCTTCCCGTCCTGCTCGGCGCCTCCCTGATCCTGGCGTTTCTGGCGGTCCTGGATGCCCTGCACGTGGTTGACACGCGTGCGGACACGATTCCGGTGTGGCTGGGTTACGTGAACTCCATGTGGCGCGCGGTCTTCTACTTCCTGCCGGCGATGGTGGCCTACAACGCCTCGAAGAAGCTGGATATCGACCCGTGGGTGGGCACCGCCGTCATCCTGGCGCTGCTCACCCCGGACTTCCTGAAGCTGAGCGACGTTGCCAAGTTCCCCGCCACCACCTGTATCCAGCTCGTCGAAGGTAAAGACGATCTGCTGCAGTGCACGACCCAGATCGACAATGTTCCGCTGATCGGCAGCCTGCCCCTGCAGCTGGCGGACTACGGCGGCCAGGTGTTCGTCCCCCTGCTGATGGTGCCGATTTTGGCGCTCCTGTACAAGGGCTTGAAGAAGGTGGTGCCCGCGAACGTGCAGATGGTGTTCGTGCCCTTCATTTCCTTCGTGATCATCATGCCCCTGACGGCCTTCCTCATCGGCCCCCTGAGCATCTGGATCGGTAACGGCCTGGGTGGCGGCCTGGCGTGGCTCAACGGCAACGCCCCGATCCTCTTCGCGATCATCATCCCGATCATCTACCCCTTCTTGGTGCCACTGGGCCTGCACTGGCCGCTCAACGCCCTGCAGCTGGCCAACATCGCCGCCACCGGGTCCGACTTCATCCAGGGACCGATGGGCGCCTGGAACTTCGCGTGCTTTGGCGCCACGGCCGGTGTGCTCTTCCTGTCGATTCGCGACCGCGACACCGACATGCGTCAGACCGCTTCCGGCGCGCTGGCTGCCGGGCTCTTCGGAGGCATCTCGGAGCCGTCCCTGTACGGCATTCACCTGCGCTTCAAGCGCATCTACCCGCTGATGCTCACCGGCTGTGTTGCGGGCGGCTTGGTCATCGGCATCGGTGGTGGCGCTATCACCCACACCTTCGTGTTCACGTCCCTGCTGACAATCCCCGTCTTCTCCCCCACCGCCCTGTACGGTCTCGGTATCGCGGTCGCGTTCTTCACGGCGTTCCTGATGGTCGTCATCTTCGACTACCGCACGAAGGAACAGCGCGCCGAGGCTCGCGAGCGCAAGGCGGCACTGAAGGCTGGCGTGACCCCCACCCGGGCTGCCGCGCCGGGGGCCCCGGTCGCGCCTGCCCCTTCCGCATCCTTTGCTGCTCCGGAGTTTAGCGCCGCGGCGGTGGCTGACTTGACGCTGACCTCTCCGCTGGAGGGTCAGCTGGTTGCGCTGTCGGATGTGGCCGACGAGGCATTCTCTGCGGGGGCTCTTGGCCCCGGCATCGCGGTCTCGCCCTCGGGTGGCGCGGTCGTGGCGCCGTGTGACGGCAAGGTGTCGGTGGCCTTCCCGACGGGTCACGCCTACGGCATCAAGTCGGCGTCGGGCATCCAGGTGCTGATCCACATCGGTATGGACACGGTGAAGCTGGAGGGCAAGGGCTTCACGCCTCGCGTGGCCAAGGGCGACGTGGTGCGCCGCGGCGACGTGCTGGCGGAGGTCGACTGGGATGTCATTCGCGAGGCAGGCTACGACACGATCACCCCCATGGTCGTGACGAATAAGAAGAAGTTCGGCGAGGTGTCGCCGGCGCAGCCGGGCCCCGTTGCCCCGGGTGACACGGTCGTGACCGTGAGCCCGAAGGAGGCGTGAGCCGACTCGCTATCGTTGCCTGAGGTGGGGGCGGACCATGCGGTCCGCCCCCACCTGCATCGCGGTTCGCGGGGGACAGCGTCCTCCCCGTCCACGCTGGCACGAGCCCTCGCTACCGCGCGAACGAGGTCAGCGAAGGGATGGCGGACTCTTACCCGCCCCCTTGCTACTGCTCCCGGTACTTCTCGGTCAGTTCCGGGGTCAGCCAGTCAGGCTCCCGCCCTTCAAGGGGCAACAGCCTCGACGGTTGGTCGGTACTTCCGTCGCTGCGCAGCTTGCTGGCACCGTAGTGTGCGCCACTTCGAATCCCCAGGTGGGTCACGACCTCAACGCTCGCCGAATAGTCGGCATTGGTCCACAGCATGAGCACCATCTCGGGGGTGCGCTTCTCCGAGAATCTGAACCCCAACGGCTTGAGCTTCGCATCGTAAACATCCCGAAGACGATCAGCGTCAGTCTCGGAGAAGAAATACGACCGAGAGAGCAGCGTGTACAGGGGTGATTGTCCGGGCCACAGCTCGTTGATTGAATCGTTACCTCGTAGCTCCACGATCGTGTTCTGGGTGAGGAACTCGTTGCGCGCGGCAACAATCGCGGGCTCCACATCCCGCTGAAACTCCTCAATCGAGTGCAGATGCTGAGCAACCTCCGCGGCTGCCTCATGCTCAGGATTCACCTTGTTATCTCCTTCCGAACGGGGAACGCACGCAGCACACAGCAACGCCACACAGACTCCTGAAACGACGGCACGTGCGAACCTCACGCTTAACTCCTCCCCACGCCAGCAATCACGCCGGCAATCTCACGCTGGGCCTGAGTACCCTCATCAAAATAGGCCATGTGCAAGCCGACGGGATCGTAAGCCTTCGGCGCCGGCCCCACGTCGCCCGACAGGTGGTGAAAGCCAGGCATCGTGTCGGGGTTCCTCCCGAAGTTCACATCGGTCCCCAAGCCCTGAACCAGGTCGTACGCGTAGGGTGCCGCGCTCACCCACGCATGTCCCTGGGGCACGTGATAGTCGGAGGTCTTCTGTACGCCCGCGCCCGGCGACCCGGCCAGCACGATGTCGTCCACGACCCCCTCGTTCACGAGGGCTGCGGCCTTACCCGAGGTCGTGGAGCCGTACGAGTGCCCAAAGACGGTCATGTGCGCGTCCCCCGCCCCGTGTTCACGCGAGGCATCCATGCCGTTGAGGAAGCCTGCGAGGCCGACGGCTCCCTTGTCCGCGTACACGGTGGTCGCAGCCTCGAGTTCTTTCTGCGGGGCGTCGTACCCCAGGTACGACACCATCGCCACGCTTTCTCCAGGCTTGGCTTGGAACTCAGCGTTCTTCATCAGGTCCGATGCTCGGTTATCGTAGGCATCCAACGTGTTCTCGACGTTCGTGTGCAATCCGGGCACGACCACGCCCACGTGGTCCGCCGTGTCCACGTTGCCCTGGGCGACGATCGCCTTGAGGTTACGTTCGGAGGAATCGAGGCCCAGCAGCTGGCGGGGAACACCATCACCTTTGCCCCCAGTCTTAGGATCAACGAACGTTCTATCGAGGGTCGTCTTGACCACCTCCAGCTCATCCAACTCATGCTGGAGCTTTGCTTTCTTCTGCCGGAGGGCCTCACGCACGGACGGGGAGGACGCACCGGCAATCTCCTCGTCAAGCTGACTGATCTGTCCGGGCAGGTCCTTGAGCTTCTGGTCCAGGACGATCCGATTCGCCTTGTCCCTCGACGTGCCGTCAACGCCGTTAAGGTTGCCGATCTTCTCCGGATAGTTCTCGATGAGCCACTGCTTGTTGGCGTCGCTCTGGTTCGCCCACCACGAGGCGACCTCCTGCTCGCTGGCACCCGCAGGGGGAAGCGAGGGACGCGAGGGACCCGAGGCGGAGTAGTTCACGTGATTGTCGTACGCGCCCAGGCCGAGGGCCGCTATCATCCCGGCCAGTTTCGCCTCCAGCGCAATGGCCTTTGCGAGGACCCTCGCCACTCGTTCCGCGACGCTTCGCACCATCTCCAGGTAGTACGTCGGGAGGTCCCGAGCCGACTCGAGCAAACTGGAGACGAGGGAGACGACGCCTCTGGTATCGATGTGGATCGGCTGCGACGCGAGGGTCTCCTGGATGTCGGCGATGTCGGCGCGAATGTCGTCAATGCCGTCGACTCCGGCGCTGGCGATTTCACTGACGCTGATCAGGTAGTTGACCTGCTCATCGATCACCGAGATACGTTGCGTGAGGGCTCGGCGCACTGCCGTGACGGTCTGGCCGCGCCCGGTCAGGGAGTTCAGCCGGGCGACGAGTCTTTCAGCCGCTTCCTGGAGCTCACGCGAGTGCTTCTCAGCCTCGCGCCCGTACTCGGCGAGCGGCTCAGAGCGCCACTGAAGAACGTCGGACCAGTTCATTCTCACCCCTCCGAGCGCCTCATTGCGTGCGCGGCACAGGCGCTCTCATTGTTCTGTTGACGGGACCGGACTCATCGTACACAACGGGCACCGACGCAGCCCCTGTGTCTCACTCAGCGCCGCGGGCGCCCAGGCCTGCACGCTCGACCACGTCCAGGACAGCGCGCGCCTGCTCCACCGTGAACTGGCCGGGAGCGCTCCCCGCCCAGCCGGGCAGGCACGCGAAGGTCGCGGACGACCCGAGGGCGGATCCCACCAGGCGCGTCGGCGCGCCCGCGGGCCCCATGGCGATGCCGATGATGGGCCGGTCGTAGGCCTCGCGCGCCCAGGCCTGCGCGGCCAGAACGCGGGCGGCGTCAGTCGCGCTGGTGGCCGTGCAGGCGAACTTCAGCACGTCCGCACCCGCGTGGTTCATGGCCGCCAGAACCTCGGCCAAAACCTCGTCCGAGGGCGTGGCCTCGAAGTCGTGGAAGGAAGCAACCGCGAGCGCACCGGCCCCATGAGCATCCTCGATGAGCGAGGCGGCTCCGTCCCGGGATATCTCCACGTCGACGGCCCCGACGAGGGGGGCGAGGCAGCGCACGAGCGCGCAGTACTCCTCGTCGTCGAGGTAGGCGTGGCCCCCTTCGACAAAGGTGCGAATGGTTGCCAGGACCGGGACGGGCGACGCGTCGGTCACGTAGCGAGCCGCAGACGTGAGCTCGGATTGAATGTCTGCGGCGGCCACGAAGTGTGAGCCGACGAGGGAGGCCAGGAAGGTGTCGGCCCTCCACTCGGCGATGTCGGCGCGGCAGGAGGCCAGCGCGGCCACCTGCGAGCGCAGCGAGGCGGCGTCGCCGGTCAAAGGGACGATCACCCGGGTGCGTCCGCCGATTGTCGTCTTCTTCCCGGCTCTGCCAAGGGTGATGACTCCGGGCGCGGGGTCGGGGGCAGGCGTTTCTGGTTGCGGCATGGTTCCTTCGCTCTAGTATCCGATTTCCGCCAGGTGCAAGCGCGCCCGCTCGGCCTCGGTCAGGTGGGGGTGGTCCAGCCAGCCGTCGGGCAGGTGGGGGGTTTTCTCGCCGCCGGCCCGTCCGCGTGGGCCTCGCGCGGCGGGCGGGAAGGGCTGGTCGGCGTCCAGTTCGCCGAGTCTGTCGTGGAGTTCCTGCAGGGTGGAGACCATGGAGAGGGCGTGACGCTGGGCTCCGCCAACGGCGAATCCCCTCAGGTACCAGCCGATGTGCTTGCGCATCTCTCGCAGGGCACGCTCCTCGCATCCCTGGTCGGCGACGCACCACGCGGCGTGGCGCTCGATCACGGCGATCACGTCCGCCAGGGTGGGGCCGGCCGGGATGGGGGCGCCGTGGTAGGCGGCCACGATGTCGCGGAAGATCCAGGGTCGCCCCTGCGCTCCCCGTCCGACGCTGATCCCGTCGCACCCGGTGCGCTCGAGCATGTCCAGGGCGTCCGCCCCTTCGAAGACGTCGCCGTTGCCGAAGACGGGAATGTCGAGGAGCTCCTTCAGTCGCGCGATGTGTTCCCACTGGGCCTTGCCCGCGTAGTGCTGGGTCTGGGTGCGCGCGTGCAGCGTGAGCGCGGCGGCCCCCAGGCGTTGGGCGGAGAGGGCCGCGTCGGTGGCGGTCTCGTGGGAAGAGTCGATGCCGATGCGGATCTTGACGGTCACGGGGATCTCACGCCCGGCGCGCTCGCCCGCCTTGCGGCAGGCGCGAACGACGGAATCGAGAAGGTCAACGAAGAGGTCTCGTTTCCACGGCAGCGCCGCTCCCCCGCCCTTCTTCGTGACCTTGGGCACGGGGCACCCGAAGTTCAGGTCCACGTGGTCGGTGAGGTCGCGCTCGACGAGCATGGTGGCGGCGCGCGCCATGACGGCGGGGTCCACGCCGTAGAGCTGGAGGGAGCGGACGCGCTCGGCGGGGTCTGGGCGCACCATGTCGAGGGTGCGCTCGTTTCCTTCGACCAGTGCGCGGCTGGTGACCATCTCGGTCACGTACAGTCCGGCGGGGGCGTCAACGCGGGGGATCGCCACGTGTCGCGCCGCCCCCGCCTCGGGGTCCATCTGGGACGAGGCATCGGCACCGGGGGACGCGTCGGCGGCCCACGCGGGCAGCCCGGCGGGCCGCAGGGCGCCGGGCAGGCCCGACTCTCCCATGATGCGGCACAGGCGCCGGAAGGGGGCGTCCGTCACGCCCGCCATGGGGGCGAGGACGACGGGCGTCCATAGGCGCAGCGGCCCCACGTGAAGCGGGGCCGCTGCGGGTGAGCGGACGTGAGACAAGTCAGCAGCCCAGGCGCTCAACGAGGTAGGATTTGACGCCCTCGAGGGGGATGCGCACCTGCTGCATGGAGTCGCGTTCGCGGATGGTCACCGCACGGTCCTCGACAGAGTCGAAGTCGTAGGTGATGCAGTAAGGGGTGCCAATCTCGTCCTGGCGGCGGTAGCGGCGACCGACCGCACCAGCGTCGTCGTAGTCGATGTTCCACAGGCCGCGCAGCTGGTCGGCCAGCTCGGAGGCCGGGCCGGTGAGTTCGGGCTTGCGAGACAGGGGCAGGACGGCCGCCTTGACGGGGGCCAGTCGCGGGTCCAGCTTGAGGACGACGCGCTTGTCGACGCCGCCCTTGGCGTTGGGGGCCTCGTCCTCGTGGTACGCCTCGATGAGGAAGGCCATGAGGGAGCGGGTCAGGCCGGCACTGGGCTCGATGACGTAGGGGGTCCAGCGTTCCTTCGTGTTGGGGTCGAAGTAGTCGAGCTTCGCGCCGGAGGCCTCGGAGTGCACGGTCAGGTCGTAGTCGGTGCGGTTGGCGATGCCCTCGAGCTCGCCCCACTGCCCGCCCTGGAAGCCGAAGCGGTACTCCAGGTCGACGGTGCGCTTGGAGTAGTGGGAGAGCTTCTCCT
>ERZ772807.238-NODE-238-length-36171-cov-14.784140_pt1 | contig 36171 bp, 36 predicted proteins | sample MGYA00511472_ERZ772807 | MGnify/ENA primary metagenome ERZ772807 (study PRJEB29015, sample SAMEA2737947) | human oral metagenome | biome: human oral; feature: human-associated habitat; material: dental | place: China | collected 2039 ... | reverse complement strand
CGTTGCGGCGCAGCGTGGATTTGCGCAGGGCTTCGGCGGCTTCGCGGATTTCGCGCTCACCCGGCAGGAACACCAAAATATCGCCTTCGCCATAGCGTGCCAATTCGTCGGCTGCATCGACAATTGCATCGGTCAGCTCGACTTCCGCATCGTCTTCGTCTTTGCTGGTCAGCGGTCGGTAGAGGATTTCGACGGGATACGTCCGTCCGCTTACTTCTAAAACGGGGGCGCCGTTGAAGTGTTGGGAGAAGCGTTCCGCGTCTATGGTGGCTGATGTGATGATGACTTTCAAATCAGGGCGGCGCGGCAGTAGCTGTTTCAGGTAGCCTAAGAGGAAGTCGATATTCAAGCTGCGTTCGTGTGCTTCGTCGATGATGATTGTGTCGTAGGCGGCGAGATAACGGTCGGTCTGCGTTTCCGCCAGCAGGATGCCGTCGGTCATCAGCTTGACGCAGGCATCGCGCGAGGTGTGGTCGGTAAAGCGCACCTTATAGCCGACCGCGCTGCCGATTTCGGTGTGCAGCTCTTCAGCAATCCGCTCCGCCACCGAACGCGCGGCCAAACGGCGCGGCTGGGTATGCCCGATCAAACCCGCCGCCCCGCGCCCGAGTTCCAAACAAATCTTGGGCAACTGCGTGGTTTTGCCCGAACCGGTTTCGCCGCAAATAATCGTTACCTGATTTTCGGCAATGGCTTTTTTGATTTCTTCGAGCTTCTCGTGAACGGGTAGGGTGTTGTCGAACTCGGGTTTGGGCAGTTTGGACAGGCGTTGTAGATAGAGGTCGTGCGATTTTCGGTATTTTTCTTCGACTTTGGACAAACCGCCGTATTTGTTGGGATTTTTGAAGGCGGATTGCAGGAAGTGGCGGTCTTTGGAGAGGGTTTGGGAGAAATCGGGCGCGGTCATAAAATCGGTTTGATTACAACTGAAAAAACAAGATTATAGCAAAAACACGATGGGGATTTTCAGCTAATTCTTGGCTAATTTTTCTGCGCTACAATGTGCAGGCTGCTTTTTACGCTATCCGTTTGGGCGGAGCAATTATTGGAAAATGCGGTACACTATTGATTTTTTGGGAAATGTGAGTATGAGGATTTTATTGGTGGAAGACGACGGCATGATTGCCCAGGCGGTGATGATGGGTTTGAAGCACGCCCATTATGCGGTGGATTGGGTGCAGGACGGATTGGCGGCGCAAACCGCATTGGCCGGTCAGAATTATGATTTGGTGCTGCTGGATTTGGGTTTGCCCAAGCAGGATGGTTTGAGCGTGCTGCGGCATATCCGGCAAAACCGGAATCTCACGCCGGTGCTGATTGTGACGGCGCAAGACGATTTGGACAGCAGGCTGTCGGGATTGGACGGCGGCGCGGACGATTATGTGGTCAAACCCTTTGATATGGCGGAATTATTGGCACGGATTCGGGCGGTATTGCGCCGCCATCATGGGCAGGCTGCACCGCTCATCAGCAACGGTGTGATTACGCTCAACCCGGCCACTTATCAAGTGCAACTGGCGGGGCAGGAAGAAAGCATTTCATTGAGCAATAAGGAATTTGCTATTTTGCAGGCGCTGGTCAGCCGTGCCGGCACGATTCATTCGCGTGCCGATTTGGAAGACAAAATTTATGGCTGGGGCGACGAGGTGGAAAGTAATGCCATCGATTTTTTAATTCACAGCCTGCGCAAGAAAATTGGCAAAGAGCTGATTAAAAATATCCGCGGTGTGGGCTGGCTGGTGGCCAAAGGAGAAGAAGCGTCGTGAAGCAGGAATTTGAAACAGTGAGTAGGGCCGTGCAGAGTATCCGGCATTCCATCCAGTGGAAACTGGGCGTGGGCTTTACCCTGGCATCGGCATTATTGGCCGCTATCGCAGGCGCTACGGTGTTTTATGACACGTATCACGAAACGCATGAATTGCAGGACGATTTATTGCAGCAAATTGCTTCTTATGTGCCGCATTCGGGCGCATGGAAGCAGGCTGCAGACAGTGAAAACGATGCGCGGATTTTTGTTTATTCGAGCCAAAATCCGCCCAATTCGTCTATTGCCTTATTTTTACAGCAAAAATCGGAAGGGTTCTACAATCTGACCGATGACGACGAACCATTCCGCGCTTATGTGCATGAAACCGAAGCGGGCAAGATTTTGGTGATGCAGGAAACCGAATACCGCGAAGATTTGGCATCGCGTTCCGCGTGGGCCAGCGTGTGGCCGATATTGCTGTTTTTGCCGTTGATGCTGCTACTGATTGTGTGGGTGGTTCGTAAAAATATGCGCCCCATCCACCGTTTGTCGCAGGCTGTATCGCAGCGGACGGAGCAGGATTTGACGCCGCTGCCGACACAGAATATTCCCAGCGAAGTGGTGGGCTTTGTTTCGGCCATCAATTTGCTGCTGGATAAGGCCGGCCGGTTTATGCAGCAGCAAAAACGGTTTATCGCCGATGCGTCCCACGAATTGCGCAGCCCGATGACGGCATTGTCGTTGCAGGTAGAGAACTTGCAGCAGCTGCCGCTGTCGGATGAGGCAAAGGCGCAGGTGGCTCAGATTCAGCAGGGCATTCAGCGGAACCGCCATTTGTTGGAACAGTTGTTGTCGCTGGCACGGCTGCAAAATACTTCGGCTGCCGAACGGAGGTGGGTGGACGTGAATGCGGTGTTTCGTCAGGTGATTGAGGCGGTGCTGCCATTGGCAGCGGACAAGGATATCGGCGTGGTTTCTTCATCCAATGTGAACGTGATGGGCGAAGAAATGGATTTTTATCTGTTAATCAAAACGTTGGTGGATAATGCGGTGAGCTATACGCCGGCAGGCAGCCAGATTGATTTGTCGGTGGAAGAGACGGAAAACGCATGGCTGATTCATGTGGAAGATAATGGCGATGGGATTTCTGCTGCAGAACGCGAACGTGTGTTGGAGCCGTTTTACCGTATTTTGGGTACACGGCAACAAGGTTCCGGTTTAGGTTTGTCGATTGCGCAGGAAATTGTGCGCAAATATCACGGCAGCCTGCAATTATGCGACAGCCGGCATTTTGAGCATGGTTTGTGGGTCAGAATTGAGCTGCCGAAAACGTGATGAAAAAGCAGCCTGCACTTTAAAAAACAAAGTGCAGGCTGCTTTTTCGTGTGGTTTAGAAATAGGCCACTTTTAAAATTTCGTATTCGCGCAAGCCACTGGGTGCCTGCACTTCGGCAATATCGCCTTCTTCTTTGCCGATGAGGGCGCGGGCGATGGGGGAATTAACGGAAATTTTGAAGAGTTTGATGTCGGCTTCGTCGTCGCCCACGATTTGGTATTGGGCTTTTTCGTCGGTGTCCAAGTCCAGCAGCTGCACGGTTGCACCGAAAACGATTTTGCCTTCCGCGTGGATTTCTTTGGGGTTGATGATTTGCGCGTGGGCGAGCTTGTTTTCCAGTTCGGCAATGCGGCCTTCAATAAAGCCTTGTTTTTCTTTGGCGGCTTCGTATTCGGCATTCTCAGACAAGTCGCCGTGCGAGCGCGCTTCGGCAATGGCCTCGATAATGGCGGGGCGTGCGACGCTTTTGAGTTTTTGCAGTTCTGCTTTTAGCTGTTCTGCACCGTTTACGGTTAAGGGGATTTTTTTCATGGTTTTCTCCTGTGCAACTGCGCTGGGGGTGCAGGCTGCTTTTTAATAAAAACGCAAGCCGCAGGAAATTTGCGGCTTGCTGAGAGCGTTTGTGTTGGCGCGTATTGTACCAAATTGTGTAGGAAAAGCAAGTTATTGCAATGGTTGCATACCCATAAATTCCAGCAGCCAGTTGGTGAAGGCTGGGTTGTTGGGTTTGTTGTTCAAATGTGGCCAACGCTGCTGCCAACCGCGCAGGGCGTGTTCGATCATGGCTTTGGATTGTGCGGCGGTGATGGTGCCGCGTTGGCTGTCCACCATGGCTTGCAGGTAGATTTCATACACGCTGTCGTCCACGATGTTGCTGCCGGAGGTGCGCAGGCGGAAGCGGTTCAGGTGCTGGGCAGCCTGCACTTTGGTCATCTGCCCGTCGCGCACTTTTGCGCCGATGCGGCGAGCTTCCGCGCGGATTTTAGTGACATCCGACCAGTGCTGCTGTGCCAATGTGAAGCCTGAGCGGCCGCCGGATACGCCTGATGTGGGGTTGGGTGCTGAACAGGCGGACAAAACGAGTGCGGCGATGATGGCGGAAAGATGGATTTTTTTCATGCGAAACTCTGTAAGGATTGGTTCAGATTGGTTAATAATTTACGCGATAATAGCGGATTTTTGCGGAAAATGAAAGTGCAGGCTGCTTTAGGCTATTCTTCGCGCTGGTAAAAACGGCTGTTCAGGTAGAACTGTTTGCCTTCCTGAATGAGGACGAGGCAGATGGCGGCCAAGGGCAGGGCGATGAGCATGCCAACGAAGCCGAAAAGCTGGCCGAACGCCATCAGCGAGAAGATGACCCAAAACGGAGACAAGCCGATGCGGTCGCCGACAATTTTGGGGGTGATGAAGAAACTTTCCAGCAGTTGCCCCACCGTAAAAACGCCCCATACCGCCAGCAGGCCGCCCCATGTGTTGAATTGCAGCACGGCGGCGAGCGAGGCCAGCAGCAGGCCGGTGAACGCACCCAAATAGGGGACGAAGACCAAAATACCCGCCACCATGCCGATGGCGAAGCCCGAGTCCAGGCCGGTCAGCATCAGGCCGGTGCCGTATAACATACCCATAATCAGCATGACCATGAGCTGGCCGCGCAGAAATTCGCCCAATACGGTGTCCATATTGCCGGCAATGCGGTTGTAGCTTTGCAGGTAGCGGCGTGGAATCATGGTACGCACGCCGTCTTCCCAGTGCGACCAATCGAGCAGGAAATAATACAGCAGCAGCGGCAGCAGGATTAGGTTGCTCAGCCCGCTGGCCAATGCGCCGCCGCTCTGCATCACGGCCGGCAGGGTTTTTTGCAGGTTGCCCTGAATGGCGGAAGTGTTGGCGCGCAGCCATGCGGTGATGGTGTTTTCGTCCAATACGATGTGTTTGTCGAATTTCTGATTGAGCCAGGGTAGGGCTTGGGTCTGCACATAATCGACCAGTTTGGGGATGCGCTGGATGATGAGATGGAGTTGTTGCAGCAGCATGGGGACGATGACCAAGAGCAGCGCGACAATCAGGAAAAAGGCGAACAGCATCACCCACATGGACGCGCGCGAACGGTTGATGCCGAGTTTTTCGATTTTGCAAACCAGCGGGTTGAGAATGTAGGCCAGCACGGCGGCGACGATGAACGGGGTGAGTACGTCGCTCAAATGGTAAACAGCGAACAGGAAGCTGCCAATCACGGCAATGCCGATAATCCATGGCGTGTAGGGGTGTTTGTGCGGTGGGAGCGACATGGGTGAAGCCTTTGGTGTGTGTATTTAAAATATAGTGAATTAAAATCGTAATGATACGGCGTTGACTCGCCTTGACGTACTATTTGTACGCCTTGCGGCTCGCCGCCTTGTCTCATTTTTATTTTAATCCACTATAAAATATGGAATCGGGTTAAGGGAGGGATTATAGTGAAAAGTATCGGTTTTTTCTATGGGAAAAGCAGCCTGCACGGTAAACGGGAAAGTGCAGGCTGCTTTTTGTTGTGCGGATTATTTGTAAATCCATTCGTCGGGCATTTCGTCAAAGCGGATGACGCGGCCGCCGTTTTCTTTTGCAAACGCTTCGGCCTTGGCCAAATCGGAGAAGGGCACGGAATCGACCGTCTTCATGCCGCTGACAAATTTGCTTTCAATCACATAATACGCGGTTTTGGCATCAATCCATGCAGTGTCGGAGTTCGGCTGACCCAAATCGGTAACGTAAATGGCGGCGATGTCTTTCGGTTCGCCCGGATGGCGCGTGAAACCGAAAGCCTGATTCACGGTGGAGAACCACACAGGCTCGTCCGGCCGGCTTTCCAAAATAATCTGTGCTTTGCCGCCGACGTGTTCCGTCAGATTCATCGTACAGTAATAGCCTTTGGATTCGGCGGTGAAATTTTTGGGCGGTGGCGGCGGTTTGGCGGAATCGGACGTTTCGCCGCAAGCGGCCAGCAGCAGGCCCGTCAGGGCGATGGGGATGAGTTTGTTCAGCATCAGCGTTTTCCTCTTCTTTATTGTTGTGGGCAGGGGGTTAAATGGGGCGGCGGGCGAACAACCATGCGGCCAGGGCGAACGGAATGGCAATCCAGCCCAGTTGCGCCGCCAGCAAAGCCGTTTTGCTCAGGCCGATTTGCCCGCTCACGCCGGCCATGCCGGAATACATGGCGGTGTTTTCAAAGCCGGTCAGGTTGAGCAGGCGGTAAATGTCGGTCGGGTTGAGCAGCAGAATGTTTTCCAAGATTTTGGCAGTGATTTTCTGTTTGGTGTCGGCCACCAGAATGCCCAGCAGCGCCATGTCAAAAATCACGACGAAAAACAGCCACACGCCGATGGCTAAGCCTGCTGCCGTGCCGCGTTCTTTCACTTTGGCGCTAATCAGGTAGCCCATCGACAAAAACGCCGCGCCCAACAGTATGCTGGCGGCAATCAGCAGGAAAAAGGGCTTCCATGCCGCTAAATACAGTCCGCCGAAATTGTATTGCAGAATCAGGCCGGCAGCACCGTAGCCCACCACGGTGGCGAGCGTGAGCATGATAATGTGGCCGAGGAATTTGCCGACCAGAATGTGCCAGCGCGAAAGCGGGTAGCTCAGCAGCAATGCCATGGTGCCGCGTTCGATTTCGCCAATCAGCGCGTCATACGCCATCAGCATGGCAATGAGCGGAATTAGGAAAATGGACAGGCTCGACAGGCTGACCACGGTAACGGTGAGCGGATCGACTTTCACGCTGCCGGTGGGCGCGCTGCCCATGAATCCGAGTGCCAGCGCGAGTGTAAACATTAACACGGTGGCGGCCAGCACCCAGCGGTTGCGCAGATTGTCGCGGATTTCTTTTTGGGCGATGATGACAATGGGGGACATGATTTTGCTTTCTTGGCGTGTCGGGTGTGAATGGGTTTTCAGGCAGCCTGAAAACAAGTGAAGCAAAGCTTCTATGCGTGCTAACGCAGATTTTTAACTGTAATGCCTTTGGGCGCAGCGATTTCCTGCAATGCGCGGATTTGGTTTTCATCTGCTTGAATATAAACTGTTGCGCGGCTTGGACTGTTTAAATCTGCCAACACGCGTTTTAATGTAGCAACATTGACGGCTTGTGAGTCGCCTGTTATGGCAAACAAACCGTCAGGTCTCTTAGCCAAATCCTGCACAATTCCTTTGGATGCAAGGCTGGCACTGGCTTCAATGGAAGTCGCCAAAATGAGGTTGGACACGGGATTGCCCGTAGCAGGCACGCGCAAAATAATCGCATTGGGTATTTTTTGAGCAACCAATCCAACTTGGTTTTGAAAACTTGCATTGTTGCCGGCACAGGCTGCCAAGGACAAACTGATACACAATGAAAAGATTTTTTTCATGATTTTTGCTCTAATTTAAAGCAGGGGTGCAGGCTGCTTTTTGATGTGCAGGCTGCTTTTGGGAACGCAGCGGTGTGTGCGTCAAATATCTTCCCGTTTCAAAAATTCGGCATACACTTCATCCAAAGTGGGCGTGTGAATGTCGATTTGCGCAATATTGTCCAAACTGCCCAGTTCGCGCAGGCGTTCGGCTTTTTCGGAGGCATCGCAGCGGCAGTGGAAATGGAGCGGTTTGAGAGCCTGCCAGTGTTCAGGCAGGGGCGTTTCGCGGTTCAGCACCACGTCAATCGTCACCGGCAGGCCGCTTTGGACGTGCAGTTCGTGCATATTGCCGTCCGCCACTTTGTGCCCGTTTTTCATCACCACAACTCGGTCGGCATGCCCGTCCAGCTCCGCCAATGCGTGGCTGCACAGTAAGACGGTTGCGCCCTGTTGTTTGAGTTCGCCGATGATTTGGTAAAACATCTGCCGCGAAGCCGGGTCAAGCCCCGTGGTGGGTTCGTCCAGCAGCAGCAGTTTCGGGTTGCCCAACAACGCTTGTGCCAATGCCAAACGCTGGCGCATGCCTTTGGAATACGCGCCCACACGTTTGTTGGCTGCCTGGGCAATGCCCACACGTTCCAGCAATGCGTGGTTCAGCGACAAATCTGTGCCTTTGAGTTTGGCGTAAAAATCCATGGTCTCTTTGCCGGTGAGCGACGGGTGCAGTGCCACGGTTTCCGGCAGATAACCCATTTGGCGGCGGATTTGGGCGGAATGCCCGTTGGAAATATCTTCGCCGAACAGGGTGATTTTGCCTTCGCTGGGGCGAATCAGCCCCAAGATGAGCTTCATCATGGTGGATTTGCCCGCACCGTTGTGTCCGGCCAAACCGACGCATTCTCCGGCCTGCAAAGTGAGATTGACTTGATTGACGGCTTTTTGTTCGCCGAATTGTTTGGTTACGTTGTCCAGAATAAGGTGTGTCGGGTTCATGATTGGGTCGCTTGTTGCGGTGCAGGCTGCTTGATTTGCAGTTGGCGCAGTTTCTGCACGGTTTCGGAATCGGGCATGGTCATCAGCGGTTTGCTGTCGGTAACGCCGCCGGGCATGATGGCCGGGAACTGCTGCTGCGCCCATTTCACAATGCTGACGGCGGGGCTGTTCATCAACAGGCGGGCGGCCGGCGCGCGCCATAAAATTTGGTCGGTGATGCTGTTGGGTTTGTAGGCGGTATCGGCAATGCCGTCGCCGTCCAAATCGAACGCGCTGTTGTCGCTCCAATAATTGCCTTTGCCGCCGTCCGCCCAGTCGCTAAACCGCGTGCTGACGAATTTGATTTGGATTTCGTTATTGACAAAGGCGTTTTCGCGGATTTTGTTGCCTTCGGCCGCGGCACTGAAATGGATGCCCATGCCGCATTGGCCGAAATAGTTGTTGGTAAAGAGGTTGTTGTTGGCGTTGTACATGAAAATACATTTGTCGGATTTTTCAATCGCGTTGCCCACAATTTCGGAATTGTTGGCATAGTTGAGCATCATGCCTTGTTCGAGGTTGCTCCATGAAATATTGTTTTTCACTTTGATGCGCTCGGAAAACATGATGGCGTAACCGATGGTGTTGCCATAGGCAACGTTGTCGTTGATTTCGCTGTCGTTGGTGTACATATAATGCACGCCGTAGCGCAACTGGTGAAAAGTGTTGTGGCTGAATACGTTGAAATTGCTGGCATTGGAGAAAATGCCGTCGCGGCCGTAGGAAATATCGTTGTGGATTACTTTGGAATACAGCGAATTCCACACGGTAACGCCGTTGCCACGCTCGTTCACGCGCAGTTGTTTGTCGCCGATAATCGTGTTGCCTTCCACCAAAGCTTCGGGTGCGCCCCACAAATACACGCCGACCGAATTTTCCAATAAGTGGTTGTTGAGGATTTTGGCGCGGGCGGCGGCTTTGTCCAGAAAAATGCCGGCATCCATATCGGGCAGGCTCAAGCCGGAGCGTGTGACAGTGAGGTTTTTTAAGGTAACGTCCGGTGCGGACACGGAAACGGTGCGGCCGGTGCTGTCGCCTTCGATAACGGCACTGTGCTGTTCCGTGCCTTCGATGGTGAGGGGTTTGTTGATGATGATTTTGCCGCTGTATTTTCCGGCAGCCAAACGCAGCGTGTCGCCCGGTTGCGCTTGGTCGATGGCTGCCTGCAAGGGTTGCGAGGGTTGCACGTCGATAACGGCGGCTTGTGCGGATAATGTGCCGGCAAATAGGAAGGCAAGGGGGAGGGATGGGATACGCATAATGTGTGAAGGCCGGTGCAGGCTGCTTTGGGGCAGCGGGATTTTATTTTGATATTTCAAACAAAACGTTCAATGGAAAAAAGCAGCCTGCACTTTATCTGGAATGGTGCATACGGAAGGCTGCGATGGGCTTGTTTCAAATATCAAAATAAGGTGTGCGCTCTACCGAACTATACAAGTAGCGCAATAGAGCGGCACACCCTATTGTTTAGGCAGTATTATTTAGCCGCAGAAGCAGAAGATGCCGCTGCTGCCGAAGCCGCAGGCGCTGCCGGGGCAGAAGCTGCGGATGCTGCCGAAGAAGATTTATTGGCTGCGTCGCCTAAAAGCGGTTCGCCTTTTTTGTGTACGATCATGCGGCCGGACATTTCCATGTGCAATGCGTGGCAGAACCATTGGCAGTAGTACCAGTACACGCCCAAACGGTTGGCCGTGAAGGTTACGGAAGCAGTGGCTTGCGCACTCATTTCCATGGCGATACCGTGGCCTTCCAGCGTGAAACCGTGGGTCAAGTCTTCGATGGTTTCCATGTTGGTCACGGTAACGGTAACTTCGTCGCCTTCGTACACTTCGAAAGAAGGCAGGCTGAACGCAGGGGCAACGGCCGTCATGTACACGCGCACTTTGTTGCCTTCACGGATAACGTTGGCCGCTTTTTCCAGTTCAATGCCGTCTTTTTTGGCTTGGTCCAAAGCACCTTGCCACATCCATGGGTCTTTGCGGTCCCAGGCTTTTTTCGGATTGATTTTGCTGGCAGCCACCAACATCATATCGTGTGGTTCGGCAAAGGTTGGGTTGTCGTGTACCAGACGCATTTCTTCGCCGGAAATGTCGATCAACTGGTCGCATTCCGGTTTCAGCGGGCCAACGTTCAAGAAACGGTCTTTGGAGAACTTGTTCAAAGACACCAGCCATTGGCCGTCCGCCTCTTTGGTTTCACCCATAGTGGTGTGGTTGTGGCCGGGTTGGTAGCTCACGTCCAGTTTTTGTACGATGTAATCGCTGGTTTTGCTTTGGCTGGCATAGGCATCGATGGCTTTTTGGATGTTCCATTTCACCATTTGGCTGTCCAAGAACAAAGTGGTGTAGGCATTGCCGCGGCCGTCGAATGCGGTGTGGAGAGGACCCAGACCCAATTCGGGTTCAGCAACCACCACGTCGCGCTCTTTGATTTTGCCTGCGAACAAGTCGTCCAGTTTGCGGACATCCAACACGGTTACGGTAGGCGACAGTTTGCCGTTCAGCATGATGTAGTTGCCGTCCGGAGAAGCGTTACAGCCGTGTGGAGAGTTAGGCACGGGGATGTAGCGGGTGTAGTTTTTGGCGGCGTTGGTTTTACGGCCGTCCAATACTTTCACGCCTTCGATTTCTTTGAAATCGCCTGCTTTAATGCCTTCTTCGATGGCTTTGAGGTTGAACACGACGCACCAGTCTTGCTCGTTGGCAGATGCTTCGGTAACGGTAACGCCTTTTTCGGAGTTATAGCAGGTAGAGAACGAGTATTTGCCTTGGTAGTCGGCATCGCCGTTGTCCAAGTTGCCGTCCACCATGACTTGCCATGCGATTTCCATGGTTTCGCCGTCAATGGCGGTATAGACAGCCCAGTAGTTTTTGGCAGGGTCGTCCAGCATGGTGCCGTTGTTAGGCACGGGAACGATGTGTTCGCCGTTGGCAAATACGTAACCGGTTTTCGGATAACGTTGCGGACGCAGGCCGTGGATACCGGATGCATTTGGGATTTCCACGATTTTGTCGGTTTTCATCACGTCACAACGGATACGGCAAACACGGTTGTTTGCTTTATCATTGGCGTAAACGTAACGACCGTCGTAAGTGCCGTCTGTGAACGACATGTGCGGGTGGTGCAAGTCGCCGTTCGGCATGCAAGGCATACCGGATTTTTTCAGGAAGTCGCGTGTTTGCTCGGTCAGGTGGGCATTCAAGATGGCACGGCTTTCGTTGGTGCGACCCCAACCTGTTGCGCTGTCCATGTTGAATACGGGAACACGCATCAGTTCGCGCATGGAAGGCACGCCGACAATACGCATTTCGCCGGATTGGCCGCCTGAAAGGAAGCCGTAATATTTGTCCAGTTCGCCCGGACCTACGTGTGAGGACAGGCCGCCGGCAACTTCATGACCGCCTGCCGCAGCGGAAGCACCTGCATCTGCCGCAGCAGAAGCGCCTGCGTGTGCCGCAGAGGCTGCTTTACCGCCTTGCGCACCGCCGGAACAGGCAGCAAGACCCATCAGGCCAACGCTGGAAGCGGCAGCCGTGCCCAAGAAACTACGGCGGCTAATTTTATTTTCTGACATAGATAAACTCCTTACGATGAAGAAACGTGGTGACCCACGGGTAATATAAAATAGTCCTATTTCTAAAGTGCAGGCTGCTTTTCAGTCTGCCCGAAAGCAGCCTGCACCCGGAATAGTGCTTATTTTATTCGGTTTTGGATTTAGGCACGAAATGCACCACCTGTTCTTCAGGTTGCTGTGCTTTTTGTGCGTCCAATTCGGCTTTGGCTGCTGCCTGTTTTGCTTTTTTCTTGTTGGTGGCCACCACTTGCGGGCAGCGTGTTTCGTGATTATACATCACTTGGCAATGCAGGCATTGGATACATTCGTTCGGGTTGATATCGCCTTCTGGGGCAATCGCCTGCACAGGGCATTCGTGATTACAAATCTGACAAGGGTTGCCGCACATCGGATAGCGGCGCAGCCAGTTGAAAATCTGCAATTTGGCAGGAATGGCCATTGCCGCGCCCAGTGGGCAAAGGTAGCGGCAGAAAAAGCGTTCGATGAACAGGCCGGCCACCAGCAGCGATACGGCAAACAGCACAAACCACCATTCGCGGACAAAGTGCAGGATAATCGCAGTTTTAAACGGCTCGACTTCCGCCAGTTTTTCGGCAAAGCCCAACTCATACAGCGAAACGCCGAATAATACCATGAAAATCACATATTTGATGGCGGTCAAACGGGTATGGATGCCGAATGGGACGGTAATCTGCTTCACGCCGATTTTTTTGGCGATGGCATTGGTCAGTTCCTGCAAAGAACCGAATGGGCAGAGCCAGCCGCAGAATGCGCCGCGCCCCCACAGCAGCATGGCAATGGCCGTAGCGCTCCACAGCGTGAAGATGAACGGATCCATCAGGAAATAATCCCAGCTGAAAGGCCCTTGCACAATGGCGGACGACAAGGTCAGCACGTTCACTACCGACAACTGCGCGTGCAGGTACCAGCCGATATAAACCAGCGTCACCGTCAGATAAACATAGCGGAAGCGGTTGTAAAATTTTTCGTGTTTGACCAATGTGTCTTGGAAGAAGAATACGCCGGTCAGAATCAGCAGCATAATGGCGATGGCGATGATGTGCGGCATTTTTTCCTGCCACAACTGTTTCCAAATCATGCGCTGCGGATTATCTTCAGCCGCGCCGACATCTGCATTGGCGGCTGTCGGGTCGGCGGTAGCAGCAGCACCGGAGGCGGGTGCGGGCGCATCAATCGCCACGGGCGTGCCGTTAGGGTCGTCCACCGTGAAAGACTGTGGCATTTGATAGTTCAAATCAACGGTCACGAAGGCTTTGTTCTGTACGCTCAATTCATGCTGAACCATCAGCTGCAAGCGCCAAGGTTCGGCAGGGTCGAACGAAAAATCTTCCGGTGTGACGAACAGCGAAACCTCTTTGAAATGTGGTGCGCCCTTGGCAAGCAAATCCAACAGGCGGGTGTGGTGCAAGTCGGTAAAGCGGAAGCCGTTGTCGTTTTGAATCACTTCGATACGGTCAAAAATACCGCCGCGCACATAGCCCGAACCTTTCCAGGAATACACGCCTTCACCGGCCACGATAATGGCGGATTGGTTGGGTTTCAAACGCGATTGCAATTCGGCGAAACCATTTTCGCCCAATAAGCTTTTACCGATGGATGGCTGGGAAACCACGGCGGTGTATAAGTTGATGAATGTGTCATCCGGATTGCCGGCAAACGGGTGCTGTGCGGCTTCGGGATTGTTTTCTGCCAGCATTTTGTTGGCATCGCCAATGCTCAAATGCAGTTTTTGCACCGCGCCCTGTGCCAGCAGGTCGTCCCATGACAATATGTCTTGCTTGTCCATGTTCGGCAGGCGGTGTGGACGGGTTTGGGCAGCCGTGTCGGCGGTAGTGGCAGTCGCTCCGCCCTGTTTGTTGAGTTCGGCAGTAATCACGCGTGCGGAACGGACGATACTGTCGCCAATCACCACCACGGTTACGGTGGCACCGGTCACGATTTCGGACGGTGTGGAGCCTGCTTTGGGCGGATTTTTGGTCGGGTTCAGGCCGATATAGCCGTTAATAAACGTATCGACTTTGGACACGGGAATGCCGACCAGCAGGATGGGTTCGTGGTGTTCCAGCATTTTTGCGCCGCGGATGGTGCCTTCTTTGTCCAGTGCGACAATCGTGTCAATCGGTTTGCTGGAATAGCCGCGCGTATTGACCACGTCGGTGGTGATATACGCCACTCCGACTTCTTTGTCGCCTTCGTAAATTTTCGCCGTCATCGGTTTGCCTTCTGGCGTGCCGAAACGGGTGGCGTTCGGGAAGATATCGCCGGGTTTGACGCGGTTAATCAGTTCGGGCAGGCGTTCGGCGTACGCGGGCATGAAGGCCAGAAGCGCAAACAGCAGAACAAGGCCGTAAACAAGACGCTGCATGGAGCGTTGCATGATGGGGGTGTACATTGACAATCCTAAAAAGCAAATACTGAAATGGAATATATTTTAGAACATTTGGGGCGGTTAAGTTTGATATTTATCAAGAGCCCATCCGAAACCCTAGCCTAAATTATAAAATATTTACATATTTTAATAAAGCAAACAAAGCAGCCTGCACTTTAAATTTCATCATTTAAAAAAGTGCAGGCTGCTTTTTCAGGCTTCGTCAGGCGTTATACGACACCTTGCGCCAGCATGGCTTCGGCCACTTTTTTGAAGCCGGCGATATTGGCACCGTTGACATAGTTGGTATAGCCGTTTTCCGTGCCGTTTTCCACACAGTTTTCGTGAATGTTCTGCATGATGTCGAATAGGCGCGCATCCACTTCTTCGCGGGTCCACGACAGGTGCATGTGGTTCTGGCTCATTTCCAGGCCGGAAGTGGCCACGCCGCCCGCATTGGACGCTTTGCCCGGTGCATACAGGATTTTCGCGTTGATGAATGCTTCCACCGCGCCCAGAGTGGACGGCATGTTCGCACCTTCGGCAACACATTTCACACCGTTGGCCAACAGGGTTTTCGCATCGTTTTCATCCAGTTCGTTTTGTGTGGCGCAGGGCAGGGCGACATCGCAGGCCACACCCCAAGGACGTTTACCTTCAAAGTATTCCAAGCCTTGTTCTTTGGCGTACACGGAAATGCGTTCGCGGCGCACTTCTTTCAGCTCGATCAGTGCGGCCAGCTGCGCTTCGGTCATGCCGCTGTCGGGGAATTTGACGAAGCCGTTGGAATCGGACACGGTCAGTACTTGCGCACCCAGCTGGATGGCTTTTTCGGCGGCGTATTGCGCCACGTTGCCGCTACCGGAAATGGTAACGCGTTTGTGCGCCATGCTGTCGCCTTTGGTTTTGAGCATGTGGTCGGCAAAATAAACCGTGCCGTAGCCCGTGGCTTCGGGACGGATGAGGCTGCCGCCGTAGGTCAGGCCTTTGCCGGTGAGGACGGATGTGAATTCGTTGGAGAGTTTTTTGTATTGGCCGAACAGGAAGCCGATTTCGCGGCCACCCACGCCGATATCGCCCGCGGGAACGTCGGTATCCGCGCCGATGTGGCGGTAAAGCTCGCTCATAAAGGCTTGGCAGAAGCGCATCACTTCGGCATCCGATTTGCCTTTGGGGTCGAAGTCGGAGCCGCCTTTGCCGCCGCCCATGGGCAGGGTGGTCAGGCCATTTTTAAATACTTGCTCGAAAGCCAGGAATTTCAAAACGCCCAAGTTCACGGTGGGGTGGAAGCGCAGGCCGCCTTTATACGGGCCGATGGCGGAGTTCATCTGCACACGGTAGCCGCGGTTCACCTGCACTTGGCCTTTGTCGTCCACCCAGGAAACGCGGAACATAACGACGCGTTCGGGTTCTACAAGGCGTTCCAGCAGGCTTTGCTGCATGTATTTCGGATTCTTCGCCAAAAAGGGCTGCAGGCTGCCGAAGACTTCTTCGACGGCTTGGTGGAATTCCGGTTGGTTGGGGTCGCGTTGCTTAATAGTTTGAAATAATTGGTCTAAATTATTCATGATAATCTCCGTAGGAGTGAGGGGATGCAGGCAGCCTGCAGTTGGTTGTGAGCGTGCCGCCCGAGCATGTGATGGCGTTATTCCGGTGAAGGTAAGCGCACACCGTGTTCGGGTGACGGATGTAGTGTAACAACAAGCACATCGATACGCTAGCCATTGGCAAAAAAAAATTGGCCATGTGCAGGCTGCTTTTGAATGTTTTATACTTACGCGCTCACATATGCCGGACGATAGGAAACAAGATGCCGCACCGTGCCCAATTTCTCACCAAAATCCCCCCGTTGCAACCGCCCGCATGGCTGCGTGGCGGCAACGCGCAAACGCTGTACGGCAAAATGCTGCAGCGTTCCGACCTGAATTACCGCCGCGAACTTTTGCCCGACAGCTACGGCGAAGATAAGGCGGCATACGACTTTATTGATTCGCCGCATCAAGACGCGCCCTGCGTGGTGTTGCTGCACGGTTTGGAAGGTAGCAGCCGCAGCCATTACGCAGTGGAAATGATGTATGCCATACGGCAACGCGGCTGGAACGGCGTGGTGGCGCATTTCCGTTCGTGCGGCGGCGTGCCATCCAAGCGGATGTACCACAGCGGCGACACGCGCGAAGTGGCGCATATGCTCAATCTGTTGGCGCAGCGGTATCGCGAATTATATGTGGTCGGCTGGTCGCTGGGCGGCAACGTGTTGGCCAAATATTTGGGCGAGCAAGGCAAAGCCGCATTGCCCAAAGCGGCGGCCGCCGTTTCCGCGCCCGTGAATCTGAACGCGGCGGGAGAAGCCTTGCAGCACGGTTTGCCGTATTTGCTGTACACGCCGTATTTCCTGCACACGCTGCTCACCAAAGTGCCGAAGTCCGACAAAAAAATCCGCAGCCTGGGCGCATTCGACAATGCCTACACCGCGCCGATGCACGGATTTGCCGACAAATACGACTATTACACGCAAGCATCCGCTTGGCCGTGGCTGCCCAAAATCGAAGTGCCGACCTTGCTGCTCAATGCCAAAAACGACCCGTTCCTGCCGCCGCAATACCTGCCCACAGAACGCGACGTGTCGCCGCAGGTTTATCTTCTGCAACCGGAGCAGGGCGGGCATTGCGCGTTCGTATCCGGCGAAGGGCGCGGGCATCTGCAATGGCTGCCGCAAACCGTGCTGGCGTTTTTTGACGAACAAATTGCCCGACGGCAAACGGAGTCTGCCCCATGAGCGCACCGAACCATTATGAAAATTTCCCAGTCGGCTCGATTGTGCTGCCGCGCAGGCTGCGCCGCCCGATTCACGCCGTGTATGCCTTTGCGCGTTATGCGGACGATTTGGCGGACGAGGGCGATGCCACGCCCGAAGAGCGGAAAAGCAGCCTGCACTTTCTGGCGCGCGAATTGGACAAAATCGGCGCGGGGCAAATGCCGGAAACCGCATTGATGCAGCGTTTGCAGGCCGAAGCGGTGGTGCCGTTCTCCCTGCCGTTGCAGCCGTTTTACGATTTGCTCTCCGCCTTCGAGCAGGATACGCACAAAACGCGCTACCAGCATTTCGGCGAACTGGTGGATTATGCGCGCCGTTCCGCCAATCCTGTCGGGCGGATTATCCTGCATTTGTACGGGCAGACCGATCCGCAGTCCGTCGGGCAGAGCGACGGCATCTGCACAGCCTTGCAGCTCATCAATTTTTGGCAGGACGTGGCGGTGGATTGGCAGAAAAACCGCGTTTACCTGCCGCAGGACGATATGGCCAAATTCGGCGTGACCGAAGACGATTTGGCTGCAGGCTGCATGACGCCCGCGCTGCGGAAACTGCTGGCCTACGAATGCGGCAGGGCGCGCAAAATGCTGTATGCCGGCGCGCCGCTGGGCAAACGTTTGAAAGGCCGGCTGGGATTCGAATTGCGCCTGATTATTTTGGGCGGCGACCGGATTTTGCAGAAACTGGCGGAAAACCAATACGATGTTTTCCAAAAGCGCCCCATGCTGGTGTGGAAGGACTACTGGCTCATGCTCAAACGTGCGTGGCAGAAAAAATAAGCAGAAATTTCAGTTAAATAGGAAATGAATCATGAAAAATGTGGTGATTTTGATTTCAGGGCGCGGCAGCAATATGCAGTCGATTGTGAATGCAGAAATTCCGAATGCGCGGATTGCCGCCGTGTTGTCGAACAATCCCGATGCGGCGGGTTTGGCGTGGGCGGCGGAGCGCGGCATTGCCACGGCGGCGTTGAATCACAAAGATTTTGCCGACCGTGCCGCGTTCGACCGCGAAATGATGCGCCTGATTGACGGATTTGCCCCCGATTTGGTGGTGCTGGCCGGATTTATGCGGATTTTAACGCCCGAATTCTGCGCGCATTACGAAGGGCGGTGCATCAATATTCATCCGTCGCTGCTGCCCGCATTCACAGGTTTGCACACCCATCGGCGGGCGATTGAGGAAGGCTGCCGCGTGGCAGGCTGCACCATTCATTTTGTGACGGCGGAATTGGACAACGGCCCGATTATTGCGCAGGGTGTGGTGCCGATTTTGGACGGTGATACGGAGGAGGCGCTGGCGGCGCGCGTGTTGTCGGTGGAACATGTGCTGTTCCCGCAGGCGGTGGCCGATTTTGTGTCAGGCAGCCTGCACATTGAGGGCAAGCGCGTGGTGAAAACGGCAGCGGCGGATGAGTCGCAACGGGTTTTGGCGTAGCCCCGATTGGATAAAAAGCAGCCTGCACCTTCTTTTTGGAGTGCAGGCTGCTTTTTCATTGCCCAAAAAAACCGCATTTGCCGTTGTCAGCAAATGCGGTTGTTGAAAAACAAGGGTTTATCAGGTGCAGGCTGCTTTTATGCCTTTGCCTCGCCCAGTTCTTTGGCCAGATACAGCCAAGTTTCCACCACGGTGTCGGGATTGAGCGAAATCGTTTCAATGCCTTCTTCGGTCAGCCATTTGGCAAAATCGGGGTGGTCGGACGGGCCTTGGCCGCAAATGCCGACATATTTGTTTTGCTTGCGGCAGGCGGAGATGGCCAGGTGCAGCATCACTTTCACGGCAGGATTGCGCTCGTCGAACGTGCCGGCAATCGAGCCGCCGCTGTCGCGGTCCACGCCCAGTGTCAGCTGCGTCATATCGTTCGAGCCGATGGAGAAACCGTCAAAATATTTCAGGAACTGCTCGGCCAAAAGCGCGTTGCTCGGCACTTCGCACATCATAATCAGGCGCAAGCCGTTTTTGCCGCGCTCCAAACCGTTTTCTTTCAGGATGCGGATGACTTGTTCCGCCTCGCCCAATGTGCGCACAAACGGAATCATGATTTCCACATTGGTCAGCCCCATGGTGTCGCGCACATATTTCAAGGCTTTGCATTCCAGTGCGAACGCGTCTTTGAAATCGTCGGACACATAACGCGCCGCGCCGCGGAAGCCCAGCATCGGGTTCTCTTCGTGCGGTTCGTACAGGTTGCCGCCCACCAGGCCGGCGTATTCGTTGGATTTGAAATCGGACATGCGCACGATGGCTTTGCGCGGATAAACCGAAGCGGCCAATGTGGCCACGCCCTCGGCGATTTTGTCCACATAAAAATCGGTCGGAGACGGATAACCGGCAATGCGTTCGCGGATTTCGTCCTGCAAATCGCTGTCCAGTTTGTCGAATTCAATCAACGCTTTCGGGTGAATGCCGATTTGGCGGTTGATGATGAATTCCATGCGTGCCAAGCCGATGCCTTCACTTGGGATATTGGTGAACGAGAACGCCAGTTCGGGGTTGCCCACGTTCATCATGATTTTCACGGGCGATTTTGGCATGTTGTCCAATGCCACTTCATCCACCGACACATTGAGCAAGCCTTGGTAAATCAGGCCGGTATCGCCCTCGGCGCATGACACGGTCACTTCCTGTCCTTCTTGCAGCACTTGGGAAGCGTTGCCGCAGCCCACAACGGCAGGAATGCCCAATTCGCGCGCAATAATCGCCGCGTGGCAGGTGCGTCCGCCGCGGTTGGTCACAATGGCCGCCGCGCGTTTCATCACGGGTTCCCAATCCGGGTCGGTCATGTCGGTAACCAGCACGTCGCCGAGCTGCACGATATCCATTTGCGAAGCGTCTTTCACCAGGCGCACGCGGCCTTGACCGACTTTCTGGCCGATGGCGCGGCCTTCGCACAATACGGTTTTGTTGCCGGAAATGGTGTAGCGGCGCAGGCTGCTTCCTTGTTCTTTTTCCTGCGATTTCACGGTTTCGGGGCGTGCCTGCAAAATATACAGCTTGCCGTCCAAGCCGTCGCGGCCCCATTCGATGTCCATCGGGCGGCCGTAGTGTTCTTCGATAATCAGCGCGTATTTCGCCAATTCGGTAATTTCTTCATTGGAAATGGAGAACTGCTTGCGTTCTTGTTCAGGAACATCCACCACTTGTACCGATTTGCCGGCTTGCGCGCTGTCGGTAAACGTCATTTTGATGAGTTTGGAACCCATGGTTTTGCGCAAAATGGCAGGTTTGCCGGCGCGCAGGGTAGGTTTGTGCACATAAAATTCGTCCGGATTGACCGCACCTTGCACAACGGTTTCGCCCAAGCCGTAAGAAGCGGTAACGAATACAACGTCTTCAAAGCCGCTTTCGGTGTCGATGGAGAACATCACGCCGGCCGCACCGCTGTCGGAACGCACCATACGCTGAACACCTGCCGATAACGCAACAATATCGTGCGCAAAGCCTTTATGCACACGATAGGAAATGGCGCGGTCGTTGTATAGCGAAGCGAATACATGGCGCATGGCTTCTTTCACATTCTCCAAGCCGTTGATGTTCAGGAAGGTTTCCTGTTGTCCGGCAAAAGACGCATCGGGTAGGTCTTCTGCCGTTGCCGAAGAGCGCACGGCCACTGAAATTTGGTCGCTGCCTGCATCGGCCACCATTTTGTTCCACGCCGTTTCAATGTCGGCATCCAATTCGGCGGGGAACGGAGTCTCCAAAATCCATTGGCGGATTTCCTTGCCCACCCGTGCCAGCTCGGTAACGTCATTAACGTCCAAAGCGGCCAATGCCTGGGAAATGCGGTCGCTCAAGCCGTTGTGCGCCAAAAAGGTGCGGTAGGCTTCGGCGGTGGTGGCGAAACCGGTCGGCACGCGCACGCCTTTTTCGGTCAGCTGGGAAATCATCTCGCCCAAAGAAGCGTTTTTACCCCCTACGCTTTCCACATCGGTCATGCGTAGATTTTCAAACCAAATAACGTTTTGAGACATGTGATTACGTCCTTAAAGAGAGTGGGAAATGAAGAAAATGCTTTAAATATGCGGTTGGGTAACCTTGCGTTAATCTATTTTAACGTTTGTCGGCAGCCGTGTCATGTGTTTTATGCGTGGAAACACGCAGGCAGCCTGCACTTTTACCATGTAATCTTGTGAAATTTTAATGTGTTTCTTATCTGATTTTAACGATTTTGGCAGGCTGCAATCGTCTTGAAAATGGGAAAGCCGGCATATTTTATGTGTTTTTGCGTTTAAATCAACAGGAATTTGCCTGAATAATGTGTAAAAAATATTGTTGTAGTCCGATGTAGTGTTACGTATTTTGGGTACAATAGCGATTTTTTGCGAGGACGAAGAATGTTTTTTGTGGACAGAATGGCGGCGGTATTGAAGCCGACCGATGTATTTTTGGCATGGCTGCAACAGTATGACGAGGATTTTGCGGATTTGACGTTGGCGCAACTGCGCGCGAATTGCAGCGTGTTCCTGCTGCCGGTGTTTGAAATGCCGGAAGAGGCGGTGGCTTATGTGGGCGAGCGGTATCGCGCTTTGTTTGCGGCGGAACTGGCTTCTTGGTCGGTTGACGAGGCGGATTTCCCGCAGCCGTTTGATTTGGCGCAGTTCTGGTCGTTTTTCGAGCTGGAAATTCACGATATGGTGTTGGATTTGGAAGAGGCGCAATGGCAAGGCAGTGCCGTGATGGACGAGTAATCCCGGTGCGTGTTTCGCGCTGGCGGCGCGTGCTGGTCGGCGTGTTGTGCGCGGCGTATGCGGCGGCGGTTTTGTGCTACTGGGAATGGTCGTGGGTGCAGGCTGCTTTGCTGCTGGCCGGTGCGGCGGCAGGTGTTTGGGCGATGCTTCTGCCGCATGATGTTTCGGAACTGGTGCTGGAAGACAAGGGTGTGGCTTATGTGCGCTACCGCGGGCAAAAGCAGCCTGCACGATTGGGCGCAGGCTGCCTGATGGTGCCGCGTTGGGCGTGTTTGTCGTGGCAGTTGGACGGCGGCGGTTCGGTGGCGCAGGTGTTGCTGCCGGACAGTTTGTCGGCGGAAGATTGGCGCTTCTTTTATGTGTGGGCGCAGCTTTGGCAGAAAGATTAAGTATAAACAAATGGTTATGTGAAAATTTGTAGCCAAAGAAAGAAAAAACGTTTATAATTCAGCCCCATTGATTTTGCATAGCGCTGTTGAAAAGCAGCCTGCACCGTTTTTTTGAAAAGGAAATCCCATCATGATGGTTCTGTATTCCGGAATTACCTGCCCGTTCAGCCACCGCTGCCGTTTCGTTTTGTTTGAAAAAGGCATGGACTTCACGATTAAAGACATCGACGTGTTCAACAAGCCCGAAGATTTGGCGGTAATGAACCCGTATAACGAAGTGCCGGTGCTGGTGGAACGCGATTTGGTGCTGTACGAATCCAATATCATCAACGAATATATTGACGAACGTTTCCCACACCCGCAGCTCATGCCGGCCGACCCGGTGATGCGCGGCCGCGGCCGTTTGGTGCTGCACCGTTTGGAAAAAGAGCTGTTTGTCCATGTGAAAACATTGGAAAACCCGTCTTCCACCGCCAAAATGCAGGCGGCTGCGCGCGAAGCGATTGCCAGCGGTTTGACCATGATTGCCCCCGCATTTGCCAAAAACAAATACGTTTTGGGCGACGATTTTTCCATGATTGACGTGGCACTGGCACCGCTGCTGTGGCGCTTGGACCATTACGACATCAAATTGGGCAAAGCAGCCGCGCCGATTTTGAAATCCGCCGAGCGCATTTTCCAACGCCAGGCCTTTATCGACGCGCTCACGCCGGCCGAAAAAGCGATGCGCCGCTAATGGCAAAGTGCAGGCTGCTTTTGCTTGGGAGACGATATGGACACAGCAAATATTTCCACCAAACCCTATCTGATTCGCGCCTTATACGAATGGTGTTTGGACTGTGGCTGCACGCCGCATCTGGCGGTTTGGGTGAACGAGCACACACGCGTGCCGGCGCAATATGTGCAGGACAATCAGATTGTCTTAAGCATCAGCCCGTCCGCCACCAAAGATTTGACGATCGATAACGAATGGATTCATTTCCATGCGCGCTTTGCCGGCGTGTCGCACGAAATCTGGATTCCGGTCGGCCATGTGTTGGGCATTTTCGCCAAAGAAACCGGCCAGGGTATGGGCTTTGAAGTGGAAGAATGGCAGCCGGACGAGTCTGCCGAAGCCGCATCGTCGGCCACGCCCGAATCGGCGGAAACCGACCCGAATGACGGCGGCACGGCCAAAGTGGTTAAATTCCGCCCGAATCGCGGATAAAGTGCTATCATGCGCCATCGGTGGGCGAGAGTCGTGCCGATAAAACGATTAACCAGCCATGAAGGAGCAGGCAATGAAAAAATATATTTTATTGGGCATTTGCGCATTAACACTGGCGGCATGTGCCGGCACATCCGGCGCGCACAACCAAATGTACGGCGAATTGAAAGGCGGCGCTGAAGTCACCCGCTAAACGCATAACATTGAAAAAAGCAGCCTGCACTTCCTATTTTGGGGTGCAGGCTGCTTTTTAACGGTATGAGAAATACGGATTATGCACGTTTGCGGAATTCGCCGGTGCGGGTATCGATTTCGATTTTGTCGCCGTTTTCCACGTAAGACATCACTTGGATTTCGGTGCCGCCAACCAAGCGCGCGGTTTTCATCACTTTACCGGAAGTGTCGCCTTTCACCGCAGGCTCGGTGTATTCCACTTCGCGCACGATGATGGTGGGCAGTTCCACGGAAATCGGGTTGCCTTCGTAGAAAGTTACTTCGCAGTCGTCGTCCATGCCGTCCACGATAAATTTCAGCGCGTCGCCGATGTTGTCGGCTTCGATTTCGTATTGGTTGAATTCATCGTCCATGAACACATACATTGGGTCGGCAAAATAGCTGTATTTGCAGTTTTTGCGGTTCAGGACGACAACGTCGAATTTGTCGTCTGCTTTCACGATGGTTTCGCTGTTTGCGCCGGTGAGCAGGTTTTTCAGTTTCATGGAAACTTTGGCAGAAGAGCGGCCGCCTTTGATGTATTCGGTTTTTTGCACCACCATAGGGTCGTTGCCAATCATAAATACGTTGCCGGCGCGTAATTCTTGTGCGGTTTTCATAGGGTTTCTCTTTCGTTGCGTTAAATATAAAACGCGGCATTTTAGCGTAAATGCCGCGTGTAATAAAGTTTTATGTGAAAAATAAGCAAAAAAAAGCACCTATCAAAGGATAGGTGCAAAAATCTACAAAGGAGAAATAGAGGAGAAATATTCCACTGCTGTGCAACGGAATGAGCGCATTATGTACTTTTATTTCATGCTTGTCAAACAATTCGCTGAAATAATTGTGTAAAATTACGTCAATGTTGCGAATTAGTCTAATTTTCCGTAGTAATATTTCTCTGTTGCGCGAATTATTCGGCGGTCTCTTCCGAAGATTGGCTGCGGATGACGAGCAGCGGCAAGTGGCTTTGGCGCATCACGGTTTCGGCAAAGCTGCCCATCAGCAGGTGCATCAGGCCTGTGCGGCCGTGTGTGCCGATGACGATTAAATCGGCGCCTTGCGCATCGGCATAATCCACCAGTTCCTGCGCCATTTCTTTTTCGCCGCGTGTAGCCACCAAAAGGTGGGTTTCCACGTGTTGCACGCCTTCGTTGCGCGCCATCAGGCTGGCTTCCGCCAACACTTCGTTGCCACTGGATACGGCAGCTTCTTCATAGCTGTCGTGCTGTAAAAATTCGGGGGCCAGGGTCATGTATTCGCCGGGATTGGCTACGGTGAGCAGGGTCAATTTGGCGTTGCCGGCATTGGCCAAAACGGCGGCGTGTTTGAGTGCGTTCAGGGAAGTATTGCTGCCGTCCACGGCAACGACGATATGGTGATACATAAACAGCTCTCCTTTCCGGTTGGGGTGAAACAGGCTGATGCCTGTGCTTTGTAGTATAATCCAACTGAGCCAGTTTGTCGGCTTTTTTCTGTGGGTGCAGGCTGCTTTTTGAGGAATACGGATGGATATTTCTGACGATTATGCGCGCCGTTTCGGCGGTATTGCGCGTTTATACGGCGAACAGGGCTTGCAGGCTTTGCAACGGGCACACGTGTGCGTGGTGGGCGTGGGCGGCGTAGGCTCTTGGGCGGTGGAAGCCCTGGCACGCAGCGGCGTGGGCGAACTGACGCTGATTGATTTGGACAATATCGCCGTTTCCAATGTGAACCGCCAGCTGCACGCGCTCACGCCCGATTTCGGAAAAGCGAAAGTGACTGCGCTGCACGAACGGATTATGCAGATTCAGCCGGAATGCCGGGTGCACGAAATCGAGGATTTTGTGGACGAACAAAATTTGCCCGAATTGTTTGCGGCACGTTTTGATTTCGTGATTGACGCGATTGACCAGCTGTCGGTGAAGGCGGCGATGGCGAATCATTTTGTACGCGGCAAACAGCCGTTCGTGGTCAGCGGCGGGGCAGGTGGCCAGCGGTTGCCGCAGTTGATCGAATGTGCCGATTTGAGCCAGACCACGCACGATCCGTTGCTGGCCAACCTGCGTTACCGTTTGCGCCGCCAATATGGATTGCCGCGCGAAGGCAAAATGCGCGTGCCGTGCGTGTTTTCACGCGAACAGGCGGTTGCGCCGCAAGTGCAGGCTGCCTGCGAAACGGGTGGCGCACCGCAGGGATTGTCGTGCGCGGGTTATGGCGCGAGCATGCTGGTCACGGCGAGTTTCGGCCTGCATTGCGCCGCAGCGGCGGTGGAGCATATTGTGCAGGCTGCTTTGCTGCGGGAGAAATAATGTTTATCCGCTATACGGTTATGATTTTCGGAGAAAAATTTACACCGACACAAATCGACGGTTTGCAATTGGAAAATATGAGAATTTCGGATATGTCGGATTTTTCCAAAGAACAGCACGGTTGTTTATGTGTCAGCCATATCCGTGAATTTGCCGCATATATAGATGAGGCCTATGAAGATGATATAGTCTCCTTTATTGAGTGGAATTATTCGCGACTGATACAGGCGGGTGCCGATGATTTTTCCGTATTTATGGATATTTATTATCAAGACCAATGCAATTTTGAGATTTTCAACAAGCACCGGTTGAGCAGACTGTCCCGATTCAATGTCAGCCTGCCAATCAGCGTATATGCTGTGAGTGATGAAGACCGATTTATCAATCAATATTCTATCAACATCAAGAGAACAGAAGGATGAACAACATGGATATTTTAACCTTATTGACCACGCGCCGTTCCAGCAAAAAACTGACCGCGCCCGCACCCGATGAATTGCAGATGGACAGCATTTTGCAGGCGGCCACGCAAGTGCCCGACCACGGCAACCTGACCCCGTGGCGGTTTGTCGTGGTGGAATCCGAAGAGGGCATGAACCGCTACCGCCAGCTGCTGCGCGACACGGTAACGCAGAATCAGATGGGCGAAGAGGCGATGGCGAAAGCGGAGCGTTTGGGCAATATGGCGCCGATGGTGGTGGCTGTGATTGCCAGCCCGAAAAGCGGCAAGCCCGAATGGGAGCAGGAACTGAGTGCAGGCTGCTCTGCCTATGCCATCCAGTTGGCGGCCAAAGCGCAAGGCTTCGACAGCGTGTGGCTGACGGGCATGTGGGTGCATTCGCCGTTGCTGAAACAGGCGTTTGCGTGCGGCGAAAAAGAAAAAATTATCGGGTTGGTGCTGCTGGGGACGGCGGAATGCGAACCGTCTGCGGCGAAAAATACCGATGTGTCTGCGTTTACCCAGGTTTGGTAAGCGTCATAACATAAATATAAAAACCGCTTCTGTGCGAGAGAAGCGGTTTTTTGTTGCCCGAATATGGGGAATGGCGGGTGCAGGCTGCTTTTGATGCAGGCTGCAATCCGATTGGACGACTCGAAATTATATTTCGATTTTGTTCGGCGTGAACGTTTCCCATTTGTTGCAGGCGGGGCAGTGCCAGAAATGCACCAGCGATTTGAAATGGCAGCTGCGGCAGCGGTACATGAACGATTTCTGCAACTGGCGGCCGATAACGTTGCGCATCATGTCGGCATCGGCTTTCCATTGCGGGTTGAGTTCGGGCAGGTGCAGCCCCAGCAGTCGGTACATGCCGTTCAAATCGGGCTTGGCGCGGATGAGTTCCAGAACAGTCTGCGCGGCGGTTTGTTCGCCATGCAGCAGTAGCGATTTGTCGTAAATCACCTGATTCAAATCGACATCGGGAAAGGTTTTGGCATAGCCCGTCAGCACGTCCAAGCCGGCCTGCGGATTGCCCAGCGCATCGTAAGCGTCGTACAGCCGCTCGCCGACCATGCTCAAATAAGCGTGGTTTTGCTGTTCGATGGCGGAATATGCGACGACCGCATCTTGGAAGCGGCCTTGCTTCACGGCAATATCGCCGGCAATCATATTGGCGCGTGCGCATTTGGGGTTGGCCTGCAAAGCAGCCTGCACTTTTTGTTGCGCCGCGTCATCGTTGCCACGGAAGAGTTCCGCTTGCGCCATTTCGCAATAAAACTGTGCGATTTCAAATTGATAGGTTTGCTCGTCGTGCGCCAGCAGTTGCGCGGTGGCGATGGCTTTTTCCCAGTCGCGGTCTTGCTGGTAAATATTGAGCAAGATTTCGTTGGCCGACTGCGCCATATTGCTGTGCTGCAAACCCAGCAGAATCTGCTCGGCCCTGTCCACCAGGCCGGCGTTTTGGTAATTCAGGCCCAGTTCGTACAGCACGCGCTCGCGTTTCGCACCCACGGTGTCGGGCGAATCGAGCAGGGCTTTGTGCATGGCGATGGCTTTGTCGTTTTCACCGCGCTGGCGGTAAAGTTTGCCGAGCGAAAGGCTTAATTCGTACACATTACCCTGCATGGATGCGGCTTCCGCCAAGTGGTGCGCGGCGGCAGTGGTGTTTTTGTCCACCAGCGCATTCACGCCTGCGTAAAAATGTTCCGGAACATTTTTGGCGTATTTCATCAGGATTTTAATGTCCACGCGCGCCGCCAGCCAGCCCAGTGCAAAGAACACGGGCAGCAGCGACACGGGAATGAGCAGCCACCAAATATCGATATTTTCCATATCGGCGGGGCTTTCTTATGGGCGTGTTGCAGGCGTTGTGTCGGCGGCGGCAGGCGCGGCGATGTCTTGCGTGGCCAAACGGGCGCTTTTCTGCACTTCGGCACGCAGGCGCGCATTTTCGTGGCGCAGGCGCAGCAGGCGGCCGAGCAGGGCGAACAGGCCGAACAGCGCACCCACCACGAACATGCCGAACATGACGACAATCAGCGGCAGGTCAATGGTTTGGCTGGGCAGGTAGGTGAACGGCACGCTGTGGAAATTGATCAGCGCGATGATCACGAAAAAAATCAGGATGATGGCTTTGATAATGAGATAAAACAGCTTCATGATGTCTCCCTGAAAAGTGCAGGCTGCCTGCATACATATCGTAAATGTGTAAGTGTAAACGATTTGCGTGGGATTTGATACTTGTTTAATCGATTTGCGCGTGTATAATTCGTTATCTTTACCCCGTGCAGGCTGCTTTTCCATTGTGCAGGCAGCCTGCACCGCAAACCGACTAACAAGATTGAAGAGAGCATAAAAATGAGCGCACCAACACCCACAACCGCATTGAGCGACCGCGACGGCAAAATTTGGTATAACGGCGAACTGGTGGAATGGCGCAACGCCCAAACCCATGTTTTGACACACACGCTGCATTACGGCATGGGCGTTTTTGAAGGTGTGCGCGCATACGACACCCCCAAAGGCCCGGCCATTTTCCGTTTGGACGACCACACCGACCGCCTGTTTAACTCCGCCAAAATCGTCGGCATCCAACTGCCGTTCACCAAAGAACAAATCAATCAGGCGCATATCGACGTGGTGAAAGCCAACGGCCTGAAATCGTGCTATTTCCGCCCGATGGCGTTTTACGGTTCGTTCAAATTGGGCATTGCCCCGAAACCCGACGACGTGCAGGTGATTGTGGCCGCATGGGCGTGGGGCGCGTATTTGGGCGAAGAAGGCCTGCGCAAAGGCATCCGCTGCAAAATCAGCAGCTTCACGCGCCATCACCCGAACATTACCATGATTAAAGCCAAGGCCAACGGCAACTATATGAACTCTATCATGGCAAATACCGAAGCCCATCAAGGCGGCTATGACGAAGCCATCCTGCTGGACGCAACGGGCTATGTGGCCGAAGGTTCCGGCGAAAATATTTTCGCCATTAAAGACGGCAAACTGTTCACACCCGCGCTGGACGTGGCGCTGGACGGCATTACGCGCCGTACGGTGATTGAAATTGCCAAAGAAATCGGTGTGGAAGTGATTGAAAAACGCATCACGCGCGACGAGCTGTATATTGCCGACGAAGTGTTCTTCACCGGCACGGCGGCGGAAGTAACGCCCATCCGCGAAATCGACAACCGCCAAATCGGCATCGGCGAACGCGGCCCCATCACCACCGAAATCCAAAAACGCTTCTTCGATATTGTCGAAGGACGCAATCCCGCATACGAACACTATCTGACGTATGTCGGTTAAACACGCGCAATGAAAAAAGCAGCCTGCACTTTGCCCGACGGCATTCAAGTGCAGGCTGCTTTGTTGTAAGGATGGCGATATACAGCCCATTTTTCCGATTTGGGCTTATCAAAACACAGAAAGTTCTTTACAATGCCATCATAATTTTATTCAAAATTTTCAAAAAGGGTTATCACATGAGTGAAATGCAAATTACCGACCTTCTCGCCTTCGGCGTGAAAAACAAAGCCTCAGACTTGCACCTGTCCGCAGGCCTGCCGCCCATGATCCGCGTGCACGGCGACATCCGCCGCATCAACCTGCCCGAAATGAACGCAGAGCAGGTCGGTAACATGATTAGCTCGATTATGAACGACTTGCAGCGCAAAAATTACCAGCAAAATCTGGAAACCGACTTTTCATTCGAGCTGCCCAATGTGGCGCGTTTCCGTGTGAACGCCTTCAACACCAACCGCGGCCCTGCCGCCGTACTGCGTACCATTCCCAGCAAAGTATTGACGTTGGAAGAATTGAAAGCACCGCGCATTTTCCAAAAAATTGCCGACGTGCCGCGCGGACTGGTACTGGTAACAGGTCCTACCGGTTCGGGTAAATCCACCACCTTGGCGGCAATGATTGACTACATCAACGACCATCAGGCAGGCCACATCCTCACCATTGAAGACCCTATCGAGTTTGTGCACCAATCCAAAAAATGTCTGGTGAACCAGCGCGAACTTGGTGAACACACGCACAGCTTTGCCAATGCGCTGCGCTCCGCGCTCCGTGAAGACCCGGATATCATCCTGGTGGGTGAGATGCGTGACCCGGAAACCATCGGCTTGGCATTGACCGCTGCGGAAACCGGTCACTTGGTATTCGGCACGCTGCACACCACATCTGCTGCCAAAACCATCGACCGTGTGATCGACGTGTTCCCCGCCGCCGAGAAAGAAATGGTGCGTTCGATGTTGTCCGAATCGTTGCGTGCCGTTATCTCGCAAACACTGTTGAAAACCAAAGACGGCAAAGGCCGTGTGGCCGCACACGAAATTATGATTTCCACCCCGGCCATCCGTAACTTGATTCGCGAAAACAAAGTCGCCCAGATGAACTCCACCATCCAAACCGGTCAGAACTTCGGTATGCAGACGCTCGACCAATGTCTGCAAGATTTGGTTCGCCGCAATATCATTTCTTTGGAAGCGGCACGCGCGAAAGCCCAAAACCCAGATATGATCAACTAAACATCGGGAAAATATTATGTCAGACCAACAAGAAATCACCTCCTTATTGGCAGGTATTTTGAACGATTATAAGAAAAACCAAGGCGGTTCCGGTGCGGGGCAGCCTGCACCTGAACCGTCAATGAGTCAAAAAGCGGCGCTGCATCCGTTGCTGGAAAAAATGGCGGCCGAATGTGAAAAGCGCGGTGCATCGGATATTTTCATCAGTGCAGGTTTCCCGCCGTCATTCAAAATCAATGGCGAGCTGACACCCGTGCCATTGAAACCCTTGACCCAGCAAGACACGCAGGTGTTGGTGTATTCCACCATGTCGTCCGAGCAGCGTTCGCGCTTCGACCATGAATTGGAATTGAACTATTCCGCCACGTCTAAAGACGGCATCCGCTTCCGTGTGAACGCGTACCACGAGCAAGGCCGCATGGGTATGGTTTGGCGGCGCATCACCACCAATATTTTGACGGTGGACGATTTGAAATTGCCGCAAGGTTTGAAAGAATTGGCCATGAAACCGCGCGGCCTGCTGATTCTGGCGGGTGCGACCGGTTCGGGTAAATCCACTTCCATGGCGGCGATGTTGGACTGGCGCAATAAACACGCGGCCGGCCACATTGTAACCATTGAGGACCCTGTGGAATATCTGCACAAACCGATTAAATCGATTTTCACGCAGCGCGAATTGGGCGTGGACACGACTTCTTGGTCGATGGCCGTGCAGTCTGCCATGCGTCAGGCGCCGGATGTGGTCTGTGTGGGTGAGGTGCGTAACGAACACACCATGGAATATGCGTTGCAGCTGGCGCAAACGGGTCACTTGTGCATGTTCACCATCCACGCGAACAATGCAGTACAGGCCATCGAACGGATTATGAACTTCTATCCGGAAGAGCGCCATCAGCAGGTATTGATGGATTTGGCGTTGAACATCGTGGGCATTATCGGCCAACGTTTGGCGCGCCTGAAAGAGGGCGGGCGTACCGCGATTGTCGATTTGCTGATTAACAGCCCTGCCATGCAAGACCATATTTTCAAAGGCGAACTGATGGAATGTATGGAATTGATGAACCGCTCCGAAACTGACGGCATGCAGACATTTGACCAAGACTTGTTCAAATTGTATACAGATGGCCGAATCACGGTGGACGAGGCGCTGCGTCAGGCCGAATCGGTGAACGACTTGCGCCTGAAAATCGAATTGTGGGACAAAGGTAACGACAAAGAAGCGATTTACGACCGCGTCAGCAATTTGAGCTTGCAAAAATAAAGCAGCCTGAACATTAACCGACAGCCGTATTATCCTGATAATACGGTTTTTTCTTGAAAGTGTATTTTATGTCTTATTCGTTTCAGTTGCCCGCTTCGGACGGCTCCGTGTTTGAAAGCAGCCTGCACCTGCCGCTGGTGGTCTATTTTTATCCCAAAGACAACACCGCAGGCTGCACCACCGAGGGCTTGGATTTTAACCGCCTGTTGCCGGAATTTCAGGCGTTTGGTTATACAGTGGTCGGCATTTCGCGCGACAGTGTGAAATCGCACCAGAATTTTTGCGGCAAACAGGGTTTCCGATTTTTGCTGTTGAGCGATGCGGATGAAACCGTGTGCCGCCAGTTTGACGTGATGAAGCCGAAGAAATTGTACGGCAAGGAATACGTCGGCATTGAGCGCAGCACGTTTGTGCTGAATGCGGCAGGCGAAATCGTGCGCGAATGGCGCAAGGTGAAGGTGGCTGGCCATGCGCAGGCCGTGTTGGACGCGGTGAAGGAATTGTGATGGAACACAATGAACTAAAAGGAAAAAAAGGGTTTAAACGCATTCTGAACGCCGCAGGGTATTCCGCAGACGGTTTGCAGGCTGCTTTTCGTTATGAGGCGGCATTCCGGCAATTATTGCTGCTGCATGCGGTGCTGTTCATCATGGTGTGCTGTGCCGATTTCGATTTGTCCGTCCGCATGGTGCTGGTGTTTGCATCGTTTTTCTCGCTGGTGGTGGAATTGTTCAATTCGGCCATCGAAGCGGTGGTGGACGATATTTCGCTGGAACTGCGCCCGCTGGCCAAGCGTGCCAAAGACATCGGTTCCGCCGCGCAAATGCTGGCTTTGACGCTGGTGTTCATCCTTTGGCTGATGGCTTTGTGCGGCGGCTGAGCGCACAAACCGACAAACCCCTTGATGCACCGCGCATTAAGGGGTTTTGGTGTGTAAAAACACTTTGCACCTTTTTTAAACTGTGTTAAAAAGCAGCCCCTGTCCGTATTTCCATTTAAAAAGCAGCCTGCACATTTTTCATTATGGATATCCAGCACTTAAAAGCCTTTATCGCCGTTGCCTGCACCAAAAACCTCACACAGGCTGCCGAAAAACTGTTCCTTTCCCAACCGGCCGTGTCCGCCCAAATCAAAGCGCTCGAAAGCGATGTGGGCACGGCCTTGTTTGTGCGCACCAACAACGGCATGCAGCTCACCCGCGCCGGCGAAGTGCTGCTGCCCGAAGCCGAAGCCCTGTTGCAGCACAAGCACCGCTTGGAGCAGTTTGCCCAAACCCTGTCGGCCGACTATGTCCACAGCGTCCAGCTGGGCATCATCCACCCCATCGAATCGCGCAAAGTCACCGCGCTGACCCGCTGCATTGTCGAGCAGGAGCCAAAAACGCAGCTGCACATCCATTACGGCATGAGCATTGAAATCTTGTCGCGCCTGCTGGCCAAAAAAATCCATGCGGGCTTCTTTTTGGGGCATATCGACCAGCGCAATTTGCAGGTGCATTTTTTGGAACACGTCGATTATTCGCTGATTTGCCCACAAAGCCAGTTGCAGCGCATCCGCGATAATTTGCCCAAAAGCCTGAACGATTCCACCTGGATAGAAATGTCCGGTATTTCCAGCAGTTATAAAAACCTGCAACAGTTCTGGCATCGGCACAAACTGAATCCGAAAAAGCAGATTATTTGCGATTATCCGCAAACCATCATCGATTTGGCGGTGGCGCAGCAGGGTTTGGCCATGGTGCCGAAACATTCGGCGCTGGAAGCCGTCGGGCAGGGCAAAGACATCGCCGTATTGGACGAATTCGAACAACATTTGCCGCTGCACTTTATTTATTTGGACGAATTTAGCGAAGACCCTGCCGTGACGCTACTGCTGGAAAATGTGCAGCGTTTGTGGAAACTGGGCGCCGCCTGATGAATTGATATTCAACCCCGTTATTTGTCAAACCCGCCGGCCTGACACGCCTCCCACCCTGTGCAGGCTGCTTTTTTATTCGAAAACACATCATGCAAAAATGGCAAATTGAACTTTATTCCACGCCGTTGTGGCTTTTGAGAACCTTTGGCGGAGTGGCCACCGCGCTAATCATCATCGTGCTGGCCGTCGGCTTCACCTGCTTCGGGCGGCAGTTCCGCCAAGTGCTCGCCCCCTGCCTCGACCGCAAAAGCAGCCTGCGGATTGTGCTGTTTATTTCGCTGATGGTGCTGCTGCTGCTCACCGAAGTGCGCCTGAACGTGTTGGGCACCTTCATGACCAACGGGCTGTACACCTCCATGCAGAAAGCGGACGTGAATGCCCTGTGGATGTTTGCCGGACTGAATGCGGCCATGGTGCTGCTGCGCGCGTTCAACGGCGCGGTGAACGACTTTTTCGACCAAGCCTTGTCGATTAAATGGTCGGAGCGGCTCAACAAAGTGCTGGTAACGCGCTGGCTGGCCGACAAAAATTACTACCGCCTGCAAACCCACCGCCACACGCCCGACAATATCGACCAGCGTATCCAGCAGGATGCGCAGGAATTTATCGCCAATACCATTGAATTTGTGCGCGGCATGCTCAATTCCGCCATCACATCGATAGGGTTCGGCGTGGTGCTGTGGGGGCTGGCCGGCGTGCTGAATATCTTCGGCATCGAAATTCCGCACGGCATTGTTTATTTTGTGTTTATTTTTGTGATTCTCGCCACCGTCATCGCCATGTGGATTGGCCATCCGCTGATTGGTTACAACTACGAAAACGAAAAACTCAACGGCGATTACCGCTATTCTTTGGTGCGCGTACGTGATCACGCCGAAAGCATTGCCTTTTACCACGGCGAATCGGTGGAACACACCCGCCTGTCGCAACGCTTCGCCATGATTGTGCGCAACCGCTGGCGCATTGCCCGCCAAAGCGTCGGCTTGAGCGGCTTCAACGAAATGTTCAGCCAGGGCATCCAACTGCTGCCGATTATTTTGCAGGCACCGCGCGTGTTGTCCGGCCAAATCCAAATCGGCGACGTGCAGCAAACCGTGCAGTCATTTGCCCGCCTGCAAAAAGCCTTGTCGTTCTTCCGCCTGTTTTACGATAAATTCACCGCCTACCGCGCCCGCTTGGAGCGTTTGAGCGACTTTTTAACCAGCATGGACGCGCCCGAAGCCGCCACGGAAGCCGAACACGGCCGCGCGGAAAGCAGCCTGCAACTGGAAAACATCCGCCTGCTGCGCCCCAACGGCAACACGCTGCTGGACAATATCAACCTGAGCCTGAAAAAAGGCGAAAGCATCTTGCTCAAAGGGCCTTCGGGCTGCGGCAAAACCTCGCTACTGCGGATGCTGGCGGGGCTTTGGACATTCGGCAGCCAAGGCAAAATCACAGCGCCCGACATGGCACAAACGCTGTTTGTGCCGCAGCGGCCGTATGTACCGCAAGGAACGCTGCGCGAGGCGGTGTGTTATCCGCACATCGAAACCGATGACGCAACCCTGCGCCAAACCTTGCAGGAATGCTCGCTGGGGCATTTGGCGGAGCATTTGGACAGCGACAAAGATTGGCAGCATATTTTGTCGCCCGGCGAATTGCAGCGCGTGGCGTTTGCGCGGATTCTGCTGGCCAAGCCGCAAATGATTCTGCTGGACGAGGCCACCGCCGCGCTGGACGAGCCGACCGAGGCGCACCTGTACCGCCTGATACGCGAGCGGCTGCCCGACAGCATCATGGTCAGCATCGGCCACCGCAACACGCTGACGCAATTCCACCAGCGCAGCATGGATGTGTTGGGCGGCTGCCCGTCATAAACGGGTTGGCCGAAAAAAGCAGCCTGCACTTTTGGGGACGGGTTCCCGAAGGTGCAGGCTGCTTTTTATAGTGGATTAAAATCGCAATGATACGGCGTTGGCTCGCCTTGACGTACTACCT